>Ga0308174_10001736_pt1 | contig 10355 bp, 9 predicted proteins | sample PhyPR2_FD_203894 | JGI IMG/M metagenome (GOLD analysis project Ga0308174, IMG submission 203894) | Soil microbial communities from UC Gill Tract Community Farm, Albany, California, United States - DLSLS.P.R2 | ecosystem: Environmental > Terrestrial > Soil > Agricultural land | place: USA... | reverse complement strand
CGACCCCGTCGACCCGCACGCTGCCCTCGGTGGGGTCCATCAACCGGGTGAGCAGCCGGGCCAGCGTGGTCTTGCCCGAGCCGGTCTCCCCCACGATGGCGATCCGTGATCTCGGCTCGATCCGCAGCGTGACGTCGCTGAGGACGGCAGCGCCGCCGGGGTAGGCGTAGCCCACGCCGTCGAAGTCGACGGTGATCGGCCCGCGCGGCAGCCTGCGTCCGGCCTCGGCCGGATCGGCCACGTCGGCCGGGGTGTCGATGACGCCGATCACCCGGCGCCATCCCGCGACCGCGTTCTGCATCTCGTTGAGGATCTCGGTGGCCGTCTGGACCGGCTGGGTGAACAGCTGCACGAGGAAGAGGAAGGCCAGCAGCTCGCCCAGGGTGAGCTGTCCGTGCACCGCCAGCAGGGTGCCGACGACGATGACGACGGCAGTCGTCAGCCCGGACACCAGCTGCCCGGTGGTGAACGCGAGGACGGCCTTGATCTGGGCGCTGACCGCCGAGCGACGGTGGTTCTCGATCGCCTCGTCGATGCGCGCCGCGGTGCGCTCCTCAACACCGTACGCACGGATGGTGGCCGCACCGACGACCGACTCCGACACGGCGCCCAGCAGCTCGCCGACCCGCTGGCGCACGAGGGTGAAGCCGGCGCCGACCATCCCCTGGAAGTGGCGCAGGAGGAGGAACAACGGCACGAAGCAGAGCCAGACGACCGCGGCCAGCGGCGGGCTGTAGACAACCATGAGGATCGTGGCGACGGTCAGCTGGCCGAGCGACACGATGAGCATCAGGCCGCCGAACTGCACGAACATCGAGATGGTGTCGACGTCGCTGGTGACGCGGGAGACCAGCGACCCGCGCCGCTCGGTGTTCTGGGTCAGCACCGACAGGTCGTGGATGTGCCGGAACGCCGTGGTGCGCAACGTCGCCAGGCCGCTCTCGGAGGCGCGGAACAGCCGCACGTTGACGACGTACGACGTGACGGCCGTCAGGGCGACGGCGGCTGCGGCGACGAGGACGAGCCGCAGCACGATGCCCGTGTCGGGTCCGCCGTCGGCGAGGATGCCGCGGTCGGTCGTCTGCTGGACGACGAAGGGGACGACGACGCGGCCGAGGGTCGACACCAGCGCCAGGGCGAGCGTGACGCCGATGCCGCGGCGCAGCTCGGGTGAGAGGTCGAGCCCCCGCCGCAGCGTCGCCCACGTGCCGAGCCGCCCGCTGCTGTCGATGCCGCTGGTCGTGGCCGCTGCCGTGCTCATGCCTGCTCCCCCACGTCGACGGTGTCCCTGGTCTCCTCGTCGGCGGCCACCGCCGCCCGCTCCGCCGCCTCGCGGGCGTAGGCGGTGACCAGCTGCGCGTAGCCCGCGCACCGCGCCAGCAGCTCGCCGTGGCTCCCGTGGTCGACCACCCGCCCCTGCTCGACGTAGATGATGTCGTCGGCCAGCGCGATGGTCGCCATCCGGTAGGCGACCACCAGCACGGTCGTGCCCCGGGCGGAGTCGCGCAGCGCCGCCAGGATCGCCTGCTCGACGCTGGGGTCGACGGCGCTGGTGGCGTCGTCAAGGACGAGCAGCTGCGGAGCACGGACCACGGCCCGGGCCAGGGCGATCCGCTGGCGCTGCCCCCCGGAGAGGGTCGCGCCGCGCTCGCCGACCCTGGTGTCGAGCCCGGCGGGGAGGGCGGCGACGAAGCCGTCTCCCTGCGCCACCCGCAGGGCGGCCCAGACGTCCTCGTCGCTCTCGTCCCGGCCGAGGGTGATGTTGCCGCGGATGGTGTCGTCGAACAGGAACGTCTGCTGCGGCACGAGCGCCGCGACCTGCGCCACGGCGCCGTGGGACACGGCCCGCAGGTCGACGCCATCCAGCGTGGCCGAGCCGGAGTCCGGGTCGACGAGGCGAAGTACCAGCGAGGTCAGCGTGGACTTGCCGGACCCGGTCGGCCCCACCAGGGCCACGGTCCGGCCGGCCGGGACGTCGAGGCTCACCCCCGAGACCGCGGGCTCGCCCTTGGCCACGACGCCGTCCTCGCGGCTGACGTCGTAGGCGTAGGTGACGTCCCTCAGGCGGGCGTGGCTGGCACCGGCCCGCTCGAGCGCCCGGTCGCCGTGCTGCATGCCGCCGCGGGCCCGCAGGACGGCGTCCAGACGGTCCCACCCCACGACCGTCCGCGGCAGCTCGGCGAGCACCCAGCCGAGGGCCCGGACCGGGAAGGACAGGATCGAGAAGAGGTAGGCCACCTGCACCACCTCGGCCGCGGAGATCTGGCCGGCGGCGACGCGGTAGGTGCCGGCGGCCAGGACCGCCAGGGTGCCGAGGGTCGGGATCGCCTCGATCGCCGGGTCGAACGTGCCCCGCGTGCGGCCCACCTCGATGTTGGCGCGCTTGAGCCGGTCGGTCACCTCGGCGAAACGGGCGGCCTCCTCGTCCTCACGGCCCATCGACTTGACGATCAGCGCTGCCTCGAAGCTCTCGTGGGCCACCTCGGAGACGTCGGCGCGCAGCTGCTGGGCGCGGGTCACGCGGGGCGACATCCGGCGCTGGAAGGCCAGGTTGGCCAGGAACAGCAGGGGGAACACGGTCAGCCCGATGGCCGCCAGGACCACGTCCACGCGGACCATCTGGACGGCGGCGACAGCGAGCATGATGACGACCCCGAGCGCCATCGGCAGCGGGTTGAACACCTGCCAGGTGGCCTCGACGTCGGCGTTGGCGTTGGACAGCAGCTGCCCGGACGGGTGCCGGTGGTGCCAGGACAGGGGCAGGCGGAGGTACTGGCGGGTGACCCGGCGGCGGTACGTCGCACCGAGGTTGTTGAAGGTGATGCCTGCGGCGACACGGCGCACGACGATCCCGATGACGTTGAGCAGCACGACGGCGGTCAACACCAGCGCGGCCCACCACAGCTGACCGGCCTCGACCTGCCGCGCGGCGACGGCCGGCGCGACCACCTCGTCGGTGACCTTGCCGATCGCCCAGGCCAGGCCCACCGTCATCACGCCGTAGACGGTGCTGCCGAGGACGGCGAGCGCGAACCAGCGGGGCTGCTGGCGGATGCCCTGGCCGACGACGTGCAGGCCACGTCGCAGGGTGGGAGCGGACGCGGACGCCACGGGGTTGCCTCCGGAGGGTGAGGGATCGGGCACGGTGCACCGGCAAACGGTGCACACAGCACGCCCCTGTGCACCCCCGGCGCCGGTGCATCCTGTCACGACGTCCGGACAGCCCCTGCTGCCGTCCCCCGCCTCGGGGCCGCCCGGCGGGGCCGGCCTGCGAGGATGACGTCATGACCTCCCCCGTGCGCCGCGAGCGGTACGCCCTGTGTGACACGTTCGAGGCGGTCGGTCCGGACGCGCCCACGCTGTGCACCCCGTGGCGCACCCGCGACCTGGCCGCGCACCTGGTGATCCGTGAGGGCCGGCCGGACGCGGCGGTCGGGCTGCTGGTGCCGCCCCTGGCGCAGCGGGCTCATCGGGTGCAGGACGGCTACGCCGCCGGCAGCTGGCCCGAGCTGGTCGAGCGCGTCCGCACCGGGCCACCGCCGTGGTCGCCGACCCGGTTCGAGGGGGTCGACACGGTCGTCAACCTGGCCGAGCTGTTCATCCACCACGAGGACGTGCTGCGTGCGGCCCCCGACTGGGAGCCGCGGCCGCTGCCCGGCGACCTCGAGCAGGGCCTCTGGTCGACGCTGACGCGCACCGGCCGGCTCCTCTTCCGCCGCTCGCCGGTGGGCGTGGTGCTGGTGACCCCGGCCCACGGCCGGCGGCTGGTGCGCAGCGCGCCCGCGGGTGCGGCATCGGTGGTCCTGCGCGGCACGCCCGGTGAGCTGCTGCTGCACGCCTCGGGCCGGCAGTCCGTGGCCCGGGTCCTGGTCGAGGGCCCGGACGAGGCCGTGGCCGCCTTCACCGGCACCGACCTCCGGCTCTGACGGGCCGCGCCGCCCGTCCTCAGCGGATCGGGTGGCCGTGCTCCCGCAGCGCGTCCTTGACCTGCCCGATCTCGAGGTCGCCGAAGTGGAAGACGCTCGCCGCGAGCACCGCGTCGGCGCCCGCCTCGACCGCCGGGGCGAAGTGCTCCACCCTGCCCGCGCCGCCGCTCGCGATGAGCGGTACCGACACCTCGTGCCGGACGCGCCGGATCAGGGGGAGGTCGAAGCCGTCCCGGGTGCCGTCGGCGTCCATCGAGTTGAGCAGGATCTCCCCCGCGCCGAGCTCGGCCACCCGCGCGCACCACTCGATCGCGTCGATGCCGGTCCCGCGTCGTCCACCGTGGGTGGTCACCTCGAAGTCGTCGCCGGGCGCCCCGGAGTCGGTGCGGCGACGACGCACGTCGGCGGACAGCACGAGGACCTGGGAGCCGAACCGGTCGGCGATGTCCGCGATCAGCTCGGGCCTGGCGATCGCCGCGGTGTTGACACCGACCTTGTCGGCGCCGGCGCGCAGCAGCCGGTCGACGTCCTCGACCGAGCGCACGCCCCCGCCGACCGTCAGCGGGATGAAGACCGCCTCCGCGGTGCGGCTCACCACGTCGTACGTCGTGGCGCGGTCACCGCTGCTGGCGGTGACGTCCAGGAAGGTGAGCTCGTCCGCGCCCTGGGCGTTGTAGCGCTCCGCCAGCTCCACCGGGTCACCGGCGTCGCGGAGGTTCTCGAAGTTGACGCCCTTGACGACACGCCCCGCGTCGACGTCGAGGCAGGGGATGACACGGATGGCAACAGTCACACGGCTCAGCCTAACGACGCGACCGACGGCCCCCATCGCTAGCGTCAGCCCCATGACGACCCGCCCGGCCACCGACGTCCTCGCGCGGTGCGTCGACCTGGTCGCTGCCGCCTCGCCACGGTGCGGCGGCACCGTCGTCGTCGCCGTGGACGGGCCGAGCGGTGCCGGGAAGACGACCCTGACCCGCGAGCTGCGCCGGCGCCTGGACGGTCCCCCGGTGATCCACCTCGACGCCGTCTACCCGGGATGGGACGGCCTCGCGCAGACACCGGCGATCGTGCACGACCGCGTCCTGGCCCCGCTGGCGCGTGGCGAGCGGGCGGCGTACCAGCGGTTCGACTGGGAGGCCGACCGGTTCGCGGAGGAGCACGTGGTGCCGCCGGCGCCGCTGCTCGTGGTCGAGGGCTGCGGGGCCGGGGCGTGGCCCGGGTTCGGCTACATGTCGGTGCTGATCTGGGTCGAGGCGTCCCTGGACGACCGGTTCGCCCGGGCGATGGCGCGCGACGGCGAGACGTACCGGCCCAACTGGGAGCGGTGGGCCGCCTCCGAGCGCGAGCTGTTCGCGCGCGACCGGACCCGCGAGCGCGCCGACCTCGTCGTCGACACGAGCGGGTCGGTCGTGGACCCGAGTGGGTCGGTCGTGGACCCGAGTGGGTAACGAGCGCGTGGGCACCGGTGCACCCGGTGCCGGTGGTGGGCATGATGACGCCATGGCTCAGGCAACGGCACGGTCGTCCTGCCCGTGGAGGCGCTGCCCGTGAGGGCTCTCGGGCCGTGGCGCGGTCACGGCGCCGGGCTCGGTCCGCGCGCGGCCCGTCGTTCCCGGGACTCCGCGCGGGAACGGGTCGACCGGCTGCGCCAGCGCGGCTTCTTCATCGTCCAGTGCGGCCTCGCGGCGGCTCTCGCCTGGTGGATCGCGCGCGACCTCCTGGGCCACCCGCAGCCGTTCTTCGCCCCCGTCGCCGCGATCATCGCCCTCGGCCTGTCCTTCGGCCAGCGGTTGCGTCGGGTCACCGAGGTCGTGATCGGCGTGGCCATCGGCGTCTTCATCGGTGATGTCTTCGTCCACTTCTTCGGCGCCGGGGTGTGGCAGGTCGCCGTGGTCGCGATGGCGTCGATGAGCCTGGCGGCCCTGCTCGGCGCCGGCATCCTGCTGGTCACCCAGGCCGGGGTGCAGGCGGTCATCATCACGACACTGGTCGCCCAGCCCGGGGTCGCGCTCGGCCGCTGGCTGGACGCCGTCGTCGGCGGTGTCATCGCCCTGCTGGCGGCGACCATCGTCCCGGCCTCCCCCTTGCGCAAGCCGCGTGCGCAGGCGGCCTCGGTCGTGGCCGACATCGCCGCCGTCCTGCACGACACCGCGCGGGCCCTGCGCCAGCGGGACGACGTGCTCGCGCGGACCACGCTGCAGCGGGCCCGTGACTCCGAGCACGGCCTGGACCAGCTGCGGTCGCTCTCGGACGAGGGGATCGCGGTCGTCCGCCTCTCACCGTTCCGCCGCCGTCACCTGCCCGGCGTGCAGGCCATCGCCGACCTGCTCGAGCCGCTGGACCGGGCCATCCGCAACATCCGGGTGCTGGTGCGCCGGGCCAGCGTCGCGATCTGGAACGACGAGCCGGTGCCGCCCTCGTACGTCGACCTGGTCTCCGACCTGGCCGTCGTCACCGACGAGATCGCCGCCGAGCTCAAGGAGCGGCGGCTGCCGGTCGGCGCACGCGACCCGCTGACCGCGATCGGCCGTGAGAGCGCCCGGACGGCAGGCTCCCACCCGACCCTGTCGGCCGAGGTCATGCGCGCGCAGGTCCGTTCGACGGTCGTCGACCTGCTCATGCTGACCGGGCTGTCGTACGACGAGGCGCGGGCCCGGATGCCGGCCTCGGCCGCCCTGGACGACCACGACCCCGAGTTCTGACCCGTCCCCGGCCACCAGCACCCGGCGCCCACTGGCGCCGCTCTCACCCAGCCCTGCGCGCACACCCCCGCGCCCCGCAGCCTCGCGCCCCACCAGCCCCGCTAGCCCCAACCCCGCCCCGGCTCCGCTCGTGCCAGGCTGCGTCCGAGGACCCGGCACCGACGGGGTGTCACCTCCGGCTGCCAGAATGCTGACTGATGACCACTGCCCCCGCGCCGCTGCGCACCGACGCCCCCTCGACCGGCCTCCCACCGGTCCCGCTGCTCGGCCTCGCCCTGTTCGCCGTCGCGGCGAACATGCGGGTCGCCATCTCCAGCGTGCCGCCGCTACGCGACGCGATCGTCGCCGACCTGCACCTGAGCAATGCGGGGATGGGTGCCCTGACCACGCTCCCCGTCCTCTGCATGGGGCTGTTCGCACCGGCCGCACAGCGGCTGGCCCGCCGCCATGGCGCGGCGACGGGCGTCCAGCTCGCCGTACTCGCCGTGTTCGCCGGTGTCGGCGTCCGCCTCTGGGGCGACGCCGCCTGGGTGCTCTATGCCGGGACGTTCCTGGCCGGCTTCGGCATCGCCGTCGGTGGCACGCTCCTGCCCGGTCTGGTCAAGGCACTCTTCCCGCCGCACCGGGCCGGGCTCGTCACCGGGCTCTACATGCTCGCCATGATGGGCGGCGCGGCCGCGGCGTCCGCGCTGTCGGTGCCGCTGGCCGGTCTGCTCGGGTCCTGGCAGGCCTCGCTCGCGTCGTGGAGCCTGCTCGCCGCCGTCGGGGCGCTGGCCTGGGTGCCGGTCACGTTCGCGTCGGCGCGGCACCGCGCCGCCAACCCGGTCCTGGACTCGGGGCACGGCCTGCCTTGGCGGCACCGCACCGCCTGGCTGGTCGCCGCGTTCATGGCGCTGCAGTCGTGGTTGTTCTACTCGTGCCTGGCGTGGATCGCGCCGTCGTTCCAGGACCGCGGCTGGGACGCGACCACCACGGGCTACCTGCTGTCGGTGTTCAGCGGGGTCCAGGTCGTCTCGGGGCTGCTCGGCCCCCTCCTCGCCGACCGGGTCCGCGACCGGCGGGTGCTCCTGCTGTCGGCGTCGGTGTTCGGGGCGGCGGGTCTGCTCGGCCTCGCGGTGGCCCCCGAGGCCGCGCCCTGGATCTGGATGGTCCTGCTGGGAATGGGCCAAGGCCCGGCCTTCTCCCTGGGCATGGTGCTGCTGATCGACTACTCGCGCACGCCGCAGGGCAGCGGGCGACTGGCCGCGATGGTGCTCTTCGTCAGCTACTCGATCGCGGCGTGGGGGCCGACCGCCATGGGCGCGGTCCGTGACGCCGCCGGCGGTTTCCGGGCGGTGTGGCTGATGCTGCTCGCCCTCGCCGTCACGCAGACGATCCTGGTGACCCGGTTCCGGCGCGACCGCCGGCAGACACCCTGAGCGCGCACCTCACGCCCGACGCCGTGAGCCTGTCGACCATCGGGCCCTGAGCCCGGTCGACCATCGGACCCCGAGCCCCCCTCGCACGGACGTCCTGAGCCCAACGTCCCACGGGTCGCTGTGAGCCCGTGTCTTTCAGCGCGGGTCGGGTCGCTCCCCGTTGACCTGGACGAGGGCGGACAGGCGACCGGCCTCGGCCCGGCTGAAGCTGCCGTCGGCCTTCTGGATCGCCATCACCGCCACCGTGTCGGTGTCGTCGAGGTCCAGGGTGACCCACGGCGCACCTCCGCCGAACTGCACCCGGACGATCTGCGGCCAGGTCAGGCGGCGGGTCGTGAAGAGGTTGCGCACGACCAGTCCTTCGGGGGTCGGCACGGCCCGGATCGAGGCGTAGCGCCACATCAGCACCGCGATCGCGACGCCGATCAGCACGAGCGTCAGCCGGTCGACGATGGTCCACCCGCCGACCAGCGGATCGGTCTGCGGCAGCGAGACCGCGCCGACCGTGAAGATCACCAGCGCCGCGACGGCCACCCCTATGGCGACCTTGCGTCCGCGACGCGGGCGGAAGACGGCATAGGGGTCCCGGCGTGGCGGCGCAGCCGACGGCGAGGGGGGCATCAGAGGCGGCAGGCGGCGATGTCGGTCACCAGGATCGCGCGGGCACCCAGCTGGTACAGCTCGTCCATGACCTGGTTGGTGCCCGAGCGCGGGACCATCGCCCGCACCGCGACGTAGCCCTTGTCGTGCAGCGGCGACACGGTCGGTGACTCCAACCCGGGGGTGAGCGCGCACGCCTGCTCGACCAGCTCGACGCGGACGTCGTAGTCCATCATCACGTAGCTGCGCGCGGTCAGCACCCCTTGCAGCCGCCGGACCAGGACGTCGATGGCGCCGCGGTTCTGACTGTCCTCGCGGCCGATCAGCACGGCCTCGCTGCGCAGGATCGGCTCGCCGAAGACCTCCAGGCCCTGGTTGCGCAGCGTCGTGCCGGTCTCGACCACGTCGGCAATGACGTCGGCGACCCCGAGGGTGATGGCCGTCTCGACGGCGCCGTCCAGCCGGACCACCTCGCCGGTGTAGCCGTGCTCGGTCAGGTGCGCCGAGACGAGTCCGGCGTAGCTGGTGGCCACCCGCAGACCGTCGACGTCCTTGACGCTGTCGGCGATGCCCGGCCGGGCGGCGAACCGGAAGGTGGAGCGGGCGAAGCCCAGCTGCATCACCTCGACCGCGCGGCTGCCCGAGTCCAGCAGGAGGTCGCGGCCGGTGATGCCCAGGTCGAGGGTGCCGGATCCGACGTAGACGGCGATGTCCCGCGGGCGCAGGAAGAAGAACTCGACGTCGTTGTCGACGTCGGTGAGGATCAGCTCCTTGCTGTCCCGGCGGCCGCGGTAGCCGGCCTCACGCAACATCTCTGCGGCCGGTTCGGCGAGGGAGCCCTTGTTGGGCACGGCGATGCGAAGCATGGAAGGTCCTTTGGCGAGAACGTCGATCAGAGGTGGGCGTAGACGTCGTCGAGCGAGATCTTGGAGGCGAGCATCAGCACCTGCAGGTGGTAGAGCAGCTGGCTGATCTCCTCAGCCGTGCGGGCCTGGCCCTCGTGCTCGGCGGCCATCCAGACCTCGGCCGCTTCCTCCACGATCTTCTTGCCGATCGTATGGACGCCGGCGTCCAGCTCGGCGACGGTGCCTGAGCCCGCGGGGCGGGTGGCCGCCTTGTCGGTGAGCTCGGCGAACAACTGGTCGAAAGTCTTCACAGGGGTCAAGGTTACGGTGCCGCATCGGCCGTCCCGTCCACCCGTCCCGCGTGGGGCGAAGCGCCCCGGCCTCAGATGGGGACGGGTGGACGTTCGCAGAAGGTGACCCACTTGCCCTGCAGCACCTCGCCGGTCGCGCCGGGGTACTCCAGCGCCGTCGCGGCCGGCCAGTCGTCCCCACCGTCGTCCTGCCGCCCCGCCCCGACGCGGTCGTCGTCACCGCGGTCGTCGCGGTCGTCACGGTCGCGCTCGTTGCGGTCGTGGTCGAGGTCACTACCGCGGTAGTCACCGCGGTCGTCGCGGTCGCGCTCGTTGCGGACGCGGGCGTTGCCGGCGCGACCCGCCGGCGCGTAGAGCGGGCCCGGGCCGATCGGGAACCCACCCCTGGCGGTGAACACCAACGCGCCAAGAGCCTTGGCATCACCGCGGATGCCGAACTCCCCCGCATGATGCGCATCGTGGTGGAACGGGCACAGCGCCACCAGGTTGTCCAGATCGGTCCGGCCACCGTGAGCCCAGTGCAGCACGTGATGGACCTGCAGGTGCGCTG
>Ga0308174_10001735_pt1 | contig 10355 bp, 9 predicted proteins | sample PhyPR2_FD_203894 | JGI IMG/M metagenome (GOLD analysis project Ga0308174, IMG submission 203894) | Soil microbial communities from UC Gill Tract Community Farm, Albany, California, United States - DLSLS.P.R2 | ecosystem: Environmental > Terrestrial > Soil > Agricultural land | place: USA... | reverse complement strand
TGGCCGCATCGGCTGCGGCCACGGGCGCCCCTGCCTATGCGCAGCGCTTCGCGTCGCTCTGCGCGGCGTGTCACGGCGCGAACGGCCGCAGCGAGATCCCTGGCACACCCGCGCTCGCCGGCCAGCACGGCTTCTATGCGATCACGCAGCTCTTCTTGTTTCGGGAAGGACGGCGCAGCAACGAAGCGATGACCGCGGTGGCCAGGACGCTGAAGGACGACGATCTGCGCGGCTTCGCGGCGGTCATCGACGCCTTGCCGGCGGTAGCGCCCGCGCCGGAGCCGACGCCGCCCGATGCGGCGCGCATGAGCAAGGGTCGCGAGCTCGCGCGCCTGCACAAGTGCGTCTTCTGCCACGGCGACGACCTGAGCGGCGGCCAGCAGGTGCCGCGCATCGGCGGCCAGCGCGAGGAGTACTTGCGCGAGAGTCTGCGCGGCTTCAAGTCGGGGCAGCGCCCCGGCTACACGCAGGCGATGATCGAAGCGGTGAGCCAGGTGCCGGTCGAGGACCTCGACACCCTGGCCTATTACGCGGCGCGCGTTCCGCTGACCGCCGCTGCCGGCGCGCCCGCAAGCGCGCCTCCGGGAGCCGCCGTCAAGCGCTGAGCGCTCAGCGCGCGCGCAACTCGGCGTGCAGGGTGCGGATCAGGCTCGCCATCGACGCGTCGAAGAACTCGCGGTTGTCCGCGTCGTCGCCGGCGAATTCGCGCCGCGCCGCGCTGAGGTCGATGGCCTTCTGAACTTCGTCGAGCGCGAAGCCGCCGCCGTTCTTCTCGAGCAGGTCGTTGACCTGCTCGCGGATGCCGCGGATGAGCGCAGCGACGCGCTCGATGTAGCCCTTGCCGCGCAGCACCTCGCCGTGGCCCGGCACGACGAGCGCCGGATCGAGCGCGGCGAGACGATCGAGCGTGCCGACCCATTCGCTGGGGTAGCCGCCGAACGCATAGGGCACCGGATGGTCGACGAGGTCGCCGGCGACGAGGATGCGCTCGGCCGGCAGCCAGGCCACGACGTCGCCGCCGGTGTTGCCGCGGCCGAGGTGCTTGAGCTCGACGATGCGGCCGCCGAGGTCGATGCGCAGCGCTGACTCGAACGTCACGGTCGGCGCCTCGACCGCGATGGCGGCAAATTCGCGCCGAGCCGCTTCGAGCTTGGCCAGCGCCGCCGCCGCCGTCGCGCGCGCCGCGGCGTCGACCGGTTTGCCTTTGTCGTCCATGCCAGTCTCGGCGCTGAGGCGCAGCGACTCGCGCTGCCTGGCGAAAGCCGAGTCCGATGCGACGAAGCGGCGCACGTACGACGGCACGCGGCTGTTGATCATGCGCCGCGTTTCCTCGTGCCCGATCACGTCTGCGCCCGACCACGCCTGGCGGTAGCGCTGGTTGCCGCCGATGTGGTCGTTGTGCCAGTGCGTGTTGAGCACCCAGCGAACCGGCTTGTCCGTCCAGCCGCGGATGAGCGCGATGTCGGCGTCGGCGCTCGACGGCAGGTAGCACGTGTCGACCACGAGCACCTCGCGCTCGCCGATCACCACGGTCGTGTTGCCGTCGGGAAAGTCGTCCGTGGGATCGGCGTGGCGGATCGTGTAGATCCCCGGCGCCAGCTGACGTACCTGGCGCTCTCGCGTGCTGACGGTGTCGGCGCGCGCCGCCAGCGCAGCAGCGAGCGCGGCCAGGATCGAGATCGCCAGCAGCCGCGCGGACTTGTGCAGGAGGGTCATGCTGCGATGCTCCGGAATCGCGACCACGCGCGCGCTCGCCATGGTGCCACGGTGCGAAGCGCTACGATGACGATCCGCCCGGAGGACCCTGCCATGACCCGACTCCTGTTCCTCTCGCTGCTGGTGGTCTCGACGCTCGGCGCGGGCTGCGTCGTCGCCCCTTACCCTTATGCCTATCCGGCGACGACGACGGTCGCGAGTCCGCCGAGCTTCGACCGGTCGTGGGACGCCGCGCTCGGCGCCGCCGCCGATGTCGGCGTGCAGATCACGAACGCGGATCGGGCGAACGGTCGCATCACGGGAAGCAAGGCAGGCGCAGCGGTGAACATCGAGCTGCGGCCGCAGACCGACAACACCCTGCAGGTGATCTTCAGCGCACCCGACTCGAAGGAGAACAACCCGACGCTCAACGATCGCTGGCTGCGAGCGTATCAATCGCGCATGGGGCGTTGAGCCTCCCGTTGAATTCGTCCAGCGCGCGCGGGCGCGGCGCATCGCCCGCAGCGCTGGCGCTGCTGGGCAGCGTGTTGGCCGCGAGCGCGCACGCGCAGGAGCTCGAGCCCAGGGCGTACAGCAACCTGCCCATGGGCCTGAACTTTCTCGCCAGCGGCTATGCGCATTCGCAGGGTGGCTTGTCGACCGACCCGTCACTGCCGCTGACCGACGCCCATCTCAAGATCGATACCGGCGTCGTCGCTTACGTGCGCGCAATCGACATCGCGGGCAACTCGGGCAAGTTCGATGTCATCGTTCCCTACTCGCACTTGTCGGGAACGGCGCTGGTCGCGGGGCAGCCGAGGGACCGGGACATCAGCGGCGCGGGCGACCCGCGGATTCGCCTCTCCGTCAATTTCTACGGCGCACCGGCGCTGACCTTGTCGGAGTACCCGGCGTTCAGGCCGGACCTCGTCATCGGCGCCAGCGTCCAGGTCACTCCGCCATGGGGCCAGTACGACCCGAGCAGGGCCGTCAACCTCGGAACCCACCGCTGGTCGATCAAGCCGGACGTCGGTTTTTCGAAGGCGTTTGCGCCGTTCACGATCGATCTGACGGCGGGCGTCACGCTCTTCAGCCGCAACGACGACTACTTCGGTGGGCAGACGCTCGAGCAGGCACCGCTCTACTCGGCGCAGGTCAACCTCAGCTACGACTTCAGCGGCGGCATCTGGGCGGCGCTGGGGGCGACTTTCTACGCGGGCGGACGCACGACCGTCAACGACGCGCCCAAGGACAACGCGTTGGGCAATTCGCGCATCGGATTGACGGTCGCCGTTCCGATCGACCGCTACTACGCGATCAAGTTCAACGCCAGCAGCGGCATCAGCACCCGCACCGGCACCAACTTCGACACGGTCGGCGTGGTGCTGCAATATCGCTGGGGTGCGGGGCTCTAGCGGCGGCGCCTCGCTCGTACACTGACAGGTTCTTGCAAGCTGGATCTCGTACGCTGGTCGCTTCGATTCGCCGCGATCGAGATCTCAGCAGCCAGCCCCGTCGAGTCGCGGGCTCAGTCGACTCCGTGAGCTTTGGAGAGACACATGGCAGACAGCTCCAACCGACACACGATCCCGGGCAGCGAGCGCGCACCCCTCGCGGGCGCACGAGCGACGGGCAAGGTCATGGCCGACGAGCGCATCGAAGTCTCGGTGCTCGTGCGGCCCGGGTCCGGACGAAGGGATCTCGCCGACAGCGAAGCGCTCGCCGACAAGCCGCCGGCCGAGCGCCACTACCTGAGCCGCGACGAGTTCGCAAAGCACCACGGCGCCGCCGCCGCGGACATCGCGAAGATCGCGGAGTTCGCCAAGGCGCACCGGCTGGCCGTCGTCGAGTCGAACCCGGAACGCCGCACGGTCGTCCTGTCGGGCACCGCCGCGGCGCTGAGCGAGGCCTTCGGAACGACGCTGCACCAGTTCGAGCACGACGGCGGCACCTACCGCGGCCGTACTGGATCGCTCAGCATCCCGGCCAACCTGGAAGGCGTCGTCGAGGGCGTGTTCGGCCTCGACAACCGGCCGCAGGCGACGCCGCACTTTCAGGTGCTCGGCGCCGACGAATCAGCGGTCGCGCGTGCGCCGGGAGCTGCGTTCACACCGCCGCAGCTGGCCCAGCTCTACGACTTTCCGACCGGCGCCGACGGCAGCGGCCAGTGCATCGCCATCATCGAGCTCGGCGGCGGCTTCAAGCCGGCGGACATCAGCGCCTATTTCGAGGGGCTCAAGCTGCCGGTGCCGAATGTCAAGGCGATCAGCGTCGACGGCGGCCGCAACCATCCGACCAACGCCGGCAGCGCCGACGGCGAGGTGATGCTCGACATTGAGGTCGCTGCAGCGATCGCGCCCAAGGCGACCATCGCCGTCTATTTCGCGCCGAACACGAGCCAGGGCTTTCTCGACGCGATCACGACTGCCGTTCACGACAAGGTCAACAAGCCGTCGGTCATCTCGATCAGCTGGGGATCGGCCGAATCCAACTGGACGGCGCAGGCGATGACGCAGTTTGACAAGGCCTTCCAGGCGGCGGCGAGCCTGGGCGTCACGGTCTGCTGCGCCGCCGGCGACAACGGCTCCGCCGACGGCGTGACGGACGGCAAGCCGCACGTCGACTTTCCGGCCTCGAGCCCGTTCGCGCTCGGTTGCGGCGGCACCAAGCTCACCGCCTCGGGCACCACCATCGCCAGCGAGATCGTCTGGAACGAGAACGCCAAGAGCAGCGCGACCGGAGGCGGCGTGAGCGGGTTCTTTCCACTGCCCGCGTACCAGACGCACGCCCAGGTTCCGGTCATCGCCGGAGGAAGCAAGGCCGGACGCGGCGTTCCCGATGTCGCCGGCGACGCCGACCCGAACAGCGGCTACCGCGTGCGCGTCGACGGCCAGTCTCTCGTGATCGGCGGGACCAGCGCCGTCGCACCGCTGTGGGCGGGCCTGATCGCGCTGATGAACCAGAAGCTGGGCAAGCCGGTCGGCTACCTCAATCCGTTGCTCTACGGTTCGGTGGTCGGCAAGGGGGCGTTTCGCGACATCGTCAATGGCAACAACGGGAGTTACTCGGCCACTGCGGGATGGGACCCGTGCACCGGCTGGGGATCGCCGGTGGGCAGCAAGCTGTTCAAGGCGCTCAGTTAGGCGCAGTCGGCGAAGTCGCCTGCGCCGGGCCGCTTCGCCCTTCGTTCAAGCGCGTGGCCATGACGTATCGCACCGCGTTTCGAGCGGGTCCAGCGCGCTCCCGTCCGCCGCGAGCGAGTCGTTGGGCGCTTGCGATCGGGCTGGCGCTCGTTCCTCTCGCAGCGCACGCATGGGCGCCCGGCGGCCACCAGTCCGTCGGCGCGATCGCCGACGAGTTGCTCAAGGGCAGCGGCGCCGAGTCCCAGGTCAAATCGATCCTCGGCCCGATCAGCCTGCAGCAGGCGTCGGTGTGGGCCGATTGCGCAAAAGGCGTGACGTCGAGCGACGATGTGACGTTCACGTATCACGCGAGCCCCGCGGTCTTTCCCGAATGCGTGCCGTTCGACACGCCGCAATGGAAGCCGGTCTTCGAAAGCTTCGTCGCGCGCAACTGGAAGCAATGCGGGACCGCCCACGACTCGGAGAAATGCCACCACCAGTACCACTACGCCGACATCTCCAACCGCCGCGATCGCTACGGCGCCGGCGCGGCGGGGGCGAACCGCCACGACATCGTCCATGCGGCGCTGGCGGCCATCGAGGTGCTGCGAGGCCGGCCCGCACCGCCCCCGTTCGAGATCGCCGGCAAGCGCGAGGCCCTGCTCATCCTCAGCCACTACGTCGGCGATATTCACCAGCCGCTGCATGTCGTGGCAATCTACCTCGACGCGAACGGCAAGACGGTCGATCCGGACAGCGTCGGCCTGCACGCCGACAACGACACGACGGGCGGCAACTCGATTCTCGACGGTGCGCAGAAGCTGCACCACGAATGGGACGAGATCCCGGCCAAGCTGCTCGTCGGCGCCACTGCGTTCGACAACCTCGTGGCGCGTTCGCGCACGGTCGCCGAGACGCCAGGCGACATGTCGACGTGGCCGACCCAGTGGGCAAGCGAGACCGTGCGCGTCGGCCGGGCCGCGTTCACCGGCCTTCGCTTCGCGTCGAAGACTGCCCACGGCGGCAAGCCGCTCTGGACCGTCACCGGCACCCACACGAGTGCCTACCGCACGCGCGCCGATTCCTTGAAGACGGCTCAGCTCGCGGCCGCCGGAGCGAGGCTGGCGCAGCTGCTCATGGCGATCTGGCCGGACACGCCGTAGCGATGCCCGCGCCGGGACCGGCGAGCGACCCGCAAGCTATTCGGCGCCCTGCGCAGCGGGCGGCACGAGGCTCGGATCAGGCGCGCCGCGCCTGGCCTTCAGGAAGAAGGCGGCAAGCTGCCAGACGACGAAGGCTCCGATCAGCGCGAGCAAGGTGCCGCTGATCGGGCGCAGGAAGAACGCCGCGAAGCTGCCGCGACTGATGAGCAGGGCGCGGCGGAAGTTTTCCTCGAGCATGGGGCCGAGGATGAAGCCGAGCATCAGCGGAGCGGCATCGAGATCGAGCCGCAGGAACATGTAGCCGATGAAGCCGAAAGTGGCGGTCGTGTAGATGTCGCTCAGGTTGTTGTTGACGCTGAAGGTGCCGACGCAGCAGAAGAACAGGATCGACGGAAAGAGGACGCCGTACGGGATCTTGAACACCGACAGCCAGTAGCGCACCATCGGCACGTTCAGGATGAGCAGGAAGCAGTTGCCGATCCACATGCTGGCCACCAGGCCCCAGAACAGATCGGGATGGCCGGCGATCATGTTCGGTCCGGGCTGGATGCCCTTGATGATGAACGCCGCCATCATCAGCGCCATGACCGCGTTCTCGGGAATGCCGATGCTCATGAGCGGGATGAAGCTCGTGCGCGCGGCCGCTTCGTCGGCCGCCGCTTGCCCGGCCACGCCCTCGATCGCCCCCGAGCCGATCTCGTCCTTGTACTTGCTGAACTTCTTGTCGACGGCATAGGCGGCGAACTGGGCGATCACCGGGCCGCCGCCGGGCAGGATGCCCAAAAAGGAGCCGATCGCGCTGCCTCGCAATGCGCTCGGAATGATTCGCTTGAACTCGGGCCAGGTCGGTATGAGGTTGATCTTGCCGTTGAAGGGCGTGCGCTCGTCGCGGTTGTCGAGGTTCTTGGTGATCTCGGCAATGCCGAAGCAGCCGAGGGCGATGCTCACCAGGCCGATGCCGTCGACGAGGAAGTCGAGGTTCAGCGTGAAGCGCTGCATGCCGCTGGTGACGTCGGTGCCGATCTGGCCGAGGAGCACGCCGATCAGGCACATCGCCATGCCGTTCAGCAAGCTGCCGGTGGTGACGAAGCTGACGCACACGAACCCGACCAGCATCAGCGCGCAGTAGTCGGCGGGGCCGAACAGAAAGGCCACCTCGCCGAGCATCGGCGCGAAGAAGGAAAGGACGACGATCGCCACCGTGCCGCCGATGAAGCTCGAGACCCCGGCGGTGAACAAGGCCAGGCCGGTCCTGCCCTGCAGCGTCATCTGATAGCCGTCGATGCAGGCGACGATGCTGCTCGCGTGCGGGATCTTCATCGTAATCGCGCTGACGCTGTCGCCGTACTGCGCGCCGTAGTAGATGCCCGCCAGCATGATCAGCGCGCCGGTGGTCGGGATCGAGTAGGTCAGCGGCAGCAGGATGCTGATCGTCGCCAGCGGTCCGAGCCCGGGAAGCAGGCCGACGAGCGTTCCGACCGTGCAGCCGATCGCGCAGAACAGGAGGTTCTGCCAGGTCAGCGCGTGCTCGAAGCCGAACGCAAGGTTGTGGAGGACGTCCATCAGTAGAGCGGCAGGTTGAAGCCGAGCAGCTTCTGGAACGCGAACGCCACGGCGATCAGCCCTGCCGTCACCTTCAGGCAGCGCGCGATCGAATACGACGTACCGGCGAGCGAGGAGAAGAACACCATGAAGGCGATCCCCGCGATCATGTTGACGTAGGCCGAGATCACGGCGAATCCGCACAGGCTCGCGAGGATGATCGCGATGTTCTTGGGATGGAACTCGAGCGGCACCGCTTTCTCGAAGCGCGATCTCGCCACGGTGGCCAGGCCGATCAGGAGCAGCAGGCCGCTGACCAGCGACGGGAAAAGCCCCGCGCCGGCGTGGCTGAAGCTGCCGAACGGGTAGCGCAGCGCCTGCAGACCGAAGGCCAGCGAGATGGCGACGAGGAACAAGCCCCGCACGAGGGTTCGGTCGTTCATGTCAGGTCGAAGGAGTGCGCCGGGAGGCTAGCTTTCGAACCTTGCAGGAACCTGTCATCGACCGATCCGGCGACCACCGCCGGTCCCGATGTCGGTCGCCTTACAGTGCGGTCGTGCGTTTGCTGCTGGTCGAGGACGACGTCGTGATCGCGCGCGAGCTGCTGCTGCGCTGGTCGTCGCGCGGCTGGACGGCGCAAGCGCGGACGACGCTCGCCGCCGCCGAGGAAGCCCTCGCGAGCAAGCCCGGCAACCCTCCTTACGACCTGATCATCCTCGACCTCGGCCTGCCCGACGGCGACGGCGTCGACTGGTTGACGCACCGGCGCCGAGACGACCGCCGGATTCCGGTGATCATGCTGACGGCGCGCGACCGCATCGCCGATCGCGTGCGCGGTCTGCAGAGCGGCGCCGACGACTACCTGGTCAAGCCCTTCGACCCCGACGAGCTCGATGCGCGGATCGAGGCCGTGCAGCGCCGGGGCCAGGTTTCGCGAGGCGAGCACCTCCGCTATGGCCGCATCACCTGGCTCGGCGACCAGGGGCTCGCGTTCGTCGATGGGCGATCGCTCGAGCTGATGCCGCGCGAGTTCGAGGTGCTGGGACTCCTGCTCGGCCGCGCGCCGCGCCTCTTGCCGAAGCGGTGGCTGATCGATGCGCTCGCCGAGCGCAATCTCAACCTCGCCGACAGCGCGGCCGAGGTCTACGTCTCGCGACTGCGCCGCAAGCTCGCCGGATCGAGCGCGACGATCCGCACGCTGCGCGGCTTCGGCTACGTCCTCGAGGTCGGCGTCGAGAAGGACGCGTGATGCCGGGCCCTCGACGCGCGCGCTGGCTCAAGGTCGATCTGCTGCTGCGGCTGATGCTGCCGCTGCTCGTCATCGTCGCGGCGGCGGCGGGATTTGGAGCCTTCACCGCGCAGCAGCTCACCGCGCGCGTCTACGATCGATGGCTCGTCGACGCCGCGCGCTCGGTCGCCGCGCAAGTCCGTTTCGAGCAGGGGGCGGCAGCGCTCGATCTGCCGCCGATCGCCGAGTCGATCCTGCTCTTCGATGACAACGACCGCATCTATTTCGCTGTCGAGCAGGGCGGACGGCTGATCGCCGGCAGCGCCGGAATTCCGGGCGCGGGAGAGAACGAAGCCCGCCTCGCCCGCGGCGCCGCCTACGACTCGACCTTCGACGGCCAAGCGGTCCGCGTCGCCCGGGTGACGCTCGACCGCGGCGATGCCGAAGCCGTCACCGTGCTGGTCGCGGAGACCGGCCTGAAGCGCGAGCACTCGGCGCAGGAGCTCGTCGCGGTGATGTGGCCGATGCTCGCGCTGATCGTCGCGGCCGGGCTTTCGATCCTGCTCGCGGTGCGCGGCGCCGTTCGTCCGCTTCAGGTCATCGCCTCGCGCTGGAACGATCGCTCGCCGGTCTCGTTGCAGCCGGTCGGCGACGACGGCGTGCCGCGCGAGCTGTTGCCCTTCACCGCCGCGTTGAACGGCCTGCTCGCCCGGATCCGCGGCCTCCTGGCTCGGGAACGTCAGTTCGCCGCGCTGGCCGCGCACCAGCTGCGCACGCCCTTGGCCGGACTGCAGCTCGGCCTGGCGCGAGCGGCCAAGGCCGCCGACGTTGCGCAGGCACGCGCCGTCATCGGCGAGCTCAGGCAGGCCACCGAACGAACGACGCGCGTCGTGCATCAGCTGCTCGCGCTCGGCAGGATCGACTCCGAGCACCGCGGCGACATGAACTTCGTCGACTGCGACCTGGTCTCGATCGCCGAGGATGTCGGTGCGGCCTGTGCGGACCGCGCCCTGGCGAGGGACGTCGACCTCGAGCTGGTCGCGGTCGAGCGCCCGGTCTCGGCGCTGGTCGCTCCCGACCTGATCGCCGAGCTGCTCGCGAACCTGCTCGACAACGCCCTTTGCTACACGCCGGCGGCGGGACGAATCGTCGTCGAGGTCCACGCGCATCCGGTCACGATCCGCGTCTCCGACTCGGGTCCCGGCATTGCCGAAGACGAGCGCGAGGCGGTGTTCGATCGGTTCGTCAGGGGGCGGACCGCGCGCGGCGAGGGCAGCGGTCTCGGCCTGGCGATCGTTCGCGAGATCGCCGCGCTGCACCAGGCGACGGTCGCGCTCACCGACAGTGCCTGGGGCGGGACCAGCGTGACGATCGCATTCGCTCCTGCCTAGCGCACGCCAGAAGCGGCCGCGAGCCGATCAGCCGACGACCAGCCCGGCGAGTGCGATCAACCCGAGCGCCAGCGCCGCAAGCGCATCGCCGGCGATCAGCCCGCCGCCGAAGAGCGAGCTGCTCGTCATGTCGGCGGGCAGCTCGCCATCGTCGCCCGGGCCGTGCCGCGTCTTCTTCTTGCCCGCCGCACGGGTGTCGAGCAGGCTCGCGACG
>Ga0308174_10001733_pt1 | contig 10370 bp, 10 predicted proteins | sample PhyPR2_FD_203894 | JGI IMG/M metagenome (GOLD analysis project Ga0308174, IMG submission 203894) | Soil microbial communities from UC Gill Tract Community Farm, Albany, California, United States - DLSLS.P.R2 | ecosystem: Environmental > Terrestrial > Soil > Agricultural land | place: USA... | reverse complement strand
GGAAAGCCCGGCTCAGCTTCCGGTAGGTTTCATTCAGATCTTCCGGCAGTACGCGCGTTGCTCCCACGGTGGTCATAAAGTTCGCATCGCCGGTCCAGCGCGGCAACACGTGCAAGTGAATGTGGTGCTCTATGCCGGCGCCAGCGGCCTCACCGAGATTCATTCCCAGATTGAGGCCGCCAGGCCGATAGACGGCGTTCAGAATAGTCTCGGCTCTGCGCGCCAGAAGCATGATCTCTTCCGTGGCCGCTTCACTGGCCGCGCAAAGCCCGGATACGTGCTCATAGGGCGCAATCATTACGTGTCCGGCGGTATATGGATACCGGTTGAGGATCACAAAAGCAAGCTTGCCGCGGTACACCAGCAGGTTTTCAGAATCGGCATCTGCCGCAGCCGCCGTACAGAAAATGCAATCCCTCAACCGTTTCTTCTCGTTGATGTATGTGGAGCGCCACGGTGTCCACAAGTACTCCATGAGAACTGTTTAGGAATGGTTCGGATTATGGCCGCTGCCGTTTGATTCCGGCTCGGTGGATACCGCGGCCTGCGGCTCACCCGAAGCAGTGGCGTGATTCACCAGGTCGCGCAGCTCTTTACTTGGTTTGAAAAATGGAATCCGCTTCGATGGCACTTCCACCCGTGAACCGGTCTTCGGGTTCCGGCCAACCCGGGGTTGCCGCTGTCGCGTACGGAAGCTGCCAAACCCGCGGATCTCAATCTTCTCCCCCTTGTGGAGGCTGTTCACGATGCTATCGAAAATAGTCTCTACGATCGTCTCCGAATCTTTTCGGGTCATCTCAACCATTTTCGACACTTCCTCGATCAGCTCCGCCTTCGTCATTGCATTATTTCCCTGTTATCTTCTCTTCTGATTCCTGATGCTTTACCGCATCACCCACTGTGCTTGTCGCCGCAGCAGCTTGCCGCCGGTATTCCTGCAGCCGGTTCCGCTCATCCTCTTCCGTCACCGCCTTCAGGCTTAGGCCAATCCGCCTCTGCGCCTCATTCATCTTGACTATTTTGAAATTGAACTCGTGTCCAATCGGCAGCGCGGGCTCTTCGCCCTGCGATATCTTGGGGCTGCGGCGCTTGCCTCCATCCGCGGCAATCTCGCTCCTATGGCACAGGCCCTCCACTCCAGCCACGAGTTCCACGAACACTCCAAACGGTGCGGCGCGCGAGACTCGTCCTTGTACCATGTCACCAATCTGGTGCGTTCGGAAGAAAGTCTCCCACGCATCGGGCTGGAGCTGTTTGATGCCAAGCGATAACCGGCGGTTCGGTGCATCGATGTTCAGAATCACCGCTTGCACAATCTGGCCCTTCTTCACTAGTTCCGATGGATGCTTAACATGGACGGTCCAGGACATATCGGACACATGCACCAGTCCATCGATTCCTTCCTCGATCTCAATAAAGGCGCCAAAATCTGCCAGCTTCCTGACGCGCCCCTCCACGACCGACCCAATGCTGTAGCGATCGGCAACCGTAGTCCAGGGATCAGCCTCAAGCTGCTTGATACCGAGTGAGATCCGCCGGTCTCTGGGTTTCACTTCCAGGACGACCGCCTCAACCTGATCGCCTGCCTTTACTACCTTAGCCGGATGCTTCATGCGGCGGCTCCAGGTCATTTCGGAGATGTGTATTAAACCCTCGACACCCGGCTCCAATTCAACAAAGGCCCCGTAGTCTGTTACGCTGACGATTCTTCCGATAACCCGGCTCTGCGGTGGATAATGCGCCTCAATGTCCGCCCAAGGATCGGGCCGCATCTGCTTTAGTCCGAGAGAAATCCGCTCCTTCTCACGATCGAATTTCAGGACTTTGACCCTGATCTCCTGGCCTACCTGCACAACTGCCGACGGATGGGTGATATTGCCATAGCTTAAATCGCTGACATGCAGAAGACCGTCGATCCCGCCCAGATCGACGAATGCGCCGTAATCGGTCAGGTTTTTTACGGTACCTGTAACCTCCGCCCCTTCATGGATGTTTGCGAGGGCCTGCATCTTGCGCGCGGCCAATTCGCTTTCGAGCAGAATGCGGCGCGAGACCACCGCGTTTCCGCGACGCCGATTAAATTTGAGGACACGTACTTCCAGTTCCTGACCGATGTAGCCGTCCAGATTGTGTATCGGACGGACTTCCACCTGCGAACTCGGCAGAAATGCCATGACACCGATATCCACCGCCAGGCCGCCCTTAATCTTGTTAATGACTCTGCAGGTGACCGGTGTACCCTCTGCCGCGGCCTTCTCCAGATGTTCCCAGATCTGCCGCCGATGGGCCTTCTCATATGAAAGGAGAATATAACCTTCAACTTGAGCGCCGCTGCGATCGATCATCACTTCGATCACATCGCCGGTCTTCACCGATGGTGTCCCCTCCGTAGCGGGGAACTGCTCCGCGGGCACGAGTCCCTCAATCTTGCGCCCGATGTCGACAATAACTTCTTTATCGGAAACGCTGAGAACGTGACCGTGAAGAATCTCGCCTTCATGCGCGAAATGACTGCTGTAGTCGTCCAGAAACGCCTGATAGTCGGAACTCTCGGCGGTTCCGGGCATCTCTACATATTCGTCAGATGGACCGGCCATTGTTGTCATTCCTGAATCGTCGCTCCATGCGCGAGAAACCATCCGGGTGCAACCTTGCCCCTCCAAACCGCTCAGATACGCCCAGTTTGCGCGTCAACTCGTTGATAGTTCAGTACTTCAGAACTATAGCCGACAGTCCCCTGGATGTCAACCGGGCCTTTGTAAGGGCCTGATGACGGTTTCGGAGAAAATTACACCGACCTGTTCCACTAAGCGTACCTTCATATATACTGAAGGTGCTGCAGATTAAGTACTGCACCCCGGAGAACGTCAATGATTGAAGGTTTGCTACAGCCCACACACCTGCTCATCATCCTCATTGTGGCGCTGTTTATTTTTGGTCCCAAGAAGCTGCCAGAGTTGGGGCAAGGCCTCGGCAAAGGCATCCGTTCCTTCCGTGACAGCATGAAAGCTGGGTCCGACGAGCACGAGAAGATCGATACGCCGGTCACGCAGAACACCGAGACTCACAAGTAGGCTCGCTTTTTCTCGTCCGTTCCGTTATTGTCCGTTATTGTCTGACGGCAGGTTCTTGCTTGCCGAGTTTCTCAAACTTCCATCCCCGCTTTCCATAGAACAGCAGGTACTTTTGCCCGTTGACGCAGCAGCATTCTCGAAAGAAGTTTCACTTTACTTCGTGGGAACGCAGAAATTTTTTCACCGGCCGGAAAGATTTGCTGAGGCTGGGCCGCTCTGCGAGACCCTATTTCCCCACGGCATTGCAGATTGCCGAAACCGCAAGCTGCTGATTCGACTCGTGTTCGGCCTCGCTTATCGGAGCCTTTTCAAGCCGTCTGAAGCTCCTGGCCCCAAAACTGCCTATTCCTATACCGATAGGTGATACAAGATCACCGGTTAGATGATCGCAACAGGTCATCGATTCTCGGGCGCGCTATGGTGCGCCGAGAGAAAAACAAACAATAATTTCTCTTTAGGAGCGGTGGAGCCACATGACAACTGAAGAATACGGGAAGGCGTACCAGCGGGGATTTAATCTCACAGTACGGTTCTTGGTGTCGCGGGGACTGTCCTACGATGCAGCATTGGATACGGCGCAAGCAGCCTGGGCGAAGGGCTGGGAACGCAGAGAGCAGCTCCGTGATCCGAATCTGGTTTTGACGTGGACCAATAGTATCGCGCTGAATATACATAGAACTTTTCTCCGGCGCGAACCTCAGACGCAGACTCTACCTGAATTGCAAGCGCCGCCACGCATGAATGTCGCTGCGATTGATGTAAAGCGGATTCTCAACGAATGCAAACCCAACGACCGTGTTGTTCTCGAGGGCCACTACATCGAGGGATATAAAGTGCAGGAAATCGCGCGTCAGCATGGCTGGTCGGAAACTGCGGTGCGCATCCGTTTACTGCGTGCGCGGAGAAGTGTAGAGCGCCGCTTGAGCCGCCCGAAACACGCACGTCTGCGCAACCTTGCGGAGAAGACGAAGAAAGCCTTGGCCGGCGCGCTGGAAGTCTCCAGTTTAGAATCAGCCAAAGTAGCGTAGTACTACGGGTCGGGCACTCCCGACCCTTTTCCTATAACAATTCCGCTGTACTGAAAAAGAACGGTATCTCTTGTGCTGCCGTTTCCGCTGCGTCGGATCCGTGTACGCAGTTGCGTTCGATATTCGCCGCAAATCGTTTCCGGATCGTCCCTTCGGCTGCATTCGCGGGGTTGGTCGCCCCCATTACGTCGCGCCATTTCGTGATGGCGTTCTCCCGTTCCAATACCAGCACGACAACGGGCCCTTCCGTCATGAATGTCACAAGGCCTGCGAAAAATGGACGTGCTTTATGGACGGCGTAGAATGCCTCTGCTTCATTCTTTGTAATTCGACGCATCTTCATCCCTACGATGCGGAAACCATTCTGCTCGATAATCGTCAGGATGTTGCCTGTATGTCCGTCCGCCACTGCGTCCGGCTTGATGATGCCCAAGGTACGCTCCAAAGCCACTTAAAGATTTCCTTTACTTAACGTGCCGCAGCGCTGAGCGCCTGCTGCATCTTCTCGCCCATCAGGGCAGGGGAGGGGCAGACAATAATTCCCGCAGCCGCCATAGCCGACAGCTTGTCCTCCGCTCTTCCAGATCCGCCCGAGATAATCGCGCCCGCGTGGCCCATGCGCCGTCCTGGAGGCGCGGTCTGTCCGGCGATAAAGCCGACCACTGGTTTTCTCACGTGCGCTTTCACGTATGCCGCCGCGGTCTCTTCCGCATTGCCGCCTATTTCGCCGATCATGATGATGGCATGCGTGTCCGGGTCCTCATTGAACAACTTGATGGAATCCGTAAAGCTAGTCCCGATAATCGGATCTCCACCGATTCCGATGCAGGTCGATTGCCCGATACCCAGCTTCGTCAATTGCCCCACCGCCTCATAGGTCAGGGTTCCCGAACGAGACACAATACCCACGTGTCCCGGCTTGTGAATATGGCCGGGCATGATTCCGATCTTGCATTTGCCGGGTGTGATCACGCCCGGGCAGTTCGGCCCTACGAGGCGCGTTCCGGGCCTTGTTTTCAGATAGGCCCAGACCCGCTCCATATCGTTCACGGGAATCCCTTCGGTGATGCACACCACCAGTGGCAGACCTGCATCGACTGCTTCCATAATGGCGTCGGCCGCGAATGGCGGTGGAACAAAAATCACCGACGCGTTTGCCCCGGTTGCGTTGACCGCCTCTTCTACGGTGTTGAACACGGGCCGGTCCAAATGCGTCTGGCCGCCTTTCCCCGGCGTCGTTCCGCCCACTACGGCGGTGCCATAGGCAATCGCCTGCTGGGCGTGAAATGTTCCCTCACGGCCGGTGAAGCCCTGGAATAGAACCTTCGTTTTCTCGTCGATCAGTACGCTCATTTTGCCAGTCTCACTACTTTCTCCGCGGCGTCTTTCATCCCATCGGCAACGGTAAAGTTGAAACCGGATTCCGTCAGAATCTTCTGTCCCAATTCAACGTTGGTGCCTTCCATGCGCACTACAATCGGAATCTTGATCTCCAGTTCTCGCGCTGCCGAGACCACGCCATTGGCCAGCGTGTCGCAGCGTAGAATCCCGCCAAAGATGTTGATCAGGACCGCCTTCACGCTTGGATCGGAGAGCAGAATGCGAAATGCGTTCTTCACCTGTTCAGCGCTCGCACCGCCTCCGACATCCAGAAAATTCGCGGGCTGGCCGCCGGCGTATTTGATGATATCCATCGTCGCCATGGCCAGACCTGCGCCGTTCACCATGCAGGCGATGTTGCCGTCCAGCTTGATGTAATTCAGCCCGAAGCGCGACGCTTCTACTTCAAGCGGGTCTTCTTCGTGCAGATCGCGCAGCTCCAGAAGATCTTTGTGCCGGTACAGCGCGTTGTCGTCCAGATTGATCTTCGCGTCAAGCGCGTAGACCTTTCCATCTTTCGTCAGAATGAACGGGTTGATCTCGGCCAGCGATCCATCGATTGCTTCATAGGCTTTCGATAACGCGATCATGGCGTTTGCGGCTGCATTTGCGCTCGAGGCGGGAACACCCATGCCGAACGCCAGCTTGCGTGCTTGAAAAGGTTGTAGCGGCTGCCCGGGCGTCAACGGCTCTCTCAGGATGAGTTCCGGCGTTTTTGCCGCCACCTCCTCAATCTCCATTCCGCCGGCCTTCGAGGCCATGAAAATGGTCTCGCCTAAAGCGCGATCCAGAACCAGGCCAAGATAAAGCTCTCGTTCGATCGGCAGTGTTTCTTCGATCAGCAACCGCTGCACGACACGGCCTTCCGGGCCGGTCTGATGTGTAACGAGGGTCATGCCCAGCATCTTCTTCGCAAGTTCGGCCGCATCCGCTGCGTTCTTCGCAACCTTTACGCCGCCGCCCTTGCCTCGCCCGCCGGCATGGATCTGAGCTTTCACCACCACGCTGCCGCCCAACTTTTTGGCCGCCGCCTCCGCCTCCTCAACCGTGTAAGCGACTTCCCCGCGCGGGACGGGAACATCGTACTTGGCGAGGATCGCCTTCGCCTGATACTCGTGGATTTTCATAGATGCATGCGGCGTCAGGACGCGCAAATTCCGTGTCCGAGGCCAATCGCTAGTGTAACTCGCTCGCCAGAACGGCCAACCACCTCGGCTCGCGAAGGTTATCGGGTGTAGACGCCAACAATCAGGGGATGGCTTCTCCGTAGTCCAGCAGCTTCGCGTGACGCCAGAGCCGTTCCAGATCGTAATAGGAGCGGGCGCTTTCAGAAAAAATATGCACCAGAAAATCGCCGTAGTCCATTAGAATCCATTCGGCTGTATCGTAGCCTTCGATACTGACCGGTAACTCGCCAATCTCCTTAAGGCCCTTCTGGATTTCATCGCAGACGGCATGCCCCTGCCGCGGGTTCGCAATGGAGCAGATTACAAAATAATCGGTAAAGGAGGTAATGTCCCGAAGATCGAGGACCCTTATGTCAGAAGCCTTTTTGGATTCGGCTCGCCTCACCGCCACGAGCCAATTGGGCAGGTTTTGAGCGGCGGGTTGGGGGTGAATGGAACGGCGCGGCAGACTCGTCTAAACGTGCTCCTGCGCCTAGCGTACTACAGTAGTGGCCCGGCTGGGCATATAGACTGGAAATGCATGGCGAGAGTACGCGGCTGATTCTGGCGCATCGTTAAAGCGCCGGGCTTGAGTTCGGCAGCGCGGCTATTTTTGCGGCTCTACCCGGATCAGCACAACCCCATGCGAGAGCACCGGGGCGGAAAACTGGTCTGACACCGAGCCCCGATCAGCGGCTGCCCAGAGATCGCGAACGGTTCCTTTGCCAGTGAAGCCTACGTCGCTCCAGCGTGCAGTCACTTTCGCGCTGGACGCACCGCGATTAAACAGGCCCACTGCGTAAGCGCCGCCTTGTAGCGGTCTTGCCCAGACTTCCGTATCGCCTTCCTTTGCGATGCGCTTCGCCTGTTTTCCAAGTGGGTCCTGATCGACCGCGATCACTTCCTTATTCGCCAGAATATGCATGATGTCCGGCGGCACGGAGCGGAGATCGTTGCCGGCGAGGAGCGGAGCAGCCAGAAGGCTCCACAGGCTCATGTGGGTCCGGTACTCGGTGTTGGTCATGCCGCCGTTGCCTACCTCAAGCATGTCGGGATCGTTCCAGTGGCCCGGGCCGGAGTAAGCGGAAAGATTCAACTGCAGATCGAACCCGATGTGAGACATCGATTTCCAGTTATCGCTTATATCGCCGGTAGTGCGCCACAGATTTCCGTCCACGCTGGTTCCCCACTGCTCGACCTTCAGGACGCCGTACTGGCATAAGCTGTACACAATCGGTCTGCCCGTGGCGGCAAGGGCGGCGCCCATTTTGGCGTAGACAGCGGGCATCGAATGATAGTCATATACCTGGCTGGCGCTGCACCAGTCATATTTCAGGTAATCAATGCCCCAGGCCGCGTAGGTTTTGGCATCCTGTTGTTCGTGTTGGAAACTGCCTTCATATCCCGCGCAAGTTTTCGGTCCAGGCGAGGAATAGATGCCCAGCTTCAGCCCCTTGCTGTGAACGTAATCGGCGAGAGCCTTCATGTCGGGGAATTTGCTGTTCGCCTGAATGTTTCCCTGGGCATCGCGCGATCCCTGCCAGGTGTCGTCGATATTGACATAGATATAGCCGGCATCTTTCATGCCGTTGCGAACCATGGCGTCGGCGGTTTGACGAATCAACGCATCGGTAACCTTGTTGGCAAACTTATTCCAGCTATTCCAGCCCATAGGGGGTGTTTTCGCAAGGCCGTTATAAGGAACGGGCGCAGCGGCGGGTAAGGAGATCTTTGTAGGCGGAGCGGGCATGGGCCCGGGCGCTTCCGTCGAGATTCGTTTCAAAAGGATGTGACGGCCCGGCCGGTTGCTAGGATGGGGAAATTCGAGCGTAATGCCCTGATCGGTGACTTTCCCCGTGAACTCCGATTTCCGCTCTTCGCCGAAGCGGTCGCGCACAATCACAAACGAGAACGTGTTGCCGGTGATCTTGCCGTCTTGAATGGCCTCGTCTCCTTGATTCGAGGACATGTAGCCGGTTAGCAAATTCCCGTCGGCCTTGAGAAAAAGCGAGGTCTCTCGAACGGTACCGTCAGCTTCGAATTTGGCCATCCAGTGGCCCGTCAGATCGGCGGCATACGCGAGCGGCGCGAGAAAAATACAGAGGGCTGCAACAAGGGTTCGTTTCATAATTCAGGAAATCTCGATTCTATTCCTAGCCAAAATTTATGTTCGGCTTGCTTCCGCCGGCGGTGTCGCCGACTGGCGAATGACGAGGCTTGTAGGGACGCGAAACTCCCGGCCCGCCAGTTCGGGATCCGACATCATTCCCCACAGTGCCTGGAAGGCGACTTTGCCGATCTCAACCCGCGGAACTGAAACCGTGGTCAGAGCGGGCTGGGTATATTCGGCGAAGAGAATGTCGTCGAAACCCACCAGGGACAAATCATCTGGCACGCGCAGACCCCCGTCGTACGCGCGGTGCAGAATGCCGATGGCCGTCAGGTCATTGCCGGCGAGAATAGCGGTGGGAGCACTGCCATTCAGGAGCTTGGAACAGGCGAAGTATCCACCCTTCACGGTGAAATCAGCATCGATTGTCTGAATGCCGGTCAAGCCGAGGCGGGCCGCAGTTTCGAGAAACGCTCGCTTGCGCCGCTGCGCGGATTTCAGAGGCATGGGCCCGCCAATATAGGCAATCCGGCGGTGCCCGAGCCCGGTGAGATATTCGAGAGCCTCTACGATACCTTGTTCGTATTCCAACACGATATTGCTGATGCTCTGCCCGACTCGGCCGAGATCGAGATAGACCGCTGCGATGCGGTGTTCCGCGAGCATGTCGATGATAGAGGGATCAATTTGCGAAGTGATGATCGCGACACCGGGAACTTGTAAACCAATCAAGCGGCGGACAGAGTTCAGGGTGCGCTGCGGGTCGTAATTTGTATTCAGCACCAGCGCGTCCATATCGTGGGCCAGCGCCTGATCCTGAAATCCGGCCGTGATGTCGGGGAAAAACGGATTGCGCACGTCAGAGACCAGAAGGCCCAGCAAGGTACTTCTGCCGCGGGCCAGGTTGCGAGCCGACTGGTTCTGCGAATATCCAAGTTCGCCGACTGCATGTAGCACGCGATCGCGGGTATGAGGGCGGGTTGGACGGGTCCCGTTTAATACATGCGAAACGGTTGCGATGGAAACTCCGGCCTTCGCAGCTACGTCTTTGATGCTGGCGCCCACGCCTGTGTGCCCTCCGAGTAAAGGAAATCTCAACGGCTCGTCCGCTAATTTGCAGGCGAAGGAAACAGTTTAAACGTTTACCTCGGGGCGTTACAAGATAAAAATAGTGAACCGGCACGTCAGATGTGAGATTGGCAGGAGGGCGCCCCCGCGATAATGGTGCTTATGGAAGACGTGTTGACGATTGCAGGGCGGACGTTCCGATCGCGGCTGTTTGTGGGAACCGGGAAATATCGGAGCAAACAACTGATGGCCCGTTGCCATGCGGCGTCGGGGACCGAGATGGTGACGCTGGCGGTGCGGCGCGTGAATCTAACCGACCGGACGAAGGAATCGGAGTTGGATTTTATCGATCGGGAGAAGATCCATATCCTGCCGAATACGGCCGCCTGTTACACGGCCGAGGACGCCGTGAGGACAGCGCGATTAGGACGCGAAGTGGGATTATCAAACTGGATCAAGCTGGAGGTCATCGGCGACCAGAAGACATTGTTTCCTGACAACGAAGGACTGCGCGAGGCCACGCGCATCCTGGTTAAAGAAGGCT
>Ga0308174_10001731_pt1 | contig 10373 bp, 10 predicted proteins | sample PhyPR2_FD_203894 | JGI IMG/M metagenome (GOLD analysis project Ga0308174, IMG submission 203894) | Soil microbial communities from UC Gill Tract Community Farm, Albany, California, United States - DLSLS.P.R2 | ecosystem: Environmental > Terrestrial > Soil > Agricultural land | place: USA... | reverse complement strand
AAAAAACCGCGCAGGCGCATCGGGTAAATCAGCCGCCGCGAAACACGAGATTCACGCTGACGAGCATCGCCACCAGCATCAGGAAGGTCAGCGGCAAACCCACACGCAGGAAGTCGCGCGCGCGATAGCCGCCTGGGCCGGCGACAATCGTCAGCACCGGGTTCGCGCTGGCGATGATGTAGCTGTTCGAGGTCGAGATCGCGACGATCAGCGCGTACACCGCCGGATTGCCGTTCGATGCCAATGCGATGTTGATCGCCATCGGCACCATGACCACGGTCGCGCCGACGTTCGACACCACTTGCGAGAAGAACAGCGCCAGCACCGCGATCACGGTCTGCAACGCCCACTGCGGCCAGTCGCCGAGATAGCGCAGCAGTTCCTGCGCGACCCACGCGGCGGTGCCGGTCGTGTCCATCGCCCAGCCGAGCGGAATCAGGCAGGCAAGGGTGAAGATCGTCTTCCAGTTGATCGCGTCGTAGGCCTCTTCCATCTTGAGCACGCCGGCGAGCAGCATTCCGACCGCGCCGGTCAGCATCGCGACCGAAAGTTTCAGATCGGTGAACAGGCCGAGGCCCATCGCGAGCGCGAAGAAGATCGTGGCGTGCCAGATCTTGCTCGGCCGGCCTTCGTCCTTCGGGTAATCGGTGACCACGACGAAATCGTGGTTTTCGGCCGCGAGTGTCAGGTCGCGCCACAACCCGTGCAACACCAGCGTGTCGCCGGCGCGCAAGGTGACCTTGCGCACGTCCTCGCGAAAGATTTCCTCGCCGCGGTTCACCGCGAGCACGCTGATGCCGAATCGCTTGCGCAGGCGCAGGTCGGCGACTGCCTGCTTGACGAAACTCGAGTTCGGCGGGATCACCGCTTCGGAGATGCCGGCGCGGGTCGGATTGAACATGTCGCGGAAGTTGCGCAGGCGCGTCTGCGCGCGCAACAGGTTCAAGTTCGCGAACTCGTTGACTTCGTCGCGCTTGCCGAGCGCCCCGAGCACGGTGCCGACCCAGATCATCGTGTCGGCCGGCGGCGCGAGCCGCACCTCGTCGCCGTTCTTGATAGCCAGGATCAGCGGCGCGCCGCGCAGGGCTTCGGCTTCGGCGATGCTCATGCCGACCAACGGGCTTTCGGCGGTCACGGTCAGTTCGAACACCTCGCCGTCGATGCCATAAGTTTCGGCGAAGTAGGTTTCGGTGCGGCCGGGCGTGACGTTCTGGCTCTCCTCGTCGAGCGGCAGCAGCCGCCGCGTGAACAGCGCGAAGTAGCCAAGGCCGACCAGCAGCAGTGGAATGCCGACCGGCGCGATCGAGAACAGCGAGAACGGTTCGATCGTGTGCGCGCCCGGGGGCAGGGTGCGGTTCGCGCTCGCGATCAGGTCGTTGAGCAGGATCAGCGGCGAGTTCGAGATCATCGTGATGTTGGTGCCGGCCAGAATGCAAAACGCCATCGGCATCAGCAATCGCCCGAGCGGCACGCCGGTGCGCGCGCTGACGCGGCTCGCGACCGGCAGGAACAAGGTTGCCAGAGCCTGGCTCTGCATGATCGCGGACAACGACCCGACCATCGCGTTGACCAGGAACTCAAGCCGCGCCTCAATACCGCTGGACAAGCGCAGCAGGAATGAAGCCGCCTTGTTCAACACCCCGGTGCGGTCCAGCCCCGCGCCCATGATCATGACGCCGAGCAGTGAGATCACCGCGTTGCCGGCGAATCCCTCGAACAATTGCTCGACCGGCATCAGGCGGGTGATGCCGATGACCACGATGACCAGCAGCGCGATCAGGTCGGCGCGGATCCACTCCAGCACCAGCATCATGACCGTGAACGCCAGAAGCCCGAGCACGAGCATCATTTCGTGGGTGAGAATCAGGCCGGTGTTCATCGGGGCGATTGAACTTATGGTCCGGCAGCGCGGCGCAAGGCCGCGGTGTCAGCGTCGGCGTTCATAGAGCAGATCCCACACGCCATGTCCGAGCAGGAGACCGCGGCGCTCGAAGCGCGTCTGGATGCGCGATTCGGGGCGTGGCGCAAACGGCGTCGCATGCAGGTTGCGCCAGTCGGGCGCGCGCTCGAGGACCTCGTGCATATGCCGGGCATAGTCCGCCCAATCGGTTGCCAAATGCAAGACGCCGCCGGGGCGCACGTGGCGGGCCAGCAGGCCAAGGAAATCCGGCTGGATCAGGCGACGCTTCTGCTGGCGCTGCTTCGGCCAGGGGTCGGGAAAGAAAATGCGCACGCCGGCGAGGCTGGCGGCAGGTATGCACCGCTCGAGCACGTCGATCGCATCGTGATTATACAACCGAACATTGTCCACATTGTTTGCGGCGAGCGCGTTCATCAGCCTGCCGACGCCTGGCCGATGCACTTCGATGCCGACGAAATCGCAGTCCGACTCTTGCCGGCCCGACCACAGCAGCTGCTCGCCATTTCCGAAGCCGATCTCGAGGATCACCGGGGCGTCGCGACCGAATGCCTCGGTCCAGGAGCCGATCGGCTTGCCCGGTTCCAGGCCGTAGCGCGACCAATGTTCGCCGAACGCGCGCTGCTGCGCCGGCGTCATGCGCCCCTGGCGCAGCACGAAGCTGCGAATGTGCCGCTTCGCCCCCGCGGCGGTGTCGGACGAAGCCGCAACGGTTTCCGGCAACGGGGCAGCGTCAGGCTGCTTCAACATCTTCCCCTCTAGCGATACACAGGATCCAAAATTTCCCGCGACGGCACCGTCGCGTTAACCCGGGGCGAAGGACATCTCCAGCAAAAGCGCAGCAATCAATAGAAAAGGCCGGGCATATGAGCGAACCATGCTTACCTAAGACCGAGCACTTGCCGCTCCTTCGCGCCCATCTCAGCCGATCGTTCCGTCGATCGGACTTGACGCCGAGGCGTAGCGCTTGCGCGGGATGCGGCCCGCGAGGAACGCCTCGCGTCCGGCTTCGACTGCCTTGCGCATCGCGCTCGCCATCAGCACCGGGTCACGAGCGCCGGCAATGGCCGTGTTCATCAGCACGCCGTCGCAGCCGAGTTCCATCGCAATCGCCGCGTCAGATGCCGTACCGACGCCGGCATCCACCAGCACCGGCACTTTTGCGTTTTCGACGATTTCGAGAATGTTCCAGCGATTCTGGATGCCCAAGCCCGAGCCGATTGGCGCGGCCAAAGGCATGACGGCGACGCAGCCGATTTCCTCCAGCCGGCGCGCCAGGATCGGATCATCGCTGGTGTAGACCATCACGTCGAAACCGTCGGCAACAAGCGTTTCCGCCGCGCGCAACGTCTGCACGACGTCCGGGAACAGCGTCCTGGCATCGCCGAGCACTTCGAGTTTGACCAGCTTGCGCCCGTCGAGCAGCTCGCGGGCGAGCCGGCAGGTGCGCACGGCGTCGTCCGCCGTGTAGCAGCCCGCGGTGTTCGGCAGGATCGTGTAGCGGCTCGTCGGCAGCACGTCGAGCAGGTTTGGCTGGCCCTTGTCCTGACCGATGTTGCTGCGGCGGATTGCCACCGTGACGATCTGCGCGCCGGCGGCTTCGGTCGCGCGGCGGGTTTCATCGAAGTCCTTGAACTTGCCGGTGCCGGTGAGCAGGCGAGAACGGTACGCAGTTCCGGCGATAACCAGGGAGTCTTGGGCGGTGTTTTGGGTCGCTGCGGGTTGGGCGTTCATGATTTTTATAAAAGTGTAAAACAACGAATGCTAGATTCGGCCTCGCATGCGCTCCTCACTGCGCTCGGGCCGTGGCTAAGCTCGGCCATCCGGCCTCGCCAAGCAACCCGGCCCTTCGCTCCTGCTGCGGGCGTTCGGCCTCGCACGCGATGCCATTCATGGCATCGCGTAAACGCTCGGTCTCACCCTCCTCCCATCGCATGGACGATTTCCACCTGGTCCCCGTCGAGCAGGATGCGATGTGCATGCAGGCTCTTCGGAACGATCTCGCGGTTGATCTCGACTGCGACCTTGCGCTCGGCGAGATGACTCGCAGCGAGCAGATCGCTGACGCTGCTGCCTTCCTCGATTTCGCGCGGCTCGCCATTGAGCAGAATCTTGTGCATGCGCTAGTTTAAACCCAAGCCGCGCCTTGCGAAAAAAAATGCGCCCGGACGAGCCGGGCGCATTTGACCTTGTCTTGAGCCGACTGTCAGCGGCCGCCTCCATCCTTCTTGTCCTTGTCCTTTTTATTGTCCTTCGGCGGCGGCGCTGCGCGCTGAGCCTGCGGTGGCGGAGCATGCTGCACCTGCTGCTGCGGCGGTGGGGCGTGCTGTACCTGCTGCTGCGGCGGCGGTGCGCGTTGCACCTGTTGCTGCGGCGGTGGCGCCCGTTGCACCTCCTGTTGGGGCGGCGGTGCGCGTTGCGCGTGCTCTTGGGCCGCGTGCTGCTGCGGAAGCGGCATGCTCCGCGGCTCGGCAGCATGTTGCACCTGGCTGTTCTGCGGTCCCGCGTCGCGCGCCGGTCCCTTGTACTCGCGCTCGTTGGAATGGGCCGAGTTGTTACCGGCGCCATTGTCCTGATTCACTGCACGGGCGGGTCCGTTGGAGCGCGCTGCGGTGTTCTGCACCGGCGCGTTGCCGCGACTGTCGGTCGGGCCCTGGTCCGAGTGCTGCGAACGATCGGCGGGTTTGTAGGCCGGCCCGTTGCCGTGTGTGTTGCCGGCATTGTTGTTCAGATCTCGCGCCGCATTGCTGCTCGCAGCGTTGCCGGTCTCACGGACGTTGTTGCCGCCCGGCGGCGGGCGATTGTCGAGATTCGCCGGACGCTCGTTGCGCGCGGCATTGCCGTGCGCTGCGCTGTCGCTACCTTGTCCCACATGCGCGGCATTCGGATTGGCGAACCGGCTCGACGGAAGATGGTCCGCCTGGCCGCGTGCCGCGGCCGCATCCGCCGGTTTGCCACCCGCATTCGCATTGCCTGCATTGGGGCCGGCAGCCGTATTCGGATTCAGCGACCGATTGGCCGCACCGGCTTCATTCTGCGGGCGACCCTGGCCACGGCCGTTTTCGACCGCGGCGTTGTTCGACGGACCGGCATTAGCCGCATTCGGATTCACCACGCGGCGGTCCTGGGGACCGGTAACCGGTGCGCCAACCGCTGCCGGGCGGCCGGCCTGGCCCGCGGCATTTCCGGCCGCTGCGTTGTTGGCCGCGGCGTTTGCATCGGACATTCCGCGGCGGCGGGCTTCGGCGTTGCCACCCGGATTGGTGTTCGGGCGCGCAGCGATCGGTGCTGCCTGCGTGCGCACTGGCGCGCCGGCGTTGGTGACGACTTTGACGTTCTCGCGCGTGGCCGCAACCGCTGCGCGATTGGCGCCGGCACCGCCGGCATTTTGCGCTCCCGCGTTCTGCGCGGCGGACGGCAGCGCACGCATTTGACGTGTAGTGAGCGGCTGTCCGGGATTCTTCTCCAGGATGGCCTGGCGCGTGGCGAAGGACGCCACCGGCGGCGGCGGTCGGGTGGCTGCCACGATGTTGCGATTGGCGATCGTGGCCGGCGGCGCCACACGGGCCTGGGCGTTGGTCGCAAGCAGGCTGGTGCGGGTCGGCGCAATGGCCGCCATCGGCATGACGCGGGCGTTGGCGAACGTCTCGCGATTGACCGCAATCGCCGATTGCGCGACCGGGCGTGCACTGACGAACGCCGTCGCGGGAACGGCGGTTACGGCACCGGCGATGTTCCGGTTCGCGTAGTTGATCTGCGTGTAATTGACGTTGCCACGCGCATAGTTGCCGTAGTAGTTGTTGATCACCGTCGTATTGACGACGGTCGTGTTGCTCACGTTGACGTTGGTGAAATAACGTTGGCTGACGTGGTAGCCGGGGAAGTACACGTCGCGCGGGCCGAGTGGGAACCAGCCGACCGGTCCGCCGATCGACACGCCGACGCTGACGCCGCCGCCGACAAAGGCGACCAGCGCGGGCGCATAGTACGGACGCACGTCTCGGGCACCGGGACACCAGCCCCAACGGTTGCCGACGTAGGCCCAACGTCCATAGTGGAACGGCGCAAAGCCCCACGGCGCGTCATCGATCCAGGTCCAGCCATAGGCGCCGACCCAGCCCCAGTGGCCGTGATGGTATGGCGCCCAGCCAACGGCAACCGTCGTGGGGTACCACACATGACCGTATTCCGGGACGTCGCTCCAGTCGCCGTTGTCGTCGAGATCCTCGTAGCCGATTACTTCCTCGGAAACGTAACTGCGCGAACGCGCGTGATCCCAGCGGTTGTCGCGCTCCTGGCAGAAGCGATCGAAAGCGTCGGGCGCGGGCAGCGAATCGGTGTAGTAGTCGCGCAACTGCGAATCGTTGAACGTCACCGACTGCCCGCCCTCGATACGGAAACGCGCGCCGCCCTCGCCGTAGGCATCGCCGCTGCCATTGAGCACGTCCACCGTGGTCGACTGCCCGTCTGGCGCGACGCTGATGCGGTAGCTGCCTGCGCGGCTGACCACGAACGCAAGTGTCGGCGTGTCCACTTCGTAGGTCTGGTTTTCATCGACGCGGCGCACGCGCAGGTTCAAGGCGCCTTGCGTCAGTTCGATCTGAGCCGTCTGGTCGTCCAGATTGAGGAAATCGAAGCTGGTCTGTTCGTCGATCCGGATCGCCGAGGCTCCGATATTGAGCTCGGCGCGCGAGTCCCGATCGGTCCAAAGCTTGTCACCGGTGATCAGCGGGCGATTGAGCTGGGCTTCGACCCAGTCGTTCTCGCCGGCCGGCACGAAGCTGACCGCTCCGCGCAGGTAGCCCAGGCGCGCAACGCGCGACGGAGGATCCTGGGCCTGGTCGGACTGGTACTGCTGGTCGGGCGCCGGTTGCGCGCCGGCGCCGAACGCATACAGTGCGCTCGCGAGCAGCAGCGCGAAACGGAATGGCTTGAACATGGCGAACGCTCCTTTGCGTCACGCGTGGGAAATCAGGACAGGATTGGGGCCGGACGCTCCGGACACCGTATGCAAACTTCCCCAGTCCGGTGTATTTACGTTGTTCAGCTTACCGGTAAAAATGTGAATGCGCGCCCTCCGCCCGGGCTCTTTCGGCGGCACAGTCGCTCGGCGTTCAGGATTGGCGCCCCAACACGGCCAAGCGCAGGCGATTTGCCCGCCCTGGGGCAAACCCGTACATTAAGCCGCTCGATTCAAGGCGGGTGTAGCTCAATGGTAGAGCTGTAGCTTCCCAAGCTACTGACGAGGGTTCGATTCCCTTCACCCGCTCCACGCACGTAGCTCGCGTTACCTGGTTGGAATTCCCCAACTTGCAATCCCTCGCGCCGTCGATGGGCGGTTGCCGGAACGGACGGGCCGGCGCGCAAGCGCGAGGTTGCTCCTCTTTCTCGATCCGCCAAACAATATGCTGCACAATGGATTGATCGTTCTGGGCTGGCGCGAATGGCTCGCGCTGCCTGCGCTGGGAATCGCGGCGATCAAGACCAAGATCGACAGCGGGGCTCGAACCTCGTCGCTGCACGTCGAATCGCTGGATTCGTACGAGCGGGACGGAAAGACCTGGCTGCGCTTCGACGTGCTGACGCGCCGTCGCCGCCGCGAGTTGGTGCTGCATTGCGATGCGCCGGCCAGCGATCGCCGCGCCGTCTCCGATTCCGGGGGCCACGTGTCCGAGCGCTGGTTCATCCGCACCAGCTTCGAACTTGCCGGCTGCCGCTGGGACGCTGAAATGAACCTGACAAGCCGGCGCGATATGTTGTTTCCGCTGCTGCTGGGCCGCAACGCCCTGAGCGGACGTTTTGTCGTCGACCCTGCAGCGGCTTACTGCTGCGGACGGCCCCCTGTTCGCCATCGCAGGAACTCCCGATGAAAATCGCGATTCTTTCGCGCAATGCCAAGCTGTATTCCACCGTTCGCCTGGCCGAGGCCGCCCGCGCCCGCGGGCATCGCGCGCGCGTCCTGGATCCGTTGCGCTGCTACATGCGCATCCAGCCGGGCGCGTTCGCGATGCACTACAAGGGGCGTCCGGTCGTCAACTACGACACCGTCATTCCGCGCATTGGCGCTTCGATCACCGGATACGGTACGGCGGTGTTGCGCCAGTTCGAGATGATGGGCGTGTACACGCCCAATTCGTCCGATGCGATCCTGCGCGCGCGCGACAAGCTGCGCTGCCTTCAGTTGCTGGCGCGGGAACAGCTCGGCTTGCCCGCGACCGTGTTCGGCGACAACCCAGACGATACCGCGGACCTGCTGGCCATGCTCGGACAGGCGCCGCACGTGATCAAGCTCAACGAAGGCGCCCAGGGGCAGGGCGTGCTGCTGGCCGAGAAACAATCGGTTTCCCAGGCAGTGATCGAGGCTTTTCGCGGCCTGTACGCGAATTTCCACGTGCAGGAATACATTCGCGAATCCCAAGGCGCCGACGTGCGCTGTTTCGTCGTCGGCGGCAAGGTGGTTGCGGCGATGCGGCGCCAGGCCAAGGATGGGGAGTTTCGTTCCAACCTGCATCGCGGTGGAAGCGCCATGAAGACGGAACTGTCGGCCAAGGAGATCGACGTAGCCCTGCGCGCTGCGCGAACGATGGGTTTGAACGTCGCCGGCGTCGACCTGCTGCGTTCACGCCGCGGCCCGCTCGTGCTGGAGGTAAATTCCTCGCCGGGCCTCGAAGGGATTGAAGCGGCGACCGGGGTCGACGTGGCCGGCGAAATCGTCGAATACCTCGAGCGGCGGGTGCGCCGGCGCCGGGCCCTCAAGGCCTAGCCTGCCTGGGAACGGGATCAGAGCAACACCAACCGACTGATCCGACGCCAAGACACGAACAAAACGAAGACAGGCCTTATTCCCGCGGAATCCAGCCCGGGCCCGCCCATACCAACGAATTCGGTCTGTTCGCGGCGGCCCTTCGGGTCTTTCCAGGGTTGATCGTTGGTCGCCCGGACCGCCGGGCAGGCGGCGATGTACGAATGTGTTCGTTGACAGTTGACAACTAACGTACGATGATTTACGTACATGCCGCATAGCGTTTGATGTGAAGCGGTACAGCTGCTACGCGTACCCGTCGTTCCGGTAGATGCGGTTGGCCAGCGGCCGCCAACAGGCTCTGCAGCGACCCTGTGACGCGCTTTGCATTTTTCGTAAATTTTTGCGAACTACGACGAGGTTCGTTGACATCGGCAGCAACGCGAAATACGATGCCTTACGTAGGTATACAATCCCTGGATAAAATAGTCGTGGAGAGATCGATGCAGAAGATATTACCGTTCCTCGCCGCCGCCCTGTTTGCCGTCGCCGCGCATGCCAGCGACAGCGATAGCCGGGTTGTGGAGAAACCACTGGTCGCGCAATCCCTTGCCGACTTCAACCAGAGCGCCGAGCGGATTCGCAAGGAAATGGAGCCGGGCGGAGTCTACGAATTCATCAAGGCCGACGACCGCCGGCGCGTCGACAATGGACTAGCGCACATCGGCAAGCTGCTGCAGGACCATGCGACAGCCTCGGACCTCAACAGCCGGGACAAGATGACCCTGGTCAACGCCCAGGAAGAAATCAATGCCGTGCTCAAGCACAACGACAGCAATCGCCTGGTCTGTGAAAGCCACGCGCCGATCGGTTCGCACATCCCGGTGAACACCTGCCGCCGCTACGGTGACATCGAAGAGCAGCGCACCCAGTCGCTCAAGGATGTCAGTGACAACGATCGCGCCCGTGTCAGCGGCAAGAAGGGCAATTAAGACGCATCATCAACGGCGCGCGCGCAGCTTGCGTGCGCTGCCGCACTGCGGCACGATGGCCATGCCGCGCCAGCTATCTGTCTAGGAATTCGACCTGATGACGCCTCGCCGTCCCGCTGATGCTCTTTGGCCGACCAAGGCCGAACTCGATATCCTGCATGTGCTCTGGGAGCGCGGAGCGTCCACCGTCCGCGACGTCCACGAGGCGCTGTACGGTAATGACGGCGCCGGTTACACCACGGCGCTCAAACTGATGCAGATCATGCATGCCAAGGGACTGGTCGAGCGTGACGATTCGCAACGTGCGCACGTGTACCGCGCCGCGATCAGCAAGCAGCGCACCCAGAAGCGCTACGTAGCAGACATGGTCGATCGCTTGTTCAACGGGTCGCCGTCGCAGTTGGTGTTGCAGGCGTTAGGCAGTCAACCCAGTGCATCGCGTGAAGAGCTCAAGGAAATTCGCGCGTTGCTCAAGAGGATCGACACAGGGGAATCATGATGCTTATCCCGACGCAAACGCTGCTGGTCTGGGTCGACGCGGTAGGTTGGGCGTTGCTGCATTTTCTCTGGCAGGGCGCGGTGCTCGCGTTGGCTTATCGCGCCGTGCGTCCGCTCGCTACCAGTGTCACCGCGCGCTATCGTCTCGGCTTGCTGTCGCTCGTGTTGATGGCCGCGTGCCCGTTGCTGACCCTGGCGTATTTGTCGCTTGCGTCACCCCAGA
>Ga0308174_10001730_pt1 | contig 10375 bp, 10 predicted proteins | sample PhyPR2_FD_203894 | JGI IMG/M metagenome (GOLD analysis project Ga0308174, IMG submission 203894) | Soil microbial communities from UC Gill Tract Community Farm, Albany, California, United States - DLSLS.P.R2 | ecosystem: Environmental > Terrestrial > Soil > Agricultural land | place: USA... | reverse complement strand
AGTGGTCGGTGATGACCTTGCGCCGGGTAATGGCTTCGAAGGTGATCGGGCCGACGAAGCGCGTGGCCGAATGCGTCATGACAGCCACGACCTCGTGCCCGCGCTTCTGGAGACCGCGCGCAACTTCGACGGCCTTGTAGGCGCCGATTCCGCCCGACACTCCAAGCGCGACAAGCATGGGGTCCCCCCTCCTGACGCTGACTCGTTGACGATTACTCGCCGGCGAGTTCGGCCGGCTTCGCGTACGGAAGCGCTTCGACCGCGCCGGTCAGCACTTCCTTGGTCGCCACGGTCGTCTTCTTGTGTTCGGCGACGTCCACGCGCGGCAACGACCCGGCGAGGAGCTGGCGGGCGCGAGCGCTGGCCGTGACGACGAATGCGAACGTATTCGGAAGCTTGGAACGGTCAATCATGCAAACCTCAATCGACTATCTGGTAACTCATGCGAACGTGGCGACGATACGTGCGGCCTGCGCACGCATGCAGTTCAACTCGCATCGCCCCGCCAGAACGATGCCCCTGAGCCGGTCCACAGCCGACGTCAGTTCATCGTTGATGACAATGAAGTCGTATTCCGTGAACGAGGCGACTTCCGCGCGGGCCACCTGGAGCCGCTTCACGATGGCTCCTTCACTGTCCTTGCTCCGACCGCGAAGCCGCTGTTCGAGGATCGGATACGACGGCGGCATGACGAAGATCGTGGTCGCTCCGGGCCGGAGCTTCCGGACCTGCCGTGCCCCCTGCACGTCAATCACCAGAACGACATCGCTGCCATCCGCCAGCAGACGCTCGGTATCCGACGCGCAAGTACCGTACAGGTTGCCGAACACGTCGGCCCACTCGAGGAAATCGCCGGCCGCGATCATCTCTTCGAACACCTGCCGGCTCACAAAATTATAGTCTACGCCGTCGGTTTCGCCGGGCCTGGCAGCCCTCGACGTATAGGACCGGGACATGCGCAGGCCAGGCACCTGCTCGACCAGGCGCTCGACCAGCGTCGTCTTTCCCGCGCCGGAGGGAGCGGAGACGATGTAGAGGTGCCCGGCGCGGTCACTCGACATTCTGGACCTGCTCGCGCATCTTCTCGAGTTCCGCCTTGGCAGCGATGATCAGCTCCGAGACCCTGAGGCCGTCTGCCTTGGAGCCCATCGTGTTGACCTCCCGATTCATCTCCTGAAGCAGGAAGTCGAGCTTCCTGCCGCAAGGCTCGGGACCGTCCGCGAGCGTCTGCCAGTGCGACACGTGCCCTCTGAACCGGGACACTTCTTCGCTGATGTCGGAGCGCGCGGCCCACTTGACGATCTCCTGCGCGACGGCGGTCTCGTCCGCCTGGAGGTCGGTCCGTATCTGAGCGACCCGCTCCGCGAGGCGCTGCTCCATGCCGACGCGTCCTTCATCGGCCGCCACGGCGACCCGCTCGACCATGTCGGCGACCAGTCCGCGTCGCTGATCGAGATCCGCTCGCAGATGTTCGCCTTCCGTGGACCGCATCGTCTGCAGGTCGTTCACGGCCGCCTGCACCGCGTCCGTGGCCTGGGCGGCAATCGCTGCGGACATCGAGTCGTCGTCGGTCGTGGTTTCGCGGATGGTGATCGCCTGGGGGAGACGCAGGAGGTCGCCCGGCGCGAGCGTGCCGACGATCAGCCCGCGCTCGCGTGCCTTATCCAGCGCCGACTCGAGTGCCCTGGCGAAGCCTTCGTTGAACTCGACCTCGAGCGCCGGAATCTGGCGGGACTGGACTGAGACGCTCACTTCGACACGTCCGCGGACGATCGACTTTGCCACCATGGCGCGAATGTCGGCTTCGAGCGCGCCGAGCGACTGCGGCAGGCGCAGCTGCAGATCGAGGTGCCGATGGTTCAGCGCGCGGATGGTGACCGAAACGGTTGCCTTGTCTTCTTCGCGGGTGACCGCCGCGAACCCGGTCATCGAGGTGATCATGAGGGAACCATGCGCCGCTCCGGCCGGCGTCCTTCGAGCAGCTGCATCTGGTAGAGCGCCGCGTACGCACCCGACGGCCTCGCGAGGAGATCGTCGTGGCGGCCGATCTCCACGATGCGACCGCGCTCGAGCACGATGATGGCGTCAGCCCGGCGGATCGTCGAGAGCCGGTGCGCGATCACGAACGACGTCCGGTTCATCATCAGGTTCGTGAGCGCCTCCTGCACGAGCAGCTCGGACTCGGCATCGAGGGCCGACGTCGCTTCGTCGAGCACGAGGATCGGGGCGTTGCGCAACAGTGCGCGGGCAATCGCCAGCCGCTGACGCTGTCCGCCGGACAGGCGCTGACCGCGCTCTCCAATGAACGTCCGGTAGCCCGAGGGCAACCCCTGGATGAAATCGTGGGCGTTGGCGGCACGAGCGGCCGCCTCGATGTCCGCCGGCGCCGCTTTCGGAGCGCCGTAAGCGATATTGGCCGCGATGGTGTCGTCGAAGAGAACCGTCTCCTGGGTGACGATGCCGATCTGGCTTCGCAAGGACGCCAGCCCGGGATCCCTGATGTCCACACCGTCGATCAGGATGGAGCCGCCGGTGACATCGTAGAAACGCGGCAGCAGGTTGACGAGCGTGGTCTTCCCTGCTCCGCTGCGGCCGACAATGGCGACCATCTGCCCCGCATCGACCCGGAAGTTGACGCCGCGAAGGATCCGGCGCGCCTCGTCGTAGCCAAACATCACATCGCGGAATTCGATCGATCTGGTGAAGGGCGCCATCGGCAACGCACCCGGCTTTTCGACCACCTCGGTGTGGATGTCCATCATCTCGAAGATGCGTTCGGACGCGGCGATGGCCTGCTGGAGATTCGCGTTGACCCGGCTCAATTTCTTCGCGGGGCCGTACATTAGGAAGAGCGTTGCGATGAACGACGTCAGTTCGCCGATGGTCAGCTGACCGTTGGAGATCTCCCGGCTGCCGTACCAGAGCGCGCCTGCCATCGCGAATCCGCCAAGCAGTTCCATCAGCGGCGGCAGACTCGACAGCGCCGCTGTCACCTTCATGTTGGTCCGGAACAACTGGTCGCCGGCCAGCGCGAAACGATCGGCCTCGCGCTGCTCGGCGCCAAACGCCTTCACGATGCGGTGGCCGGTGAACCCTTCGGCGCTGATGTGCGAGAGCACCTGCAGCGCTTCCTGGCTGCGGCGCGTCGTGCGTCGAACCCGCTGACCGAGCCGCACGAGCGGATACACGACGAGCGGGGCGCTGATGATGCAGAAGACCGACAACCAGGCGTCGTAATAGAACAGGAGCGCCGCAAAGCCGACGAGCGCCAGCGTTTCGCGGGCCAGGTCGCCGGCGGTCTCGGACACCGCCTGCTGAACCTGACCCACATCGTTGTTGATGCGGGACATCAATTCGCCGGTCGAACGCTCGGAGAAGAAGCTGGCGGACTGCCCGAGGATGTGCGTGTAGAGCGCGTTACGCACGTCGGTCACGACCCGCTGCCCGACCCAGGCCATCAGGTACGACGAGGCATACGAGCCCAGACCTTTCAGCAGGTTCAGGCCGACGATCGACCAGGCGACGATGCCGAGCTGCGATCGATCCTGGAGAACATTGTCGAAGATGGTCTTGATCAGCGCGGCGAGGCCGGCCGATCCGATCGCGTACAAGGCCATGCCCACCACGGCCCAGCCCAGGCGCGCCCGATACGGGCGGGCGTAGGCAAACAGGCGGGCCAGCGGTGAGGCGGTCTTCACGGTTGGGCCGATCCGTAGCCGTGCGGATGCCGCTGGTGCCAGTTCCAGGCGGTCCGCACGATGCTGTCGAGATCAGTGAAGCGCGGCGTCCAGCGCAGCTCTCGCTGTGCCTTCTCGGCTGCCGCGTACAGAACGGCCGGATCGCCGTCCCGACGTGGCGCGAGCGTCCACGGCACGTGCTGTCCGGTGACGCGCTCGACGGCGTCGATGACCTCGCGCACCGAGTGCGGCCGCCCCGTCCCGAGGTTGTAGACGCCGGACGTGCCGGTATCGGCAATCGCCTCCAGCGCACGCACGTGCGCGTCGGCAAGATCGGTCACGTGAATGTAGTCGCGCAGGCACGTTCCGTCCGGCGTGGGATAGTCGTCGCCGAACACCTGCAGGCCGCGTCCGCCCGTTGCCGCCTCGATCGCTCGAGGGATGATGTGAATCTCGGGCGCGTGATCTTCACCGAGTTCGCCGTCAGGGTCGGCGCCGGCGGCGTTGAAGTACCTCAGTGCGACCGAGTGGATGCCGTGCGCGCGTTCGAAGTGCGGCAGCGCCCGTTCGACCGCCAGCTTGGATTCCCCGTAGCTGTTGATCGGTTTCTGCGGGTGTGCCTCGGTGATCGGCGTTTCTATCGGTTCGCCGTAGGTAGCACAGGTCGAGGAGAAGACCAGCAGCTTCACCTCGTCGAGAGCCATGGCTTCGAGGACCGTCAGGGCACCGGTGACGTTGTTCCGGTAGTACCGGGCTGGCTGGCGCACCGACTCGCCGACGTCGAGAAACGCGGCGAAGTGCATCACGGCCCAGATCCGGTGCTGGCGCAGTGCATGCCGCACGGCGTCGAGGTCGGTGATGTCCCCCTCGACGAGTTCGCCGTGAAGCACCGCCTCGCGGTGGCCGGCGACGAGGCTGTCGAACACGACCACACGGTAGCCGGCCTGGCGGAGCGCCTTGGCTGCGTGGCTCCCGATGTAGCCCGCGCCGCCGGTGACCAGCACGGATCGCGGTTCAGCGGCCAATGGAAAAATACGTGAACCCGAGCCCGCGCATCATCTCGGGCGAGTAGATGTTCCGCCCGTCGAACACGACAGGCGACTTGAGCAGCTGCTTGATCCGCTTGAAGTCCGGCTCGCGGAACTCGTTCCACTCCGTGACCACTGCCAGCGCGTCCGCGCCATCGAGCGCATCGTAGCTGTGGCTGCAGTAGCTGATCCGATCGCCGAAGACCCGGCGTGCGGTCTCCATGGCCTCCGGATCGTAGGCGCGGACAGTGGCGCCCATCGACAGCAGCCGTTCGGTGATCGCGATGGCGGGCGCCTCGCGCATGTCATCGGTCTTCGGTTTGAAGGCCAGCCCCCACAGCGCAATCGTCCGGCCTTTCAGATCGCCGAAGTGCGCACGCATCTTCTCGACCAGCACTGACTTCTGGAGCTGGTTCACCGCCTCGACGGCATGGAGAATCTTGAAGTCGTAGCCCTCGTCGGCCGCCGACTTCAGCATGGCCTTCACGTCCTTCGGAAAGCAGCTGCCGCCGTAACCGATGCCTGGGAACAGGAATGAGGCGCCAATGCGGCGATCGGAACCGACCGCCTTTCGCACGGCTTCGGCATCGGCGCCGACGCGTTCGCAGACGTTCGCGATCTCGTTCATGAACGAGATGCGGGTGGCCAGCATGGCATTCGCCGCGTACTTGCAGAGTTCGGCGCTTGGCGTGTCCATCACCATGATTGGTGCGCCGGTTCGCGTGAAGGGGGCGTAAACCGACTTCATGATCTCGCCGGCCTTCGGGTCGTCACACCCGATGACCACCCGGTCGGGCTTCATGAAGTCCTCGATGGCCGCGCCCTGCTTGAGGAATTCGGGGTTGCTGACGACGCTGAACGGCACGCTGGTCTCCGCGGCGATGGCGGCCTGGACCTTCTTTGCCGTGCCGACCGGCACCGTGCTCTTGTCGACGACGACCGTGTATTTCCTGATGGCCCTGCCGATTTCGCGCGCGACGCCGAGGACATGCTGGAGGTCGGCGGAGCCGTCTTCTCCCTGAGGTGTCCCGACCGCGATAAAGACGATTTCCGATTCGCCGACGGCGTCAGGTAGACGGGTGGTAAATGTCAGCCGCGCTTCCGTGGTGTTCCGCCGCACCATCTCCTCGAGACCCGGCTCATAGATGGGCATCCGGCCCGCCTTGAGCGTCTGCACTTTCGATTCGTCCTTGTCGACACAGATGACGTCGTTTCCGTTCTCTGCGAGGCACGCGCCCGCGACGAGGCCGACATACCCGGTACCCACTACGGCGATTTTCATTTCACAATAAGATACTGAGTCGGAAAGACTTAAACAAGTGCGCGTCCTCATCGACTACCGGGCAGCGCTGCGCGAACGCAGCGGCGTGGGCGAATACACACACGAGCTGGTCCGCGCCCTCGCGGCTCCCGGGCAGACCGGCACTGCGTCGCCCCAGATCAAGGTGACGATATTCTCGAGTTCTTCGAAAGATCGACTCAATCGGCCGGCAGATCTCAACGGCGTTCACATCGTCGATCGCCGGATCCCGGTCCGCCTGCTCAACCTGGCGTGGCACAGGCTCGGATGGCCCCCAGCCGAAGCCCTGGCCGGCGACGGCTTCGACGTGGTGCATTCACTCCATCCGCTGCTGATGCCGTCCCGTCGCGCCGCCCAGGTCGTCACGATCCACGACCTGAACTTCCTGGTGCACCCTGAGCGAACGCACGCAGAGATCCGCAGGGACTATCCGGCGCTTGCGCGAGCCCATGCTGAGCGAGCGGACCGTGTAATTGTCGTATCGCGGTTCACCGCATTCGAGGTCGAGCGCCTGCTGCAGATTCCGCAGGAACGGATCTCGATCTGCTCGCCAGGGCGCCCCCACTGGAAGCCGCGCGCCGCGGCGCCGGCCAATGGGTACGTGCTGTTCTTCGGCACGCTCGAACCGCGCAAGAACATCGGCACGCTGCTGGACGCTTACGAGAGGCTTGCGTCGAGACGACCGGACGTTCCTGAACTGAGGCTGGCCGGCAAAGCCACGGAACAGTCAGTCGAGTGGCTCGCGCGGATCGCCCGGCCGCCTTTGAACCGTGTCGTGCGCCACGTCGGGTATGTTGCGCCGGAGCAGCGACGCGACCTGTACGCCGGAGCACGAATGCTGGTGCAGCCGTCCTACGAGGAAGGATTCGGTCTGCCGGTGCTGGAGGCGATGACAACAGGCGTTCCGGTCGTCGGCGCGAGCGCAGGCGCCATTCCCGAGGTCGGTGGCGATGCAGTGCAACTCGTCGCACCGACCGACGCTGACGGGATGGCTGTTGCGATCGAGCGGTTCCTCGACGACCAGGCACTCGTCGACACCTGTGTCGCGCGCGGCCTCGCCCGCTCCGCCAACTACACCTGGGAACAGACCGCCGCGGCGGCGCTCGCCGCTTACACGCTCGCCATCGAGCACCGCGCACGCGCGAAGAGTGTCGCCTGATGCGGATCGGCATCGACGCGCGTGAACTGGCTGGTAAGCCGACCGGCGTTGGACGATACCTGTCCGGGCTGCTGCGGGAGTGGACGACGGAGGGCGCGAGTCACGGCCATCAATTCCTGCTCTACAGCCCTCGCCCGCTCGGATTCCGCGCCCCGCACTCCGAGGTCCGTGTCGTGCCTGGAGGCGGAGGCACGCTCTGGGAACAGCGCGACTTGAGGGGAGCCCTGAACCGCGACGATGCCGACGTGCTCTTCTCCCCCGCCTATTCGACGCCGATCTTCACCGGGATTCCGCGCGTGGTGGCGTTGCACGACATCTCGTTTGCCGCACACCCCGAGTGGTTCGGCTGGCGCGAAGGGCTGCGCCGCCGCGTCCTCGCGAAGCAGTCCGCGACGGTTGCGAAAACGGTCGTGACCATTTCGCTCTTCTCGAAATCAGAGATCGTGAGCCGGTTCGGAATCAGCCCGGAGAAGGTGGCGGTCATCCCCCCGGGCATCGACGCTCCGGCTGCTGGTTCGGCTCCGGCAGGCGCGCCGGACGCCGCACACATCCTGTTCGTCGGCTCGATCTTCAACAGGCGCCACGTGCCGGAACTGATCGCAGCGTTCACGGTGCTCTCACGGCGGCACAACGACGCCTGGCTGCACCTGGTAGGGGACAACCGAAGCCACCCCTACCAGGATCTTTCCGCACTCATTGCGGACAGCCCTGCGCGCGACAGGATTCAGTGGCACGAGTACGTGTCCGACAGCGGGCTCCAGGATCTGTACCGTCAGGCGCGCGCCTTCGTCTTCCTCTCGGAGTACGAGGGCCTGGGCCTGACTCCGCTCGAGGCGCTGGCGGCCAGCATCCCCTCCTTGCTGCTCGACACGGCGGTTGCACGCGAGAGCTGCGGACCGGCCGCGCTCTATGTACAACTCGGCTCCGTGGACCGGATCGCCGAGGAAATCGAGCGGCTGGTGTACAACGACAAGGTTCGGCGCTCGTTGCTCTCGGAGGCGCCGGCAACGCTCGCGCGCTACGACTGGCGCACTGCCGCACGCGATACGCTGCGGACGCTCGAGGCGGCCATCTGATGGAGCTCTCGATCGTCATCGTCAGCTACAACGCGAAAGAGCACCTCGTCGCGTGCCTGGCCTCGCTGCGGTCCCACCCGCCGGCAACCTCACACGAGATTGTCGTCGTCGACAACTGCTCCGCGGACGGCAGCGCGGATGCCGCTGCTGCACTCGCTGGCGTTCGCGTCGTGCGGCTCGAACGGAACGTCGGGTTTGCGGCCGGCAACAATGTGGGGATCCGCGCCAGTTCAGGGTCCAGTCTGCTGCTGCTCAACAGCGACACGATCGTTCCGCCGAACGCGATCGACGGCATGCTCGATCGGCTGCGACGGGAGCCCGACGTTGCCGTCATCGGTCCGAGGCTGGTGGACGGTAGCGGGCGGGCCGAGTTGTCCTTCGGGCCGATGATCACGCCGCTCAACGAATGGCGACAGGGCCGGCTGATCAAGGGCCTGGCGAACAACGACGTTGCCATCGTCAACGAGGTCGAGGCGATGACGCGGAAGGAGCAGCGCCCCGACTGGGTCACGGGGGCGTGCCTGCTGGTCCGACGGGCTGACGCCGAAGGGGTCGGCCTGCTCGACGAACGATTCTTCATGTACACCGAGGACGTCGACTTCTGCGCCTCCATCCGCGCGCGGGGCCGGCGGATTCTCTTCGTCCCTTCCATCGAGGTCGTCCACCTGCGTGGTCGGTCGGCGGCCACGGCTCCTTCGGCGACGCGGCAGGCGTACGAGCGCAGCCATCTCGCGTTCTATCGAAAGCGCCACCCGGTGTACGTCCCTCTCCTGCTCGTTTTCCGCTGGGTGCGCACGGCCCTGGGACGCCGCGCGTGAAGCAGCTTGTGCCGGGCGACCGCGCCGCCGGCAACTGGCGCCCTCGGGCTATCATCTGACCGTGCGGATCGGCATCGACGCGCGCAAACTTCACGACTTCGGCATCGGGACCTACATCAGGAACCTGCTGCGCGAACTCGCGCGCCTCGACCACTCGACCGAGTTCGTCCTGCTGTGCCGCCCGGAGGACAGCGCGGGAATACAGGCCCTGGGCGAGAACTTCCGGCCGGTGATTGAACTGGCCGGCAACTACTCCATTGCCGAGCAGTTCAAGGTGCCGCTGGCGCTGCAGCGCGAGCGCGTGACGCTTTTTCACGCGCCTCATTACGTGCTGCCTCCGCTCGTCCGCTGCCGGTCGGTCGTGACGATCCACGATTGCATTCACCTGATGTTCCCGCAGTACCTGCCGAACCGCGGCGCACTGGCCTACGCCAGGACGTCGATGGCCATGGCAGCGAAACGGGCGACGCGGGTGCTCACGGTCTCGGAGAGTTCGAAGACCGACATCATGCGGTTCTTCGGGACCGATGCCTCGAAGATCGACGTGATCTACAACGCCTACGACGCGCGATTCGGCGCCGAACCGCGTGAAGAGGACGTGGTGCGCGTGCGCGAGCGCTATCAGTTGCACGACGAGTTCGTGCTCTACGCCGGCAACGTCAAGCCGCACAAGAACCTCGAACGGCTGATAGACGCATTCCACATCGTGCGCAGCCGCGGTCTGGACCACCTGAAGCTGGTCATGATCGGCGATGACATTTCGAAGTACGCGTCGCTGCGACGCGCGGTCCATCATTACCAGCTGCACAAATACGTGCGGTTCCTCGGATACCTCCCCGAGGAAACGCTGGCCGTCATGTACCGGCTCGCCGGCGTGTTCGTGTTTCCGTCTCTCTACGAGGGGTTCGGGCTACCGCCGCTCGAGTCGATGGCCAGCGGCACACCGGTCGTCACATCCAACGTCTCGTCGCTCCCCGAGGTGGCCGGCGACGCGGCGCAACTGGTCGATCCGTACGACCCCGAAGCGATCGCCGACGGCATCTACCGCGTCCTCACGGACGTCGACCTGCGGCGCGAACTGCGGCGCCGCGGGTTGGCGCGCGCTCACCAGTTTTCCTGGGAGACGTCGGTTCGACGCGTCCGCGAGATCTACGGTGAAGCAGCCAACGTCCCGTTCGAAACCGCTGTCCGCGCGGCCGCCGGCCAGCAGGCTGGAGTTCCGCGGACGTGAAACTCGCGCTCGTGCACGACTGGCTCACCGGCATGCGGGGCGGTGAGAAGGCGCTCGAAGTGGTTTGCGAACGGTTTCCGGAGGCA
>Ga0308174_10001729_pt1 | contig 10375 bp, 9 predicted proteins | sample PhyPR2_FD_203894 | JGI IMG/M metagenome (GOLD analysis project Ga0308174, IMG submission 203894) | Soil microbial communities from UC Gill Tract Community Farm, Albany, California, United States - DLSLS.P.R2 | ecosystem: Environmental > Terrestrial > Soil > Agricultural land | place: USA... | reverse complement strand
GCTGGCCCGCGCCCAGACCGAGGCCGAGCAACTCCTCGCCGACGCCGAGGCCGAGGCCGACCAGCTGATCGCGGACGGCCGGGCGCGCCGCGAGGCACTGATCGCCGAGGCCGTCGCCGAGCACGAACGCCTGATCACCGAGACCGAGGTCTACCGCGGGGCGGTCTCCCGTTCCGACGAGCTCGGCGCCCGGACCGCGAGCGACGTCGCCCGCATGCGAGCGGAGGTCGACCAGTACGTCGACACCCGGCTCGCGGACTTCGGGACGACGCTGGAGCGGATGCTGCACTCGGTCGAGAAGGCCCGCACCACGCTGCGCGACCCCTGACCCCTCGCTGCCCGTCGGCCCCGACGGTGGATCGGGTAGTCTCGTAGCCTGGTCCGACCGCCGGTGGCCCCGCAGTTCATGGGGTGGCCCCGGCCGGCCCTCCACCCCACTGCCTACCGCGAGTACTGACATGCCTGCCGCTGCCTCGAACCGCTCCGGCGCTGTGTCCCCGGGTCCACGGACCGCGGGTGACCGGCGCCCCGGAGCCAACCCCTGGCGGCTGGACCTGCGCGAGCTCGGCCGTCGCGCGGGCAGCATGCAGGAGATCGACCGCACGGTGCCGGCGCCCGACGGCTGGCGGGTCGAGCTCATCGGCGTGCCGGCGGGCGGCGACGTCCACCTGCGGCTGCGCCTGGAGTCGGTGATGGAGGGCGTGCTGGTCACCGGCGACCTCGACGTCCCGGTGACGGGTTCCTGCGCCCGCTGCCTGGAGCCCATCGAGGACACCCTGCACCTCGACGTGCAGGAGCTCTACGCCTACGCGGGCAGCACGACCGAGGCCACCAGCGAGGAGGACGAGGTCCGCCGCATCGACGGCGACTTCCTCGACCTCGCGCCGCTGGCCCGCGACACCGTCGTCCTCAACCTGCCCCTCGCGCCGGTCTGCACCGAGGACTGCCGCGGGCTCTGCGTCGACTGCGGCCAGCGCCTGGACGACCTCCCGGCCGACCACTCCCACGAGATCGTGGACGCCCGCTGGGCGGGGCTCGCCGAGAAGTTCGGCACCCCCACTGCTTCCTCGCCGGGCACCCCCGGCGAGAACCCCACCACTGAGGAGAACTGACCGTGGCTGTCCCGAAGCGGAAGACTTCCCGCTCCAACACCCGCTCGCGCCGCTCGATGTGGAAGGCCACCGCGCCGACCCTGTCGCCGTGCCCGAACCGCGCCTGCGGCGAGCTCAAGCCCCCGCACGTGGCGTGCGCGAACTGCGGCCAGTACGCCGGCCGTCAGGTCCTCTCCGTCTGAGCCGACCGCTCTGAGCACGGTGGTGGCGAGCTCCGAGGGCAGCGTCGCGACGGCTGCGCCGGGTGGTCCGGCGCATGCCGAGCGATCTGCTGCCTGGTTGCAGGAGGCGCTCGACGTCACCCTGCCCGACGGGCTGCTCGGGCTGGCGCTGACCCATCGGTCCTTCGCGTACGAGAACGGTGGCCTGCCCACCAACGAGCGCCTGGAGTTCCTGGGCGACTCGGTGCTCGGGCTGGTCGTCACCGACGAGCTGTACCGCAGCCAGCCGGACCTCCCCGAGGGCCAGCTGGCCAAGCTGCGTGCCTCCGTCGTCAACATGACGTCGCTGGCCGGCGTCGCCCGTCGCCTCGGGGACGGCGGCATCGGCCCGCACCTGTTGCTCGGCCGCGGTGAGGAGACCACCGGCGGCCGCAACAAGGACTCGATCCTCGCCGACGCCCTCGAGGCGCTGATCGGCGCGGTCCACCTGGGCCGCGGCCTCGACGCGGCCGCCCAGTTGGTGCACCGCCTGTTCGATCCCCTGCTGGTCGAGGCCGCGACTCGGGGCGCGGGCCTGGACTGGAAGACCAGCCTCCAGGAGCTCGGTGCCGCCCGCGGTCTGGGCGCCCCCAGCTATCTCGTCGAGGACGACGGCCCCGACCACGCGAAGACCTTCACCGCGGCGGTCCTCCTGTCCGGCACCGAGTACGGCCGCGGCGCGGGCCGGACCAAGAAGGCCGCCGAGCAGGAAGCCGCGGAGACCGCCTGGCGGGCCCTGTCGGACGCCGTCCTCGAGGGCTGAGCCGTGCCCGAACTCCCCGAGGTCGAGGTCGTCCGCCGCGGCCTGGAGCAGTGGGTCGCCGGCCGCACCGTCGCGACGGTCGAGGTGCACCATCCGCGCGCCGTCCGCCGGCATCTCGAGGGCACCCACCACTTCGTCTCGTCCTTGACCGGCCGCACGTTCACGGCCGCCCACCGGCGCGGCAAGTACCTCTGGCTGCCGCTGGCCGAGGCCGACGGCTCGGCGACCGGGGCGGCGCTGGTCGGCCACCTCGGCATGAGCGGCCAACTGCTGGTGGAGAAGCCCTCCGCGCCGGACGAGACCCACCTGCGGGCGCGGTTCACCTTCACCGACGGGGGCCGCGAGCTGCGGTTCGTCGACCAGCGCACCTTCGGTGGGCTGGTGGTGGAGCAGGCCGACGGCGAGCAGATCCCCGGCCGGCTGGCGCACATCGCGATCGACCCGCTGGACGAGAGCTTCGACGAGGAGGGATTCAGCGCGGCGCTGCGCCGTCGGCACACCGAGGTCAAGCGGGCGCTGCTGGACCAGACGCTCATCGGCGGGGTCGGCAACATCTACGCCGACGAGGCCCTGTGGCGCGCACGCCTGCACGGCGCCCGCCCCACCGACAAGCTGACCCGCGGCCAGGTGGCCGACCTGCTGGACGGCGTCCGCGACGTGCTGGGGGAGGCGCTGGCCCAGGGCGGCACGTCCTTCGACTCGCTCTACGTCGACGTCAACGGGCAGAGCGGCTACTTCTCCCGCTTCCTCGCCGTCTACGGGCAGGCGGACCGCCCCTGCCCCCGGTGCGGGACGCCGATCCGGCGCGAGTCGTTCATGAACCGGTCCAGCTACAGCTGCCCGCAGTGCCAGCCGCGCCCGCGAGTGCGCCGATCATGACGACCCGCGTCGTCGCCGTCGTCTCCGGTCACGTGCAGGGCGTCGGGTACCGCTGGTTCGTGCGGGAGCTGGCCGGCGCGGCAGGGCTCGCCGGTTCGGCGCGCAACCTGCCGGACGGGCGGGTCGAGGTGGTGCTCGAGGGGCCGGACGATGCGGTGTCCTCCGTCGTCGACGCGCTCGACGGTCCGCGCGCCCCCGGGTCGGTCTCCCGGGTCGACCGCCGGTCGGCGCCCGTGGAGGGGAGCACCGGGTTCACGACAGCGTGACGAACGTGACACTCCTTCGACACGGGGAGTGTCCCGGTCACGCGTTGACCAGCGTGTCCGGGCCTGTCACCCTGGGGATACCACAGCTCGCGCCGACCGCTTCCCGGGGCGCCGGGCCAACCCTCAACGCTGGAAAGGCCGCCGCAGTCATGGCCAAGGCCCTGTTCGGTCACGTCGTCGCACCCGCGGAGCTCCGAGTAGCCGAGGAGAATGCCGTCCTGCGGGCCAAGGTGCGCCGACTGGAGCACGAGCTCGAGGCCCTCCGCGAGCAGCGCGACGCGGCCATCGCCCACGAGCTGCTCTCCCTGGCCGGCGACAGCGCCGAGCCCGCACTGGCCTGACGACGCGGCCGGAACCTTTCCGTCACACCCGCACCACTCGCCCCGAAATCCCGGGGTTCCGCGGAACTCGCGGCTAAGGTGCCTGTTCTGTGCACCTCTCCAGCCTGACGCTCAAGGGATTCAAGTCCTTCGCGTCCGCCACCACGCTCCGGCTGGAGCCCGGCATCACCGCCGTCGTCGGCCCCAACGGGTCCGGTAAGTCCAACGTCGTCGACGCCATCGCCTGGGTCCTCGGCGAGCAGGGCGCCAAGAGCCTGCGCGGCGGCAAGATGGAGGACGTCATCTTCGCCGGCACCGCCGGCCGCCCGGCGCTGGGCCGTGCCGAGGTGACCCTCACGATCGACAACTCCGACGGCGCTCTGCCGATCGCCTACACCGAGGTGTCGATCACCCGCCGCATGTACCGCTCCGGTGAGAGCGAGTACGAGATCAACGGCGACAAGGTCCGCCTGCTCGACGTCCAGGAGCTGCTCAGCGACTCCGGCATCGGCCGCGAGATGCACGTCATCGTCGGGCAGGGACAGCTCGACGCCGTCCTCTCCGGCCGGCCCGAGGACCGTCGCGCCTTCATCGAGGAGGCCGCGGGCGTCCTCAAGCACCGCAAGCGCAAGGAGAAGGCGCTGCGGAAGCTCGAGGGGATGTCGCACAACCTCGACCGGCTGGCCGACCTCACCACCGAACTCCGCCGCCAACTGACCCCGCTGGGCAAGCAGGCCGAGGTCGCCCGCCGGGCGGCGGGCGTGCAGTCCGACCTCCGCGACGCCCGGTTGCGCCTGCTGGCCGATGACCTGGTGCAGCTGCGCGACGCCCTCGACCGGGACGTCGCCGACGAGACGGCCGCACGCGAGCGGCGTGCGCTGGTCGAGCGCGAGCACTCCGTCGCCTCCCGGCGCGAGTCGGAGCTCGAGAGCGGGCTCGCCGCGTCGGCGCCGCTGCTCGCCACCGCGTCCGACACCTGGTACCGGCTCTCGGCCCTGACCGAGCGATTCCGTGGGATCGCCCAGCTGGCGGCCGAGCGCCACCGGCACCTGTCCGCCGCGGCACCGGCGGCCGCGCCGGGGCGCGACCCCGACCAGCTCGAGGCCGAGGCCGACCGGGTGGCGGCGACCGAGGCGGAGCTGGCTGCGGGGCTCCTCGCCGCCCGGGACCGGCTGGCGATCGTGGTCGGCGAGGGCAAGGAGCTCGAGGCGGCGCTGACGGCTGCCGAGAAGGAATGGGTCGCGGCTGCTCGCGCCCTCGCCGACCGGCGCGAGGGCCTCGCCCGACTCTCCGGGGAGGTCGCCGCCGCCCGCTCCCGGGTGTCGGCCGGGCAGGCGGAGATCGAGCGTCTGGCGCTCGCGGCCGGTGAGGCCGCCGACCGCGCCGAGGTCGCCGCCGAGCGGCTCGCGGACCGGCGGGCGCAGCTCGCCGGCGACGAGGACGACGACGTCGCGCTCGTCGCTGCCGCCGAGGACGCCGCCGCCGCCCACGCCGAGGCGGCCCGTCTCGTCGTCGAGCTGACCGAGGCCGAGCGGGCCGCCGAGCGGGACCGGGCCTCCTGGCAGGCCCGGCGCGACGCCCTCGCCCAGGGACTGACCCCGGCCGACGGCGCGGCGGCCGTGCTCGCCGCCGGCCTTCCCGGCGTCCTGGGCCCTGTTGCCGACCGGCTCACCGTGCAGCCCGGCGCGGAGTTCGCCATCACCGCCGCGCTGGGTGGCATGGCCGATGCCGTCGTCGTCTCCGGCGTCGCCGAGGCCGCGGGGGTGCTGGCGCACCTGAAGGACTCCGACGGCGGCCGCGCGGGTCTGCTCGTCACCGGCGGCCTCCCGCCCGTGCCGCGGGACGGCTGGCCGGACCTCCCGGACGGCGTCCGCTGGGCCATCGACCTGGTCGAGGCGCCGGCGGACCTGCAGCCCGCGCTCGCGCGGACGCTGGAGCGGGTCGCCGTGGTCCCCGATCTCGACGCCGCGGCCTCGCTGGTGCGCACCCACCCTCGCGTCCGTGCGGTCACCGGAGCGGGCGACCTGGTCGGTGCCGACTGGGCGGTCGGCGGCCAGAGCGAGGCGCCGTCGAACCTCGTCGTCCGCGCGCGGGTGGACGAGGCGGAGGAGGAACTGGCCGCGGCCAGTGCGCGAGCCGCGTCGCTGGCCGACGACCTCGCCGCCGCACGCGAGGCGGCCTCGGTCCGGTCCGCCGAGGTCGACGCCGCACTGGCCGCGCGGCAGGCGGCCGAGCGTGGTCGCTCCCGCGTCGCCACGGAGCTCGCGGAGCTGGGCGCCGCGGCGCGGTCGGCCGCGTCGGAGGCCGAACGGCACCTGGCCGCCCGGGTGCGGGCCGAGCAGGCGCTCGAGCAGGTCCAGGGGTCGCTGTCCGGGCTGGAACAGCGGCTGGCCGAGGCCGAGGCCGCGCCGGTCGAGGAGGAGCCCTCGACGGAGGCGCGCGACCGGCTGCGCGCCGAGGTCGCGGCGGCCCGGCAGGGGGAGACCGAGGCGCGGCTCGCCGTCCGCACCGCGGAGGAGCGGGCGCGAGCACTGCACGGCCGGGCCGAGTCCCTGCGGCGCCAGGCCCGGCAGGAGCGGGCGGCCCGAGAGCGGGCGGCCCAGGCCCGCGAGGCCCGCCAGCGGGGGGCGGCCGTCGCCTCGCGCGTGCGCACCGATGCGGAGACGGCGCTCGCCGCGCTCGCGACCTCGGTGACGCGGGCCGCTGCCGAGCGGGACCAGCTCGCCTCGGCCCGGACGGCGTCCGAGGCCGAGCTGCTGGAGATCCGCGCCCGCGTCCGTGCCGCCACCGCCGAGCTGGACCGGCTGACCGACGAGGTGCACCGCGACGAGGTCGCCCGCGCCGAGCAGCGCTACCGGATCGAGGCGCTCGAGGTCCGCGCGGCCGAGGAGTACGGCGTCGACCTGCCGACGCTGCTGGCCGAGTACGGGCCGGCCGCACCCGTGCCGCCCACCCCGCAGCAGGTCGCTGCCGCCGAGACGGCGGGGGAGCCCGAGCCCGACCCGGTGCCCTACGACCGCGCCGTCCAGGAGCGGCGGGCCGCCAAGGCCGAGCGCGACCTGGCCACCCTCGGCAAGGTCAACCCGCTCGCGCTGGAGGAGTTCGCGGCCCTGGAGGAGCGGCACGGCTTCCTCGCCACCCAGCTCGAGGACCTCAAGTCCACCCGCCGCGACCTGCTCACCGTCGTCCGCGAGGTCGACGAGCGCATCCACGACGTCTTCGCGGCCGCGTTCACCGACGTCCAGCGGGAGTTCGAGCAGGTCTTCGCCACGCTGTTCCCCGGCGGCCACGGCAAGCTGGTGCTCACCGAGCCCGACGACCTGCTGGCCACCGGCATCGAGGTCGAGGCGCGACCACCCGGCAAGAAGGTCAAGCGGCTGTCGCTGCTGTCCGGCGGCGAGCGCTCGCTGACCGCGGTGGCGCTGCTCGTGGCGATCTTCCGCGCCCGGCCGTCGCCGTTCTACGTGCTCGACGAGATCGAGGCCGCCCTCGACGACGTCAACCTCGGCCGGCTGCTGACGCTGGTCGAGCAGCTCCGGTCGACCTCGCAGCTGATCATCATCACGCACCAGAAGCGCACGATGGAGATCGCCGATGCCTTGTACGGCGTGAGCATGCGCGGCGACGGGATCACCGGTGTGATCAGCCAGCGCCTCCGCGAGCTCGAGACCGCGTAGTCGGCGCGGAGGCTCAGACCCCGCTCCGGACCTCCAGGTCGATCAGCAACGGCAGGTGGTCCGACGCCCCGGCGCCGTCCAGCACCCGGGCCGCAGCGACCGCGACGCCCTCGGTGACCCAGGCATGGTCGATGCGGCGGTGCGGCGAGCGCGCGGGGTGGGTGTTCCCCTCGTCGTGCTGCCAGAACCGCCACCCCGAGCGGTCGTCCCGCGCGCTCGCCAGCTCCCAGGCGTCGGTGAACCGCGGCCGCAGGGCGGCCAGCTCGGGGGCATCGGGAGCGGTGTTGAAGTCGCCCACCACGATGCCGGTCTCCATCGGGGCCGTGTGCAGCTCGGCCACGGCCGCCACCTGCGCGGCGCGGTCGGCGCCCTTGCGGCTCAAATGGGTGGCGGTCACCCAGAGCGCGCCGCCGTCCAGCTCGATCATCGTGCGCAGCGCAGAGCGGGGCTCACCGCTGCCCGGCAGCCGGTGCACGTCGCTGATGAGGATCGGCAGGCGCGAGAGCAGGGCGTTCCCGTACTCGGCGCGGGGCCCGCCGGGCCGCGGCTCGTCGAACGCCGGCCCCCACGCCAGCTGCATGTCCAGCGCCCGCGCGAGCAGCAGCCCCTGGTCGACGTTCTCACTGCGTTCGCCGAAGTGCCGGTCGACCTCCTGCAGGCAGATCACGTCGGCGTCGGCCGCCGCCAGCACCTGCGCGAGGCGGGCCAGGTCGTGCCGCCCGTCGTCGCCGACACCGTGGTGGATGTTGAACGTCACCAGCCGCACGGGGATGGGCGGCTGGTCGGGACCCGGGGCCGGTTTGGTCATGGTCCCAGCCTGTCAGGGAGACTGGTTCGCATGGAATTCGTGCTGATCGCGATCGCGATCCTCGTCCTCGCGCTGATCACCGGCATCTCCCTGCTGGTCGGCCGGGGACGCAGGACGGCACGTCTGGACGACGACGCGGCGGCCGGCACGACGCTGACCCGGCCGCGCCCGCCCGAGCAGCCCACTCGCGAGCAGCCCACTCGCGAGCAGCCCGCGCCGCCGCTCGACCAGCCGGACGCCGTCGCACCCGAGGCCCCGCCCGCCGTCGAGCTGCCTCCGGCGGAGCCCGAGCCGGGGCTGATCTTCGAGACCCCGCCGCCGTCGGCCGGCCGGCTCGTCCGGCTGCGCTCGCGGCTGGCCCGGTCGCAGTCCTCGCTCGGCCGCGGGCTGCTCACCGTCCTGGCCCGCGAGAAGCTCACCGAGGACGACTGGGAGGAGCTCGAGGAGGTCCTCCTCGCCGCGGACGTCGGTGTCTCGGCCACGACCCAGATCGTGGAGCGGCTGCGCACGAAGTCGATGGTCCTCGCGACCGCCTCGGGCGCCGACCTGCGCGAGCTGCTGGTCGACGAGCTCACCGCCGTCCTCGGCCCCGACCTCGATCGGACGCTGCGCACCGATCGGCACGAGGGGCGGCCGGGCGTCGTCCTGGTGGTCGGGGTCAACGGCGCCGGCAAGACGACGACGGTCGGCAAGATCGCCCGCGTGCTGGTCGGTGACGGCAAGAGCGTCGTCCTCGGCGCCGCCGACACGTTCCGGGCCGCCGCCGCCGACCAGCTGGAGACCTGGGGCGAGCGGGTGGGCGTCCTCACCGTCCGCGGCCGCGAGGGCGGCGACCCGGCGTCCGTCGCCTTCGAGGCCGTGCGCACCGGCGTCGAGGCGGAGGTGGACACCGTCGTCGTCGACACCGCCGGGCGGCTGCACACCAAGTCCGGGCTGATGGACGAGCTCGGCAAGATCAAGCGGGTCGTCGAGAAGCAGTCACCGGTCACCGAGGTGCTGCTGGTCCTCGACGCGACGACCGGCCAGAACGGCATCGTGCAGGCCCGTGTCTTCACCGAGGCGGTGACCGTCACCGGCGTCGTCCTCACCAAGCTCGACGGCACCGCGAAGGGCGGCATCGTCGTCCGGGTCCAGCAGGAGCTCGGCATCCCGGTGAAGCTGATCGGCCTCGGAGAAGGCCCGGACGATCTTGCCCCGTTCGGTGCGAAAACCTTCGCCGAGGCCCTCGTCGGAGCGGGAGACTGACCCCGGGTCATCGCGGCTGACGTGGCGGCCCTGGGAGGCCGTCATGTCGACTCGTCAGCGGCTGCTCTCGATCGCCTCGGCGCTCGGGCTCTGCCTCGCCGGCCTCGCGGCGACCGGCGCATCACCCGCTGCGGCCCAGGCCTGCCCGCCGCCGGCGACCGGGTTCATCACCAGCGCTCCGGCGACCGCTGCCCGGACGGTGGCGCTCACCTTCGACGACGGGCCCGGTCCGTTCCTGCCGCAGGTCCTGAAGATCCTGCGGGAGTACGACGTCCGCGCGACCTTCTTCGACACGGGCGCCCACGACGCCACCTGGCCGGCCATGACCCGCCAGATCGTGTCGGACGGACACCTGCTGGCCGACCACTCGTGGGACCACGACTACCCGTCGGCGGTGCCGGGCGGCTGGACGGTGCCCTACCTCGTCGACCAGATCTCCCGGACGGCGTCGCAGCAGGCCGCGCTGACCGGGCAGGCCCCCTGCTACTTCCGGCCACCCGGCGGCTTCACGACCAACGTCCTGACCGCGACCCAGCAGACCGGCATGTCGGCCGTCCTGTGGAGCGTGGACACCCTGGACTGGCAGCAACCCGCCTTCTACTCCCAGGCCTCGGTGGACTCGATCGTCAGCGCGGCCACGAACATCGGCGGGCAGACGCACCCGATCGTCCTGATGCACGACGCCAAGGCCAGCCACGAGCCCGACTCCCAGGTCAGTCCGTACCGGGGGAACACCGTCGCCGCGCTGCCCCGGATCATCGCCTGGTACCGCGCGAACGGGTACGCGTTCGTGGGCCTCGACGGCGGCAGCGGCCTGCGCGGGCACACCACCGACTTCAACGGTGACCAGTTCGGCGACGTCCTTGCCACGCGCCCGGACGGCACTCTCTCGGCCTACCTCGGCAACAACGCCGGCGGGTGGCTGGGTCAGGTTCTCGTGGGCGGTGGGTGGCAGATCGCCGATGCGATGTTCTTCGCCGGGAACTTCGCGGGCAACGGCCATCCGGCGCTGCTCTACCGGAAGAGCGCCGACGGCTCCCTGTGGATGTGGACGACGAACGGCACCGGCGGGTGGAGCGCCAACCGGCAGGTCGGGACGGGCTGG
>Ga0308174_10001726_pt1 | contig 10393 bp, 10 predicted proteins | sample PhyPR2_FD_203894 | JGI IMG/M metagenome (GOLD analysis project Ga0308174, IMG submission 203894) | Soil microbial communities from UC Gill Tract Community Farm, Albany, California, United States - DLSLS.P.R2 | ecosystem: Environmental > Terrestrial > Soil > Agricultural land | place: USA... | reverse complement strand
TTCGCAAGTCTTGCGGCCACCGAACTCCAAATAGGGGATCGAGAGGCGGCGGAACACTGCACAAGGGAGTCGAAAAAGGCCTACGACACGGCTATCCGGTTCCTGTCGCGAGTGACGGGTGCCGCAGAAGGACGAAGCTTCGAGGAAAAGCTGAAAGATCTTCGGGAAGCGCTGGACGATGCACGCCAGCGGATCGCTAAAGAATAGGTCGCCCGTCGGGTCATGCTCCTGCTGCCGAACACGCCAGTTTTGCTGCCACTTCACAGCCTAAGACTCATGGCGCGCTCATTTCGGCGGTCTGGGATGATCCATGCATAACGCGACCAGATCGGAGACACTGGCCTCGCCCACACACATCACCGTGTCGGCGCCGCCCCAATAGATCTTCACGCTCCCATCGAACTCCGCAATCGCCCCACAGGTGAACACCACGTTGTGGACATATCCTGTGATTTCCCAAGGATCTTCCGGTTGCAGGATCCACGAGTCGCCGACCCCGATGATCTTCGCCGGGTTCAGCAGATCATGAAGAGCAACGCCCAACCGGTAGACCGATCCATCCATGGTCCGGAAAACGCCGTGGTAGATCGAGAGCCAACCCTGGTCCGTTTTGATCGGCGGCGCGCCCGGGCCGATCTTCATTTCATCCCAGTGATAGGGGACCGGCTTCATAACGAGTTGGGACTCGCCCCAAAAGCGCAGGTCCGGAGAATAGGAAATCCAGATGGACCAGGGAGCGATTTCGGAATGAGGCCGGTCGAGCCGGGCATAGAGGCCGTCGAACTTCTCGGGAAAGATCACCACGTTCCGGTAGTCCGCCTCCGTGATAAGGGACATCCGTTCCACGTGACTGAAGTCCTTCGTCTTCGCCAGCGCGATGCGCACGCCGTTGCCCGAGTATGCGCTGTACGTGATGAGGTACGCCCCCTCCATCTGTGTCACGCGCGGGTCTTCCACGCCGAACTCCTCATAGGCAGCAAAAGGGCCGTCCCTGGCGGGAGTCAGAAATGGCTCAGGATCAGCGGTGAAGTGGAACCCGTCAGGGCTGCGCGCCAACCCAATGATAGACCGTCCCGTGCGCAGATGGGAGCGGAACAGCATTATATATTCGTTTCCCTGCTTCACTACCGCTGCATTGTGCACCGTTTCTACCGGGTAAGGGATATCGGCTTTGGTCAGGATCGGATTGTGGGCGTATCGTCTGATCATCGCTTGGCTTCCTGTTCGAAAATCGTCCGATAGACTCGCTCGTACGCCTCCACCATGGTTTGAAGCGAGAAGCACTCCTGGACTCGTCGGCGGCATGCGCGGCGATCGATCTCACCGGCGCGTTTCACGGCCCGCACCGCCTCGTCGACGTTGTTGACCAGAAAACCGGTCTGTCCGTTTTCGATGACCTCACGACACGAGCCGAGGTCCATGGCGATCACGGGCACGCCCGCGCAATTGGCCTCCGCCAGAACCAGTCCGAATCGTTCCGGGATGGTGTTGAGGTGCAACAACGCGCGGGCGTGCGCAAACAACTCGTTCTTGCCCGGAACGTCCACGGGCCCGATGTAACGGATTGCCCGATCGAGGTGGGGCTCCACCTGTTCGCGGAAATAGGTCCGATCCTGGATAATGCCCGCGATGAGCAGCGAGCACCCGCTCAGGCGCGCAACTTCGATGGCCAGATGGACACCCTTGTCCGGGTGAATCCGGCCGAGGAAGATTAGGTCATCACCGCTCTCTTCCCGCAGCGGGTACAGGGAGAGGTCGATGCCGTTATAGACCGTAGCGAGATAGGTCAGCCCCGGCGCGCGATCCGAGTTACTAATGGAAACGAAGTAGCCGTCCCGATACTTCTCATAGGCGGGCATGACTTGGGGAGACGAAAATCCGTGAATGGTAGTGAGGACCGGCGTCTTCACCAACCGGGTGTAGGACAGCGCCATGAAGTCGTAGTGGCTGTGAATCAGATCAAAGTCCGCGGCATGCTCGAAAACTTCGGAGATGTGAAGGTACTCGGCCACTTTCGGGTCGATGGTGGAGTCCTCTTCGTACCCCCGGGGCACCACGGCGTGGAGGCGAGCCTGGGTGAGAGAATCCCTGGTCGCGAACAAGGTCACATCCCAGCCGCGCGCCACAAGTCCCTCGGCGATATTGCCGGCCACCGTCTCCCACGCGCCGTAGCGGCGCGGTGGGGTGCGCCAGGCCACCGGCGAGAGGACCGCCACTCTGTTACGCGGCATCGTCGACCTGGAGGATCAGCGAAGCCTCCATGTGGGATCGTGATCCGCCGGTGTACCATCCCGATACCGGCGACGCGAGATCGAAATCGAAGCCGGCGGCAACCGCAACGTGGCCGTTCGAAACGGCGATGCCTCGCGAAGGATCGTACCCGCGCCAACCGATTCCGGGCAAATAGACTTCGGCCCAGGCGTGCATGTAGGAATCCGGGCGGCTTTCCGAGGCGCACTCATACCCGCTGACGAATCTGGCGGCAATTCCCATCACCCGGCAAACGTCGCAGAACAGCACCGCCAGATCGCGGCAGGATCCCTCGAGCATGCTTAACGTCCGATGCGATGGCCAGGGCGGACCGTCCGGACGGACGACCTGGCGAAATTCTTGATGGATCTGCCGGCACAAAGCCGTCAGAAACGGCAACGTGCTGCACTGCGCGCTGGCGGCTGCGCTTTTCGCGTATTGCTTCACGGAATCGGTAACCTGCAGGTCGTTGCGATAGGGCGCCAAGGCCGTACACAACGGATCGAGGTAGCACAGCGGAAGGCTCAATGCTTCGCGACTGAGAACGTAGTCGAACGGGTTATCGCGAAGCAACTCCACGGCGAACCGGCTGGTCACGCTCAAAGCACTGGTAGGCGCGCCGAACCAGGCGTAAAGGGAGAGGTTGCCGTCCTGATCCGAACATTCCGAGGTTCCGGCAGGAGTTGGCGCTATTTGAAGGTCAAATGCCAGAAGGCGTTGCATGTTGTTCATCCGTGGCCGCAAGCGAAAGGTATGCGGTTCGAGATTGACCGGGAAATCGTAGTGGTATACAGTCGAATGCGTTGCGGAAATGTTCATGGAATTTTCCCTTCATTGCATGGCGGCAAGCACTTCGTGGAGCGGGACGGTCGCGAAGCCGGTGGCGTGATCGGCCAGGCCATAAGGAACAATCAACTCGCCGTTGTGGACCAGGGCGCCGCAGGTATATACCACGTTGGGCACGTAGCCTTCCCGCTCGTCCTGATTCGGTTTGAGCAAGGGTTCGCGGAGCCGTCCAATCACCCGAGCCGGGTCTTCGCGATCGAGCAGGAACGCGCCGATTGAGTACTGCCGCATCGGGCCGACGCCATGGCTGAGCACCAGCCACCCAGCGTCGGTCTCGATCGGAGATCCGCAGTTGCCGAGTTGCACCAGTTCCCAGGGAAACGCCGGCTTCAGGAGCACGCTGCGCTCATTCCAGAAGTGGATGTTGTCGGAAAACATCAGAGAAATGTTTTCGTTGTCCTGGCGGGAGAGCATTGCATAGCGTCCGCCGATCTTCCGTGGAAAAACTGCCATACCCTTGTTTTCCGCAGCCGGGCCATTCAGAGTAATGAACCGGAAGTTGAGGAAATCTGAAGTCTCCACCAGTTCCGGCACGACGACCTTACCATCAAAAGCAGTGAACGTCGCATAGTAAAGGTGGGTGCCGTTGCCGTTCCGGAAGCGAACGAAGCGAGCGTCCTCGATGCCGTTGCGTTGCGAGGGCGTGGCCGGAAACAATATACGCTCGTTCAACGGCTGCTCCGGCTGGAACTGGACCTCGTAGTTCGACCGTGCCAGCATCCAAATCCCCTGGCAAACATCCTGGTCTTCCTGCGACATTCCATCCGGCTGGCGGAACTGCTCCGCTTGGACGGCGTCGCGAAGATCTTCCTGCGTAAATGCCTCGTCCAATCTGTTCATCACCTTGGACGAAAATTCACCCGTCAATCCAAGTTCACCGAGTTTTCTCCCGAACAGCGCCTTGTCGTACCCCGCATTCGGGGTCTGACGTGGCTCGGTGAGGAAGCCCGTCACCGGCAATACCTCGATCCGCGAGTCGGGATGAATAATGCCGGTTCGAAACGTGATGGAGGAAATGTGGCCCTCCCCGGTGGCACGCAAGCTGAGGACAAACCGCAGTGCGCCGGACGGCAGACCTGTCTGGTCAGGGTGCGGCACGATGGAAGGATTGAACAGGGCAGCGGACTCCAGAGAGTATTCGGCCAGGAAATAGGAGCCGATCAGAAGTCGCCTTTGTTCGGATATGTCTTCCGCTATCTCCCGGGACTCCCTCACCTGTTCGAAGCGTTCGAGGAAGCGCCCGCGGATCTGCTCGTGACGCAGAGAAAACTCGATGGAAATCTGCCCCAGCAACTGGCCGACTTGTTCTTCCGGGAGAGCCATGATCCTGGCGATAATCCCGGCTATCCGCTCGGGACCGCCCGGGCTGAACGGCCTCAGGAGGACCCGGGATTGATCCGGATGGAGTATTGTGGCAGTGCGTTTGAGATGCATGGATATGGGGCCGACTATTCCGTGATAGCGATCGGTTCTCTAAAACTCGTTACCAAGTTCCGCGCTAACTGCATCTCCGCCAACGAAAGCAGGAACGCCAGGGTCGATTCCGCGCCCTGGTTCCCATTGACGCGATCTACATGCAACCCATCGCGGCAGCCACCTGTTTCGGGGGAGTAGAGCTCGAGCCCGAGGTCGTTCCAGCCGATGAACCAGTCAAAGGCGCTCTGCGCATGGTCATACCACCAGACGTCCGACGTGGCTCGATATGCTTCCAGACAGGCCGAGACCGTTGCTTGCGCCTCAATGGGCTGCTGGTCGAAATCGGCGCGCCGGCCACCGCGGCGGTAGAAGCCATTACTACCAATGGGTCGAAAGTGACCCTTGTCGGACATCTGCAATTCCGTCAGCCAGCGTAGGCAATCGATCCCCCGTTGAAGCACCGCTGGTTGTCCGGTTGCTTGCCCGCTCACGATCAAGGCGTGCGCGAGCTTCGCGTTGTCGTACGACAATTCTTCCTCAAACCATTGCCAGTCCTCGTGGGAACTCGCTTCGAAGCGTTCCATGAGCCGGCGAATGAGAATCTCCCGGGTTTGGTTCACCAGGCTGTCGCCGCTGAGTCGGCGCAGGTATTCATGGATACCGATCAGGCCGAACGCCCACGCCCGCGGTGAAGTGAACTCAGTGAGTACAGGCAGCGCTTGCGCGAAAAGTTGTCCCGCCATCATCTGGAAGCTCCGGAATGGCGAACGTCCCACGCCTATTCCCAGGGCCCAGAGCGCCCTTCCCTGACAGTCTTCCGATCCCAGTTCATCCAGCCAACGCCGGTCAAAACTCAGGAAGTTGTGGAACCGTTTCATTTGAGGGTTGAAAGCGTGATGGAGGAAAGCTGCGGACGTGGTGGCCAGTGCCCGCACGGGCTCCGCGTCCTCGCCCAATTCACCGAGCAAAACCGCGAGGACGAATGCCCGAGCATTATCGTCCGTGCAGTAGCCTTCGGAAAAATTCGGAACGCTGAAGACAGCGTGTTGGAAGACGCCGGTGGAATCGGTCATTCGCGAAAGGTGACTCAGCTTCAGCGGCGGTAGTTCCCGAGGCTTCTGGTCGAGCGTCTTGGTGGCAAGAGACTTGCGCGTTCGGGCGGACCCTTCCAACCGGGAGCATTCGAAGGAACGCATATACATCTGCGCCACGTTGCTCCAAACCATGTCGCGCCCGATCTTATAGGCGTTCTTGCGAATGGCGTGCCGCCGGGTATCGTCCCGCAGCAACCCCGTCACCTCGCGAGCAATGGCAGGGGCGTCGCCGAATGGCACTAACGTACCGCGGTCTTCCGCCAGCAATTCCGCGGCGTGCCAGTAGGGCGTGGACACCACTGCTTTCCCCGCGCCAAACGCGTAGGCCAGCGTGCCCGACGTGATCTGCGCTTCATTCAGGTAAGGCGTGATGTAAAGATCCGCCGCGCCAATGAACTCCTTGAGATTCTCAATGTCCACAAACTGGTTGTAGAAGATGACGTTCTTGTCGACTTTGGTCTTCTTGGCGAGAATCTCCAGGCTGAGCCGGTACGCTTCACCGTGCTCCCTCAGTTCGTTGGGATGGGTGGCGCCGAGAACGATGTACACCACCTCGGGGAACTCGCTCAGAATTTGCGGCAGCGCGTTGATCACGTTCTCGATGCCTTTATTCGGCGAAAGCAGGCCGAACGTGAGCAGCACCACTCGGCCTTCGACGCCGAACTGGTCCTTAAAATATGTCGGATCGACGAAGCCGACATCGGGAATGCCGTGCGGAATGAGATCAATCTTTGCGGGCGGAGCCTGGTATATCTGCTGCAGCATTTGCCGTCCGCGATCGGCCATGACCACAAGCCGGGTGGAGAGTGAGATCAAGCCCTCCATCACACGCCGCTGGTCCGCTTTCGGCTCGCGCAGAACGGTGTGCAGCGTTGTGACGATGGGCATTCTCAATTCACGCAAGAGCGCCAGAACGTGACCTCCGGAAGGGCCGCCGAAAATTCCGAACTCGTGCTGTAGGCAGACGATGTCCACGTTGCTGATGTTGAGGAAGTCCGCCGCACGCAAATACGAGGCCAGGTCCTGCTCTTCAATTTCAAAGCGAACCACCTCCGGGTACTCGTAGCCGCTCGGAATGTCGTTGACAGATACGGCGAGGCACTGGCTCTGCGGGTGCGTGCTTGCGACGGCGGCAAGCAGGTCTGACGTGAACGTGGCAATACCGCACTTGCGCGGCAAGTGGTCGCCGACAAAAGCGATCTTACGGACTCTCGAAGTGCTATTCATGAAGGCATTCCTTTGCTGCCTGGCGGTCTGGCGCCGCTTCGATCAGTCGATCAATTCTCTCCGGGTTGCGCTACAGCGGGGAAATGAAGGGGATCCCTCAGATTCTGCAATTCCCGGTAATAGTAAATCGGCGAGGGTCGCTTTCCTCTCAAATTCAAGGCCTTCAGAAACACGATCTCCTCTTTGGTGACATCGCTGCTCAGCGACCTGTCATTCAGGAACTGTTCGAGCCCTGGTTCAATGGCGACGGGCTGTGGGGGTTCTTGTTCCGCAAACTCAAATCGCTTGAGGTTCACTGTTGTGAGGCGGCGGTTTGGGACGACCACCATGCCGAAGGTCTTGAGATCGATATCCCAGGAGTCGATGATCGGATCAAGGAATGAGGCGCAATTCTCCGCGGAGACGTTGAAGACATCTGTATCGAGAAACTCGAGAATGGCAACGCGCACTTGTTCGAAGCTACGGTTACTGAATTGGGCCATCTGGCGCAGCCACTCTTCATTTTCCAGTTCCTCCCTGGCAACTCCCTGAGCGACATCCAGGAGTTTTTGAGTGACCAGGCGCTCGAGTTCGCCGAACGGCTGCCTTTCGAAGATCCTGCGCACTTCTTCTTGACGAGCGGAATCGCATTTGCGCAGAATCAACTCACGAAACTCCTTGAACAGCGGCCGCGGTGGCTCGGCCACCTTTTTCCTCAGTTCTTCAATGCGCTGCAGCTCAGCCAGTTTCGATAGTTCACCGCCAGGGAGTTTTAAAACCCTGCCGATTTTCTCGTAGATGTCGGTGCGACCAGGTGACGGCGGCGCCTTCTTGCGAGCCAGCACTTTCGAGATGTACGATTCAGTCACCTGGGCGGCCGCGGCGAGATCCTTCTGCTCGAGGCCGAGTTCCTTTAAGCGCTGTCGGATCAAGAGGGAAACGTCCACTGGGAGAGCTCTATTTTTGCGCGCTTAACCATTACTGGTCAAGCAACTAATCCCATTCTCCCGCAGGTCGGCTTGACAAACAAGCGTACTTGACCAATAATAGTTAATGCCTGAGCATTCCAGCCCACTCGCAGATCGTTTGAGCTAAGTAAGGCGATCTGATCCCTCTCCCTTAGGTCACCCAGACAACCGAGGCCGTCGCGCGTCCAAGAGCCGAAATTCTGCGGCCCAGGGACCCGACCGCTCACGGCTGCAGAAAGAGGATCAGAAATGTCTACTTGGGTAGAACTGCCGGGACCGCAACAAACGTGGTCACCGCCGGCAGCGACGCATCTGGATGAAGCGACGTGGCAAGCATGGGTTGCGAAGGGCCAAGGGCAGGACAGACGAAGTAGCGCCACGCGAGTTAAGGCCGTGAAACGGGCCTCGGTCGCCGGGCTGCTTGGAGCGGCGGGGCTCTGGTCCCACCTCCCCCCATTGGAAGTCCTCGTCAGATTCTTTGTGACGGCAAGCGCACTGATCTTGATGTTCCAAGTCTTCCAGACGAGGCATTACCCGGTCGCGGCCACGTTCGGAGCGCTTGCGCTGTTATTCAACCCGGTCGCGCCCGTGTTTGATTTTTCGGGCGATTGGCAACGCGCCGTGGTGGTTGCAAGCGCCGCCCCGTTCATCGCGTCACTCGTCTGGCCCAACGGAAGGAAAAAGAGGACGGAATCCAATGGTTAACTTCCAAAGAACCGCATTCAGATCCGCTCTGGCAGCGTTCCTCATGTTCGGCGCGATGTCGACGGCTGCATTTGGAGGCGATCTCTCCAGATATCGGAATTTCGAACTCGGATCGGACTTGGCGACGATTGCAAAACGCACCGCTGTGGATACCTCTCAAGCAAATGTGATTCATAGTCGCCCTGCCCTTATCCAGGACCTTGAATGGCGCCCTCGACCTCTCGGCGCATCCTCGCAAACAGAATCGGTGCAGGCAGTCGTTTTCAGCTTCTATGGCGGCGAACTATTTCGGATCAAAGTCGATTACGATCGGTACCAAACCGAGGGATTGACCGTTGATGACTTCGTTGACGCGATCTCCACGACGTACGGACCGGCCACAAAGCCCACAGCTCTGGCCAATGTGACGCCAGGAAGCTACGGCGACCAGGAAGAGATCGTCGCACAATGGCAGGATTCGCAGTACCGCTTCGATCTGATCCGTCTTTCATACGGTCCCACCTTCCGTCTGGTTGGGGTGATGAAGAAGCTGGAGGCATCTGCCCAGGCCGCCACTCTGGAAGCAAAGCGGCTCGACGATCAGGAAGCGCCACAAAGGGATGCTGCCCGCATCGCAAGTGAAGAAGAAGCGGCGAAAACCAAGCTGGAAAAGGCGCGGCTGGTGAACAAAGCGAAGTTTCGACAATAAGCCAGCGCCCCGCACGAAGTGCTGATCAAAGGAGGTACACGAATATGACGAACACACAACCTGCTGGTCCTACGTTCCGCGAAGGTGACGAAGTCGTGCTGGCCAGGGGCTCGTATCAGGGCACTTTGGGCATTTTTCTCCACCTGAAGGAGGACACCAAATGGGCGGACATCCGGGAACGAAATGGCGCTATCCGCAGTCACCCGCTGATATGGCTGGCCCACGGCGCGAAACCGATCCCGGCTTCTGCGAACTGACGGCCGCCATGCGAGAACTAATCAGAGCGGGCGACCTCCTGGTTCGGGAAGGCATCAATGTGCCTGGATCCCTCGGGCTCCCGACTGAGCCTGATTCGACTGGATGGGCAACCGTCAACGGCACTCGGTCCGCGTTTGAAAAAACGATTCACGAAGAAGGATGGACCTTGTTCTTCATGGCCGGGGAGATCAAGACAACCGTCTTCGGGTTTGACAGGCAACATGCTTTGCGCTCCGCGTTGGAGCGACTCACTGCGGTCGTGAAATCTCAGCACTGCAACAGTATCGAAATCACGCGGGTTACGGACAAATCGTTCTTGAAAGTGCCCTATGTGAGCGTCTCCGCTCATGCGCGGCATCTACAGAAGGGCCAGCTTTTTTCGGGCTCCAATCCGGCACTCCCTTCACTCGGTCATCTAAACGGAGGTTAACACCATCATGAATATTCGACCCTTATACGACCGCATCGTGGTGAAGCGGATCGAGGAACAAGAAACCACGCGCAACGGCATCGTCATCCCCGATTCGGCTAAGGAAAAGCCCCAGGAGGGTGAAGTAATGGCGGTCGGGAAGGGCAAGCGGCTCAACGACGGAAAACTGGTCGCCCTTGACGTCCAGACCGGCGACCGCATCCTGTTCGGCAAATATTCCGGCAACGAGATCAAACTGGACGGCACTGAGTACATCATCATGCGCGAGGATGATGTACTCGGAATTCTGGATGCACCCCACTCGCTCTCGAAGGCCAGCTAATCCAAATCCGAACCACGAGGAAAATACCCATGGCAAAACAGATAACTTACAGTGACGCGTCCCGCCAGGCGATCCTACGCGGTGTCAACCAGCTGGCCGACGCGGTGAAGGTGACCCTTGGCCCACGTGGACGCAATGTCGTTCTCGAAAAGAAATATGGCGGGCCGACGATCACCAAAGATGGCGTGACGGTGGCCAAAGAGATCGAGT
>Ga0308174_10001725_pt1 | contig 10393 bp, 8 predicted proteins | sample PhyPR2_FD_203894 | JGI IMG/M metagenome (GOLD analysis project Ga0308174, IMG submission 203894) | Soil microbial communities from UC Gill Tract Community Farm, Albany, California, United States - DLSLS.P.R2 | ecosystem: Environmental > Terrestrial > Soil > Agricultural land | place: USA... | reverse complement strand
AGCAACGGCACGCGTACTTCGGCAAAACTCGTCACGTCGGCATAGAAAACGCGCCCGAGCCCGATGCCGCGGTAACGCTGCGCGACGACGATGCGGTCGATATAGAGGAATTCAGGGTAGCGCTCGTAGAACCAGAGGAAATTGGCGCTGCCATACGGCGCATCTTCGCGCAGCGCAATGAGGAAGCCGGCAAGGTGTCCGTCGGCTTCGGCGACGCGGAAGTAGGCAGCCTCGTGGAAGAAATCACGCATGCGCGACGCATCGACCGGCAGGATCGTCGATCCGGCAGCGTTGTTCAAAGCGAGGACAGAATCCAGTTCGTGTTCGCGCACATCGCGAATGGCGATTGCCATGCGTATCTCACTTCTTTCTGGTTCGGCGCGACGCGCTGCTGGTGGCGAATTATCGCATGGGTCAACAGGCGCGGCTATGTCGCAACGATGGCATTTTCGTTAAAAGATTGTCTGGCCGTTGTGCGCATGGTCGCGGATTGTTGCAGCGCGATGCGGCTATGACCGAGCAGGATGGACCAAAATGATGACTTCGGGCAGGTTGCAGGCCACGCGTTGGGCTCTATGATGGGCGCATGCGTGCACCGCCGTTCAACCATATTTCCCTGCTGCGCTTCACGGGCCTGCTCACCTATGCGTTTTCGGGGGTGCCGTTGCTGAGCGCGAATTGGCACTCGGCTGACGTCCAGACCGGATCGCCGGAATACCTTGCCTGGTGCCTTGCCTATGTCATCTTCGGTATCGCGTACTGGCTCGCGACGCACGATCTGGGACGACGCCAGCCGGGACTGCAACGCATTCCGCTGTTGATCGTGATGAACGTGGCCGCATTCGCGATCGGCTGGTTCAGCCACAGCGGGATTTCTGCCGTGCTGACGATGCTGATTGCCGGCGTCGTGCCGTGGACACTACCGTTCTGGCCCGGCATCGCCTGGGTCGTGCTGCAGAGCTTCTCGCTGTCGCCGATTTTCATAGCCTGGATGGAATACGGTCTGTTCGATTCGTTCGTCCAGTGCTCGTTGTACATGGGGTTCTCGGCGTTCACCTACGTGACCTCCCTGGTCGCCAAGCAACAAGCCGATTCGCGCGACGAATTGCGCCGGCTCAATTCCGAATTGCGCGCCACGCGCACGCTGCTGACCGAGTCCAGCCGCATCGCCGAGCGCGTGCGCATTTCGCGTGACCTGCACGATCTCGTCGGTCATCACCTGACGGCGCTGAGCCTGAACCTCGAAGTCGCCAGCCACATGGTCAGCGGCACCGCGCAGGATCATGTGCGCCAGGCCCAGTCCGTAGCCAAGCTGCTGCTCTCCGACGTGCGCGAAGTCGTCAGCCAGTTGCGCGAGAACGACAACATCGACCTGACCGATGCGCTGCGCACCCTGGTCGAAGGCGTGCCCGGTCTTGCCATCCATCTTGACATGCCGCCGCGCTTCTCGGTCGACGATCCGCTGCGCGCGCAGGTGCTGCTGCGCTGTGCGCAGGAAATCATTACCAATACCGTGCGCCACTCCGGGGCGCGCAATCTTTGGTTGCGTTGCGAACGCACCGAAACCAACGAACTGGCGATCCATGCGCGTGACGACGGACGCGGGGCCGGCCAGATGCAGCAGGGCAATGGGCTGACCGGGATGCGCGAGCGCCTGGCGCAGGTTGGCGGCCGGCTCGATATAGTTACTGCCCGTGACGCGGGATTTGCGTTGGACGCATGGCTGCCGCTGGAGGCAAATCGATGAACATGGCGCGGAATATTTCGGTCTGTCTCGTCGATGACCAGACGCTGGTCCGGCAGGGAATCCGCTCGTTGCTCGAATTGTCGGAGGAGATACGGGTTGTCGCCGAGGCCGTGGACGGCGTGCAGGCCATGGACATCGTGCCGAAGGTCAAGCCGGACGTGGTGCTGCTCGACATGCGCATGCCGGGCATGTCGGGGCTGGACGTGCTGAACGCTCTTTCCGCGCGCAACGAGTTGCCGCCCACGATCATCCTGACGACGTTCGACGACGACCAGCTGGTTTTGGCCGGGCTGAAGGCCGGTGCGCGTGGCTACCTGCTGAAGGATGTCTCCCTCGACCAGCTGGTCGATGCCGTGAAGGCCGTGGCCGCGGGCGGCTCGCTGGTCGCCCCGGTCGTTACCCAGCGGCTGCTCTCGGGCCTCGAGCGCATGCACAACGACTTCACCAGCCTGGACCGGCCGGATCCGCTGACCGAACGCGAAACCGAGATCCTTCGCCTCATGGCCGGCGGGTACAGCAACAAGGAAATCGCCAACTCACTGAGTGTGGCCGAGGGGACGGTCAAAAACCACGTTTCGAATATCCTTTCCAAGCTCGGCGTGCGCGACCGCACCCGGGCGGTGCTGAAGGCTTTCGAACTTGGGATTGTTTAAAAGCAGGGGCGAGGGGCGAGGGACGAGCAAGTGCGCACCGCGCCTGCGCTGAACCTTCTTTGAGGTCGCCCCCGCTGGGTCTTGGCTTTTCCCGCCCCTCCGCCCCTCCGCGGTCGCCCCGCTGCTCCAGCCCCCTCGTCCTACCTAAGTAGCCTTCCCACGCCAGAGCCAGTACCATCTGCGGCTTGATGCCAGGGGCTAGCCATCGGCCGAGAAGGTCGCTGCGGCGAATTGATGGCGTGCGAGAATACGCTTTGTGTTGCAGCGGTGTACGGACGGACACCGCGCGTCCGACCGACTTGTGGAGAATCGAGGGATGATGCGTCTGCTTGAAGTTATCGTTGCCCTGATCATCGTGGCCATTCTTGGGTTGGGGTTCGGCGTTGCCTTGCCGGATCACCGTCACATCGAACGCAGCACCGAGGTCAGCTCGCCGGTGCGCCAGATCTACGATGTCATCAGCGGCTTCCGGCCCTATCCGTCCTGGACGGCGCTGCGCTCTTATGATCCGCGCGTGCAGCTCAATCTTGTCGGCCCGGACCAGGGCAACGGCGCGAGCGTCAACTGGGTCAGCGGTGACCCGCGCATAGAAAGCGGCAGCTACACCGTGAAAGACGCGCAGCAGGACCAGCAGGTCAAGTGGGCGATCGTCAATGACTGGCGCGGCGAGAACAAGCAGTTCACGCTCGAGATCAAGCCGTCCACCAACGGCAAGACGTCCAAAATCACGATGGGTTATGACGTCGACTATGGCTGGGACCTGATGGGGCGCTATTCCGGCATGTACCTGGAAGGCGAACCCGCCACCCAGATTCAGATACATCTGACCAAGCTTCAGGACATGCTCGCCACGTTTCCGATCGTCGACTACAAGGACACCAACATCGAGGTCAAGGAAGTCACCGCGCACCCGGTCCTGTTCGTCTCGACCACGGCCAAGCGCACGCTCGACGAAGTGGCCGATGCAACCGACAAGGCCGTCGCGCTGATGCAGGCGGTGATCAAGAAGGACAAGCTGACCGTCACCGGTCCGCGCACGACGGTCACGACGAACTGGGGCGATGAAAACTATGATTTCGACGTTGCCCTGCCGGTCGACCGCAATGACGTGCCCGTGACCGACCCGGTCAAGACCGGGAACAGCTATGCCGGCAAGGCGCTGTTTACCTCGTTCACCGGGTCGCCGGCGCAGTTGCCGCTGTCGCGCCTGATGCTCAAGGCCTATGCGGAAACGCACGGCTATTCGATCGACGAAAGCGGCGAAGGTCCAAACCGCCCGTACGACGAGCTGACCAGTCAGCCCGGTGCGGCCGAGGACGATCAGTCGTTCAACGTCTATCTACCGATCCAGCAGTAATCGTTTCCGGCAGCCGGCCTTCTCGCGAAGCCGGCTGTTTGCGTAAGTGCGGGAACTTTTCGCGGCGCGTGCGGTATTTTTGCTGCGCCTGCCATGACCTTGCGACGCCGTGATCCGGAATCGATCCTGATACCGTCGGAGGGGTGCGGTCATTGACGACGCACGCGGCGGCATTACGCGTCCATTTCAGTGCGTTTAAACCAAGCCTTTAAGACTGGTGAGTCGACCATGATTGAAACCCGACAGCTTTCAAAACATTACGGTGACCTCGTTGCCGTGGACAGCATCTCGTTCAAAGTGGAACCCGGGCAAGTGCTCGGATTCCTCGGCCCGAACGGCGCCGGCAAGTCGACGACCATGAAGATGATCGCCGGATTTCTCGCCCCGAGTTCCGGCAGCGCCAAGGTCTGCGGCTTCGATGTCACCGATCAGCCTCTCGAGGCCAAGCGCGTCGTGGGCTACCTTCCCGAAGGCGCGCCGAGCTACGGTGAAATGACACCCCGCCAGTTTCTGGGATTCATCGCCGACATGCGTGGCCTGTCCGGCACGCGGCGTACGCAGCGAATCGACGATGTGATCGAGCGACTGCATTTGAACGGCGTCCTCGAGCAGCCGATCGAAACCTTGTCGAAGGGCTTCAAGCGTCGGGTCGGCCTCGCGCAGGCGATCGTGCACGATCCGGCGGTCCTGATTCTCGACGAGCCCACTGACGGCCTTGATCCGAACCAGAAGCACGAAGTGCGCACGCTGATCAATGCGATGGCACGCGACAAGACCATTGTCGTGTCGACCCACATCCTCGAGGAAGTGCACGCGGTGTGCACTCGCGCGATCATCATCGCCCAAGGCAAGGTGCTGGCCGATGCGACCCCGGCCGAACTCGAAGCACGCTCGCGCTATCACCAGGCCGTGTCGCTGACGACCACGAATATCGCACTCGCCAAGGAGGCCATGTCGCGGGTTGCCGATGTCGCCGCGGTAGAGATAGACCCGCAGGATCACCGCATCACGGCATTCCCGAAACCGGGCAAGCAGATTTTCGGCGCGATCAGCGATTTGTTGAAGGCGCAAGGCATCCCGGTCAGCGAATTGCAGCTCGAGAGCGGGCGCATGGACGAGGTGTTCCGCACGATCACTCAGGGCGAAGCCGCGGGAGCAGGCGCATGAATCGTTCCATCATTACCGTGTTCAAGCGCGAACTGGCGAGTTACTTCGCCACGCCGGTCGCGTACGTGTTCATCGTGATATTCCTGCTGCTTGCCGGGACGTTTACCTTTTACCTCGGCAACTTCTACGAGCGCGGCCAGGCCGACCTGCAGCCGTTCTTCAACTTCCATCCATGGCTGTATCTGTTCCTGGTGCCCGCGGTCGCGATGCGGCTGTGGTCCGAGGAACGCAAGAGCGGCACGATCGAACTGCTGCTGACCTTGCCGATCACGATGTGGCAAGCAGTGGTCGGAAAGTTCCTGGCGGCATGGGCGTTCATCGGCGTCGCACTGGTGCTCACCTTTCCGATCTGGATCACCGTGAACTACCTTGGGGATCCCGACAACGGCGTGATCTTCGCCAGTTACCTGGGCAGCTTTCTGATGGCAGGCGCGTTCCTGGCGATCGGCTCGTGCATTTCCGCCGCCACGCGCAACCAGGTCATCGCGTTCATCCTGACGGTTGTCGTTTGCTTTCTGTTCCTGCTCGCCGGGTTCCCGCTGGTGCTGAATTTCTTCAGCGGCTGGGCGCCGCAGGCGCTGGTCGACGCCGTTTCCGGGCTGAGTTTCATGACCCATTTCGCCGCGATCGGCAAGGGCGTCATCGACCTGCGCGACCTGATTTACTTCCTGCTGATCATTGCGTTCTGGCTATACGCCAGTGCAGTAGTCATCGACCTCAAAAAAGCGGATTGATTCGAATAGAGAAGTGCGGCCATGGACGGCCGCTTCGTGACTCTCGCGATCAGGGACGATCGCATAAATACCAATGGTTGAAAAAACTATGAGCCCACACAGAAAACTCCTGACAGGCAGTGCGCTCGCCGTGCTTGCCATCCTGCTCGTCGCGGTGATCCTCGTCAGCAATGCGTTGTTTCGCGGTGCGCGCCTGGATCTGACCCAGAGCCATTTGTATACATTGTCCAGCGGCACCAAGAAGATCCTGTCCTCGATAGAGGAACCGGTGCATCTTTACCTGTTCTACTCGGACAAGGGTACGCAGAACCTTCCGCAGCTGCGCACCTACGCCCAGCGCGTGCGCGAAATGCTCGAGGAAATGAGCGCGCGTGCCGGCGGCAAGCTTCATCTGGACGTCGTCGATCCGCTGCCGTTCTCCGAAGACGAGGACCGCGCGACCGGATTCGGCCTGCAGGCGGTGCCGAACGGGCAGGCGGGTGAAAACATCTACTTCGGCCTCGCCGGCACGAACTCGACCAACGGCAAGTCGGTGATCCCATTCCTGCAGCCGGACAAGGAAGCCTTTCTCGAGTACGACGTCGCCAAACTGATCAACGAACTGAGTCTTCCGAAAAAGCCCGCGGTCGGGCTGATCACCGGTCTGCCGATGTCGGCCAGCTTCGACCCGCAGACGCGCCAGATGCGCGAGCCGTGGGCGATCGACACGCAGCTGCAGCAATCCTTCGACGTCAAGCAGTTGACCGCAGCATCGGTCAAGGCCATCGACAAAGACATCGGTGTGCTCGTGCTCGTGCATCCGAAGAGCCTGCCGGAGGATGCGTTGTATGCGATCGACCAGTTCGTGCTGCGCGGTGGTCATCTTCTGGTGTTCGTCGATCCGCAGGCCGAAGCCGACGATTCCGGTGCCGATCCGAACAATCCGCAGGCGGCGATGTTCGCGAACAAGTCGTCCGACCTGCCGAAGCTGTTCAAGGCCTGGGGCGTGCAGTACGACCCGAACAAGGTCGTGATCGATCGCGCACGCGCGTTGCAGATCAGCATGTCGCAGGGCGCGCCGCCGGTGCGCGACGCCGCTATCCTCGGGCTGACCAAGCGCGACCTGAACCCGAACGACGTGACCACCGCGAACCTGGAGACGATCAATATCTCGTCGGCCGGCTTCTTCGCGCTGGAAAAGGATTCGAAGAACAAACTCGTGCCGCTGATCCAGTCCAGCACCGATGCGATGTCGGTGCCGAGCGAGCGGGTCAAGTTCCTCCCGGATCCGAGCGCATTGCTGACCGGCTTTCAGCCGAGCGGCGAAAGCTACGTGATCGCCGGGCGCCTGGAAGGAAAGTTCACGAGCGCGTTCCCGGATCGCAAGGACGAAGGGCATCTTGCCGCATCGAAGGACGATGGCATTGTCGTGCTGGTCGGCGACACCGATATTCTGACCAATCGCCTGTGGGTGCAGATCCAGCCGTTCTTCGGCCAGAAGCTGATGAACGCGTTCGCGAACAACGGTGATTTCTTCGTCAACTCGGTCGATAACCTGACCGGTTCGTCCGACCTGATCTCGATCCGCGGACGCGCCACTTCGCAGCGGCCATTCACGACCGTCGACGACATGCGCCGAGCCGCCGAAGAAAGTTTTCACGACAAGGAAAAGCAGTTGCAGGCGCGCCTGAGCGAGACCGAGAAGAAGCTGGCGGAACTGCAGACCGGCAAGAGCAAGGACCAGGAGATGATCCTGTCGCCCGAGCAGCGCGCCGAGCTGCAGCGCTTCCTCGACCAAAAGGTCGAGATCCGCAAGGAGCTGCGTCAGGTGCGACGCGGCCTCGACGACAAGATCGAGTCCCTCGGCACGCGCTTGAAGCTCGTCAACATCGGCCTGGTGCCGTTGCTGATCACGTTGCTGGCCCTGGGCTTTGCCTGGTGGAAGCGCCAGCGCCGCGCTGCCTGAGGGGACGACGATGAACGCCAAGACTCTGTACGCATTGATTGCCGCAGCCGTTGTCGCACTCGCCGCGGCGTGGTGGATCAATTCCTCGCACGCGCCGATCAGTGAATCGGCCGAGCAGGCCAAGCCGTTGTTGCCGGGCTTCCGCGAGCACGTCAACGATGTTACTGCGATCACGCTGACCGGCCCGGAGAACCAGGTGCTGGCCACGCTCAAAAAAGGCCAGGGCGGCTGGAATATCGAGCAGAAGGCCGGCTACCCGGCCGACGTTGCCAAGTTGCGCGAATTCCTGCTCAAGCTTGCCGACGCAACAGTAATCGAACCCAAGACCTCGAATCCAAAGCGCTATGGCGAGCTTGGGGTCGACGACATCAAGAACAAGGATGCCAAAGGCATTCTCGTTTCACTCGAGGGGCTCAAGGAGCCGGTCAAGCTGATCATCGGCAATTTCAACGGCGGCGGTGGCGGCGGCACGTTCGTGCGACGCGAGGGCGATGCGCAAAGCCTGCTGGTCAAGGGCAACCTCACGATAGAAAAAACGGCTGCGGGTTGGGAGAAACACGAGCTGACCGATATCGCAGCCAATCGCCTGAAGCAGGTCTCGATCGTCAACCCCGATGGCAAGAGCCTGCGTGTGTACAAGGACCAGCCGGGCGACGCGAACTTCAAAGTGGCGGATGTGCCGAAGGGCCGTGAACTGAGCTCCGAGTTCGCTGCCAACGGACTTGCCTCCACGCTGTCCGGGTTGCGCTCCGAGGACGTGTTCCCGGCCAAGGACATGGCACCGACGGAAAAAGTATACAAAGCATCCTACAGCGCGTTCGATGGCCTCAGTGTCAATGTCGTCGCCTGGGTCAAGGAATCCAAGGACTACGCGCAGTTCAGCGCAACGCTCGACAGCGCCGCGGCCTCCGCCAGCATTGCAGCCGACCAGGCCAGGGCTAAAGCCGAGTACGATGCGGCAGTGCAGGCGGCGAGCAAGAAGCCGGCCGAAGACAAGGCAGCAGACAAGCCTGGGGACAAGGCAGCCGCTGCGCCATCCGCCGACGCAGCCAAACCCGCGGCCGATGTGCCGAAGCCGCTCTCGGTTTCCGATCCCGCCAAAGACAGCGAACAGAGACTCAAAGCGTTGAAAGATGAAGTCGCGGCCTTGAACAGCACGTTTTCAGGTTGGACCTTCGTTCTGCCGGGCTTCAAATTCAGCAACATCGACAAGAGCATCGAGGACATGCTCAAGCCGCTCGAGTCGAAGAAGACCGATGCCAAGGGAGCCGCTCCCAAGCCAGCGGCGAAACCGGGTCAGCCGGCGCTCCAATTGCCTCCGCAGCTTCCGGCCCATTAAGACGTGAATGCAAGAAGCCCGGCAGTCGCCGGGCTTTTTTTTTCAAGAACGGACACGTGAGACGACGTGCAGGATGCACCAGTGCCGCGGAGGCCATGATGGCCGAGAGCGGCCGTGAGAAGGGGAAGGGAGAAGGGAGAAAGGAGAAAGGAGCGGGGAGGCGCGAGGCGAGAGGTGAGAGGCAACGAAAGATGTTGTGGTGTCTTGCTCTAGCTCTCCCGTTCAAGGTCAGGGTCAGCTGGGATAGTGTTGACCTCACATCAAACCATGAGCGACACCCTTCCGTGATTACTTCGCATGACACCTTTACAATCCCAGCCAATCTATTCTGCCCTCGCCTGTATCGGGTTGGTTCAAAGATCTCTGGCGCACAGTTTTGAAATCCTGTTAGCCATTTAGGCGCATGATCGATCGCACTCCTGGCATTGCAGCCGCAATCATCGGAGCCCTCGCGGTGATCCTCGGTGCATTCGGCGCGCATGCTTTGCGCGGACAAACAGACGCCCTTTCCCTGCAGCTGTGGCACACGGCCGTCGAATACCAGTTCTGGCATGCCCTGGCATTGCTGGGCCTGTTGATTGCACCCGCGAGCAAGTCGCGAACGTTGAGCTTCTGGGCTTTTGTCTGCGGCATCGTGTTGTTCTGCGGCAGCCTCTACGCCCTTGCACTCGGCGCGCCGCGCGCGTTGGGAGCGGTCACGCCACTGGGCGGACTGTCACTGATTGCCGGATGGTGCGCGCTCGGCGCGGCATTTTGGCGCACTGCACGATAGAAAGTTTGACGCGGACCGCGTTTTCCGCTTCCGAGCGTCCAATTTGCGGCGCATACTCGGTCAAACGGTCGTTTACATTCCAGAATCAAGCGCCGTCAACGGGAGGGGAACATGTCTGCCAGTGCAACTCGCGGCCGCCGCCGCCGTCGTATACCTTTATCATTCTCCATCGCCTTGGCTCTTGCCGGGTCGGCCATGGCGTCGCTCGCGTTTGCCGATGCGATCTCGGCGCCGGGCCTGAGCGCTCCGGGCAAGATCACCTATGACGCGCAAGGCATGCCGACGATCCAGGCAGCCAGCGACAACGATGCCGCCTTCCTGCAAGGCTACGCGCACGCGCGCTACCGTTTTTTCCAGATGGATCTCACCCGTCGTGCCGTCAGCGGCACGCTGGCGGCCCTGGTTGGCGAATCGCAACTCGCCAATGACGTTCAGGCGCGCACGCTCGGATTGCGCCGCGCCGCCGACAAAACTTGGCTCGCATCTTCGGACGACATGCGTGCCTGGCTCACGGCCTACGCCAATGGTGTCAACTACTGGCTCGCGCACAATACGTTGCCGCCGGAGTACGGCGCGCTCGATCTCACGCACGCCGATCCGTGGACGCCGGTGGATTCGATCTGCGTCGGCAAGGGCCTGGCTTTCCAGTTGTCATTCGACCTGGACATCGATCCGACGA
>Ga0308174_10001724_pt1 | contig 10395 bp, 10 predicted proteins | sample PhyPR2_FD_203894 | JGI IMG/M metagenome (GOLD analysis project Ga0308174, IMG submission 203894) | Soil microbial communities from UC Gill Tract Community Farm, Albany, California, United States - DLSLS.P.R2 | ecosystem: Environmental > Terrestrial > Soil > Agricultural land | place: USA... | reverse complement strand
TGTTGAACGTGGTGTTCAGCTTGTTGCCGATGCCCTGCATCGCGCCAATCGCCGCAACGGCAATAAGAGCTGCAATCAGGCCGTACTCGATGGCGGTCGCGCCCTTCTCGTTCTTAATCAGCTTCAGAAACTTGCTCATGGTCTAGCTCCTTGGTTCCCACTCGAGGACGCGAGCGTCCCGACCTGCAGTCCACCCTGTCAGGTTGAGCTGAAATTAGCGGGCGACCCGTTGAGAAAAGGTTACATTCCAGGGTTGCGGATTGGTTAAGTGTAAAATGAAGCCGCGGCGCTGAACCCTTAGCGTGGGCCGCCATTCAGATGCTGCCGCACGTCGTCCGCGACGGCAGGCGTCACAAACTTCGCGATCGAGCCTCCGAATCGGGCAAACTCCTTCACCAGCTTTGACGCGATCGGCTGGAGCGACACGTCGGCCATAAGGAAGACCGTCTCGATCTCGTCTTTTAGCTGCTGGTTCATGCCGGCCATCTGGAACTCATATTCAAAATCCGCGACGGCGCGGAGGCCACGCAAGATTGCGGTTGCGTGCTGCTTCTCGGCGAAATCCATCAACAGGCTGCCGAACTCGACCACCTTTATGTTGCCCGGAAGGCCGGCGACCTCGCGCTGAACCATGGCAAGACGTTCCTCGACCGAAAACATGGGTTCTTTCGATGGGTTTGTCGTGACGCCGATTACGAGTTGGTCGACCAGATGCGCACCGCGTCGGATGATGTCGAGGTGCCCAAGCGTGATCGGGTCGAACGTACCGGGATAGACCGCGACTTTCATCTTCAGTGATCCCTTTCGATTGCAAAACGAGCAATGGCGCGAAGCAGGTCGCCTTCGCTGCCGTGGCTGGAAAGATGCTCGATTGCCTGATTGACGAGGAAGCCCGCCTGCTGACGTGCGCGCCCCTCTCCGAGCAAAGAGACGAACGTCGCCTTGCCCGCGTGTGCATCTCTGCCCGTCGGCTTCCCGGCCGCCGCCTCGTCACCGCTATGATCGATCAGGTCATCGGCGATCTGGAAGGCGAGGCCAACGTTGCGCGCAAATCCGCGATACGGCCTGCGCGCTTCGGCGGGCAGCTTGCCCATGATGCACGCTGCCTCGACCGCATATTCAATGAGGGCGCCCGTCTTGAGCTGCTGCAAACGCGTGATCGCCGTGAGATCCAGCTCGTGGCCTTCGGCGGCCAGGTCCATCATCTGACCCCCGGCCATCCCGTTCGGACCCGCCGCCCGCGCGAGTTCCAGCACAAGCTCGCAGCGCACGAACGGATCGTCGTGAGTCGCTGGATTCGCGAGCACTTCGAAGGCCAGCGCGTGAAGGCTATCGCCGGCAAGCACCGCTTCCGCCTCGCCAAACGCCTTGTGAACGGTCAGCTTGCCGCGACGCAGATCCGCATTGTCCATGCACGGCAGATCGTCGTGGATCAGCGAATAGACGTGGATTGCCTCGATCGCGCAGCCCACGCGCAAGGCCCGATCCGGGTCGATGGCAAAGAGCCGCGCCGCGGCGATCGTCAGCAGCGGCCGGAGCCGCTTTCCACCCCCGACGGCGGCGTGGCGCATAGCTTCGTAAAGAGGGTCGCGGGTGTCACCGGTCGCCGCCAGGAGATTCGCGAAGAACTTATCGGCTTCAACGCGCACGCGCGCCGATTCGGCCTTCAGCTCGTCGGCGAGCCGATCGGCCGTCTCAACCGGCATCGAACGGCTTAAGGCCGGCAGGCTTCCCATCGCTGCCGAAAGCGATCTGCTCGATCCTCGCCTGCGCATCGCGGAGCCGTGCCTCGCAGTGACGCTTCAAGCGGTCGCCCTCCTGGTAGAGCTCGATGGACTTATCGAGCGGCGCCTCGCCCTTCTCGAGCGTGCGCACGATCTCCTCAAGGCGCACGAGCGCCGCCTCGAAACTCAACTGGCTGACGTCTTCAGCAATGGTGGCCATGACCCGGTTTCCCTCCGTGGGCCCGCGAACCAAGCGGCTTATTCGATCGGCGTATTCTTGAACGGATCGCGGATGCCCGGGACGACCTCGTCCCGCAGCGCCTCTGCTCCAGCGTCTGCCAGAGCGGCTTCCGCCTCCCGCGCATGCTGCTCGCGCTCACTGCGGAGCTGCACGATCAGCGCCTCGCGATCGCTGTCGAAGCGCGTGTCGGTCGGCGCCTGAATGCCTGCCGCCTTCGCGGCCTTCGCCACCGCAGCGTCCAGTTCGCGCTGCGTCGTTAGGCCAAGAGTCACGGGATCCTTCGGCGTGATGTTCGCCATATTCCAATGGCTGCGGTCGCGGATTGCCGCGATCGTCGTGCGCGTGGTGCCGATCAGCTTGCTGATCTGCCCGTCGCTGACCTCGGGATGGTTCTTGATGATCCACGCGATTCCGTCCGGCTTGTCCTGACGCTTGCTAACCGGCGTATAGCGCGGTCCGCGCGTGCGGCGTACCGCTTCGGGCTCCTTGAACATCTTGAGGCGGTAGTCCGGATCGGCCTGACCGCGCGCGATCTCTTCGTGAGTCAGCTCGTTGGCGCGAATGGGATCGCGTCCGGTCAGCTTTGTCGCGGCCGTATCGTCGGCGATCGCCTGGACTTCGAGGATATGAAGACCGCAGAACTCGGCAATCTGTTCGAACGTGAGTGAACTATTGTCGACCAGCCAGGCAGCGGTCGCGTGGGGCATCAGGGGCTGGGCCACCGCGTTTCTCCTGAAAAACATCTGAAAACGAAACAAATAGGGCCGCCCCTCACGGAGCGGCCGGTCTGGCGGCGATGTAGCCTTCGCTCACCGATCGTTCAACAATAATGACGTGTCAGGACGATACCTGGAGCACGATCTTCCCGACGTGCTGGCCCGCTTCCATGCGCGCGTGAGCTGCGGCCGCCTGACTCAGCGGGAAAGTGCTGTCGATAATCGGGGCCAGCCGTCCGCCTTCGACGTAGGGCCAGACCGTGTGAGCGATCTCGCTGGCGACCATCGCCTTGAACTCAACCGGACGCGCACGAAGCGTCGACCCGGTCAACGTCAGGCGTCGCCGCATGATGTCCGCGATAGATATTTCGGCATGAGCGCCGCGCTGGAAGGCAATCGAAACATGCCGCCCGTCGTTGGAGAGGGCCTTCAGATTGCGGGGCACATAGTCGCCGCCGACCATGTCCAGCACGACCGAGACTCCACGTCCGTCGGTCAGGTGCATCACCTCTTCGACGAAGTCCTGCTCGCGATAGTTGATCGCCGCGACGGCCCCCAGCTGCGCGGCCCGGGCGCATTTCGCATCCGAGCCGCAAGTTACGATCATGTGCAGGTTGAACAATTCACCGAGGAGCAGCGCCATCGTGCCGATGCCGCTCGTTCCGCCATGGACAAGGACCCAGTCGCCGTCGGCCGCGAAGCCGCGCTCGAAGAGGTTGACCCACACGGTGAAGAGCGTCTCCGGCATAGCAGCCGCTTCGAGAAGCGATATGGCCGGAGGAACGATCAGGCAGGTGCCCGCGGGTGCCACGCAATATTCCGCATAGCCGCCGCCCGCGACCAGCGCGCACACATGGCCGTTGAGTAGCGCCTCGGCACCATCGCCCGCGTCGATGACTTCGCCTGCCACTTCGAGACCGAGGATGTCCGGCGCTCCTGCAGGAGGCGGATAGAGACCTCGTCGTTGCAGGATGTCGGGGCGATTCACGCCCGCCGCTGCAACGCGGATCAGCACCTCGCCGGGACCGGGCCGCGGCACCGGCCGCTCTACCAGCGCCAGCTCCTCGGCGCCGTCGGGCTGCGGGGCGACAACGGCCAGCATGGAAGATGGGATACTCGCCACGGAGGCGCGCTTATTGACTTGGCTGCTCCATGGGTCAACGATTTGCGTCCATGGACCTGGACGATCTCTTCCCAAGCAAGCCGGGCGACCCGCTCGTGGAACTTGCAAAACAGGATCTCGATCCCATTTCCATCGAGGAGCTGCAAGCCCGCATCGAAGCCCTCAAGACCGAGATTGCCCGCGTCGAATCTCACATCGAGCGAGCGCAGACCCATCGCTCCGTCGCCGAAGAGCTGTTCAAAAAGCCGTGATTGCAGCGGCCGTTAAGCCGCTGAACATCTTCCCAAGCGATTATCTGTTGAAAAGCCGGGACACGGCTCTTGATTGCCGCGTTCCGGCGTATGACATTCAATTCAAAGCCCGTGGGCTCCCTCTGCGGGCACGGAGTTATAAGCTAAATGCCTAGTTTTGCTCGCGAACTCGAACAGACCCTCCACAATGCTCTTGGGGAGGCCAGCCGCCGCCGGCACGAGTATGCGACCCTCGAACATCTTCTGATTGCGCTGATCGACGACGAACATGCGTCAAAGGTGATGACCGCGTGCGGTGTCGCTCGTGACGAGTTGCGCGCGTCGGTGAAGCAATATCTCGACAACGAACTTGGAGCGCTCGTCGCCGACAGCGCGACCGATCCGACTCCGACGAGTGGGTTCCAGCGCGTGGTCCAGCGCGCAATCCTGCACGTCCAGTCGTCAGGCCGCGACGAAGTGACTGGCGCGAACGTGCTCGTCGCCCTCTTTTCGGAGCGCGAGAGCTATGCCGTCTATTTCCTGCAGCAGCAGGACATGAGCCGCCTTGATGCCGTAACCTACATCAGCCATGGTGTGGGCAAGGGCGAAGGCGCGCCCGAAGCTCGGCCGCCGGAAGGCGCCGAGGAAAAGAACGAAAAGGAGGGCGCGAAAAAGGAATCCGCGCTCAAGCAGTTCACCGTCGACCTCAACGAGAAGGCTCGTACCGGTAAGGTCGATCCGCTGATCGGCCGCATGCCCGAAGTGGAACGCACGGTGCAGATTCTCTGCCGCCGCTCAAAAAACAACCCGCTCTACGTCGGTGAACCGGGGGTCGGCAAAACGGCGATCGCCGAAGGCCTCGCCCGCAAGATCATCGAGGGCGACGTTCCCGACGTGCTCAAGCCGGCGACGATCTACTCGCTCGATATGGGCGCACTGCTTGCCGGCACCCGTTACCGCGGTGATTTCGAGGAGCGGCTCAAGTCCGTCGTATCCGAGCTCGAGAAGCTGCCGAACGCGATCCTCTTCATCGATGAGATCCACACGGTGATTGGCGCCGGCGCCACCTCGGGCGGCGCGATGGACGCCTCGAACCTCCTGAAGCCTGCTCTCTCCTCTGGCGCGATCCGTTGCATCGGCTCGACGACCTACAAGGAGTTCCGCAACCACTTTGAGAAGGACCGGGCGCTGCTTCGGCGCTTCCAGAAGATCGACGTAAACGAGCCGACGATAGAGGATACGATCAAGATTATCGCCGGCCTGCGCTCGTCGTTCGAGCAGCACCACAACGTGCGCTACACGACCGACGCGGTGAAGAGCGCCGTCGAACTGTCGGCGCGGTACATTCACGACCGCAAGCTGCCGGACAAAGCCATCGACGTGATCGACGAAGTCGGCGCGATGCAGATGCTGGTGCCGCCGAGCCGCCGCAAGAAGATCATCACGCCCAAGGAGATCGAGGCGGTGGTCGCAACCATGGCGCGCATCCCGCCCAAGTCGGTGTCGGCGGACGACAAGCAGGTGCTCGAGCATTTGGAAGCTGACCTGAAGCGCGTCGTCTTCGGTCAGGATATGGCGATCGAGAAGCTCGCCTCGGCGATCAAGCTCAGCCGCGCCGGCCTCCGCGATCCCGACAAGCCGATCGGCAACTATCTGTTCTCCGGCCCCACCGGCGTCGGCAAGACGGAAGTTGCTCGCCAGCTCGCCTCGGTCATGGGCATTCCGCTCCAGCGGTTCGACATGTCGGAATATATGGAGCGTCACTCGGTCAGCCGGCTGATTGGCGCGCCTCCGGGCTATGTCGGCTACGACCAGGGCGGTCTTCTCACCGACGCGGTCGACCAGCATCCGCACAGCGTGCTCCTGCTCGACGAGATCGAGAAGGCTCACCCCGACCTGTTCAACATCCTCCTGCAGGTGATGGACAACGGGAAGCTCACCGATCACCACGGCAAGACGGTCGATTTCCGGAACACGATCCTCATCATGACCACCAATGCCGGCGCGTCCGACATGGCGCGCGAGAGCATCGGCTTCGGTGCTGCGACGCGGGAGGACGCGCAGGAGGATGCGGTCAAGAGGATGTTCACGCCGGAATTCCGCAACCGTCTCGATGCGATCGTGCCCTTCGCTTACCTGCCGCCGGCGGTGGTCGCCCGGGTCGTCGACAAGTTCATCCTGCAACTCGAGCTTCAGCTCGCGGACCGCGGGGTGCACATCGAGCTCGACGACGAAGCGCGGCAGTGGCTCACCGACCGCGGCTATGACAAGCTCTACGGCGCGCGTCCGATGGGCCGCCTCGTGCAGGAAAAGATCAAGCAGCCGCTCGCGGAAGAGCTGCTGTTTGGCAAGCTGGTTAACGGCGGCGAGGTCAAAGTCCGAATCAAGGACAATGCCCCGTCGTTCGAGATCGTGCCGGCCGCACCGAAGCCAACCAAGGTAAAGAAGCCAAAGGCCGACAAGACTGCTGCAAAGCGGAAGGCGGACGGCGAAGCTCCAGCGGGCGACTAAGGCGCCTCAGTTGCAGAGAGAGGGCCGGAAGGAAACTTCCGGCCCTTCGTCGTGTATCTTTCGCCGCGGCCGAACCATAATGGTGGTCTCGATGCCATCTCCCGATCCCAAAAAAGCTATCGCTGCTGAAGCGGGTGCACCCTCGCACACCCCGGTCGCGAGCACTTACGTCAATCCCGTGCTCGACGCGGACTTTCCAGATCCCGCGGTCATCCAAGCGCGGGACGGATATTATTACGCTTATGCCACGCAGACGCTGCGCGACCGGCAGTGGATCAACATCCAGGTCGCTCGCTCGGCTGACCTCATCTATTGGGAATATCTCGGCGACGCGCTGCCGGAGAAACCGAGCTGGGCGCGGACGACGCAGGACTTCTGGGCGCCGAGCATCATCTTCGATGGCGGGAGGTACATCATGTATTATTCGGCCACGCACGATGCCTGCCATGATCCCGAGCGCGGCCACTGTCTTGCCGTTGCCACGTCCAGCTCACCTGCCGGCCCATTCGTTGATATGGGCATGCCGCTGCTGCTTGGCGTCGGCTTCGAATTCATCGATCCCATGGCCTACGACGATCCGGTCACGGGCAAGCACTGGCTCTATTGGGGATCGGGATTCCAGCCAATCAAGGTGCAGGAGCTTGCGGCGGACCGCATGTCTTTCATTGGGGGCAGCGAGCCCGTGAACTTGGTGTGGCCCAATCCGGTAAAGGGCGCCTTCCCCCGGCTGGTCGAAGCAGCCTGGGTAATCTGCCACGGCGATTTCCATTACCTCTTCTATTCGGGCGACAATTGCTGCGGACCCGATGCCGAATATGGTGTGATGGTCGCTCGGTCGCGCGAGCCGACCGGCCCGTTCGAGACGCTGGAGCAGGCCAAGGGCGTCCCGCACAGCCTGATGCTATTCAAGAGCGAGCGCTGGCTAGCCCCCGGGCACAATTCGATCGTGACGGACAAGGCCGGCGACGTGTGGATCGTCTACCACGCGATCGACGTTAACCGGCCCCGTCAGCGGCAAGAAGACGAGATCAATAGCCGTCGCATCCTGCTGATCGACAAGTTGGAATGGAAGGATGGCTGGCCGTATGTCGGCACTCCGTCGGACAAGCCGCGGCCCGTGCCTGTGACCTAGCGGCGAACGACACTCAGTCCCTTTTGCCGGTCGTGCTCATGCCGCCTTTTCCGTTGCTCGAACAGTTCACGTTGCACCTCCATTTCGCGCAGCAATGGCTCGTCCACGTGGCGAACGCCCTCTGAAGTGAAGGGCGATAGAAGTCCGGCCTCGGCGTGCCGAGAATTGTCCCAGCCGGGATAGGCCGTAATCGGATACCAGCAGATGCCGCGGATGTCCGAGCCGCGGTCCATCGCATCGCGAACCTCGCTGCAGACGTAATGGAACCATGACGGTCTACCGCTCCCCTCCGCTCCCGTTTCGGAAATGAAGATCGGCTTGCCGTAACGCTCCCCCACTTCGCACAGCATCTCGGACAGCGCCCGATATTCGTGATGGCCCATCGGGATGGTCGGCCCGTCTAGATACCATTGGTTATGCGGATAGAAATTTAATCCGATCAAGTCCGCCAAGGATGGGTCACCGCCGAGCTCCGGCTCGGCCCGGCCAATGATCCAGTCATATGCTTCGAACTGTCCCTGACGATATTGCTCTGCAGCGCGCACTTCCGGCCGGCGATGACTCCTGGGCGCGACGTGCACCAACGGCTCGGCCCATGAAATGAACGCGTCCGGCCACTGCGCCCGAATGGCTTTGGCGGCCTCGATTGCGGTGCGAACAAGCTGTCGCTTGAACCAGCCGTGCTCCTGTGAACCGACGCTGGGGAAGTACCCCACGCCGACCGCCCACGATAGGAAGTTGATCTCGTTGAGCGGGCAAACCATCGGTGGTCTGCCGCTGACCGACTGCTGCACTTCGACCGCCGCAAGGGCGAAGTCGGTGAAGCGAGCAGGGAAATCGCCACCGGCTTGATCGACGTGATCGGGCGAACCGTAGTGGAAAAGGTCCCAGATTACCTGGAGCTCTAGTTCTTCCGCGGACTCGAGCGCCGGCATCCAGCTGGACCAGTCATACTTTCCGGGCGCCTTTTCGATCAGATGCCAACGCACTCCGTCGCGGAAGCTTCTGAACTCGAGTTGGCGGCACAGCCGATAGTCCTCGTGCACGTGGCGGTCGTGACCCGTCGCACGGATCAGGTCCAGGCGCACACCATCACGCCGCCGGTGCGACGAACACTCGAAGCCCGCAAGGAAAAAGCTGTCGAAATCGAGGACCATCGTCCGTCAGTCTATCAGACATCCGCTCTCGGCCGCATTCAACGATATCTGAGCCGCTGCGTTCCTATCCTCGCAGGCTGATGGAAATCCCCACTGCGCCGATTCTTTCGGCACCCTGATAGGGCGGCTCATCCAGTTCCTCTCCGAACACGTCGGGATCGATCTCTTCGACCATCATCGGCGCTCCGGCCGACCGGCACTCCTCCTCCAGTGCTGAGACAAGGGGCGAGCCGCCATCGACATAGGCCGCGCCGGTATAGAGCAGGATCTGGCCTCCGCGCGCTACGTTCGACAGCCCTTGGCGCACCCAGTCGAGCGCGACGGCACCTCCAAGCAATTGCCCGCCATCGCGATACGTCCTCGACCGCGCGTCCATCATGTATGGCGGGTTGGCAATCACGACGTCCGCGCGGCTCGGCAGCCGATCCGATTGCACGAACTCGACCTCAACACCAGCCGCAGCCGCATTGGCGCGTGCGTACTCATTCGCACGACTGTTCATCTCCACGCAGGTGATTCTGGCGCCAGTGCAAAGCCGAGCGATGGCAATGCCGCCAGCGCCCGTTCCTGCACCCATGTCCACAACGTTTCTCGCTCCTTCGCTCTTTGCGAGCTGCCGCTGAATAAAGCGCACGAAGCGATAGGTGTCGGGACCGAAGAACACCGAGTCCGCAGCTTCCGTCGGGAAGCTCGAGTGGATGAACAAAAGGTCATCGAGGCTCGCGACCCGTATGCGGCTCCTGAGCTTCCCTTCGGCCACCGTTTCGAGGGCGTCAGCCGCCTCGAGCAGCCGCCACAGATCGGATGAAATCTCATCGGGAGCGAACGGCCTGTTCCAGCCGAAGACGTCTCGCAAATTTGGACGCCCCTGTAGCCTGGCGAGAACCCGTGCGTGGGTTGCCGGAGTGACGCAGATGAAGCGGTAATCGTGAGATCGTAGCGCGCACAGCAATTGCACCCGAGCCGCGTGGGCGCTCACCAAAGCTCTCGACGATAGTGTTCGAAGCAGCGGGCTCCGCAGCTCAAGCGGATGAGCGCTCCCTCGGCAATCGCCACTGCGCGCGCCGGATCCTCAGCGATAGCGGGTCCGATCGCCTCCGCGTTCCAGGCCTCACTGTGCTTCACGTCCAGGGTTGCATGAAGTTGGAAGTAAGTCCTTGCTCCTGCGGGAACGCCGAGACGCTTTAGGCCCGCCGCGACGGCAGCAGATCGCCCTGGCGCGGTAAGCTCGATGATGCCGAGCGCGCCGAGCGAATGCCACGCATAGTCTCGTCTGGTCGCCATCGCTGTCATCGCGTTGGCGAGGGCAAGGCTCTGCCAAGCCGTGCCTTCGATCGTTGGCCGTATATCGAGGGCGACCGTCAGCCGTTCGAGCATGGGTCCGTGCATGCCCTTTTCATTGCCGCGACCCATTTCGTCCCAATAGTTGCGCGCGAGTTCGAGCTTGATGCGCGTCGGCAGCTTGATCTGCGTGAGTGCCGTCAGGTCGTCGAACCCTGCCTCGCCAGCCGCTTCCTGCTCCAGGTACCAGCGCATTTGCTCGAGAGATGATATTTCGGCG
>Ga0308174_10001722_pt1 | contig 10406 bp, 7 predicted proteins | sample PhyPR2_FD_203894 | JGI IMG/M metagenome (GOLD analysis project Ga0308174, IMG submission 203894) | Soil microbial communities from UC Gill Tract Community Farm, Albany, California, United States - DLSLS.P.R2 | ecosystem: Environmental > Terrestrial > Soil > Agricultural land | place: USA... | reverse complement strand
ACCCAGGTAGCGATCACGATGGCGATCGCGCACCTGTCCTCGTGGCTGGTCGCGGTCAGCCTGGTGCCGATGCTGTCCGCGCGCCTGCCGCCGCCGAAGTTCATCGGCCGGACCAACATCATCACGCGCCTGCAGAGCGGCTACGGGCGCTTCATCGCGGGAACGTTACGGCACCGCCGCTGGACGATGGTCGGTTTGCTCACCTTGCTGGTGATCAGCATCGTGCTGCCGGCGCGGCTGACGAAATTCGACATGTTCCCGTCCGGTGAGCGCGACCGGCTGTTCATCGGCTATCGGCTCAACGCGCTCTACCCGCTGGCTGAGTTGAAGCAGTCGGTCGACAAGATCGAAAGCTTCCTCAATGCGCACCGCGCCGAGTACCACATCAAGAACATCTACAGCCGCTACGCCGAGGATTCCACCGACACCTTCACCTCGATCCTGTTCGAGCCCAAGGACAACTCGTTCCTGTTCCCCGACAAGAGCAAGCAGTACGATGTCAAGGACATCATGGAGAAGATGCGCAAGGACCTGCCGAAGGTGCCGATCGGCCAGGTCGCGTTCGATTTCAACGACAATGGTTCCGGTACCGACAGCACGATCAACATGTCCCTGAACGGCGATTCCGGACAGGTGCTGCGCGAACTGTCGGCGTCGGTGCTGCCGGTGCTGCAGCGCATTCCGATCCTGCATGACGTCAGTGCGGCCCAGGACAGCGGCAACCGCGAATTGTCCGTGCACGTCGACCGCGACAAAGCCAAGGATTACGGATTCTCCGCGAATGACATCGCGCAATACATCGGGATTGCGCTGCGCGGTGTGCAACTCAAGGATTACCATGGCGGCGATGTGCAACTGCCGGTTTGGCTGCGCTTCCGCGGCGCGGATGCGCAGAGCGTGGACGACCTCAGCGATTTCAAACTGCGCCGCCCTGATGGCACGCAGGTGCCGCTGTTGTCGATGGTGCAGATTGCAACCAACGATGCCTCGTCCTCGATCGAGCGCGATGGTCGGCAGACCTCGTTCGCAATCAAGGCCAACCTGGCCGAGGGCGCTACCAGCAGCGACGCACGCAAGGCGATCGAGGCGGCGATGAAGAACGTGCAGTTGCCCGCCGGCTACGGCTGGGGTTTCGGACAGAATTTCAGCCGCGACGACAACGCCGGCAACAAGATGTTGTTCAACCTGCTGGTGGCACTCGTGCTCGTGTACGTCGTGATGTGCGCGATGTTCGAGTCGCTCATCTATCCGGCAGCCATCCTGACGACGTTCATCTTTTCCATCTTCGGCGTGTTCTGGCTGTTCTGGCTGACCGGCACCACGTTCTCCATCATGGCCATGATCGGCGTGCTGATCCTGATGGGCGTGGTCGTCAACAACGGCATCGTCATGATCGTGCACATCAACCAGCTGCGGCACACCGGCATCAGTCGTCGCGAGGCACTGATCAAGGGCGCCCAGGACCGACTCCGGCCGATCCTGATGACCATGGGCACGGCGATCCTCGGCATGGTGCCGTTGTGCATTTCGCACACCAGCATCGGTGGCGATGGGCCGCCGTACTACCCGATGGCGCGCGCGATCGCGGGCGGCCTGGTGTTTTCGACACTGGTCAGCCTGGTCGTGCTGCCGACGATCTACTCGCTGCTCGACGACATGAGTTTGTGGAGCAAGCGCATCCTGCGCGATGCGCGTGGCCGCAAAGTCGCCCAGCCTGCTATAGGCTGAACCAGCTCAAGTTGAAAGGATCCGGCTCGCTAGGGCAGGGCGGCCAACAGCGCGGCGGCGGCGCTCGCAAAGCGCTGCTCGAGTTCCTCGGGTAGCGCTCCCGGCTGCGCAAACCAGTTTGCGAGCAGTTCCGCTACTTCGCTTTCGCCCTCGACAGCGGCCGCGTTTCCGCGCATGCGCGCGGACAGGCGTGCAACCTGAATATCCATTCGCCGTTGCCGATCCTCAGCCGGCGAGGCAATGCCGGCGGCAAACTCGATGCGGACCAGCAGGTCGCGCGCATTTTCGATGCCGGCAGCGTCGACCGCGGTGATGGTTGCACCACTTGCCTGCGCCCAGCGCGCGTCGATCGGCTTGGCGAAGCGCTCGATGAGCGGTGGCTCGGAGTTCCAGGCATTCACCAGTGAATCCAGCGGCGCGCCTGACTCGAGCTGTCTGAGAATCGCGTGTTTTCGCAGCGCACTGGAATAGCGCGCGAGTTTCTTGTCACGCGCGAGCGCGGCGTTGTGGGCGCTGATCTTGTCGTTCGCCACTCGCCAGCGGCGTTCCAGGTCGCGATCGCTCACGCCGAGCGCGCGCCAACGCGTGTCGAGTTCGCGTTGCCTGGTTACCAGCGCATTAGCATCGACTTCGGCGTCGCCGGCGAGAGCCTCCGCGGCTTCCACCGTGCTGAGGTTCTGAGCTGCTGCGGCAGCCACTTGTGCATCGCGGTCAATGCGCTCGGCATCCAGAGCGGCAAATACGCGGTCGCATGCGGCGCGGAACTCGCGCCACTGCTTCTGATCGGCGCCGCGCGCGCCTTCGCCGGCTGCTGCCCACTGCTGCTGCAGGTCGCGCACGCCGCGGGCGCTGCTGCGATCGGGTTTGAGAGCCAGAGCGGTTGCCTGGTCGATCAGGCGCGCCTTCGCTGCGGCAACGGATTCGGCGTGGGATTCGATACGCGACGAAATCGTTGCAATAGCCTGCTTGAGGCGCTTGGCCAGGCCACCTCGATCGCGCGGACTGAAACGATCGAGCGAGCGCATCGCTTCGGCCAGCTCGCGACGCAGTGCGATCGCCGCCTTTGCATCGAACACCTCGGGCACGGGTGCATCGGCGCGCGTGAGCAGCGCCTCAAGTTGCATGCGCTGCGCATCGCGCAGTTCGTCGCGCTTGTCGAAATACTTCTGGGCGGGTTTCAGGGCACGCTGGCAGCCGCCGAAAAACCGCCGCGCAAGACCGGAAGATTCAGCATCGGCGCCTTCGGCCAGGTCCAGACGCTGCCATTCGTCGCGTGCTTCGCGGATACGCGTAGCGATCGCATCCGGGTGCAGGCCGGCGTCTGCGAGAGCCTCGACCTCGTCGCAGAGCGTGCGTCGCCTGCGCTGATTGGACCAGTGTTGCCAGCGCTTGAGTTCCGCCTGGCGAGCATGCAGCGGCGCGAGCCGCTGTTCCAGTTGCGGCGGCAGCGGGCCGGCTTCGGCAGCCGTGCGTTCGACCTGCTTGCGCACGCCATGCGCAGCGTTTGTATCACCCTTGTCGAGGCATTGCTCGTAGTCCGGAATCAACGCTTCCACGCGCCCAAGGGCTGCCTGCTTGCGCTCGCGCTCACGTCGCGCCTCCTCCGCGGCGGCAGCGAGCGCCGCGTCGAACCGAGCCCGCGATGCGATCTCGTGTCCGGCCGGTGCGGCATCGCTGGGTGTGTCGTCGTTTTCGGATGTGGTCGAGGCGGCGGTCTGCCCGGCCAAGATTTCAGCGCCCGAATCGGCAACGAGTACTGCGTCCTTCTCGGCGGGCGGAGCACTGGCTTCGTCTGCAAGCGGCGGCGTCGGTGCAACGGTCTGCCTTGCCGCCGAGCGCATGTTCCGCAGGACCGTCGCAGCGCCTTCGAAGCGGGCCTGCAACTCCGTCGGTACCGAAGTGCCGAGGGCATGCCACTCGCGCTGGACACCGGATTGATCCTCCTCGGTGCCGGAGATGCGCAAAAGCGCTTCGATGCGCTCGCACAAAGCGCGTGCGCGCGCGGCGATTGCATCGCCGTCCCCGGCACTGATGCGCGCCGACGCAACGCGTTCGCGTGCCACGCGGCTGATCGTCTTGTCCGTCTTGCGCGCGCGTTCGGCGATGCGCTGAAGCAGGAGCGGATCGTTGATTCGCTCGAGCGCGGCAAGCCGAAGGGTGGCATCCGGATCGAGCGTAGCACGCTCCGCCAGCAGTGCCGGCCGCTCGACGCGCTCGAGTGCGGCGGCGCGCAGATCGCGATCCTTCGCGGTAGTCGCCACTGTTTCCATTTCCCCGGCCGACAAAGTCTCCAGTTCACTGACCCGGCGCTTGAGCGACGGCTTGCCGGAGGCGCCCGAGCAGAGCAGGTGGATGTAAGCCGTTCGGGCCGCGCGACGGATTTCAGGATCGGCATCGCCGGTCGAGCGTTCGCGCCAGCGTTCATAGTCATTCAAGCGTTTCAGCGCGGCCAGGCGTACCCGGGCATCGGGGTCGGAACGCGTCAGTTCGGGAAGTGCCTCGATGAGTTCCGGATCGGTATCGTTGGCGACCGCGATCAAGCGCACGGCCGCGAGCTTGTCCTGCCATTTGGGTTTGAACAACAGTCGCGAAATTTTCATCAGAGCAGGCGATTCAGAATGCGGATTCCGGCGAGATACTCGCCGATGATCATGCCGAAATTGGTGAACATGAAGACCAGCAGCGTGCGCGAAACGCGGTTGCGCCACCAGCCTTGCCAGCGCAGCACATCGTCGCGCAACGACTCGAAATCGGCAACGCGCGGACGGTGCAGCCACATTTCCGCCGCAGCGCTGAAGGCGCCTGACGGAACGAGTGGGCGGAACGGCTTCAGCGGCGCCACGACGAACGCCGTCAGGATGCTCAGGATGTGTCCGCCGCCGATCACTGCGCCCAGGGCGGCGAAGCAGCCGGTAAACAGGATCCAGTCGCGGATCGCCAGTGCGCCGAAGCCGACGCCGCGCGTAAACGCAAATGCAATGGCGCCAATGATGAGTGCAAGGATTCCCAAGCCAAGCCACTTCGGCCAGCGCGCCGCGGGCGGCTGCGCTCGGAGCTTGGCCGCAACCGAGGCCGGATCGCCGTCTTGCGCGGCGATCTCGGACTGCATGCCGGCAAGGTGTCCGGCGCCGATCACGACCAGCACGCGCCGAACCGGCCGCCTGCTTGCCTCTTCGCGCAGGCGCGCGCTCATGTAGCTGTCGCGCTCGCCGATCAGGCTGCGAAACAGTGGCTCGGACTGTTGAGCGAATTCGCTGAACGCGCTCTGCAGCATATCGCCTTGCTTGAGCTTCTCGATGTCTTCCTCGGCGATGTCGCCGCGTTCGAACACGCTTGCGATCAAGCCGGAAAAGATGCCGAGCCGATCGCGAAAGCGCACGCTTCGATAAGCACGCTTCAGCGTGACTCCTACTTCCCGGTCGATCAGCCAGATCGCCGTGTTCTGCGCGTCAGCGGCATCGATGGCCGCCTTCATTTCGGCACCCGGCTCGATGCCGAACTGTTCAGCCAGTCGGCGCTGATAAGCCGAGAGCGCAAGATTCGCTGCCACCATGCCGGCTTTGCCCTGGCGAATCACCTGAAGCAAATCCAGGTTGCGCCAGGCTTCCGGATCGCGCATCGCGCGATAGCGCGACTCGCACAATTCGACCGCAATCGCGTCGAACTTTTCCGTGCGCATGATTTCCTGTACAGCGGCCACGCTCGCCCTCGAGACGTGAGCAGTGCCGAGCAGCGTGAATTCAACCCCGTCGCGCATGACGCGTGCCAGCGGCTGGCCCGCGAGTGCCGATTCAGCGACCGGCTCTTCGGTCGGCGCGGATTGTGCGTTCGGATCCATCAGGTAATTCGAAAGTCCAGGGCAGTGCCATGAAACGCCCGGAACCATGGGCAGCAGGGCAGGTGCAAATCAGCGGGAGCCGGAGTGTACCCGGCATTATGACGCACGTTGGGGCTCGGCTAAGGAGTGGGGCGAGCCATGTCAGTCGCGGAAGCGCTTGAGCAGATCCGAATAAGCATCGATCCGGCGATCGCGCAGGAACGGCCAAATGCGGCGCACCGATTCACTGCGCTTCAAATCGACGTCCGCGACCAGCAGCTTGCGCTCGGCCTCTGGGGCCTCGGCAAGAATCTCGCCCTGTGGACCAGCAACGAAACTCGATCCCCAGAACTGCAAGCCGCGGCCATCGTCGGGCGCCGCCTCGAAGCCGTAGCGATTGCACGCGAGCACCGGCAGGCCGTTGGCGACGGCGTGCCCGCGCTGCACGGTGATCCAGGCATTGCGTTGACGCTCCTTCTCGGCCGGCTCGTCCGAGGGATCCCAGCCGATTGCGGTCGGGTACAGCAGCATGTCGGCGCCCGCGAGCGCCATCAGGCGCGCAGCCTCCGGGTACCACTGATCCCAGCACACCAGCACGCCAAGTTTGCCCACCGAGGTCGTGACCGGTTCGAAACCGAGGTCCCCGGGCGTGAAGTAGAATTTTTCGTAGTAGGCCGGGTCATCCGGAATGTGCATTTTGCGGTATTTGCCGCAAATTTCCTTTTTGCGATCGAATACCACCGCGGTGTTGTGATAAATGCCCGCGGCGCGCCGCTCGAACAATGACGCGACGATCACGAGCTTGAGTTCTTCGGCAAGCGAACCGATGCGTTCGCTGCTCGGGCCAGGTATCGGCTCGGCGCGATCGAACTCGGCAACATCTTCGCGCTGGCAAAAATACGGGCCGTTGTGCAGTTCCTGCAACAGCACGAGTTGCGCACCCTGCAACGCTGCCTCACGCAGCCCGGCTTCGATCGCATCGAGGTTGGCTGCGACGCTGCCACGATCCTTCTCCTGCAACAAAGCCACCCGCAGCGACGCGCTCATGCCAGTAATCCCTTCGGCAACTGCATCGTCACGCAGTGCAGGCTGCCGTTCTGCCAGATTAGAGGACGACATGGTACGCCAACGACTTCGCGGCCGGGATGCGCAGCGCCGATGATACGCGCGGCATCGCTATCGGCCGGATCGCCATAGGCGGGCACGAGCACAGCGTCATTGATCACGAGATAGTTTGCATACGATGCCGCCAGGCGGCGCCCGTCGTCGAGGATCGGGCGCGCCCACGGCAGGGCGGAGATCCGATAAGGCTCTCCGGTCGCGGTGCGCAGAGCGGCCAGTTCATCGCCCATGCGCTTGAGTTCGGCGTAGTGCGGATCGGTTTCGTCGTCGCAAGCCTGATAAACAATGCGGTCGCCCGGGGCAAAGCGGGCGAGCGTGTCGATGTGGGCGTCCGTGTCGTCGCCCTGCAGATAGCCGTGCTCGAGCCAGAGCACGCGTTGGGCGCCCAGGTTCTCGCACAGGAGTCGGCTCATCTGCTCGCGGCTTTGTTCCGGGTGGCGCTGGTGCAGGCAACGCCAGGTGGTGAGCACGGTACCCGCGCCGTCGCTCTCGATGGCGCCGCCTTCGAGCGCCCAGTCGACGCGCTGGTGTTGCGCGCGGGCGAAGAGATTGCGTGCAAACATGCCGCCGACCAGGCAGTCGTCACGTGAGGCGGCGAACTTTCCACCCCAGCCGGTGAATCGGAAATCGGTGAGCAGGAAGCCGCCCTCGGCAGTCAGCGAGATGGGGCCGGAATCGCGCAGCCAGGTATCGTCGTACTCGATGTCGACGAAACGGCAGCGCGATCGGTCCACCGTTGCCGCATCCAGCAGTGCTTCGGCGCGCGCACGCACGGCGTCACCGGCCGTGCAGATGACCGCGGTTTCATAGCGCGTGATCGCTGCGACCAGCGCAGCGTAAGTACTTTCCACGCTGCCCAGGCGCTCGGCCCAGTCGGTATCCGCATGCGGCCAGGCGAGCAGTACCGCTGCCTGAGGCTCCCATTCCGCAGGCAGGCGATAGGGCATCGAAGTCATTTATTTCGGAGCGGCCCCTTTGGGCCCAATTTCGTTGGCGCTGGCGTGGTTGACGACGGCACTGATCACGTGATCGCGCTCGAAGTAAACCGTGAAGTTGTCATACGCCCAGCGGTTGATCGTGGGGTGCGATGGCGCATCGCCGCCGGCTGGTGTCAGCTTCGTGGCAGGCGTGCCAAATTGCTTCTCGACTTGCGACATGGTCATGCCGCGCGTGGGCAGCGGCACGCCACGCTCTTGTTGCACCCGTTCCACCAGCAGAGTTTCGGCGCCAAGAGTGGCCGAGAAGGCCAGGACAGCTATTCCGAGACAGACAGAGACACGATTCAACATGACGTCAACTCCCGTCGAGACGGCCTTGCAGGCCGTGGCTGCCCTGTTTGGTGATTGTGACCGCGCCCGCGCGGTACCGAACCTGAACTGGTTCGCGAACCAGAGCTGGATCAGCGCTGACGTGCCTTGAAGCGCGGGTTGCTCTTGCAGATCACAAAGACCTTGCCGCGGCGGCGGACGATCTTGCAGTCCCGATGGCGCGATTTGGCGGATTTGAGTGAGGACAGCACTTTCATGGCTGGGTTCCGGTTGATAAGGCGTTGAATTAGCCGCGTATTCTATAACAGTGATCCCGGGAATGGAAGAAGCTGAATATCACGGAGGTCGTCCGCCTGCCAATCGGCGGGTGAGGCATCAGGCCGCGGGTGCGCCGGGCTGCCAGCGGCACCACTCTGGTACATCGGGCAGAACCGCAGTGTTGCGCGTCTTGTTCTCCTGAGGTGTCCGGCCAATCGCATCAGCTTGGCAGATCACTGTTCAGCTGAAAAATCCTAATTTGTAGTCTTTAGGCGCTAAAGATGGAGCCCTCGCGATCGGACGCTTTGGTGTTTTTCGGGGCGACGGGGGACCTCGCATACAAAAAAGTATTTCCGGCGCTGCAGGCGCTGATCCGGCGTGGCGTGCTCGACATGCCGATCATCGGAGTAGCACGCGCCGGCTGGACCGTCGACAAGTTATGCGAACGCGCGCACGCCAGCCTGGAGCACGGCGGCGGAGTCGATAGGGATGCGTTTTCAAAACTATGCGCCCAACTGCGCTATGTCGACGGCGACTACGGCGATGCGGCAACCTTTGCGCGCCTGAAGCAATCTCTGGCCGACAGCAAGCGCCCGGCACACTACCTTGCCATCCCGCCCAGCTTGTTTGCGCGCGTGGTGAACGCATTGCACGAGTCGGGTTGCGCGCAGGATGCCAGGGTCATCGTTGAGAAGCCCTTTGGCCGCGACCTCGGGTCGGCACAGGATTTGAACCGGACGCTGCACGCCATTTTTCCGGAAACGGCGATCTTCCGGATCGACCATTTCCTCGGCAAGGAAGCCGTCCAGAACCTGTTGTACTTCCGTTTCGCGAACGCGTTCCTGGATCCGGTCTGGAATCGCAACTACGTCGACAACGTGCAGATCACGATGGCCGAGACCTTCGGGGTCGAAGGACGAGGCGCGTTCTATGAAGAGGTTGGAACGATACGCGACGTCGTGCAAAACCATTTGCTGCAGGTCACCACATTGCTGGCGATGGATGCGCCGGCCGGCCACACCGTCTCTGCCATGCGTGCCGAGAAATTGCGCCTGCTGCAGGCCATGCGGCCGCTCGATCCGGCGCATGTCGTGCGCGGGCAGTTTCGCGGCTATCGCCAAGAGAAGGGGGTTGCGCCCGAGTCGCAGGTAGAGACCAGCGTCGCGCTACGCCTATATATCGACACCTGGCGCTGGTCCGGCGTCCCGTTTTACATCCGCGCCGGCAAACGAATGCCGATCACCGCGACCGAAGTGATCGTGAAGCTGAAACGTCCGCCGCTCGCGGTTTTCGATGCAACCACTGTCGAGACCTCGAACTATTTCCGTGCGCGCCTCGGTCCGGAGGTAGTGCTGTCGATCGGGACCCGCGTCAAGCGTGCCGGTGAGGCGATGTGCGGCGAACCCGCGGAGTTGATCGCACGTCACGAGCCCCGGAGCGAGGAGTTGCCCTATGAACGACTGCTGGGTGACGCAATTCGTGGGGATCGCTCTCTGTTCACTAGCGCGGAAGCAGTCGAGGCGGCATGGGCAGTGGTTGATCCGGCACTGCGCGGTGGCGATCCGGTTTGCAGCTACGAGCCGGGCAGCTGGGGTCCTGCGGCAGCCGATCGCATCGTCGAGGGCGATGACCGCTGGCACGGCCCGGAAGCCGAACAGAGCGCGCCCTGTTGAGGGCGCCCAAAGTGAGACGCGCCCCAGTCCAGCCGCTGCAAACGCATAAACCTGAGGAACTGCCAATGAACAAGACCCAACGATTGCGCGACATCGGCCAGAGCCTGTGGCTCGACAACATTACGCGCGAGCTGCTCGACAATGGGAGTTTGCGCCGCTACATCGACCAGTACGCGATTACCGGATTGACTTCCAACCCGACGATTTTCGACGAAGCAATCGGTCACACGGAGGCGTACGACGAGGCCATCCGCTCCAAGGCACAGGCGGGAAAACCGGGAGAGGCGTTGTTCATTGAACTCGCGCTCGAGGATCTGCGCCGCGCCGCGGACCTGTTTCGCCCGGTGTTCGATGCGAGCGGCGGGACCGACGGCTGGGTCTCGATGGAAGTCTCGCCATTGCTTGCCGCCGATACGCAGGGCAGCATCGATGCCGCCGCCCGGATCCACCGGCAAGCGCGCCGCGAAAATCTGTTCGTCAAGATCCCAGGAACGCCCGAAGGCGTCTCGGCAATCGAGCAATCGATCTTCAACGGCGTGC
>Ga0308174_10001720_pt1 | contig 10411 bp, 7 predicted proteins | sample PhyPR2_FD_203894 | JGI IMG/M metagenome (GOLD analysis project Ga0308174, IMG submission 203894) | Soil microbial communities from UC Gill Tract Community Farm, Albany, California, United States - DLSLS.P.R2 | ecosystem: Environmental > Terrestrial > Soil > Agricultural land | place: USA... | reverse complement strand
ACAACGATCGAAAGGATCCAGAGTATGCCCGGGCTGGTACGAATCTTCTTCGACCACAGGAACTGCGGCGTAATGATGTTGCAGAAGATCAGGCACCAGTAGAACATCGCGTACGGTCCCGTCATCCGGTTCCAGATCAGGAAGCGCTCGTAATTGTCGGCGCTGAAATACGCGAAAAACGCCTCCATTTCGTACCCGTAGGCGACAATAAGGCCGGTGGCCAGCGTAACCTTCGCCATGTTGTTCAGATGACGAAGCGTGATGATGTCCTCAAGCCCGTAGAACTTTCGCACCGGAATCATCAGCGTGAGCACCATCGCAAACCCGGAGTAGATGGCGCCCGCTACGAAGTATGGCGGGAAGATCGTGGTGTGCCAGCCGGGAACGATGGAAACCGCGAAGTCGAAGCTGACGACGGTGTGAACGGAAACGACGAGCGGCGTCGCGAGGCCCGCCAGCAGTAGCGAGGCCTTCTCGAATCGTTGCCAGTGCCGCGCCGAGTTCCGCCATCCCATCGCGAGCGCACCGAACACAGTCTGTGTGAAGCGTGTTTTCGCCGTGTCGCGCAATGTCGCGAGATCCGGAATCAGCCCGACATACCAGAACACAGCGGAAATCGTGAAGTAGGTCGAGACCGCGAACACGTCCCAGAGCAGCGGACTGCGGAACTGCGGCCAGAGATCCATCGTGTTCGGATACGGGAACATCCAGTACGCCAGCCACGGACGGCCCGTGTGCAGGACCGGGAACATGCCGGCGCACATAACCGCGAAAATCGTCATCGCCTCGGCAAACCGGTTAATCGCGTTTCGCCACGATTGATTCAGCAGCAGCAGAATCGCGGAGATCAGCGTGCCGGCGTGGCCGATACCGATCCACCAAACGAAGTTGACGATCGCGAAGCCCCATCCGATCGGGATGTTAATTCCCCACACACCCACGCCTTTGACGAACAGCCATGTGGCGCCCGCCATCAGGTTCTGCATGACCGCAAATGAAATCAGCAGACCGAATACCCAGCCGAGTGTGATCCGGCGCTTAAGGACGATGCCGCCGATCTTGTCGGAAACCGACGCGAGACTGTGCCCCTCGTCGATTACCGGGCCGACGTGTATCTTATCCGGAAGTTCAACAGGTTGCGCCATCTATGCCCCTATGCCTCCCCCAATTCCGGGTTCGTGTTGCGAACCTCGGCAAGATAAGTTGTGCGCGGGCGAGTGTTGAGTTCGCCGAGCAGAGAATAGTTGGTCTTTTCCCGTTTCCACTGCGAAACCTTGCTGTTCGGATCGTTCAGGTCGCCGAACATGATCGCTCTCGAGGGGCACGCGCCCGCGCATGCCGGAACAATTTCGCCATCCTGAACCTTGCGATCCTGCTTCTCCGCGGTAATCTTCGCGTAATTGATGCGCTGCACGCAGTAAGAGCATTTCTCCATCACGCCGCGGCTGCGAACCGAAACGTCCGGATTGCGCTGCAGCTTGTACGATTCGGTTTCCCAATCGGAGAACAGCAGGAAGTTGAATCGCCTCACCTTATACGGGCAGTTATTCGAACAGTACCGGGTCCCGATGCAGCGGTTGTACACCATGTTGTTCAGCCCCTCCTGATCATGCTCCGTGGCGGCCACGGGACATACCAGTTCACAAGGCGCTGACTCGCAATGCATGCAGGGCACCGGCTGGAAGTATGCGTCGGGATTGTCCGAATCGCCGCTGTAATAGCGATCGATGCGGATCCAGTGCATTTCGCGGGTATTGAGCACCTGCTCCTTGCCCACGACAGCAATGTTATTTTCCGATTGGCAGGCAACCACGCAGGTGTTGCAGCCTACGCACGCCGTCAGATCGATCGCCATTCCCCATGCGTAGCCCTTGTATTCCCATTCCTGGGGGAAGATCGTCAGACCTTTGGGCGGAAGCTCGCTTTCCCTCTGGGCGAATTGCGGATCCTTTTTATACTCCTCGAAAGATGCGACCTTGACCGGCTCGCGACCTTCCATAAGGAAGTGGTGCTGAACCGCGGCGAGACGGAACCGCTCGCCCATCTTGGTCACTTTCGCGCCGGAAACAAACGCGCCTTTCGCCGGACGCAGCCGGTACGCATCGAAGCCGGCTCCGTTTGCCGCGCGGCCTACGCGCTCCTGACCGAAACCGAGGCTCAGCGCGATTGCGCCATCGGGCTGACCGGGAACGCGCCACACTGAGCCCTTGACGCTCTGCCCGTTAACTGTAATCTCGACGCGATCCTCGTCTTCGACTTTGAGATCTTCCGCCGTCTTTCTGCTCATCACCACCGCGTTGTCCCAGGTGAGGCGGGTCACCGGGCGCGGCAGTTCCTGAAGCCATGCATTATTCGCATAGCGGCCGTCGAGAATATACGGATCGCAGTGGAAGGAAATTTCATAAGCGCCGCCCGCGGAGGGCCCGGGTTGCGCATCGGCTAATTTTGCCGTCGCATTCACGGCGGCCGGAGCGGAGTCCTTGATGAACCCGTCGTGTACCGAGCGCTTCCACCAGCTCTCGAAGTCCGATCCGTTATGCTTCGTGCTCCAGTAATCGCGGATGATTTCGTAGCCCGACTTGTCCGGTGTTTCGCCGAAGGCCGCCAGAATCTCGTGCGCTGATCTTCCGCCGTACAGCGGAGCAATGAGCGGCTGGATGATCGAAACCGTGCCGTCGTAAGCCGGAGCGTCGCTCCAGGCTTCGAATGCATGTGCTTCGGGGATGATCCACTGACAGAGTTCGGAAGTATCGTCCAGATACTGGCCGACCCGAACCCTCGTCTTCGCCATCTGAATCGCGCCCCGCAGGTTCATCTCCGGAGGTGCGGTATAAACCGGATTTCCCCCCAGAATCACCAGCAGGTCGACCTGATTGGAATTGAGGTCGGAAACCAGCGACTGCAGGTCCGCCCATTGATCGACCGGCTTCGATTCCAGCGATGGAGTGAACGTAACCGTCGTGCCGTTGTTCCCCAGTACCTGGTTGATGTAGTGAACCACCGCGTGTACTTCGGGTGTCTGGTCGTCGCCCGCGATGACGATCGATTTGCCTTTGGCCGCCTGCAGGTCTTTCACAACCGCCTGAAGAAACTTCGAGCCGCCCGCGGCCGCACCGCCGCTGAGGGCCGAAGCCAGTGAGCGGACGAAGGGCGTAATCTCGGAAGGCTTCAAGGGCAGACGATGGTCCGCCTTACTGCCCGAGGAAGTAGGGGTCGATTCCACTGCGTAGAACCGGCTCTGGGTCTGACTTCCCCCTCGCACGACGCGTTTGGCCGCAAAATCCGTGGCGTACCGGACGCCGCCCGGACCGTTGCCGAGGAAATTACTGTCGATCGACAGAATGACGTCCGCCTGATCGAATTTATAAACCGGGTTCAGGTACTGGCCAAATGCGAGCTGCGAACCACCACGGCGGCCGTGCCCGACAGGCTCCCACTGGTACCACTTGGCGCCCGGATACAGCTTCAGCGCGTCCTGAATCTGCGCGTAGAGCGTCGGTGACGTTACCGTTTCGGTCAGGATGCGAATCCCGGCGCCATTGTTCGCCTTCTGTTTCGCAAGCTGCTGTACGAAATCCACCAGAAACGCGGTGTAGGAACGAACCTCGTTTACATGATTGACGGTCTGAAGTCGATCCGGGTCGTACAGCCCGAGGATGGAAGCCTGCGTCGGAACATCCGTTGCCCCCATGCTGGCTGGATGATCCGGATTTCCTTCCACTTTAGTAGGACGGAATTCATGAGTTTCCACCAGAACGGGATTCGCAATGCCGCTCACCGGGAATGCGGTGGCGTAGAAGAGCGGTTTGCCGGGAATCAGCTTTTCCGGTTCTTCCACATAAGGCAGGATCTCTTCCGTTGGCTGCTTGGTGCAGGCCGAAAGCCCGGCGAGCGCAAGCGACGCTCCCATGATCTTGAGAAAGTTGCGGCGGCCCGCATCGTCGATCCACTCGCTCGCCTGGCGGGGAAATTCACGGTGCAGGTATTCCTTAAAGCCGTCAGTCGAGAACAATTCGTCCAGACTGCGCCAGTAATTCGCGCCCCGCGCTTTTTCCAGGCGCTTCTGAATGAACGGGAGATTCAAAGGATTGTTTTCACTCATGGCGCTTATCGATGACAGGTCCAGCAGGTTTCCAGTTTCTGAATGTGATACTCCTTAACCAACCGCGCACCCAGCACTTCCTGATCTTCGGCTGGTTCGTATCCCATCTTGGTGACGAACTCCCGCGGACGCACATATTTTTCGGGATTGCGGTGGCAGTCGAGACACCAGCGCATCTGCAGGTTCGCCTGTTGATACATCAGGGGCATCGTATCCACCCGTCCATGGCAGGTCTCACAGCCTACGCCCTTGTCCACGTGAATGCTGTGGTTGAAATAAACAAAGTCCGGCAGATCGTGAACCTTCGTCCAGCGGATCGATTCGTTCGTGCGATAGCTCTCACGAACCGGCTCGAGCGTGGGACTGTTGATCCAGATCTGCGAGTGGCAGTTCATGCAGGTCTTAGTAGGTGGAACCAGCGCGTGCGGCGAGTTATCGACGCCCGTATGACAATAGCGGCAATCGATTCCCATCGAACCGACGTGGTGCGCGTGGCTGAAAGGAACGGGCTGTTCGCGCGCATCCCCCTGTCGCGTCGCATACCGGGAATCGGCGATCAATTCAAACGTCAGCACGCCCAGCGTACCGATCGCCAGGACGGCGAGGACGATGCTCGTGCGGGCTAGCGAATTTGCGGTCGGTTTAAAAATCTGTGCCATTGCGTTCCGCTATCGGGCTCCTGAACGGTTGGGGCGCACACTACCGTCCGCCCAGTCGAATGCTGTACGAGGGGATGTTTTGGCCAAACCGATATTATGTCCCATCGCCCCCGTTTTCCCAACAGGCCCACGCAAACTTCGCCGGAAACGAGTCAAAAAAGCGTTCCCCAACTGCGGGGACCGAGTCGCGTGTACCAAAGGGAATCACCAGTATAAGCCCGCCGCATCTTCGAAGAGCAAATCGTTTCAGAGTGATTCATACAATGAAACTTCATGCGACAAACCATCCGGCCCGCCCGGCGTCTTGCCGGCGGGATTACTCTGCCCGGCGATAAGTCTATTTCTCACCGCTACGCCATGATTGCGTCCCTCGCGGAGGGAACGTCCACCATTCGAAACTATTCGACGGGCGCCGACTGCCATTCCACTCTCGGTTGCGTCAGCACCTTAGGCATTCAGGTCGAAGAAGAAGGAACGACCGTCACCATTCATGGCAAGGGACTGCATGGCTGGAAAAAACCCGCCTCGGATCTCGATGCCGGAAATTCCGGCTCCACGATTCGTATGATTTCAGGCCTTTTGGCGGGACAGCCGTTCGATAGCCGGATCTTTGGTGATGAATCGCTCTCACGCAGGCCGATGGATCGCATCATGAAGCCGCTTGCGCAGATGGGCGCATCAATCGAAGCGCGGGACGGGCGTTTTCCTCCGCTGACGATTCATGGCGGAAAGCTGCGGCCCATCGAATACACGCTGCCAGTCGCGAGCGCCCAGGTGAAGACCTGCGTCCTGTTTGGCGGCCTCTTTGCCGAAGGCCACACAATTGTGCATGAGCCTGTTCGTTCGCGCGATCACTCCGAAATCGCTCTGCGGGAATTCGGGGCGGATCTGAAGGTAGAAAAACGCACCATTACTCTGCAGGGACGGCCAAAGCTGACCGGCCGCGAAGTCATTGTGCCAAGCGATTTGTCTTCAGCCGCGTTTTTTCTGGTCGCCGGCCTCCTCGTCCCGGATTCCAATCTGATCATCCAGGGCGTGGGATTGAACCCCACACGTTCTTCCCTGCTCGATTTTCTTCTCTCGATTGGCGCGCCCATTCAGATCCTGAAAATTGAATCGGTGAATGGCGAAATGATCGGCGACATTCAGGTGAAGCATGCGCCGGTGCGCGGCGGAGTCATCGAGAAGGATCTTGCGGCGGGGTTGATCGACGAAATACCCGTGCTTGCGGTTCTGGGCGCCGCTTCGGAAGAAGGACTCGTGGTGCGCGATGCTCAGGAACTCCGAATCAAGGAGACGGACCGCATCGCGACCGTGGCGGAAAATTTCGCCCGTATGGGAATCGCGATCGAAACCACGCCCGATGGCATGCGCATCCCCGGCAAACAGAAGTTCAAAGCGGCCGCGTTCGATTCGTTCGGCGACCACCGCATCGCCATGGCGTTCGCAGTGGCTTCGCTGCGGGCCGATGGAGAATCGACCATCGACAACGCGGATGCGGCATCCGTGTCCTTTCCCGAGTTCTGGAATATTCTGGAGCAGTCGGCCGAATTGGTGTGATTACAATCGGCGTTCTGATTTTCGGCAGGCCCCGCACTTTCCGGAGCAGGTTTTTGAGAAATCGCGGATCGACCCTTGCGTCTGCCAGGCGGCAATTCGATGAAATCCCGTCCTGCGCACGTTTTACTGCTTTCGATCTGGCTAGGGCACGCGACTTCAGTCGCGTCTGGGCGCCGCGGAATCGAGAGGGAAGAAGTATTTTTCCAGGCTTCGAGCCCGACGGCGTGGTGCCCGCGAAGCCGGAAAATTGCTGATGCCGAGCCCGCGGCCCCATACGTCGGCTCGCAGTTGCGGAATCATCTGCTGTGTTGAGGTGCGGGAGCTCTGGTGAATACAGGCGCGGCTTCAACCGAACATCCGGTCGCACGAGACGTAATGATGCGTCGTTCCCAACGCGGGAGCCCGCCCACCGGACGGGCCTGTCAATAACTTTGTGGGTTACGCGAAGCTGCGAATCGCGTGCGCTTCTTCTTCATGCACGTCGAACACTGTATAAAGCTTCGTGATCTGCAGAAGATCCTTCACCCGCTTGGTCAGCCCCAGCAGTTTCAAACTGCCGCCCGCGTTCGAAACGGAGGTAAAACCGGAGACCAGTTCGCCAATCCCGGAGCTATCGATATAAGAAACCTCGCCGAGGTTCAGCAGGATTTTCTTGTTGCCCGAGGCCACAAGATCCCGAAGGCTATCGCGCAGCGCGCTCGAACCTTCGCCCAGCGTAATCCGGCCGGAAACATCAACCACCGTAACGTCACCCACTTTGCGGGTGTTCAGTTTCACACTCACTTGAACTGCCTCCTCGAATATCTCTGCCGGCCGACCGCTACTCCTGCGGAGCGACGTTCTTGACCAGCGTAACTTCAGTGCCCGAAGGCGATACCTTTCGCACTTTCACGTCATCCATGAATGCGCCCATTAAAAACAACCCGCGTCCGGAATGCCGCAATAGATTGTTGTCATGCAGCGGGTCCGGTACTTCCTGAACTTCAAACCCCTCACCCTGATCCACGATCCTGATCGTGAATTTACCCTCGCTTAACGTGACCACCACGTGGACCTGCTTGTTTCGGTTGTACCGGTTCCCGTGAACGACGGCGTTGACCATGCATTCTCGCACAGCCATCCCGATACGATGTTGCTCGTCCTCGTCGAACCCCGCGCCCTCGGCGGCTTTCAATATCTCCGCCTCCGCGGTATCTACGCTCTCCAACGTTGAGGGGTACTTTTGATCAATCAAATCTTTGGCGCCGGTATCCACGTTATCGCGTTCGGTTGGGCAGAGCGTCCGACGGACAGGACGAAACGCTTACCATAGAATGCCTGGACGCCTAAAGTCAAGCTGGATATATCTGTTACGCGACATCGAAGCTATTTTCTAACACGCCTTCTGCTCCGGTTTGCAGAAGCCTGCCTTGTGATATGCGGGTTCGGACTCCCACCCCTATAAACGGCCAAATGGGGCGGGTTTTGCAATCGCTCCAACCCGAAAAGCGGTCGCCGGATCTACCGTGTATACCTTGCTTAGGATAGGCGTAAACGTATAACCTCTCTAATTGTGCATCTAAGCGCGGTCGACTACGTCGTCCTCATCCTCTATTTCATCTTCGTCATTGGAATCGGCTGGAGGCTGCGTAAATCGGTCACCACTGCGGGCGAATTCCTCACCGCCGGTCACCACGTTCCCGTCTGGATCACCAGCCTCGCCTTTCTCGCCGCCAATCTCGGTGCGCAGGAAGTCGTCGGCATGGCCGCTTCGGGCGCCAAATACGGCATCATGACGTCCCATTTCTACTGGGTCGGCGCCGTCCCCGCCATGCTCTTCGTCGGCGTTTTTATGATGCCGTTTTATTACGGCAGTAAAGCGCGTTCCGTCCCCGAATACCTCAAAATGCGCTTCGACGAGAAAACTCGCGGCCTCAACGCCATCACGTTCGCCATAATGACCCTTTTTTCCTCCGGGATTTCCATGTACGCGCTGGCCAAAATGTTCAACCTGGTCCTCGGCTGGAATTTCAACAATTCCATCCTGCTCTCAGGCGCAATTGTCCTCGCCTACACTTACCTCGGAGGACTTACCAGCGCTATATATAACGAAGTCCTGCAATTTTTCCTGATCGTGCTCGGCTTTTCTCCACTTGCGATTCTGGCCGTTACGCGCGCCGGAGGATGGACCGGAATCCAGCAGCGCCTTCCCGACGTTATGACGCACGCCTGGAAATACGTCGGCCACCCCGAGCAGAACCCCATGGGCGTGGAAGCCTTCGGGCTGATCGCCGGACTCGGCTTCGTCCTCTCATTCGGCTACTGGTGCACCGACTTCCTCGTCATCCAGCGCGCCATGGCCGCCGACTCCATGTCCGCCGCCCGCCGCACTCCCCTGCTCGCCGCTTTCCCAAAGATGATCATGCCGTTTATCGTGATCCTCCCCGGCATCGCCGCACTCGCGCTCACAAAAATGGGCTCCGGTTATTCCCTGCCACCCAAAGGAGCCGGTTACGATTACGATCAGGCGCTCACCACCCTTATGGCGCAGTTCTATCCAAGCGGCATGCTGGGCGTAGGTCTGACCGCCCTGATGGCTTCCTTCATGTCCGGCATGGCGGGCAATGTGACCGCCTTCAATACCGTCTTCACCTACGACATCTACCAGGGTTATATCCGGCCCAATGCAAACGACCGGCACTATTTGACCGTTGGGCGCGTCACTACCGTGGTGGGCATCGGCCTCTCCATTGCAACCGCCTATGTGGCCGCCCAGTTCAACGACATTATGGATTTCCTCCAGCTCGTTTTCGGGTTCGTAAATGCGCCCCTCTTCGCCACGTTCCTCCTGGGAATGTTCTGGAAAAGGGCTACCGGGCACGGCGCGTTCGCCGGCCTGCTCTCCGGAACCGCCGCCGCCGCTCTTACCCACGGCCTTACCGCTGCCGAAGGCAAAGGCGCCTGGATCGCGCAAATACACTCGTTCCCGTCGCAAATGGCCCAGAATTTCTGGATCGCTATCTTTGCCTGGAGCACCTGCTTCTTAGTCACAGTACTCGTGAGCCTGGCGACCGCCCCCCACGCCGAGTCGCGGCTGCGCGGATTGGTATACGGCCTTACCGATGTGCCCCATGATGCCGCGGCCAAATGGTATCAGCAGCCCGCGACCCTGGCTATTGTGGTGGCGGTGGCCCTCGTTTTTCTGAATCTTGTTTTCTTATAGGACCGCACGCATGCTCGATCTCAGACTGCCTTCCGGCCTCTTCTTCGCCATTATCGGCGTGATCCTGATTGCCATCAGTTTCACAAACCCCCGGGCTCCCATGACCGATTCCAACGTCGATCTCTACACAGGACTCGTAATGCTCGTCTTCGGCGGCTTCCTTTTGCTGCTCGCTCAGCGGGGCCGTCAGGCATGAGCCCTTCCCGGACTTTCCGGGCGCCCGGGCGCGTCAATCTCATCGGCGAGCACACGGACTATAACCTCGGCTTCGTGCTGCCGATCGCTCTCGATCTGGCCACTTATATCGCCACGGAACCATCCGAAGATGACCGCATTCACGTTTGGTCCGAACATCACCGCGAAGAACGGTCCTGGCCTGCGGAATACCTCTCTGACCTGAAACCGGCGCGGCACTGGAGCGACTACGTTGCGGGTGTGGCGCGCGAACTCGCCATCCACGGTGTTCCGCTCAAACCCCTGCGGCTCAGCATCCGCAGCGACGTGCCTGAAGGTTCGGGGCTCAGTTCGTCGGCCGCGCTCGAAGTCGCCACTGCTCTCGCGCTCCTTCAGGGCGCGAATTTCGACCGGCTCGAAATCGCCCGGCTCTGCCGCCGCGCGGAATCGGAATTCGTCGGAATGCCCTGCGGGATTATGGATCAGTTCGTCTCTGTTTTCGGCCACTCCGGTTCCGCGATCTGCATCGACTGCAGAAGCCTCGAATACCAGATCGTCGAGCTTCCTCACGATGTCGAGATCGTCGCCGTGAACTCCATGGTCAAACACGAACTGGGCGCTTCCGCTTACCGCACCCGTGTGGAAGAGTGCGCCATCGCCGTCGAATCCATCCGGCGCCTGTTTCCCGAAGTGAAGTCCCTTCGCGACGCTACC
>Ga0308174_10001719_pt1 | contig 10415 bp, 13 predicted proteins | sample PhyPR2_FD_203894 | JGI IMG/M metagenome (GOLD analysis project Ga0308174, IMG submission 203894) | Soil microbial communities from UC Gill Tract Community Farm, Albany, California, United States - DLSLS.P.R2 | ecosystem: Environmental > Terrestrial > Soil > Agricultural land | place: USA... | reverse complement strand
ATTTGTACGTTCAAAGCTTCGTAACTTACGAAATGGAGCAATCCAAGAAAAAACCTTCCGTGCGGGTGAAAAGGTAGAAAAGGCACAGATTGATAATCGTAAAATGCAATACCTATATGCAAGCGGTGATGCTCATGTATTTATGGATATGGAATCTTATGAACAAGTAGAAATACCAGAAACAAACATTGAATACGAATTAAAGTTCTTAAAAGAAAATATGGAAGTTCACATCATGATGTTCCAACATGAAACGCTTGGTGTAGAATTGCCAAACACAGTTGTGTTAGAAGTTGCGGAAACAGAACCTGGCATTAAAGGCGATACAGCTTCTGGCGGTACAAAGCCTGCAACACTTGAAACTGGACTGATTGTTCAAGTACCATTCTTTATAAACCAAGGTGATAAACTCATCATCAATACAACAGAAGCAAGTTATGTTTCTCGTGCATAAGCTATTAATGAAGAAACCTTAGATCAAAACACGGTCTAAGGTTTTTTTTTCGTCCAGCTCCAGCACTATTTCCGTCATTATTACACATTTTATCTATACTTTCTCCTCAGTTTCTTATAAAGTTCGTTTCTTACTTTATTAAGCTTAAAAAACTTCACTAAATAGTAAGAAATAAGAGCAAGTAAGGAAACCTCTGTTTGATAAAATGAACTAGTATAAGAATATTTGGAAAGGGGTGAATCAATAGATGAAACGAATGACAACTTTCTTCTTCCTTTTCATTCTATTAGCCATAGTTGCAGCAGGATGCAGCTCAAAGCTTGATGACCAAAGTTGGAAGCTTGATAAGAAACATACGCCACTACCTGATTTTGTATTAAATTCTTCTGAAAAAGTTCAAGAAACGTATATAATGGCATCAACTTATCCAGAGGTTGTTGCTCAAGTACCATGTTACTGCGGTTGTGTGGCAGATGGCCATAAGAGCAATTTAGATTGCTTTATTAAGTCTGTTGGAGATGACAACGCTGTACAAGAATGGGATACACATGGTATATCGTGAGATACGTGTGTCAATATTGCCCGGGAGGCAATAGATATGCATCTAAATGGTAAGAGTCCTAAGAAAATTTATGAATTGATTAGTGAAAAGTACAAAGATCTTGGGGAAGGAACCCCAACACCTCAGCCAAAGTAGGGGTAACCCATGAAGAAAATATTAATTGGATTTTATGTTTTAGTTATAGTTGGTATTATCGTTTGTATAAGTAATAGTAATATTTTTGCGAATAAGAATTCACACGCTATCGCAGCAGGTGAAAAGGTATACAATAAAAATTGTTTGATTTGTCATGGTGATACTGGAAAAGGTGAAGGAGCAAAGGTTGGAACTGCATTAAATAATCAAAATTTCTTAAACTCTGTAACAGATAAGGATATATATAATTATATAAAATTTGGCAGAGAAGGAACAGGTATGCCTGCCTATGGTCCAAGATTATCAGCTGGAGAGTTAAAAAACCTTGTAGCCTATATCCGTAATTGGCAAACGGAAGATATCCATTTCGATACACCGAAAACCATTGCTGGAAATCCTGCAAATGGAAAAAAACAGTATAATCTATATTGCCAGAACTGTCATATGGAGGCAGGAGCAGGGATGTTACGAATGGGAACAGCTCTATCGCACCCTCAATATTTAAAATACACAACTGATAAGCAAATATGGATCAGTACTGCATATGGCCGAGAAGAGACTAGAATGGGGCCGACTTTAAAAGGTCTTAACGGTGTACGTCAATTAAAGAAACAGGATATCTCAGATATTGTAAGCTATATCCGATCCTTGGAAAAAAAGAAATAAATTATATTCTAGTAAAAAACCTCTATCCCATTATTTGGAATAGAGGTTTTTTTACTAGAATTAGAAGCTTGAAATCCGACAAAATACTCAAAAAGTCGAGGTGATTATAAAAATGTGAACATTTTGTGGTGGTTTTTTGTCAAAAACTCAAACGTTTCCACCCTTTAACAAAATGTTCAAGAGTGATTCAACTATAGACGTACTAGAACGATTATATTTATTTCTAAGAGGACTATAGTGAAAATTGTGTGTTAAAGTGATGAGTTTTCGAAAGCCAAGGAGGATTATTATGCTTAGGGAAAAGTGGGTGGCAATGTTCGTCATTGCATCATTTCTATCTAGTTTTATGAGTACCAAAACTAGTGCTGCAACATTATTTCAAGCAGAGAAATTTCCATTTAAGGAAATGCAAGTACAAGTTATGCCGGAGTTCGATTACCCTGAAAACTGGGGATCAAGGGATGTGCCATCATTACTGGTAGGTGAGTATGGAACCATTACAAACAAAAGTGGCCAAGATTATGATGGGAAAATTGAAATCCCCATTCCTGCAATGGAAAAGGGTTTTGAGGCCAACTTAGTTGCAGAGTTTCCAGATAAAAATAAGCCGGAAGTTCAACGCCCATATGATGTTGATAAAGAAAAGGGATTCGTTTCATGGAAGCCGGCAAAGGCAATCAAGAAAAACGAAACCTATCAATTTGTCATTGAATATTACACTAAAACGATTGATGTGAAAGAACAAAAAAGCTTTACATATCAGCTGATCAATAACGCTGAAATAGACCAATTAGATGTCATCTTTTACTCCCCAATGGCTGCAAAAAATATAAAGTTAGAGCCGAAAACAGCAAACAACACTAAGAGTGAGTATGGCGAAGAACTTTATTACTACCAATATAAGGGTGTAAAAGCAAAAGAAAATCCTAAATACTCTTTTTCATACCAGAAGAATGGAACCGAATCGACCATGGAGGCAATTAACAAACAACAGATATCGACTGACAATAGTGGTAGTACGGCAACTGACCAAGTAAAAAAAGATACATCTAGCAGTAGCACTAAACAGCCGCTTATTGGGGTTGGTGGAGCAACTATTATTGGCTTAGCAATACTCCTCGCTGGGATCTTCGTTTATTTAGGGTTAAAAGGTAAAGCTCAAGGTGGTCAGCGTTCTGTACTAAAAGGCACTAAACAAAAACAGCAGCCTCTAAAGCGATCAGTTGAAAAAAAAGATCACAAATCAAGTAATACCGAAGAAAAGAAGGAACTTCGTAAAAAGCTGTTAATAGGAAAAATTGATCAAGAAATGTACGAGGAAGAAATGAAAAAATTGATCTAATGGGGTGCGATAAATGAAAAGAAATACGCTTGTAATGTTAGGCGGTTTTATTATTGCGGGTGCGATTGTATTCTTATTGATGGCTGCAACACCAGGTTCAAGTGGAGTGGAACTTACCTTGAAAGAATTGTTGGCTACTCAAGACCAGCATAAGGATGATTATGTAACCGTCGAAGGTTTATTGATGGAAAAAACCATTAAATGGAATCCAGACAAAATCCAACTGAAATTTGACGTAAAAGATAACCATGGTAACGTAATGCACGTTATCTTTCATGGGACAAAACCAGATAACTTCTCAGAAGGGGTTATTACCATCCTTCAAGGTGCCCCTACAAAAAAGAATACATTTGTAGCGGAATCGGTCAAAACCAGATGCCCTTCTAAATATGAAGGAAAAGATATGAAAAATTATGACCCTGAAAAACATAAACAATTGCTAGATAAGCCCCTGAACGAAAAATAATAGTCAACGTAAGAAGGTGACGATATGTATTTATTTGCCAACGCAACAATTTATATAGGTTTAGCCATTGCAGTTTATTCGCTCCTCATCATTACCTTGGGAATTAGCACTAAAAATCAGAAATTCGTCAACAGTGGAAAGAGTGGGATGATCGCATTATTTATTTGTGCAGCTATGGCGATGATTGCCATGTTCTATCTGTTAGCCACTTCTCAATTTCAATACGAATACGTTACCGATTATACCAGCAGTGAACTGCCAATTATTTATAAACTTACTGCTCTATGGGCTGGGAATGCGGGATCGTTGTTACTATGGACATTTTTCTTAACCCTTTATATGATCATGATCGCTTATTCAAGAAAGATGAAAGGAAACCCAATGGTTCCTTACATCTCAGCTATTTTATTAGCCAATGCCGTTTTCTTCTTTTTTATTCTAGGATTCGTTGCAAAACCATTTAACATATTGGATACTGTTCCGACAGAAGGAAAAGGTTTAAATCCAATGCTTCAAAACCCGGGGATGATCATCCATCCAGTAACACTTTACCTTGGTTATGTAGGTCTCGCCGTACCATTTGCCTTCGCTATGGCGGCCTTACTCATGAAAAACGTTGATGATTTTTGGATTAAAATGACAAGACGATGGACCATCGTTGCTTGGTTATTTTTAAGCCTTGGAAATATCTTCGGCGGACAATGGGCCTATGTAGAGCTTGGCTGGGGTGGATATTGGGCATGGGATGCCGTAGAGAATGCATCATTTATGCCATGGCTGACAGCAACAGCCTTCCTTCACTCCGTCATGATTCAAGAACGAAAAAACATGTTGAAAATATGGAATATAAGCTTAATCATTGTCTCCTATGCGTTAACATTATTTGGGACATTCCTCGTACGTAGTGGTGTTCTAACATCTGTCCATGCGTTTGCAAACTCTAATCTAGGATTATATTTCTTAATTTTCATGGGTGTAGCGGTAATTTTGGCTCTCTATGTATTAATGAGCCGGTACAATTTGCTTAAAAGAAGTGCTGGAGAGTTTAATTCGATTGTTTCTAAAGAAAGCAGCTTTTTAGTTAATAATTTATTATTAGTTGGTGCGGCATTTGCTACTTTCTGGGGAACTGTCTTCCCGCTTGTATCTGAAGCTGTCCGTGGTACGAAAGTAACAGTAGGGATGCCATTCTTTAACAAAGTTGAAGCACCAATCCTATTGTCGATGATGTTTGTTATGGCTGTCTGCCCATTACTTGCATGGCAGAAATCGACAGTGAAGAACCTTCGGAAAAACTTTATGATTCCGGCTATACTTGCTGTAATTGGAATGGCTTTAATGGTTATACTCGGCATCCAGAAAGCATGGGCTGTAATTGGCTACGGAGTTATCATTCTATTATTAGTCACTCATTTCTTAGAGTTTTATAGAGGTGTGAAAGCTAGAAGGAAAATGACAAAAGAATCTCCATTTGTTGCCTTATATCGTTTAATGGTCCGTAATCGCCGCCGCTATGGAGGATATATTGTCCACCTGGGGATTGCCTTTATTACAATGGGTATTATTGGTTCACAAAACTATGATGTTGAAACAATGAAAACTGTTCCGTTAGGACAATCAATTGAGCTACGCGATTATCGGATAAATTATGACCGACTTGATCAAAAGAAAGAGGGAATAAACGATATTGTCTATGCTGATGTTACTGTATTTAAAAATGGTAAAAAACTAGGTACCTTCCAACCTGAAAAAGTGTTTTATGGTAACTGGGAGCAGCCATCTTCTGAGGTAGCGATTATTTCATCTCTCAAGGAAGATTTATATATCGTATTAAGCGCGTGGGAAGATAATGGGAAGGCTACCTTTGTTGTGAAAGTTAACCCTATGATGGATTGGCTATGGATTGGTTCCTTCATGATTGTCATTGGTGCACTGTTTGCGGTATGGAACGGAAAATATGGAAATGTCACTCCTAGGTACACAGGAGTACGCAAAGAGGTGTCTTAAAAATGAAGAAAAAACTTTATCTTGGGCTCCTTTTAATTGCGTTTATTTTTCAAACATCTTTTCTACGAGTTGAAGCAAGTCAGATTAATTATAAATCAGCAGAGTTTAAAGCAGTGGCTGAGCAATTCGCCTGTACGTGCGGCTGTGGTCAGGATCACTATGAATGTGATCCTAATACCTGTAATCTCACAAAAGCGTTTAAAAAAGACCTGGTTGGGATGATGAACAAAGGGTGGGATAAAGATAAAATTCGTCAATACTATGTCAATATTTATGGTGAAGAAATTTTAACATCCCCTGAGAAAAGCGGTTTTAGTTTAACAGCATGGGTTCTTCCGTTTGTCGTAATAGGATTAGCTGCAATAGCTGTATTCATCATTATCCGTAAGTGGGTGAAGCAAAAAGGTAGCGAAGCCGTAATGACTGATTGTGAAAGCACTGAGGATGAAGTAGAGGGGGAAATCCTTTCCTCGATGATCGATGAAGAACGCAAAAAGTATCTTTAGGATGTGAATAATATGCATGATATCTCAATCATTCCAATGATTTTTACTGTAGCGTTGGCGCTGGTATGTTTGTTTTTTATAGTAGCTCCATTTTTTAAGTGGGATACGTTTAGCCCATTTAGTTCAAAGGACCAAGATATAGTGGCCACGAAAGAGGCACTATTAACCACCCTTAATGAAATCGAGTTTGAGTACAAGATGGATAAAATCTCACAGGCTGATTATAAGAATTTGAAAAGACAATATGAAACTGAAGTTGCTAAGATCATGAAGGAAGAAGAACAGTTTTCAGACAAAAGTATTGATAAAGATCTAATGGCAGAAGTGGAAAAAGAAATTGAAACACAAATGAAAAACTATGCCAAGAAAAAGGGGGAAGGAAAGTGATCAAAAAAATCACCATTTTCTTCCTTGGACTCATGATATTACTTCCATTCCATGGATTTGCAGCAACAAATTCAAAGATATCGATTGATTTGCATTACCTTGTTGTAAGCCCTGCAGAAGATGGTTCAACAACTATGATGAATATGGTCAATTATACGAATACCTCTTCTCAGGAATATAAAGGTGATGGTAAGAGTGAAGCTGTTTTAAAGGTAACCTTACCTTTAAATGCTACGGATTTAAATTTTTTAGATAGTAAGATTGCTTTTAAGCAAGTGGACAAAGGGTTTATTACGACCACCCCAATTCCCGCCAATCAAACAACCGTGCTTCCATACAGTTATCGAATGCCCAAAGGGAAAGAAATCAAATTATCGATGGACTATCCTATAAAAATGATGCAAATCCTAGTTCCTGAGGGAATGGGCAGTGTTGTAGTTTCTGGTGCAGAGGCAACTAGTCAAGGTCTTTTCAAATTTGATGATCAAAACTATTTTGGCTACAGCATTGAAGCTTTAAAGGAAAACCAGACATTTACACTTGTCTACAATAAAGATGTTCAACCGCCTGCAGATGAAACTAAGCAGCCGGCAACAACTACAGATAAAACTAGCACAACTGGGGTAACTCATACTGCTCCGGCCTTTCACAACCCTGGACATCTTAGAATGTGGGAACAGTCACCATTACACAGTTTTAACCCACACATTTTCCTAATTATTATCGGAGCTATCATTATTGCAGGAATTGCTTATTATATCCACTTTAGAAGAAAAGCTAGAATGGAAGAGGAACGACTAGGTGCAGATAAAGAAGAAAAAGCATTTAAACAATTAATGGTTAAACAAAAAGCAATCATGGATAAGATTATTGAACTTGAAGAAACCTTTGACAACGGAAAACTCTCAGAAGAGGAGTATCATGCAAAACTTGCTGCCTACAAACAGCATTTAGTACAAGTAAAGTTAAACCTACGTACTTTTATTGAATAACCGCTGGGATGGGAGGGACTCATTGATGATTGAAATAAAAAGGCTGACGAAGCAAGCTGATAATAAGCTGATCTTACGTGGCGTAGACCTATCAATAAAAAAAGGAGAAACCGTTGCCATCCTAGGACCTAATGGTGCGGGAAAAAGTACCCTTCTAAAGGTATTGGCTACCTTAATTAAACCGACTTCCGGTCAGCTTTTGGTTAATGGCTTGGAATTAAGAAAAAACCAGAGAGAGATCAAAAAAATATTAGGATATTTACCCCATTCCAGCTTGCTTTATGATCATTATTCACCATTAGAAAATCTCGTCTTTTTCGGGAACATATATGGAGTTAAAGATGTTGAACAAAAAGCAAGGAAGCTTGTTAAGGATGTGGGCTTATCCTTCTTTTTGAATGAACCAGTTAAAATTTTTTCCCGCGGAATGATTCAAAGGATTGCGATTGCAAGGGCGATTATCCATGATCCTGAGGTTCTTCTTTTGGATGAACCACACACTGGATTGGATCAGGGAGCTATTTCAATACTAAACAATGTCATTTTGTCCATGAAAGAAAAAGGCACCACAACCTTAATGGTTACCCATGATTTTAAACAAGCAGCGGAAATCTGTGATCGGGTAATCATTGTGAAGAATGGAAAAATTGTTGATGACTTTAAGATTCAAAATCGTAATCTAGGTTTTGTTACTGAAAAGTATGAACTTCAAGTGGAGGGTGTATCATGAACCTAATCCGAACAGCCCTCTTCTTAGCAAAAAAGGACTTATATTCAGAATTAAAAACAAAACAAATTTTGACTACACAAATTATTTTTGCAGGACTTGTTATAGTAGTATTCAGTTTTGCCTTTGACCCGGCTAACAATACTACAAAGGCGGTTATTCCAGGAGTCATTTGGGTTATTATCGTGTTCGCGGGAATTCTTGGACTTAATCGATCATTTATTTCCGAACAGCGGAATGATACTATCCAGGGTTTATTGGTAGCTCCAATGGAAGCGGCAAGTATCTATCTAGGTAAATTCTTAGCAAATTTCACCATGATGCTAGTGGTTGAAATGGTATCAATTCCGTTTTTGTTTTTATTGTTTGATTTTAAATTTCTTGGCAGTCTTCCTTATTTCATCTTAGTCGTCTTTTTGGGGAGTTTTGGATTTATCGCAATTGGGACGTTTTTAGCAGCCCTTGCAGCAAATTCAAAAAGCAGTGAAATGCTGTTGCCGCTATTGCTTTTTCCAATCACGACACCAATTTTAATTGGTGTCGTGCAAGCAACAAAGATAATCTTAACGAATCTGGAAAAAATTTCGAGTGCTATAGCTTGGATCCAGCTTGTTACAGCCTACGATGTGATCTTCTTTGTTGTTTGTTTCTTATTAATAGATTATGTGCTGGAGGTTTAAGTGATGAGTATGAATCTCGAACGAGAGAAAGCAGTACTTCCCGGAACTAATTTAACCGAAACGAAGACAAACAATATAACTAGTATCTTGTTTGGTGGAACGGTAGTTTCCATGTTAGTTGCCCTCTATTTTATCTTTATCTATGCTGCCGAGGAAAAAACAATGGGCGCAGCACAGAAAATCTTTTATTTTCATGTAAGCTCAGCGTGGCTGGCATTTATGGCGTTTTTTGTTACATTTGTATTTAGTATTTTATTCTTGATTAAGCGAGAAAGAATTTTTGATACGTATGCCTATGTTTCAGCAGAGATTGGTATTGTTTTTACTATTATCGTGTTAACAACGGGTCCAATTTGGGCGAAATCTTCATGGAATACCTGGTGGGTTTGGGAACCACGGTTAATCACAACGTTAATCCTATTTTTTATCTACATTGCATACATCATGATTCGCCAAATGGATGGTGTATGGGATAAAAAAGCAAGACTTGCCGCAGTATTTGGAATTATCGGATTTGCTGATGTTCCAATTGTATTTTTCGCCATTCGCTGGTGGCAAACAAAATTCCATCCAATCGTTTTTGGGAATGGTGTTTCTCAGAAGGGCGGGGGGATTGAAGGTACAATGCTGACAGGCTTGTTTGTATCACTTGCAGCTTTCACGATTCTATACTCGTACCTTCTTCATAAAGGTGTTACCTTTGAAAATATGAAAATAAAAGTTGAGCGCTATAAAGAAAAATTAAGAGCAGATATGGAAAAATAGGAGGAATAAATCATGGGTTTTGAATATATGTATGGTGCTTATTCTGTTGCTTGGGTAGTTATTTTTGCTTATATGTTAATTCTAGGAAAAAGGCACACAAAGCTTAAAAAGGAAATTGAGTTTTTAAAGGAACTTGATAAGTAATTTTTGTTAGGGCCTGTGACCGTACCCAGGCCCTTTGTTAAAAACTTATGGGTGTCAGGAGGAAACACGATGAATCAGCGAGTCATCAAATTACTCGTACTAATACTTATAGTCGGCATGTTTGGCTTTTTCGGATATAGTTTGGCAACAAAAGCTAAAAACACCGACGTCGGTGATAAGGCTTATAATTTCAAGCTGCCCAATTATGAAGGGGGTACTACGAAACTCTCTGAATATAAAGGAAAAGTCGTGGTCATCAATTATTTTGCGACCTGGTGTGAACCTTGTAAGGAGGAATTCCCAGAACTAGCTGCATTTCAAAAGGATTATGGCGGCAAATATCCATTTTTGATGATCAACCGCGGCGAAACCATTGATCGAATTAAAGAGTCGACCAAAAACAACCAAGAAAAAATGAACTATTTATTTGACTATAATGCCACTGTATCAAAATTGTATAACGTAACAGGACAGCCTGAAACCTTCGTCATTGATAAACAAGGAATGATCAGAGAGCACTTTAACGGCCCTGTCACGGAGATGCAATTATATAACTGGGCCAAGAAATATGATAAATAATTT
>Ga0308174_10001718_pt1 | contig 10415 bp, 8 predicted proteins | sample PhyPR2_FD_203894 | JGI IMG/M metagenome (GOLD analysis project Ga0308174, IMG submission 203894) | Soil microbial communities from UC Gill Tract Community Farm, Albany, California, United States - DLSLS.P.R2 | ecosystem: Environmental > Terrestrial > Soil > Agricultural land | place: USA... | reverse complement strand
GACCCTACTTCCTACTGCTCCTGCTGCCCCTCCTCGCGAACGCAGCCGGTACCTATAGCGCGGAAAAGCGCACCGATCACGGCGTCGAAGTCATTCGCCTCGCCGACACCGCCCGCGGCGTCGAAGTCTCCATCGTGCCTTCGGTTGGCAATCGTGCTTACGAACTGAAGGTGCATGGAAAGAATCTTCTTTACTTCCCTTCTCCCGATGTGGCCGCCTTCAAAAACAGTAAACAGCCGGGGTTGAACGGCATCCCGTTCCTCGCTCCCTGGGCGAATCGCATTGCTGGCGGAAGCTTCTGGGCCAATGGTCACAAATACGTCTTCAACCCCGATCTCGGCACGGTCCGCGTAAGTCCCAACGGCATTGCCATCCACGGCATGTTAACCTCCTCGCCGCTGTGGAACGTCACGGATCTCGGATCCGATGGCAAATCCGCGCACGTCACCAGTCGGCTTCTCTTCTGGAAATATCCGGACCTCCTGGCGAACTGGCCCTTCGCTCATGAGTACGAAGTGACGTACACCCTCGCCGATGGTGTTCTCCAGGTCACTACAACCGTGAAAAATCTGAGCGCCAAGCCCATGCCGGTTGTGCTCGGGTTCCATCCCTACTTCAATATTCCCGATGTGCCGCGCTCACACGCCGTCGCTCACATACCGGCTCGAAAGCATGTGGAGACAAATCCGCAGTTGGTAGCGACCGGCGAGTTCACAGCAAATGACCTGCCCGATCAGGTCTCTCTCAGGGACCACACCTTCGATGATGGATTCACGGACCTCATACGAGGCAGCGATGGCCGTGCGATTTTTTCGGTACAGGCAGGCGCCAAAAAAATTGAGGTTATCTACGGGCCCAAATACCAGGTCGGTGTCGTTTACGCTCCGCCCAATCAAAACTTCATCTGCTTCGAACCCATGACTGCCGTCACAAACGGCATCAACCTCGCCCACGACGGCAAATATCCCGAACTGCAGACCGTAGCTCCCGGTGGAACCTGGCGTGAAAGCTTCTGGGTCCGGTTCAGTGGATTCTAAGCCCGCGCATCATTGAACCGTTCAAAGGATTGCCCGATACTCAGTCGAGATGATCTCCTGCCACGCCCTCGCAAAGAACTACGGCAGCGTTCGTGCTGTCTCGGATGTTTCTTTCCAGATCGAAGGAGGCAGCGTTTGTGCTTTGCTCGGACCGAACGGAGCGGGAAAATCTACTGGAGCCGTATACAAGCTGAAACGTCCGGAGGTCCAGTCCCGAACGGATCAGCTCTTACGTATTTTGCGGCTGGAGCACGGCCGGCGAACGTTCATACAACAGTGCTCTTATGGCATGAAGAAGAAAACTTCATTGGCCATGGCGCTTTTGCCGAACCCCCAGGCTCTGTTTCTCGATGAACCGTTCGAAGGTGTTGATCCCGTCACAGCCGGGACCATTCGCATTCAGCTTCGCGCGATGGCTCGCCGAGGCGTAACGGTTCTTCTGACGTCACATATCCTTTGGCTGGTTGATCGCGTGGCAGATCAGATCGTGATAATCAACCATGGCAAAGTTCTTCTTGATAGCGCTGTTAACGATCTGCCCCAGTTGCTTGAGAGCCTCTACCTCGAATTGATGGAACACGCTCCAGGTGAAGACCTACAATGGATCGGATCGCAACAGTCTTAGCTCTTCTGAAGGCGCTTGGACTCGCTTCCTTGCGCGACCTTCAGTCCTTTCGTTCCATCACGGGACAGAACTTCTTTCTTTTCGTCCTGCTCATCTCTTACCAGCAAGCTGCAAGTGCCGAGTTCTTTTTCGTGATCCTGGTCGTGATCATGCTTCTCTCCGTCTCGGCCGGCGCGATGGAGAAGTTGCCGTTCGAACGCTACGCCAGCTGGCCGGTCTCCAGACTGGAGTGGGGCATTGTTCGCGTTGAATCTGTTGCCTTCAACCCGATTGCATGGGTGGCCGTCGCGATTCTGGTGCGTGTAGGATGGCGCCTGGGCCTATTGACCGCCGCGGGCGCCGCGTTTCTGCAAGCTCTCCTATCGCTCTCAACTCGGCTGGTCCGAGCTTCACTGTATTCCTGGCTCCGCTGGATCCCAGCTCCCCCGGGAGTAACCGGCTCTATCATGCGCCTGCAATGGCGCGAGATGCTGGCAACCCTTGATCCATACCTCGCGTTGACTCTGATGCTATCCACGGGACTGTATAGAGCATCCGGAAGGCTAATTGATCCAGCTGCGCCACAAGTCGCCTCCCTATTGGTCAACTTAGCGATCAGCACCGAAACGCAGGTCTTGTTCTCCATGGACGGCACTGGTGCTGAACGCTATCGTCAATTGCCGCTTCGAGGCTGGCAAGTTCTGCTGGCGAAAGACTTGGCTTATCTGGTAATGCTCAGCGTACCTGTACTGCCCCTCGACTTTATCAGTGGATTCGCAAGTGGCCTTACGGTGTTGGCGATAGGTCATCTCCGCTCGGTCTTGAAACCGGTTCCGCAGGTCCGGTGGCGATTCACCTCAGGTTCGCTATTTCCGACGGGGTGATACAAACAGTCGCTCTGTTCGCCGTCGGATTCAATATCAAAATCAAAACCATAACGCAGCCGCTTGGGTGCCTATGCTTCCTGGCCTGGCTCGCGTCGCTCTTGTTCTATGGGTGGCATTGGGATCGTCGCCGGCGACACGGGCGTCTCATTCCCTGAAAGGCGCCGTTACGGACCATACACTTCCCTCCCCAAGCGCGCTTCATTTTGCCGAATCGCGGCTTCCGAATACCGCGTCTAAAAACAGCGTCAAGGAAAGGCAGAAACAATGAAGGTCTTCATAGCAGGTGCTACAGGTGCGATTGGGCGTCCGTTGATCTCCGCGTTGACCCGTGCGGGCCACGATGTCGTAGGAATGACCAGTTCGGAGCATGGCCGGCAGACCGTAAAGGAAAACGGCGCGGATGCCGTCATCGCAAATGCGCTTGATGCGTCGGCTGTCAGCGCCGCCCTTGATAGGGTGCGGCCTGAAGTCGTCATCGATGAGCTCACATCGCTTCCCAAGCACTACACGCCCGAGGAAATGCGTGTTGCCGCCGGACGCGATCGCACCGTGAGGCTCGAAGGAGGACGTAACGTTCAGAATGCCGCGATAGCGGCCGGCGCACTGCGCTATATTGTGCAGTCCACCGGCTTCTTCTATGCGCCTGGTCCGGGACTCGCCGCCGAAGCGGATCCGCTTGCGGTCGATGCGTCGCCTTCCGTTTCCGCCAGCGCGCGGACCTATACCCAAATCGAAGATCGTGTACTAAACGCGGTCGGCATACAAGGTGTTGCGCTCCGGTATGGATTCTTTTATGGGCCGGGGACCTGGTTCACGCAGGATGGAGACGTAGCAAATCAGGTGCGCAACCGCCAGTACCCGATCGCGGGTTCCGGGCAGGGCGTCTGGTCATGGATTCATATCGAGGACGCCGCATCGGCTACGGCCGCGGCGCTCGAATGCGCCCCGGGGATTTACAATATTGTCGATGATGACCCCTCGCAGCTTTCCGTTTGGCTTCCCGCATTTGCCGCGTCCGTGGAAGCACCGGAACCGCCTCGCGTCAGCGAGGAGGTAGCCTTGCAGAATGCCGGTCCCGATGCAGTCTACTACGCGACCAGCCTGCGGGGAGCTTCCAACGCCAAGGCGAAACGCGAGTTCGGCTTCGCTCCGAGAAGGTTGGAATGGCTGGCGTCACGCGGCGCCGCTGCCTGACACCAGCCCAGAACCGCGACAATACCGACCAGGGCCAGCATCCATGTGTGTGGCTCCGGCGTGAATGTGTAAACCGCGCCGGTGTACTCCAATCCTCCGCCAACCGAGTTGATGTTGACGTCTACGATTCCCGATCCAGTTAAACTGCGCAGATCCACGAGACATGGCTTTGGCTCAGCGCCCGAACTCGAGCCAACAATGCCGCACGATGACCCATTGAAAGTAAAGGTGCTGTGATACGTCCCGGGACCGGCGTCCAGTGTAATTTCTGTGCCATTCAGCCCCAGCACGCTACCCGGTGGGCACCGACTGCATCTGGCCGGACCCCAGTTCCCGAGGTGCATCCCGTCGGATACGGAAAAACCGGGTCCGCAGAAGTTGAAATTACCGATGGAAAAACCGCTGAGAGTGATCGTCCCACTCGTGACGGGGATAGCGCTTGCCAGAAATGGAAACAGCGCAAAAAGAACAGACGCCAGCAGAAGCCTCGTCATTCTTCTCCGGCCCGAGTCTACTATACATTCTGAATGGCAGGCCCCTGCACACTTTGCCCCGGCCCTGCGCTATAAGCCCGTGCCGCCGTCACGAAGCCCTCGAGCGTTAAGCCCTCAGGGTCGTTGAACCTATCTCCACAGATCTCTTCGATGACGTGCACTCCCAGCCTGCGGTAGCTTTCAAACTGCGCCTCATCGTAGAACTGATCCGTTGTGGTCTGGTGCGGAAAGCTCTCGTTGGTCGTCGCATAGTACTGAATGTCCGGAGGCTCGTTTCCGTTCAAGGATGGCTTGATGTAAATCAAAGTGCCGTCTTCTGCCCCTTTATCGACCACGCCGTACCGGATATGACCGATCGCGCAATGGTGCCCCGAGAACTCGCTCGACGCCTTGTGGGTCGGAGACATCGGCAAAGCGGGGCTTGCAAACTCAATTGGTATGCCGAGGTCCACTCGAATCTTGCGGACCGCATTGGCCAGATCTTCATATGCATACTTCGGATCAGCGCCGGCATCCGAAACCACAATCAAATGACACCGGCGCAGCACCATTTCATAAAGGCCCAGATTCTCGAAGTGGCCGCCGTCGGAAAGATATAACCAATCATTCACGTCATCCGTGAATCCGAGTGCTTCATCAATAAACCCGCGAATGCCCCACCTCGGCCCCGGCCTCTGCCAAACGGCGCTCGATGATCTCGGATTGCCCAGCCAGCATCCCAGCCTTGCGTTGAAAAGAGTCATCACAAGCCCCAACAGTGGAGAGGAGTGATAGCCCATGTTGGGACTCGCGGCCGCTCCCGAAATCGTGATCGCCGTGCCGAGCGTAATCGGGCTTCGATAGCCTCTGCTGGCATACTTGCCACCGTAAAGCGTGGAGCTTCGATATCCCACGCGGCAACTCCCCGTATGTAGCCGGGTGGACGTGAATGGTTCCGCCTTGCGCTGCTGCCACGCCAAATCCGTTCCGTGAACCAGGTTCACCGATATGTTCACGACGTGTAGCGGCTTATAGCTTGTCAGCCTGCACATCGGAATGTTGTCCTTAGGATCGAATCCCGTAAATAGATTCGGTTGCCGATGGGGATTAGATGCTCCAAGATAAGCGCGTATCAATCTCATCCGGTACATGCCGTAAAGCGAGAACTTGTTGATGTTGATGAAGTACGAAGCGATGAGGCACACCGCAAGCTCGCCTGCTACTACCCAGAGCGCATGAGCCGTAATATTGCCCATCGGGCGAAGCGCCGCAGGCCAGAGCGAGGGCACCAAATCGGGGATCGTATTCAGCAAGCTCACCAGCTTTATATCTGCGGCGCCCAGCAGCATCACCAGCAGCAGAAGAAAAACCGGCAGCACTAGACGCGCTCCGTATTCCTTTATCCAGCTCCGGGACAGTAGCTTTCGGGAATCATCGGCGCTCTTGCTGCTTCCCGTGTCCGGGCTGCTTCCCGCGCGTGCCGCCATCCAGCCCGTCAGGCCGGTTGCCAGCGTAATCGCGGCGTTTAGCTTTGCATTCGCCCAGTTAAGACTCTGAACGGAATAAAGCACGACAAAAGCGAACACAATCCATCCGGTGCCCACCGCCATCAACCATCCGCCGGCCCGCGCCCACCATTCGCGATCTTCATCTTCGGTGATGTAACTGCCAATGCCCACTAGCAAGGTCTGCGAAAACAGGAAGATTCCAATCACGAGGGGAAAGCCTAAAACCGCATATGCCTTCGGGTGCAGAATGTGCCCGCTCTGTGACAGCCGCACAAGACAAGTCACCGCGGACGCCGTCGCGCCCCCGGCGAACCCGGTGACTGCCGCTGCCACTGTAGCCAGCAACGCTGTCCTACGAGGCGGTCGCCGAAACCGGAACAGCACATACGCCATCCCGGCCAGAATGCCCCCGCCATGCATAAGCGCCCCCAAAATGCCCAGATGCCACCAGCGGATTCCCAACTTGCCAAGACCGACCAGATCCCACCAGGCAGCTTGGGGGTTGCCGTTTGGCAGCCACGCCCAGAACACGTTCAGTTGCACTGCGGAAAGCGTCAGCGGTAGTAAGCACAGCAGGAGAAACATCCTCGGGGGTCGCCGCGCATTTCCAGCGCTCGGGAGATCATACCCAACGTAGGCCACCGATAACGCTCCCAGCAATCCTGCCGTCAGCGCCAGAAACCATAAACTGGCAGGTTGCACAAAGTCCGGCCTCAGCCACAACAAACGCCACGCCAAAACCGGAATCAACAGAACTGCGGCAAACAGCGGAATCAAAACCAGCCAGTTCAGGAATATATTGCGCGCCACAGTGGCGGCCAGGGCCCAGGTGTCGGCCGAAAGAACCCCGGGCCTCGGAGCAAGATAATTGCTGTACGTGCGCAAATGGTGCACTTCAGCGGGTTCGGGCTCAAAACCCGTATCCGGAGATCTCGAAAGCTGCTCGATAACGCGGGCCGGTCCGTCGCCAGCCACTGCGCTGCCCAAAGGGTTCAAAGCCTCGGGCCCAAAATGGGTCAAACGCGTGGCCCAGCTCGAAAACCACGCACCCAGATAGCCGCCTCCGGAAACACTGGAAAGATAATCGAACTCTCCCAGGAGTTGCGGGCGATCTCCCACCGGCTGTCGCGAACAGCTTGCCAGGGCCTGTAAAATGCCAAGGCCGAAGGTGGCGCTCCGAATGCCTCCCCCGGAGAAACACATCGCGGTGCGCTTGCGGCCGTGTAATCGCGCCATAAGAGCCGAGCGGAACTTCTGCTCGGCGGCTTCGACTGCGGCTTCTGCGTCGCTTCTCGCTGCGGGGTCCGTCGTCCTCGCGAATTCCGCATCCCGATGACGGCGCGCTTCGGCGTACGCTAGGCGGAGCGCATCGGAAGGAGTCGTCTTCTCACCTGCGAAATCTCTGTCCTCATCGTCCAGAACGTCCAAGTAAGACAGATAGAGTTCGTCCGTTTCCAACGTACTTGGCATATGAGCAGTAACTATATCGAATAAGGCCGGAACTCAGCCGGACAGCGCCGATCGTTTGTCCGGATTCTCGGTGCCCCGCGCCATGCTCTCCAATGCGTCCCCTGCCAGCCGGTACTGCGTCCACTCATCCATCTGGGTGGCCCCCAGCTTTCTGTAGAACTGGATCGCTGGCTCGTTCCACTTGAGCACTCCCCACTCCAACCTGCCGCATCCGCGTTCAGTCGTAATTCTTGACAAGTGCCTCAGCAGCGCCAGCCCGATTCCCTTCCCGCGCAGGTGCGGTTTCACATACAAATCCTCCAGATAGATTCCTGCCTGAGCCAGAAACGTGGAGTATGTCGGAAAGAACACCGCAAAGCCCGCGCATTCCCGGTCCCAATATGCCAACAGCACCTCGGCCGCGGGCTTGCTGCCGAACAGCGTCCTGCGCAGCTGCTCTTCGGTGGCCGTGACGCTTGCGGCAAGTCTCTCGTATTCCGCGAGCGCACGAACCAGATCCAGTATCACCGGCAGGTCCACTTCAGTTGCTGGAACGATCCGTATCCTCGACATGTTCTTCCAAGTCTACGTGGGCACCGCGCGACAAACCCCAACGGGATACGGTATGAGGGTGAACACGTTTCGCATCGCACTTGCCAACCTCCGCTTCCCGGCCACGCCCCAGGAGTCGGTCACGTTGGCCGAAGGCGCCATCGCTCACGCCTCCCTCGAGCGTGCCAGCCTCATCTGCTTTCCGGAATGCTTCATGCCCGGCTACCGGGGCGTGGCGAAACAAATCCCCCCTCCGGATCCTGCATTCCTCGAACGGGCTTGGTCCGCCATAGCCAGCGCCGCCGCCAAGGCCAGCCTCGCGGTCGTTCTCGGCACTGAACGCATCGTCGACAATGCCCTCTTGGCCTCCGCACTCGTAATCAATCCAGATGGATTCATCGCCGGCTTCCAGGATAAAGTCCAACTCGACCCTTCCGAGGAAGGCATCTATTCACCCGGTTCCGGAAGGCGGATCTTCCAAGCCGGTCCGCTGACATTTGGTGTCGCCATCTGCCATGAAGGTTGGCGTTACCCGGAAACAGTCCGCTGGGCCGCCCGCCGCGGAGCGCACATCGTGTTTCACCCTCACTTCCACGAAGCCGGGCCCGGCAGTTACCGCCCCACGATCTTCGCCGATCCTGCCAACTCATTCCACGAGAAGGCCGCCTTGTGTCGCGCCGCCGAAAACACCTGCTACTTCGCCACCGTAAACTTTGCCAGCGCCGGGTCGCCCACCACTTCGGCTGTCGTGAGGCCCGACGGGACGCTGCTCACTTATCAGCCTTACGGCAAAGAAGGACTGCTCATCGTCGACATCGACATCACAGCGGCTACCGGCCTCCTCGCGGCCCGCTGCAAATCCGCCTAGAGTCCCCTCTCGCGAACCTGTTTCGAAACCTGGTCGGCCGAGCGCGGGTTAGCCGGCGATGAGACATACTCCGTCCTGAGAGGGTGCCACATTCTCCACTCCCGCGATGCATTCTGGCGGACTGATTACATTCTCCGACGAAGGAGCAGATCTGCGGGTTCGGTCGGATGATACACCAAGAGGGTCGCCCAACGGTCGCCTGATCTACTTTCTCTCCGACTGCGATGGTTATCTCTGGCTATGGGCGCAGCGTGTTGCTAACGGGACAAAGGCTTTGGTTGGAACACGTTCCCCGTGCACCACTTTCACAATGCCCGGCTGTCCATGGCGAGCGTGGGTCGCGGCATACTCGAAATCGGCGTTGCGAAAGACAAGATCGTAGTAGGGCTTGGACAGTTGACAGGAAACATCTGGAGCATGAGTCGAAAGTCGAGAAATTGATTTCATCACTCCGCCCCACTCTGCGTGCCTGGCCCGTAGGGGCTGGGATGGCGTTGCTACTCTTGATATTCCTCATGCTCCGGGGCCTCGTAGATCGGTTCGTATACTATCCCATGCCGTATCCCCAGGGCGACTGGGCGCTGCAGGCGCGGGCAGGCGCACAGGACCTTTGGCTTACCACTAAAGATGGAATCCGTTTGAACGCTTGGTGGTTCCCCAAGCCCGGTTCACGTTTCGCTACCTTGTTTCTCCACGGAAACGCCGGAAACGTGACGCACAGGATCGACCACGCGCTCGCGATCACGTCCGCCGGCTCGTCGATTCTCGTACTGGACTACCGCGGATATGGAAAAAGCAACGGCCGTCCCAGCGAACAGGGCCTGTACTTGGATGCCGATACTGCATACGACGCGCTGACGCAACTCGGCTTTCGGCCGGGCCAGATTATTCTTCAAGGGGAATCGCTGGGCACAGCCGTAGCCGTGGAACTTGCGTCGCGGCGGCCGTGTGCAGGCTTGATTCTTGAATCGCCGTTGACATCGCTAAGCAATATGGCGGGAGCGGTTCTTCCCGTACTTGGCCCGCTCCTTGCGCGCGGCTTTGACACCGGAAAGAAAATCCGGCAAGTCCACGCGCCTGTGCTCGTGATTCATGGCGATGCCGACGAAATCGTGCCCTTCTCACAAGGCCAAGCTGTATTCAAAGCCGCAAACCCGCCCAAAGAACTCTGGCGTATTCCAGGCGCTCATCACAACGATCTTTTGTACAGTGCCGGTAACGAATACATCACCCGCTTACGCGCTTTTTTGCAACTGCTAGGCCAACGTGGATGAGTGCTTACCACTAAATCACACTCGACAAGTCTTCAAGACCCGTCCATCATCCAGGCGTTATCGCCTGAGCTGTCGGTTCTCATCGCCAGGTACCGGCCATCTGGCGACGGAATCGCCCAAGTTCCCACCCCGGTGCCGCGCCGCCGCACAAGTACCTCGACGCGACCAGACCGATCAATGCGGAGCAGACTTGCATACATCGCGCCAATAAAGCCCGTATAGAAAGCTTTGCCGTCGGCCGAGTAATCCAGGCCACCCAGCCTGTTCCAGCCTTTTACTTCTATGGTCTGCTTTATCCGCCCGGAAGACGAATACAGGTCTATTTCGGCCTTCCGGAAATCACTGTGCATCACAGCGATCTCAGAACCGTCAGGCGAAATTGCGCCGCCGCCGCAGAACGAGAAGCCAAGAGTTCTTCTGAACGAGTCCCGCGTGCTGCCATCCTCCGGATCCAGAAGAGCAACTGTCATCTGAGGTTGCTTGCCAACCTTCGCCAGCATACAATGTGTGGCCGGCGCCCGTGCGCATTGCACATCGGCAGAGCCATCAAAAGCTATTATCTGGTGAGG
>Ga0308174_10001715_pt1 | contig 10417 bp, 13 predicted proteins | sample PhyPR2_FD_203894 | JGI IMG/M metagenome (GOLD analysis project Ga0308174, IMG submission 203894) | Soil microbial communities from UC Gill Tract Community Farm, Albany, California, United States - DLSLS.P.R2 | ecosystem: Environmental > Terrestrial > Soil > Agricultural land | place: USA... | reverse complement strand
AGCCCAGCGGCGCGTCTGGCTGTGAATCTGAGCTCGGCTACCTCCCTTAACCTATGTTCCGATCAATACTAACTTAGATTATTCTATGTAATTCCTGCTGATCGCGAGATAAGCTCACGAACAAAGCGGTAAATCGTCCGTTATCCGTTCTTTGTTACTCTACTTTCATCTGAATCGGATGAATCCCTGTGCGTGGGACAACGGGTGGGGCATCGTAGGGAGAGAGTAGATGCCTTCGTTCGGGAAGAGAGTCGACGGACCTGAGGGTCGTCGACGCAACATCAGACAGACTGTGGTTCTCGCAGCGTCGGCAGTGACGCTCGATCGCTCCCGTTCTGTCCTTGTAGAGGATGTTTGCGCGCAAGGCGCGAAATTGCGCGGGTGCGATCTTCCAGGTTCGGGAGCGCAGATCCTGTTCAGGATCGGAAACGACCAGGTCATGGCGTCCGTCGCGTGGCGTAGCCGCGATGAGTGCGGAATCACCTTCGACGAGCCACTGAACGACGCTGGTATCCGCCGCATCGAGCGCGAGGCGAACTGGGGCACCATGATGGGGCTCATTTAACCCTTCTCGCGTGTACCCGTCAGACTGCGTCAGCCACGTCCGGCGAACATGAAGGCTGCCGCACCCGCAAGGCAGCCGAAAGCTCCGAAGTACCGCCAGCCGATGGGTTCCTTGAACACGATCGCCGCGAAAACAGCGAAGACGCCGAGGGTGATCACCTCCTGAATGATCTTGAGCTGGCTCCCGCTGAAACCTTGCGCATAGCCGATCCGGTTGGCTGGCACGGCGAAGGAATATTCGATGAGGGCGATGCTCCAGCCGATCAGAATTGCCTGCACCATTGGGAGGTGCGGGAACTTTAGGTGCCCGTACCAGGCTAACGTCATGAAAATGTTCGAGACGACGAGGAGTCCGATGGTCAGCATCGCACCACTCTGATCCGCTAGCGCATCTCTCGCCAATTTGTTGGGGGAGGGCGCCTGTGCTCGCGCTTTCCGTGGGTTTTCCCGAGCAGGAGAAGTGCCAGATCCGCTCGGGAGTCTTCCCGATGGCTTGGCGGATAAACTGCTGAGATATTCGATGCTTACGATTGCTGATGAGTCCAGTACCGCCTTTTCCCCGGCCGGGTCACCCCGGCACAGAAGCCGCGGAGCCGGCGCGCCGGCTCTATACCGTTCTCGTATTTGAACCGGATTTGCACGTTCCATGGGTGACGCTCGTCGAAGCTGCAGATGACAGGGAAGCGGTGCGGATGGCGCGATCGATCCACCCGCTTAAACGGCGGGAAGTTTGGGATCGACACCGGCTTGTCGCTGACATCGGCTAGATGAACATGAGCGGGGAACAGGACGAACATGGGGCAAATGGCGAAGCCCGCCTCGAACAAGAGATCCGTCAGGGACGTAAGTTTAGTCCAGAAGAAGCAATCGGCCGACTCGCGGGATCAGGCGCCATGAAAGGCGCATCGGTCGTTTCTCGGGTGCAGGAGGCGGAGATCGAAGTCGGGACTTGGCTCAGATCGCATGTCTCCGATCCGGTCGGGGCGCTGCAGTCGGTGCTCGAGCGTCAACTCAAGGGAAGCCGATTGCTGCTCGACAATCTTGACCGGCCAACCGCCGCGGTGCGTGATTATTGCAAACACCTTGTAGCGGCGGACAATCGCCTCGAAGAAGTCGTCCGTGCGGCCGACGTCGAGTGGGGACGCCGAATGGATGAGCGTCCGCATTTCGAGAGCGAGGGTCGCCCCGTCAACCCCGACGACCCCTATACAATCGAGTCCGTCCGCAAGGCGCTGGCTGAAGCTCTGGCGAGTGGCGGTTAGAGGCTCCGAACGAGCTTCGTGGCTACGGCGAGCCAAGGCGGATTTGCCACCACCTGCTGTCGGCTGCCTGCCTCGAGCGGCAGGACTTGGAGTTTCTCTCCATCGCCGTTGATCAATCGCCCGAACATGAAGCGACCGGCGGTGCGGGGCACGAGCACGTCGCGATTCAGTGCCCGCGAGAAGTCCTCGGCTCTTAGCGTCTCGCACCAAATCTCGTCGCCGGAATGATATTGCCCGACGCTTGCGGAGACGATCACCGCGACTTGCCCCTCGTCGACACGCGGGGGGACCACAATCGCTGCGCGCTTTGCTGCGGTTGCTCCGTCGGGTCCGAGCATTGCTGCCACCTTGAGCTCAGCCGCCTCGCCCGCTTGCACGAGGTCCTGAGCATCGACGCCGAGCGCTTTCGCGATCCTGTTGAGCCACCCGACCGAGACGGTGCGCGTCCCAGTTTCAAGCCTGCCGATCGTCTGCGGCGTCGTCTGCGGCTCGCAGGCCTGCGCTACGTCGTCGAGTGTCATGCCGCGTGCGCGGCGAACTTCCCTTATCCGTGCAATCACCCGCGCGCCCGCCGTTCGTGAACCAATAAGGTTTTCAATCTGTCCTACAGATTTCCCGTTCTGGCAAGCTGGTTCTCGAAATGCAGGAAGGAGCGAGCATGACGATCGCATGATGGACGAACGCGAGATGACGACGGTGCAACGATATCGGTGAGGGCCGAACGCAATGCCGGTCAGACCGCTTGGTGACCGTCAACCTGGCGGAGTCACCACTCGGCTGGCTGCTTTCGCGCGGGCTGGTTAGCGCGACGTCCTTGGCGAGTGGTGTGCTCAGGCGAGGGAGTGCGGGGGGGGCGAAAGCGCCCTTGGCTGGCCGTCGGCGCTGCAAAACTGGTACTGAACTTTGCGCGTCGCGGACTTCTATCGCATCCTGTGAGTTTTCGGCGACTTGTCCTGCTGTCCCTGACGATGATCGGCGGGTGCCTTGGGCTTCTTCTGGGCGGTCGCCGTGCCGCCGCGGCCGAGCTCGCGATCACGCATCGTCGGGTCGTGCATGTTGTTGCGGCCTTCGTCCTTGCCGCTGTTGCTGCGCATGGGGTTCACTCCTACTGAGTTCGGGTCATCAACGGGCGAGCGCAGTCAAATGTCCGCCGCTTGCCGCATTCACGGAGGCGCTGGCCATGATTCTCTACGGCTCTTCAATGTCGCCGTTCGTGCGGAAGGTGCTCGCCTTCGCCGGCGAGAAAGGCGTCGAGCTCGAGGTGCAGCCAACTGGCTTTCCAAACCCTAGCGCGGAGTTCCTGGAGGCGAGCCCGTTCAGGAAAATGCCCGCGTTACGTGACGGCGATTTCACGCTCGCCGATTCTAGCGCGATCATTCACTACCTTGAAGCGAAACATCCGGATCCAGCGCTGATCCCGAGCGATCCGCAGCTCCGTGGCAAGACGATCTGGTACGAGGAATTTGCCGACACGATCCTCTTCTCGTGCGGCGCCAAGATCTTCTTCAACAAGATCGTTGCGCCGATATTCATGGGGCGGCCCGGGGATGAGGAAGCGGCGACACAGGCTGAAATCAACGACCTGCCGCCAATCCTCGACTATCTCGAAAAGGTCGCTCCGGCTGACGGTGAGTATCTCGTTGGCGACCGCATTACGCTCGCGGACATTGCGGTCGCAGGGCCCTTCGCGAATTTCCGCCACACGCAGACGCGGATTGATCCGGAGCGCTATCCGCGCACTGTTGCTTACGTCGAGCGCATACTCGCGCGGCCAACCCTGAAGCAGTGGATCGATCGCGAGGCGGCCTACCTCGCACAGAAGGCGGCTTAAAAGAGAAGCGCCGCGCCACCTTATCGGAGCGCGGCGCTGTCTGTTGGACGGAAGCGATCCTTAGAAGGATCCGCTGCCGCCGGAGCTGCCCGAGCCACCCGAGCCGCCGCCGCTGAAGCCGCCGCCGCCGGTTCCGGTCGAGCCGCTGTCGTCTTCATTGGCATCTTCATCGAGAGCACCGCGGCCCTGATTGGCGAAATCGGAGCCGCCCGTAGCACTGGACGAGGACGAGCTCGCAGAGCCGCCCTGTGAACCCTGATCGTCCTGCAGGTAATCGTCCGAGCCGGTGCCCTGCGAGCCGATGAAGCCTTCGCCGCTCGAGCCCCCACCGGAACCGCCGGTCCCAATGCCACCGCCCAAGCCGCCGCCTTGGCCCGTGTTCGTCCCCCCGTTGGAGCTCTGGTCAGCCGTGAGCGTCTCGTTGCCGCCGCTCGGTTGCGCCTGGCCACTCGAGCTCTGGCCAGCGAAATCGGCGCCCTGACTTAGCGTCGTACCGGAACCTGTATTGCTGTCGTTGCCGCCGATGGGCTGGCCGCTCGTGCCGTCGCTCTGGCGTCCGGAATCCGCACCACCCGAGATGCTGCTGCCGCTCGCATCGGCCGAGCCGCTCTGGCTGCCGCTGCTCTGGCCACCGAGGCTGCCTTCGCTTCTCTGGTTGCCGGAGGACTGTTGCCCCTGCTGGCCGAACTCATTCTGCTGGCTCTGCTGACCTGTGGTCTGCTGGCCGCTGCTGCTGCTCTGATCGATGTTGTTCTGGTGGTCCCGTTCGTCAGCCATTGCGAATACTCCTCACAAGGCCCCCGCTTTGCTCTGCTTTATAGAACAAGAATTTGAAGCAAACCGTTCCGACCCTCGAATGAGCGATGCGACGAACGGCTTGGCGCAAAGAAAAAGGCCGCCGCTCGGGCTGAGCAGCGGCCTCAATCTTTCACTGAGCGAACGACTTAGGCTTCGTTCTCGGCGGCCGGCTCGGCCACAGGAGCTTCTGCCGGAGGCGTCTCGGCCGTTGCGCCAGGCTCTGCATTCGGGTCGTAGTCTTCCGTGAACGCGGCAGTGTCGCGCTCGAACATCTGGGACATGACGTCGACGCCCTGCGCCTGCAGGTCCGCCTCTTCCGGCGAGCGGGCGACGTTGACCTTCACTGACACGGACACTTCCGGGTGCAAGGCGACTTTCACCTCGTGCACGCCGATCGTCTTGATCGGACGGTCGAGCACGACCTGGCTCTTGGTCACCTTCGCGCCATCGGCTTCGAGCGCATCGACGATGTCGCGTGCGCTGACCGAACCGTAGAGCTGGCCGGTGTTCGAAGCCTGGCGGATCAGCTGAACCGTCTTGCCGTCGACACCCTTCGACGCCTGCTCGGCATCCGAGCGGCGACTGGCGTTGTCTTCCTCGATCTTCGCGCGGTTGGCTTCGAAGACCTTCCGGTTCGCTTCGTTGGCGCGAAGCGCCTTCTTGCGAGGTAGCAGGTAGTTACGGGCGAAGCCGTCCTTGACCTTCACTACGTCGCCAATGGCGCCGAGCTTCTCGACGCGTTCAAGCAGGATGACATCCATGGGTCGTTCTCCTTACTTCACGACGTACGGAAGAAGGCCGATGTGCCGCGAGCGCTTGATGGCGCGCGCTAGCTCACGCTGCTTCTTTGACGAAACCGCAGTGATGCGGCTGGGCACGATCTTACCGCGTTCGGACACGAAGCCCTGCAGCAGACGGACGTCCTTGTAATCGATCTTCGGCGCGTCCTTGCCCGAGAAGGGGCACGACTTGCGACGGCGGAAGAATGCGCGGGCCATTACTCGACCTCCTCTTCGCGGGGACGATAGCTCGGACGGTCATCGCGGTCGCCGCGATCGCCACGCTCGGAACGTCGCTCGCGCTCCTTCTCGCCGCGGCGCATCATCGCGGACGGGCCGCTCTCGTGTTCGTCGACGCGGATGGTGAGGAACCGGATGATGTCCTCGTTGATGTTCGACTGGCGCTCCAGCTCGGCGATCGCCGCCGGTGGGGAGTCGATGTCCAGGGCGACATAATGCGCCTTGCGGTTCTTCGCGATGCGATAGGCAAGGCTGCGGAGACCCCAGGTCTCCGTCTTGGCGATCGTACCGCCATTGTCGGTGATGATCTTGGTGGCGTTTTCCGCGAGCGCATCCACCTGGGCCTGGGCCAGGTCCTGACGCGCGAGGAAAACATGCTCGTAGAGCGGCATGTTTCGTCGTCTCTTCTGTTGGCCGATCGCTGACGCCGCCCAGTGCGACGCCCCTCCGGCTGTCTTCCAAACAAAACCGGCGCAAGGGGCAAGCCCGTGCGCCAGCGGTGCGCCCTATGACTTAAGGTGTCCGAAAAGGCAAGCAACCCATGAACTTCACGACACCTGGACGCCACAAAAGGATGCAGGCGAAACGACCTTGGGAGCCACGGCGACCTTGCTCCGTTGTTACGCACGAAAGGAGCTGCATCATGACTGCATTATCGATCAGGGCCGCAGTTGCGTCACTTGGCGCGATCGCGATTGCAGGCTGCACCACGTCAGGCATTGGAACAGGACAATCCATCGGCGGCAATCTCGGTGCCACATTCAGTTGGACGGAAACCGGCGGAACCCAGGGCACGATGGTCGCCCAGCTAAGTAACGGCCAGGTGTTCCAGGGACCGATGTTCCAGATCACTTCCGAAGCCCGCGTTGACTACGGCCCGCTGTGGAACGGCTGGGGTCCTGGTTGGGGCTGGGGCGGCGGCTGGGGCGGCCGGCGCTGGGGCTACGGCTGGGGCGGCTGGGGTGGGTGGGGTCCAGACACAATCACTCAGTATAGCGGTCAGGTCCTCGCCAATCTTCAGGGGCCCAGCGGGTTCATGCGCTGTCACTTCACGCTGATGAGCCCTTCCGTCGGGATGGCCGGCGGCGGGCTTGGACAGTGCCAGCTTCCGAATGGAACGATCATCAACGCCCAATTCCCGCGGCACTAAGACTTCCGGAGAAGCCGGCTGACGATTAGTTGTCGCCGTCTTCTCCCTTGCGCATCCGCCGGCGCGATTTCTGCTTTCGACCTAAAGCCGACTACACGGCCGTAGTCTGAGCTATTGGCGGGCCATCGCGACCGCCAAGGCCTGTTCGGCCGTTACGAGATGATCGGACGACTCCGCGTCAGCGTTGATCGCCAGTTGCACGCCCTTGACCATGCCGTTGAACGCGTTGCCACTCGGTCCGTAGTCCGGGGAAACGGGCGCGCCATTGTCGATGCCAACATCGCAACCATCGTCGGCGGAGAAGACCATCGCCAGAGTAGCGTCGACCCGACCCTTGCCGGAAGGTGCACCGTCGATGAACAGGGTCACGTCGCCCCCCTTGCCGAGCCCGCCGCCGTCATACGCGAATTCCATCCGCGCCTGATGCTCGCCGCTCGGGATTGCCTTGTCAGATTCGACATAGAACCATTTCAAGCCGCCCAGATTGTAGCAATATTTCAGCTTGCCGTTGTTCGCGTACAGCGACCAGCCGCCAATGTTGGCGCCCTGCGCGACAATGACTCCCTGCGCAGGTTTGCCGTCCGGCACCACCAGCTCAGCGGTCACAGAATGAGACTTGTTCTTGAGGTTGAGGACGCAATTCTCGCCGAGGCGACCCATGCCCGCGAGAAGGACTTGGCTGTTACCGGTCACCAGTATCGGCCGGCCCGCAGTGTCGGAGTTCATGCGGGATGCCAGGTCGTCATTCAACGGGAGAACATTGTACTTCACCGCTTCGATGAGCCACAGGCGCTGAAGCTCGTGAAGCTTCTCGGGATTCTCCTTCGCGATGTCCTTGGCCTGGGTCCAGTCCTTGTTCGTGTCGTAGAGCTCCCAGACGTCATCGTCGAATGCCGGCATCTTTGCGCCGACCAGAAGCCACGGCGTGTTGTGACGCGTCACTGCGGTCCATCCGCAGTGATAAATGCCGCGGTTGCCGAACATTTCGAAATATTGCGTCTCGTGCTGGTCCGGTGCCTTTGCGTCGTTGAACGAGTAGAGCATGCTGACGCCCTCGAGCGGCGTCTGCATCACTCCATCGACGGCGTCGGGTTGAGGCAGGCCAGCCGCCTCTAGGATCGTCGGCGCGACGTCGATGACATGGTGGAACTGGTCGCGGTTCTCGCCCTTGCCTTTTATGTGGCTCGGCCAATGAACGATCGTCCCGTTGCGCGTACCCCCGAAGTGCGACGCGACCTGCTTGGTCCACTGGTAGGGCGTGTCCATCGCGTGGGCCCACCCGACTGCATAATGGTTGTATGACGTTGGTCCGCCGAGTTCGTCGATTTTGCTCGTCAGATATTCCGGCGTCTCGAGCGCACCCAGCCCATTGAAGTTCAGCATTTCGTTGAAAGTGCCGTTGAGCGTTCCTTCGGCCGAGGCGCCATTGTCGCCGATGATGTAATAGATCAGCGTGTCATCGAGCAGCCCCAGCTTCCCGATAGCGTCGATCAACCTTCCGACATGATGGTCGGTGTATTCCATGAAGCCGGCGTAAACTTCCATTTGACGCCTCAGGATCGGCTTCAGATCCTCGGGCATGTCGTCCCAGGCAGGAATTTCCTCGTGGCGAACAGTCAGCTCGCTGTCCGGCGGGATCGCGCCGATCTTGAGCTGCCGGGCGAAGGTTTCCTCGCGAACATTATCCCAGCCTTGGTCGAACTTGCCTTTGTACTTGTCGGCCCATTCCTTGGGCACATGGTGCGGAGCATGGGTGGCACCCGGCGCAAAATAGACGAAGAACGGCTTGTCGGGCGCGAGCATTTTCTGCTGGCCGACCCACTTGATGGCCTTGCTCGTCATGTCGTCGACGAGGTGGTAGCCCTCCTCAGGCGTCTTGTCGGGTTCGACCGGTATCGTGCCTTCGAACAGGGCCGGGTACCATTGGTTGGATTCGCCGCCAATGAATCCATAGAAATATTCAAATCCCCCACCGCCGCTCGGCCATTGGTCGAACGGGCCTACCGGGCTGGTCTGCCACACCGGCACTTCGTGACACTTGCCGAATTGCGCGGTGTTGTAGCCGTTGAGCTTGAGCGTCTTTGCGAGCGGCGCCGCCGTGTTGCGCAGCACTGAGGAGTAGCCAGGTGCGCCGGTGGCGACCTCCGTAATTGCGCCCATGCCGACCGAATGGTGATTACGGCCCGTGAGCAAAGCCTGGCGGGTCGGTGAGCAAAGCGCGGTGGTATGAAAGCGGCGATATCTTAAACCGCCGGCGGCCAGCTTTTCCGCATTTGGCGTCTGGCACGGGCCGCCGAACGCGCTCGAGGAGCCATACCCGGCATCGTCGATGAGGATGATGAGCACATTGGGAGCGCCTTTCGGAGGGCGCAATTGCGAAATGGGCGCGAAGTGGGTGTCAGGGTCCTTGGCGTTGTAGGTGATCAGGCCGACCCGAGGTTTCGAGGGGATGGGCAGGACGTTGCGCGAAATGTTCTCAGATACGTCGGCCATGCGGGTCCCCCGAGCAAAGGATTGAGACGGGGGGCTAGGCCGTGCGCCTCAGCACCTCCATCAGGAGAATCCCACCTGTCAGCTGCCGTTGGAACGAGTCTCGCCGAAGGGCATTAAACGCGGCGCTAAGCGCCTCCTTAAGCGAGACGCGGGTCCCGGAGTTGCGCCGCCGATACAGAGCTAGTCACGTGGAGATGAGGGTGGCGCTACGGCTCAGGTAGCGAACGAGGATATCTATATGTGTGAATTTCAGGCGACGGATATCGTGGAGTGCATCGACGACACGCCCGTTCACAAGCAGAGCCGGACCATGCCGCAGTGTGGCCGGCTGTACCGCGTTCATTCGGTCAGGCACTCGGGTGACGGCTACAGCATCCGTCTGCGTGAGCTGACACCCGAATGCTATCGCGGGGGCCCTTGCTGCTGCGGCAATTGCGGTTGGGACAGCGGCCGTTTCCGGCTGGTCGACCGCCCAACCGGAGGCCGCTTGGCTCTGTTCCATTCGATGCTGAGGCAGAGCGTTAGTGGGCCGGCGCCGGAAAAGGTGGACCATTCTTAGATCTGCTGTCCTACAGCATTGCCGTTAGGACATAGATTGGCTGTGACCTTCGACTGGCGGCCGGTAGTTTAGCGACAGGCATCGCGGTCACTGCGAAGATCGGTGAAGATCGGCGGCTGACGGGGCCTCGACGTGGCGCCGGCCCAGAGGGTAGAAAGAGCCATGGCCACGCACCTTCGCTCGGTTCAACCCACGCCCGACGCCCTCGAAGGCATGAGTCTGCCCGGCTGGCTCTATTACGATCCGGAATTCTTCGAGGCGGAGAAGAAGGCATTTCTGCGCGCCGCCCCGCAGATAGTTTGCCATGTAAACGAGATTCCCTATTCGGGTGATTGGCGCACGCTCGAATATCTCGGCGAGAGCGTGATCGCCATCCGCGGCGACGATGGTGAGGTGAGGGCGTTCTCGAACGTCTGCCGCCATCGCGGATCGCGGATCGTCGATGGCGCGGCGGGCTGCGCGAAGGTGCTGACCTGCCCGTACCACGCGTGGAGCTATGCGCGGGACGGGCGGCTGGTCGGCGTTCCGCATCGCAATGAATATCCGGGATTGCAGACGGAGAAGCTCGGCCTGTTCCCTGTCGCGCTGGAAAGCTGGCGCGGCTTCCTGTTCGTCACGCTCGAGCCGGGCGCCCCGTCCGTCGCTGAGATGATGGCGCCCTATAACCACGAGGTTGAGCCCTACCGGCTCGAGGATCTGCAGGCGATTGGGCGCGTCACTCTCCGCCCCCGAACTCTCAAC
>Ga0308174_10001714_pt1 | contig 10418 bp, 8 predicted proteins | sample PhyPR2_FD_203894 | JGI IMG/M metagenome (GOLD analysis project Ga0308174, IMG submission 203894) | Soil microbial communities from UC Gill Tract Community Farm, Albany, California, United States - DLSLS.P.R2 | ecosystem: Environmental > Terrestrial > Soil > Agricultural land | place: USA... | reverse complement strand
CGTCGCGATTCCGGCGCGCCGCGCATCATCCGGGGACTCCAAAGGAAGCGGTTGTCCGTCGACCTTCGTGGTGCCGGCGTCGGGCTGATAGACCCCGGAGATGATCTTGATCAGGGTGGACTTGCCGGCGCCATTCTCGCCAAGCAGCGCATGAACTTCGCCCCGCGCGACCTCGAACGAAACGCCCGACAGCGCACGAACGCCTGGAAAAGATTTCTCGATGCCCTCGACCGCCAGCAGCGGCGCCGCAGGCGTATTCTCTCGCAGCGCTACGTCGCCGGCATCGCTCATGCGGCCACGACCTCATCAGGCGCATCGGCCGCGATCATCACCTCGATGCCGGCGTCGCGCAGCATGTCGAGCGCGTGTTTAGGCGCCTCGGCGTCGGTGATGACAGTCGATATCCGCGACAGCGGGCACACCACCAGGCTGCCGCGTGCCGTGAATTTGGAGCTGTCGGCCAGCACCACCAGCCTGTCGGCGCGCTTGATCAGCTTGCTCTCGGCGCGGGCGATCAATGGATCGCCTTCGACCACGCCGAGTGGGCCGATCGAGATCGCGCTCATGAACATGCGCGAGGCCGAATAATGCTGGATCGCGTCCTCCTCGAACGGCGACACGATCAGTTTCTGCTCGCGATAGACCTCTCCGCCCGGCAATGCGACGCGGCAATTGGAATGGTGAATCAACGTCTCGGCCAATGGATAGGAATTGGTGAGAACCTTGAGACGGCGCTCGCGCAGGAACTCGCCCATCTGGAACGTTGTGGTGCCGCCATTGATGATGATGGCGTCGCCGTCGCTGCACAGCGCGACCGCGGCGCGCGCGATCGCCCGCTTGGCGGCAACGTTGAGCGTCTTGCTGATCTCGAAGGAGCGGGTCGCCAGCGCCGGCGCGTCGCCCGCCTCCGCCGACGAACCTGACATCGCCTCCAATCCGCCACGCACACGCGTCGCCGAACCCATCTCGGCAAGCCGGACAAAATCGCGCCGGACGGAGGCTTCGGAGGCGCCGGTGGCACGGCAGACATCGGCGATCCGAACCAGCGGCTGCTGCTTCAGCATTGCCTTGATCAGCTGCCAGCGCTCGCGTTCATGCACGGCCCTGTTCCTCCCGATATGCATAGCTAGTCATGAACTTTGCGTGCGGTCAACGCTAAACCCCCAATTTCATCCATGATCAATCACCTGCGCAGCAACATCGATCATGCGGTGATTGACCGTGATCGATCGCGATACTATCGTTCGTGCAACTACAGAGTAAGGAGGAGAGGTTCATGACCAAGGCCGCGGCCGGGCCGCTTCCGGATCTCTGGAACGATGCCCATGCGGCGCAGCTCGATGAGCCGGGCCTGTTGCTCTATCGTTCGAACCTGCTCGGCAGCGACCTGCGCATCACCAATTTCGGCGGCGGCAACACCTCGGCCAAACTCACCATGACCGATCCGCTGACGCAGCAGCCCGTCACCGTGCTGTGGGTCAAGGGCTCAGGCGGTGACATCGGCTCGATGAAGCGCGACGGCTTCTCCACGCTTTATCTCGACAAGCTTGAAAGCCTGAAACAGCTCTATCGGGGCCTCGCCCATGAGGACGAGATGGTCGCGCTGTTCAATCACTGCACCTTCAACCTCAATCCGCGCGCGACCTCGATCGACACGGCTCTGCACGGTTTCGTGCCCCACCCGCATGTCGATCATGTCCATGCCGACGCCGTCATTGCCATCGCCGCTTGCGCGAATGCCGAGCAGTTGACGATGCAGGTGTTCGGCGGCGAAATCGGCTTCCTGCCGTGGCAGCGGCCCGGCTTCGACCTCGGCCTGAAACTCGGCGCGATGGCGACCGAGCATCCCGAATATGTCGGCGTGGTGCTCGGCGGCCACGGCCTGTTCACCTGGGGGCCGACCTCGAAAGCGGCCTATCAGACCACGCTACGCACTATTCAGCGAGCCGCCGACTGGCTGGCGGAACACGAAAAGCAGCCCGCCTTCGGCGGTCCGCGCGTCGATGCCGCCCCGCCCGAGACGCGCCGCGCCGTTGCGGCGGCGCTGATGCCGCTGATCCGTGGCAGGATCTCGCGCGACGAGCGCAAGGTCGGACATTTCACCGATGCGCCTGAGGTGCTGGAGTTCGTCAATTCGCACGCGCTGGACCAACTAGCGCCGCTCGGGACCTCCTGCCCCGATCATTTCCTGCGCACCAAGATTCGCCCGCTGGTGCTGCCGTTCGACGGCGATGTCGGCAAGCTTGCCAATTCGCTCGACGCGCTGCTCGAAGCCTACCGCGCCGACTACGCCGCCTATTACCAGCGCTGCAAGCGACCGGATTCGCCCGCCATGCGCGATCCCAATGCGGTGATCTACCTGGTGCCCGGCATCGGCATGCTCTCCTTTGCCAAGGACAAGGCGACCGCGCGGATCGCTTCGGAGTTCTATATCAACGCCATCAACGTCATGCGCGGCGCCTCCGGCGTCAGCACCTATGTCGGCCTGCCGGAACAGGAAGCTTTCGATATCGAATATTGGCTGCTCGAAGAAGCCAAGCTGCAGCGCATGCCGAAGCCCAAAGCGCTGGCCGGCAGGATCGCCTACATCACCGGCGGCGCCGGCGGGATCGGCGGCGCGACGGCGCTGCGGCTGCTGAACGAAGGCGCCTGCGTGGTGCTGGCCGACATCGACCAGCAGGCGCTCGACGCGCGCATCGAGGCGATCGTGCAACGCTTCGGCCGCGACAGCGCCGTGGGCATCAAGCTTGACGTGACCGACGAAGCGAATGTTGCCGCCAGCTTCACGCAGTCCATTCTCGCCTATGGCGGCATCGACATCGTGGTCTCCAATGCCGGCATCGCCTCGGCCTCGCCGGTCGAGGACACCAGCCTGGCGCTGTGGCAGAAGAACATGGATGTGCTCGCCACCGGCTATTTCCTGGTGGCGCGCGAGGCATTCCGCCTGATGCAACGCCAGCAAAGCGGCGGCGCGATCGTGTTCGTCGCCTCCAAGAACGGCCTCGCGGCCTCAGCCGGTGCGTCGGCCTATTGCGCGGCCAAGGCCTCGGAAATTCACCTCGCGCGTTGCCTTGCGTTGGAAGGCGCGCCGCATGGCATCCGGGTCAACACCGTCAATCCCGACGCGGTGCTGCGTGGCTCCAAGATCTGGGCCGGCGAATGGCGCCGGCAACGCGCCGCCTCCAACAAGGTGGCGGAAGATGAGCTCGAGGAGGTCTACCGGCAACGATCGATGCTGAAGCTCTCGGTATTGCCGGAGGACATTGCCGAGGGCGTCTATTTCTTCGCCAGCGATCTTTCCGCCAAGTCGACCGGCAATATCCTCAATGTCGATGCCGGCAACGCGCAATCCTTCACGCGGTGACGCCAATCGTAGGGCAACAGGCATGACCGGCTTTTCCATCAGCGAGGATTTTCTCCAAAGCGAGAATGCGCCACGAAAGAGCGCGCTCGACGAGGATTATACGGCGCTATCACGTTCGTTGGCGCGCCGCGGCATCGACAGTGAGGCGCTGACACGCAGCGTTATGGCGTTCGGAGTTGCGATCCCGACCTGGGGCGTCGGCAGCGGCGGCACCCGTTTTGCGCGCTTTCCCGGCCCGGGCGAGCCGCGCCATCTGTTCGACAAGCTGGAGGATTGCGCCACCATCCACCATCTGGCGCGGGCGACACCGACGCTATCGCCGCATTTTCCCTGGGATGCGACCAGCGACTACGCGGCGCTGCGCGAAATCGCCACCGGATATGGGCTCTCTTTCGATGCGGTGAATTCGAACACTTTTCAGGATCAGCCGGGCCAAGCGCATTCGTACAAGTTCGGTTCGCTCTGCCATGTCGACCGCGCCGTGCGCGCCCAGGCGATCGCACACAATATCGACTGCATCACCATCGGACGCCAGCTCGGCTCTAGAGCGCTGACGGTGTGGATCGCCGATGGCTCGAACTTCGCCGGCCAGTCGAACCTGACCGAGGCGCTCGATCGCTATCTGGAGTCTATGGGCGAGATCTACGCGGCGCTGCCTGCCGATTGGCGGGTGTTTCTCGAGCACAAACTCTATGAGCCGGCGTTCTATTCGACCGTGATCTCCGATTGGGGAACGAGCCTTGCGGCGGCGCAAGAGCTCGGGCCGAAGGCACAGTGCCTGGTCGACCTCGGTCACCATGCGCCGAACGTCAATATCGAGCAGATCGTCGCCCGCTTGATCCGCTTCGGCAAGCTCGGCGGCTTTCACTTCAACGATTCGAAGTATGGCGACGACGATCTCGACGCCGGATCGGTCGAACCGTTTCGGCTGTTCCTGGTGTTCAACGAACTGATCGACGCCGAGAGGCGCGGCGCAAAGGGTTTTGCTCCGGCCTATATGCTCGACCAGTCTCACAACGTCACCGATCCGATCGAGAGCCTGCTTCAGTCGGCAATCGAATTGCAGCGCGCCTATGCCCAGGCGCTGATCGTCGACCGTCCGGCACTGGCCGCGGCGCAGGCCGCCAATGACGCGCTCGGCGCCCACCTCGAACTCAAGCGCGCCTTCACCACCGATGTGTCACCGATCCTGGCCATGGCGCGGCTGCGGGCCGGTGGCGCCATCGCGCCGATCGAGATCTATCGCGCCTCCGGCTATCGCAAGCAAAAGGTAAGCGAGCGGCCGCAGGTCACCGGCACTTCGGCCGGAATCGTCTGAGACAACCAATTACCATTTGAAGGTGGCGGTGAGGAAATCCGGCGTACCGCCGCACGCCGCGCACAGGCTGAGCAACTCGGGCTCCGTAAGCGACCGGTGAATGCCGGTCCGCACCAGCAAGGTCGACAATCCCATTGCCTTGCCGCCGCACACATCGTGCTCCGGACTGTCACCGATCATCAGGGTACGCGCGCTGGCATCGCGCGCTGCGAGGGCCAGCGCATGGCGAAAGAACGCACTGTGGGGTTTGCCGACGTAATCGACCCGGCCCCCAAGATCCTCATAGATCCGCGCGATCGCGCCCGGCGCGGGAACGAGCTCGCCGTCCCGGATCATGGTGATATCGGGATTGACACAGATTGCCGGCACGCTGGCCTGCGCCGCCGTTTGTAGCTGTGCACGATAAGCCGCCAGCGATGTCCTTGGCGCGTCCGAGCCGGCGAACACCAGGAACGCGGCGTCGGCGGGTCTGGCCACCAGGTCGAATTCGTCAGGTGCAAACGCATAGTGATCGCCGTGGCGTCCGATCACGCAGGCCGCCGCTCCGGTCGTAAACTTCGGACCGAGACCCCCGCTGCGGACGAGCTGCAGGCCGACCTCGCCTGAGCTCAAGACGCGGAACTGGGAGCCGGAAAATCCCAGCTTCCTGAGCCGGGTCAGATTGTCGGCGGCATCCTTGCCCGAATTCGTCAGAACGATGATCTCGCGCCCATCGCTGGCAATCCGGGCCATTGCATCGATGGCGCCGTGATAGGCCGCGACGCCGTCATGCAACACGCCATACTGGTCAATGATCGATCGAGGCGCTCCGTACCCCCGACGTGCCGACATCGACTCCAAGAACAAGGTCGCTTATGGTGTCCTCGCATCGAGCGACTGCCGATATTTCTCCGCGTCCCAATTCGGCAACTGCGCTTCGTCATCCGAGGCCAAGGGCGCGGCAGCGGTGTCGATTGGAATCAGGATCGAGCGCTCCATCGCCTCCGCCATCCAGGTGCCGCTCGCCTTGACCCACATCACGTCATCGCGCTTCAGCAAGATGTTGCCGCCAGCCCCCTGAATGACCAGAGGGTCCCGTCCGAGCCGTGCCGCCAGCGCGAGCACCTCGCGCATCTCGGAATCGTCTGCGCCGGTCACGCCGATTTCGCCATCGTGAACATCCAATCGGAAAACGCCTGCTTCTGACCAGGCGTGAGATGGAGCCCGTGCTTGGTCCGCCGCTCCAAAATATCCTCCGGGGTCACCGCCCACTCCTCGCGTTGCAGGAATTCGGCCTCGCGCTGATAGAACACGCCGCCGAAATGACGCCCGAGATCAGCGGGCGCACGCACCCCGTCAAGCAGCCGGTGAGCACGAGTGCCATAGAGCCGCGCAGTGTGAGCGAGCACCTCGCGCGGCAGGGTCGGATAGTCGCGATGAAGACGAGTGGCAAATGCATCGAAGTCGGCCGACGCGATATCGCCGCCCGGCAATGCCGCGCCTGCCGTCCACGGGCCGGTCATGGCGGGAAAATAAGGCTTCAGCTTTTCGAGCGCGTGCTCGGACAATTTGCGGAAGGTCGTGATCTTGCCGCCGAACACCGACAGGATCGGTGCGGCTCCATCAGCGTCATTGAGTTCGAAGACATAGTCGCGCGTCACCGCCGACGGATTCTCGGCATTGTCGTCGAACAGCGGCCGGACGCCGGAAAACGAATGGACGACGTCGGCACGCGCGAGCTGGCGCAGGCAATAGCGATTGACGGCGCGAAGCAAATAGCAAATCTCGTCCTCGCCGGCCGCGACGCTATCAGCGTCGCCACTATAGGGAATATCGGTGGTTCCGATCAGACAGAGTTCGTCCTGATAGGGATTGACGAAGATCACCCGTCGATCGTCATTCTGGAACAGATAAGCGTGCGGCCCGTCCCAAAACTTCCGCACCACGATATGGCTGCCTTTGACCAGGCGAACGCGGTGGCCCGCATTCAGCCCCGCATTGCGCCGCAGCACGTCCTCGACCCAGGGGCCTGCCGCATTGACGATGGCGCGGGCCGAAACCGAACTGACAACGCCGGACTGATCGCGCAGCTCCGCGCACCAGATCCCGCCGTCCCGGCGCGCTGACACGAGTGGCGTTCGTGTCAGGACGCGAGCGCCGCGCGCCGCTGCGTCGAGCGCATTGAGAATGACCAGCCGCGCATCGTCGACCCAGCAATCCGAATATTCGAAGGCGGTCCGAAACTCCGGCTTGAGCGCTCTGCTCGCAAGCTCGCTTGCAAGATCGAGGCGTCGTGATTTCGGCAGCAGCTTGCGGCCGCCGAGATGATCGTACAGCATCAGCCCCAGCCGGATCATCCAGGCCGGGCGCTGCTCCTTCGAATGCGGCAGCACGAAACGCAGCGGCCAGATGATATGCGGCGCTGCGCGCAACAAGACTTCGCGCTCGATCAGCGCTTCACGAACCAGGCGGAATTCATAGTACTCGAGATAGCGCAGGCCGCCATGGACCAGCTTCCCGGATCGCGAGCTCGTTCCCTGCGCCAGATCGTCCTTCTCGCACAACAGCACGCTGAGGCCGCGGCCGGCGGCATCGCGGGCGATGCCTGTGCCGTTGATGCCGCCGCCGACAACGAGAAGATCGACCGTATCAGCCGCCATCACCTTGATGCGATCTTCTTTGATTTGGATGGTGGATCCTGCACGCCATAGCTGCCGAACGCGCTGGCCGTCTCGGCGATGTCGGCGTCGCTGAGCAGAACGGGACCACCGATCGCCAAGGTGAGATAATATTGCCGCGCGATGGTCTCGAGCTCGACTGCGAGCCACATCGCCTTGTCGAGCGAGGTCCCGACCGCGATCATGCCGTGGTTCGCCAGCAAGCATGCCGTGCGGCCCTCCAGCGCCTGCAGCGCATAGTCAGACAGCTCCTTGGTGCCGAAGCGCGCATAGCCGGCAACACGCACATTCGTGCCGCCGAACGCCGCCATCATGTAGTGGCAGGCTGGAATCTCCTTGCGCGCGATCGCCAGCACCGTCGAGTACGTCGCGTGGGTGTGCACGATGCCGCCGACCTCCGGCCGCGCCTTCATGATGTCAAGATGAAACCGCCATTCGGTCGATGGCTTCAGCGGCCCCTCCCACGATCCATACTCCCCCGCGATCGGCATCGCGGCGACCATCTCGGGCGTCATGATGTCATACGGTGTCGCCGACGGTGAGATCAGCATGGTGTCGCCATGCCGGGCCGAGATGTTTCCCGAGGTGCCCTGGTTCAAGCCGGAGGCATTCATCCAGCGGCACTTGTCGATGATCGCTTTCCGCAATTGCAGCTCGGTGTCGTCCATGGTTCCGCTCCTGGTAGATCAGCAAAGATGGTGAAGAGATTCGCCGTTCAGATATCGCTGCACTTCTAACGCCGCGGCTCGGGCTGCGATCCTGACGGTCTTGACGGACGCACCCGCGATATGCGGGGTCAGCGTGACGTTTGGCAACTGCAGCAGCGGCCAATCCGGCGGAACCGGCTCCACGGCGAAAGTCTCGATGGCGGCACCGCGCAAATGCTCGGAGGCGAGCGCGTCATACAAGGCTTGGTAGTCCACCAATGGGCCGCGCGCCGTGTTGACGAAGAAGCTGCCCGGCTTCATCGCGGCAAACTGCGCTGCGCCGATCATGCCTCGCGTTTCCTCGGTGACGCGGGGATGCAGGCTCACCACGTCGGATTGCGCCAGCAGACGCTCGAAGCCGACCTGCTCGACACCATCATTGAGGTCCTCGACCGCGAGTTGGACATAGGGGTCGCAAACCAGGATCCGGCAGCCGAACGCCTTGAGCAGCCGCACCACCCGCGTGCCGACATGGCCATAGCCGATGACGCCCACCGTCATCTCGGACAGCTCATCGCCGGTCAGATCGGCGCGGTAGAGGTCGCCGTGCCACTCGCCCCGCCGCAAGGAGTCGTGGCCGCGCGTGATCAGGCGGGTCTGGGAGAGGATGGCGCCGATGGTGAATTCCGCGACCGCGCTGGCGTTGCGTCCGGGCGTGTTGACGACCTGGATGCCGCGCGCGCGGGCAGCACGAACGTCGATATTGACAGGACCGCCACGGGACACCGCCACCAGCTTCAGGTGCGGCAGGCGATCCATCATCCCGGCCGACAAGGGCGCGAGATGCGTCACCAGGATCGGAGCATCACCGATGAAGGCGACGATATCGTCGGGCTGTCCCATATATTCCTTCAGGCCGTCCATACCTGCCTTGGCATAGCCATGCTCCATCGGCTCGTCGGGCCATGGCTGCTCCAGCGAACGGATCGCGAGCGTGTCACCGCAGACATCCCTTAACGCCTCCTCGAACAGACGCGGCAGCATGAAGCGATCCCCGATAATAGCTACCGATTGCGTCATGGGTTTGCCTCCCTTGCGTCAGCCAGGGCGGCCCAGACCGGGGGCATGGCTTCACGAACAGACCGATAGATCGGGAAAAGCTTGTCGTAGAGCACGCGACGCTCGGGATCGGGATCGATCGCAGGCCCGAGCGTCGGCGTGACCCAGCGATCCGCGCAATCCGCAAGGCTCGCGTAGTGGCCGAGACTCATCGCGGCAATCATCGCAGCGCCGGCCGCTCCGGTTTCGTCGCGCATCACCCGCCGCACCGATGACCCAAGGATATCCGCAAAAATCTGCAGCAGGCTCGACGAGCGCGCCGCACCGCCGGTGACACGAATCTCTTCTGGAATTTTTCCCATCACGCTGTAGCAATCGCGCGCGGCAAGGCCCAGCCCTTCATAGATCGCGCGGATCAGGCCGGCGAAGGTGGTGTTGGTCGAAAGCCCGACGAACTGCGCACGGGCATCGGCGTTCATGAAGGGACCGCGTTCACCGGCCTGCAGGATATAGGGATGATACAGCGCGCTGCCCGGCGTCGCGGCAGCGACATGCGCGTCAGCGCCGGCCAGCAGCGCCTGCCGGTTCGCGTCGATCCCGGCCATGGCGCAGGCCTGCCGGGCCATCTCGATCGCCCAGTCGATATTGACCGTCCCCGCCATGTTGGACTGGATCTGCGCATAATGGCCGGGGGTGGGCAACGCCATGGTATACCCTGAGCAGGCCGGGTTGAGCGCGACCGCCTCGGCACCGACGCTCATCCGCATGTGCATACCGGTCGAGCCGAGAATGGAGCAGCCGACCTCGCCGCCGACATCGTAGAGCCCTCCGCCGATCGCCGAGCAGACGACATCGACGTAGCCGAGCACCACGGGCAAGCCGCTCGGCAGGCCAGTCGCGGCCGCCGCCGTGGCCGAGAGCCCGTGATGCGTCTGCGCGCCATCGACGATCTCGGGTAACAGGCCGGCATGCCCTGCAATGCCGAGCCGCTCGCAGATGTCAGGCGCGTAGCTTCGGCTGCGAAAGTCGCCATAGGTGAAGACGGCCTCCGAAGGATCGACGGCGCGAACGCCGGTCAGCTTGAAATATAGCCAATCCTTGCAATGCAGGGCGGTCGCGGCCCGTTCCAGCCGCTCCGGCTGATGCTGCTGCATCCAGGCCAACTGGATCGATTGCTGGCAGGCGTTCAGGCCGGTGCCGGTGGTCGCATAGTGGGCGGCGTGATCGGGCCCTGCGACGAAGATCGCCGCCATCTCAGCCGCCCGCGAATCCAGCCAGATCAGTCCATCGCCGACCGGTTCCCCGTCAGCATCGATCAACCAGCAACCATCGCCCTGCCCGGTCACGGCCAGAGCTACGACGCGCTCTGCCAG
>Ga0308174_10001713_pt1 | contig 10419 bp, 6 predicted proteins | sample PhyPR2_FD_203894 | JGI IMG/M metagenome (GOLD analysis project Ga0308174, IMG submission 203894) | Soil microbial communities from UC Gill Tract Community Farm, Albany, California, United States - DLSLS.P.R2 | ecosystem: Environmental > Terrestrial > Soil > Agricultural land | place: USA... | reverse complement strand
CGGCGCCGGTGTTCGTTGCCGGATACATGGTTCTGGAATTGATTCTCGGCGTTACTGGCACCCAGGCCGGCGTGGCGCACTTCGCCCATCTGGGCGGTGCGCTGATCGGTTTCGTCCTGATTCGCTACTGGCGGCCGCGGCCTCCAGCGTACCTGTAGCGAGCGGGAGCAGGTAGAAGGGAGAAAGAAGAAAGGAGATCAGGATTCGCCCCATCCGCGTCCAGCACCCTTCCCTGCAAGCGGCGAAGGAGAAAACACACGGGCGGCGCTGACGACTCAGGGTCGATAAATCGTGCCGTTCTTCATCACGAAGGTCACGTGCTGCAACGTTTCGATATCCTGCAGCGGATCGCCGGGAACCGCAACGATATCGGCGTAATAGCCGGCGCGCAGGCGGCCGATCTCCTTGTCCCAGCCGAGCAGGGCCGCTGCGTTGAGCGTCCCGGCCCGGATCGCGCCCAACGTTGTCATGCCGTTTTGCACCAGCAGCGCGAATTCGCGCCCCTGGGTGCCATGCGGAAACGGACCGACGTCGGAGCCCAGTGCGATCGGCACGTGCGCGGCGAGTTGACGTTTGAACTGTTGAACGTGATAGGCGCCGATCGCGCGATAGCGCTCGGCTGCTTCAGGGGTTGCGGCGTGTTCGGTGAAGTGCTCGAGCACCGCGAAGGTCGGCACCGCATAGATGCCGCGCTCGCGCATCAGCTGCATCGTCGCATCGCTGAGTTGGTAGGCATGATCGAGCGAAGCGACGCCCGCGCGAGCGGCCATGCCGGCGCCGGGTTCGCCGGTCGCATGCACGGCGACCTTGCGGCCGAGGCGCGCGGCTTCGCGCACCGCGGCCCGAAGTTCGTCTTCAGTGAATTGGTATGGTGTGGAGAACTCCCCCGCGGCGATCCGGTCCTTGCCCGTTTGATAAATTTTCACGAAATCGGCGCCGAGTTTCGCCTGCGCTCGAATGACCGTGACGAGTTCGTCGGCGCTGTTTGCATACGTGGCATTCGGCAGCGCATGGGCTTCCGGATTCACGCCGATCGCATCTTCGTGACCGCCGAGAATGTCGACGGCGTTGCCGCTGATGCGCAGCCGCGGCCCCGGTATCCAGCCGCGGTTGATCGCGTCGCGCACCGCCGTGTCGGCCGCGCCGGCGCCTTCGGTGCCCATGTCGCGCTCGGCGGTGAAGCCGGCCATCAAATCCTCACGCGCCGCCACGGTGGCGCGAACTGTGCGCTCCGGAACGGACTCGTTGAAGGTCTGCGCGTCTTCGGCGCCCGGGTGCAGGAACAGGTGCACATGGGCATCGATGAATCCCGGCATCAAGGTCGCCTCGCCGAGATCGACAATGCGCGCATTGGCCGCATGCTCGACCTGCGTACCGGCCGCAACGATGCGTTCGCCATCGACCAGCACTTCTCCCGGAGTCAGGAGATTGCCGCTATCGACGTCGAGCAGGCGTGCCGCATGCAACACGATCGGCTGCGCCGCTGGCACGCTGGCTGTTTCGGCCGGAGCAATTCCGGCCAGTGCCAGCAGCGCGCCGATGCAAACGCGTGCGCCAGCGGTAATGATCGGTACGTTAACCATGCTGCTCTCCCTCGCAATGCGGCAAAGTATACAAACGCTCAGCGCAGCGTGAGGAAATCCGGGCTGCAGACGAAGCGCAACGCATCCAGGCGCAACATCGATCGCGGCAGTGCCGCCCGCAACCCGTCGAGTTCGACCACCAGTGCCTCGATCTCGGCCGCGCTCACCGCCGGGTTGACCTTGGTCAAGGCCATCAAGCGGGCGTGCTCGGCACCCAGATCGCGTTCGGCATCCGAAACTGCGCGCGCGATCTCGTCGGCGGCGCGGACACGCGCGACTTCCTCTCCGCGCTTGAGCATCGGCGGCACCAGCTTGGAAAGGTGCTTGCGATAGCGCGGCACCTCAACCGGGCGCTCGATCGCGCGCTGCAATGCAAACGCGCCGGCGCGGTAGTCCGGACGCTCGACCAGACGCGTGTCGACCGCGATGCGCAGCGGAAGCGGCGGCAGGAAGCGCTCGGCCGCGAGCGCGCGCGGCGCATTGGCATCCAGCACGAACAGCATCTCGAGCAGCGCGCTGCGCGCCGGCAGTGAATCGTCCACCAGGAACGCGGCGTTGCCGGATTCGCTGCCGAGCAGCAGATCCATGGCCGCCGTCACCATCGGGTGGTCGGCGCCGAGGAACGGCAGCTCCTCGCGCACCAACGCGACAGCGCGGTCGAAAGTGATCTGCTGCGGCCCATCGCGCAATCCCGGAAAGCCCTCGGTGCTCAGGTATTCCGGATCGAGCACGTGGGTGCGGCTGCCCTGGTCTTCGTTTTCCACGCCGAGTTGCTCGAACAGGCGCAGCACGAATTCGTCCGCGTCGTGATCGGCATCCGCGGCCGCCAGCGTCGCGCGCAACTGCTGTTGGCGCGCGTCGCGCTGGTTGGCAAGTTCCAGCAGGCGGTCGCGACCACTGTTGATCAGGTCCGACAGCTCGGCGTGCGTCGCGCGTGTTTCGGCAACGATCAGGTCGATCTCGACATCGGATTCCTCGGCGCCGCGTGCATGCTCGATGGCCACGCGCTGCAGTCGCTCTCCAAAACGGCGCAGCAGCTCGCGCCCATCGGCCGGACTGCTGCGGAATGCGTCGAGTCCCTGGTCGTACCAGCGCACCAGCGCCTGCTGGGCACTGCCCTGAAAGACGGCAACGTGCACATGGATGTCGTTGCGCTGGCCGATGCGATCGAGGCGGCCGATGCGCTGCTCTAGCAGATCCGGATCGAGCGGCAAATCCCACAGCACCAGGTGATGGGCAAACTGAAAGTTGCGGCCTTCCGAGCCGATTTCGGAACACAGCATCAGACGCGCACCACCCGCTTCGGCGAAGAAGGCTGCGTTGCGATCACGCTGCACGATCGTCATCGTCTCGTGGAAGCGCGCGAGCTTGACCCCGCTACGCGTGCGCAACGCGTCTTCAAGGGCCATCACCTTGGCCTGGGTGCGGCAGATCAGCAGGAATTTGTCTTCCGGATGGCGTTCGATCAACGTGATCAGCCACGCCAGGCGTGGATCGTCGGCGTAATTGGTTGCGTGCGGCGCCGGTGGCTGCTGGACGTCGGCGGTGAACTCGGCGAGCAGGCGCTGGCGCGCATCGTCGTCGAGCACGTTCGCCTCGAGCTGGGTGATGTGTGCGAGACGGCGCGGAAAGCCGCCGACTGCGGCGCGGCGCGAGCGGAACATCGTGCGGCCGGTGCCGTGCCGATCGATCAGCGCGTCGACTACGGCATCGGTCGAGGCCGGATTGCCGAGCACCGCGATCAAGGCCGGATCATCGTGCAGGATGGCGCCGAGCTGCGACATTTCGTCCGGCAGGAGTGCGGTGCCTTTTTGCAGATTGTCCACAATGCGCGACAGCTCGACATAACCCTCCGCTTCGCGCTGATAGCGCTCCAGGTCGCCATAGCGCGCCGGATCGAGCAGGCGCAGGCGCGCAAAGTGTCCGGTGCGGCCCAGCTGCTCGGGTGTCGCCGTCAGAAGGATCAGGTTCGGCACCGAACGCGCAATCGACTCGATCAGCGCGTACTCGGGGCTGGCCTGCTGCGGGCTCCAGGCCAGGTGATGCGCTTCGTCGACGATCAGCAGGTCCCAGCCGGCGGCAAGCGCCTGTTCGCGCCGCTTCGGCGAGTCGCGCAACAGGGCCATGTCCACGATCACCGATTGATCGTCGTCGAACGGATTGCGTCCCTCGCCGCCGAGTTCGATCGCTTCGCAGCGCTCCTCGTCGAACACCGCGAACGGCAGGTTGAATCGTCGCAGCAGTTCCACGAACCACTGATAGACGAGCACTTCGGGCAGCACGATCAGCGTGCGTGCGATGCGGCCGCTGGCCACCAGCCGGCCCAGGATCATGCCGGCCTCGATCGTCTTGCCAAGGCCGACTTCATCGGCAAGGAGCACGCGAACCGGGCGACGCGCCGAGGCGGCCTCTGCCACGCGCAATTGGTGCGGGATCAGCGCAATGCGTGCCGACATCAAGCCCCAGGCCGGCGAGCGGCGCCAGCGCGCGCGCTGCTCGAGCGCCTCGGCGCGAAACTCATAACGTTCGGCGCTATCCACGCGCCCCGCGATCAGACGCGCATCGGCACGCGAAATATCCTGCGCATCGTCGAGCTCACCTTCGGCCAGTGTATCGCCGCTGCCGAGGTAGCGCAGTGCACCGTCCACGGTCTCCACCCGCTCGACGATGAAACTTCGGCCTTTGCCGCTGATTCGGTCGCCGGCACGAAACTGCGCGCGTTGCAGCGGAGCGGCGTGGGTGGCATAGGCGCGAAGCGTCCCGGATGCCGCAAACACAACCTGGACGGTGCGTCCTTCGACGCGCAGGACAGTGCCGAGGCCGAGCTCCGGTTCGGCCAAGGAAATCCAGCGTTGGCCGGGCGCAAAGGGCATGGCGCAATTCTAACCGCGCCGGCGCGGATTTCGTTCAGTTGTCGTAAACACGGGGAGTCCAGACTTGCAGGCTTCACCCGTGGGAGGAGAACCGCATGGCAAATGAACCGGGCAAACCTGATTTTTCGAACGTGCAAAGTGGTTCCAGCACGACGGCGCCCGCGAACACGACGCCGCCCGCGAAGCCGGACTTCAGCAATGTCGAGTCCGGTGTGAGCTCGACGGCGCCGGCGGAAGTGCAAACCCACACCGTTGTTGCCGGCGACACGCTGTCGAAAATTGCAAAGCGATTCTATGGCAACGCGAATCGCTGGCACGAGATATTCGATGCAAACCGCGACCAGATCAGCAACCCGGACCTGATCCGGCCCGGACAAGTGCTGAAAATTCCGGCTGCCACGACCCCCAAGAGCTAATCCAGGAGGATATGCGATGACCCGCCAAGTTCTAGCAGCAGCACTGATTGCTGCCCTTGCCCTCAGCGCGTGCGGCAAGCAGCAGCCGCCGCCGACCAGCACGAATCCGGCGACACCGGCGCAAGCGCCGGCCGCCCCTGCGCCTTCGTCAACCCCGCCGCCCGCTGCGCCTGCAACAGCCAACGCTAACGTGACCGTCGAATCGGTCACGCTGGGTTCGGCCTTGAACGCAGACGGAAAGATCACGGCCCCGGCGACGACGTTCTCGCCCAAAGACACGATCTATGCGCAGATAGTCACCAGCGGCGGCAGCGGCAATACTGCCATTGGCGCGCGCTGGACCTTCGGCCAGGGCCAGGTCGTCAGCGAGAACAACGAATCGGTCTCGACCTCCGCCGGCAATGCGACCACGACGTTCCACATCAGCAAGCCCGACGGTTTTCCGGCTGGCATGTACAAAGTGGACATCAGCGTCGACGGCAAGCCAGCGAAGAGTGCGTCGTTCGAGGTCAAATAAAGCCAATGTAGGTTGGCCCAACTGTCGGGCCACCTATCCTGGATCGCGTGAAGAAGAGCCGGTGGGGAGCAATGCGTCCTCATTTCCGCGAACGCGGAAATCCATTTGCTTCTGCACCGGCAGGTAGCGATCGCAATGGATCCCCTTGCGAGGGGATGACGGCATTCCAGGGTGGGCCTTGGCCCACCGTTTCCGTCGATAGCAATCAGCAGGTGGGCCGAGGCCCACCCAAGCTTGTTCGCTCCGCTACGTCCTACCAGATCGTCACGCGCAACTCGTCGTTGCGCACCATCGGATCGCCGGCCTTGCAGGCGAATGCCTTGGCAAATGCCGGCATGTTCGATGCCGCCGCGATTGCGCGATATTGGGCCGGCGCATGCGGGTCGGTGTTGAGCCGCACTTCCTGCGCCTTCGGCAGGATATTGCCGCTCCATACGCGTGCGAAATTCATGAAGAAGCGCTGGTCTTCGCTGTAGCCTTCAATCTTCGCGGACGCTTCCTTCGGATTTTTCTGCAGCGCGATCTGCAGCGCATCGTAGGCGACATTGAGTCCGCCGAGATCGGCAATGTTTTCGCCAAGCGTGAGCTTGCCGTTGACATGCTTGCCCGGCAGCGGTTCGTAGGCATCGAACTGATCGACGAGCTTTTGCGCGCGTGCCTCGAATTTGGCCCGGTCCTCGTTCGTCCACCAGTTGTGATTGTTGCCTTCGGCGTCGAACTTGCTGCCTTGGTCGTCGTAGCCGTGCGTGGCCTCGTGGCCGATCACCGCGCCGATGCCGCCGTAGTTCAACGCATCGTCGGCCTTGAAGTCGAAGAACGGCGGCTGCAGGATCGCGGCCGGAAAGTTGATCGTGTTGTCGGTCGGATTGTAATAGGCGTTGACCGTCTGCGGCGTCATGCCCCACTCGAGGCGGTCGGTCGGCTTGCCGATCTTGCTGATGTCATAAGCGTAGTCGAACTGGCGCGCGGCACGCACGTTTGCGAAATAGTTGCCGGGCGCAATGGTCAAACCATTCCAGTCACGCCATTTGTCCGGATAACCGATCTTGGGCAGGAAGGTTTGCCACTTGGCCAAAGCCTTCTGCTTGGTATCGGCGCTCATCCAGTCCAGCCGTTCGATGCGCGTCTTCAAGGTCGCGCGCACGTTGTCGACCAAGTCACGCGCGCGCGCCTTGGCCTCGGGCGGAAATGCCTCTGCCACATAAAGCTGACCGAGGGCCATGCCCATGCCGTCGTCGACGCTTTCGAGCACGCGCTTCCAGCGCGGCTCGGGCTCCTTCTGGCCATTCAGAGCTTGCTTGTGGAACGCGAAGTCCTCGTCCGCGAACGGTTTGGACAGGTATTCCGCCGCTTCGTCGATCGCGTGATAGCGCAGGTATGCCTGCCAGTCGGCAACCGGGACGTCGACCAGCATCTTGTCGAATTCGGCAAAAAACTTCGGTTGGGACAGCGAAAAACCCTTGCCGACCGCCGCGCCTTGCGCAGCGAAGAATTTGGCCCACTCGAAATGGGGCGTCACCTGATTGCCTTCGGCCAGCGTGACGTAGTGATACTGGTTCTGCGGATCGCGCAACTCGACGCGCGACAACGATGCCGATGCCAGTCGTGTTTCGAACTTCAGCACGGCATCAGCCTGCTGCTGTGCATCGGCCGTCTTCATGCCGGTGAGTTCGAGGTCTTTGGCGACATGCGCGACGTAAGACTTGCGCAGTTCGGCATAGTCAGGCTTGCTGTAGTAATCCGGTGTCGGCAAGCCGAGCCCGCCTTGTCCGGTAAACGCAATCTGCGTCGCGGCATCGTTGTAGTCGGCCGCGGAGCGGAAGCGGAAGATACGACTGCGGCCCTGGGCGAACGTGTCGCGCAGGTAGGCAGCGACATCACTGCTGGTTTTCAGCGCCGCAATCTTTGCCAGGTCCGGCTTGAGCGGATCGAACCCGGCCTTGTCGACTGCCGCTTCGTCCATCCCGGACCGGTACAACCAACCGACCTTCTGCTCGAGCGAGCCGGCTTTGGCGGCGTCGGCATTCTTCGCCGCTGTTTCGACGATCTGGTGCTGGGCCTCCAGACTCTTCTCCGCGAGCTGGTCGAACGCGCCCCAACGCGTGCGATCCGCCGGGATCGGATTCGCTGCGACCCATTTCGCATTGACGAAGCTGTTGAAATCCGCACACGGATTGACGCTCGTGTCGACGTCGCTGCCGTGCAGCGACGACTCGGCCATGGCCGGAGCCGCCGACAGCCCGGCAATTGCAACCGTGATGCTGAAGGTCAGCGGCCTGAAATACATGCTCATGCGTTCTCCTGGTGCGTGTCGTTGGAAAGTACGGGTTACCAAATTGCGGCGTGAGTACGCTCGTCGCGGACCATCGCATCGCCTTGCTTGCAAGCGAACGCCTGCGCGAAGGCCGGCAGGTTGCTCACGGGTCCATTCACGCGGTACTTCGCGGGGGCGTGCTCGTTGGTGCGCACCTGCACGCGCAGCTCGCGCGTTCGTTCCGCGTTGCGCCAGCTCTGGGCATAGGCCAGGAAAAATCGCTGGTCCGGCGTCAGGCCCTGGGTCGGCGCCTGGCTGCCGTGTTGAGACGTCACCTTGTAGGCATCGTACGCAACGATCAGCCCGCCAAGATCGGCGATGTTCTCGCCCAAGGTCAGGCTGCCATCGACATGCAGGTCATCGACCGGCACGTACGCCCCGAACTGGCGCACCAACAGCTGCGTGCGCTCATTGAAGCGGGCCCGATCGTCGGCAGTCCACCACTCGACGAGGTTGCCCTGGGCGTCGAACTTGCTGCCCTGGTCGTCGAACGCGTGCAGCATCTCGTGGCCTATGACCGCGCCGATGCCGCCGTAGTTCAGCGCGTCGTCGGCGTTCGCGTCGAAGTAGGGCGGCAACAGTTGCGCAGCGGGGAACACGATCTCGTTGCGCATCGGGTTGTAGTACGCGTTGACCGTCTGCGGCGTCATGTCCCATTCGTCGCGATCGACCGGCCGATCGATCTTGCCGAACTGGCGTCGTATCTCGAATGCCGCCGCGGCGCGCACATTGCCGTAATACGAGTTGCGCGACACCGGCAGCGGCGAGTAGTCGCGCCAGCTGTCCGGGTAGCCGATCTTGGCGCCGAGCGAACCGAGTTTGGCCAGTGCGGCCTGTTTCGTGGCCGCGCTCATCCAGTCCAGCCGCTCCAGTCGCTGGCGCAGCGCGGCACGCAAACTCTCGACCAGTTGCAGCGCGCGCTGCTTCGCTTCCGGTGGCATCACCTGCGCGACATACGCCTTGCCGAGCGCCTCGCCCATGGCCGAATCGACGCTTGCCACGGCGCGTTTCCAGCGCGGCTTGTTGCGTTCGATGCCGCGCAACGTGTGCCCGTGAAAATCGAAATCCGCATCGACGAAGGTCTTGCCGAGGTAAGGCGCCGCGTCGTCGATCAGCCGCCAGCGCAGGTAGGCGCGCCACTGCGCCACCGGAACATCGACGATCGCGCGATCGAATGCGGCAAAGAACTCCGGTTGCGCGAGCGAGAATCGGGCGACGTCGCCGCGTCCGGCGCCGGCGAAGAAACGCCGCCAAGAGAAGTGCGGTGTCGTGGTCTCCGCCTCGTCGAGGCTGACCATATGGTAGGAGTTCTGCGGGTCGCGCAATGCGACCGGATCCAGCGACGCCGCAGCCAGCCGCGTCTCGAGCGCAAGCACGTGTTCGGCGGCATGAGCCGGATCGCGCTCGCCGAGCAATGTGAGCATGCGCGCAACGTGCTTGCGATAGCTAACGCGCAGCAAAGCCGAACCGGCATCCTGCCGCTTGTAATAGCCACTGTCCGGCAGACCCAGGCCGCCCTGGCCGGCGTAGGCGATGGTGTTGCGCGAATCCTTCAGGTCTTCCTGCGCCTGCAATTCGAATACCACGTCGAAGCCCTGCGTCTGCCAGTCGGCCAGCAGGGCCAGCAGGTCTTCACGGCTTTGCAGGCGCTCGATCGCATCAAGATCGGCGCGCAGCGCCGCCAAGCCGTCGCGCTCGATCGCGGCTTCGTCCAGGGCAGCGGCGTAAAAGTTGCCGAGTTTGCGGCTGGCGTCATCGAGCGGATGCGCTGCGGCATTTTCCAGAATGTTTTTTAGTATACCCAGGTTGCGCGCGTCGATTTCATCGTCGATGCCCCACTGGCTGAAATCCGGCGGTATCGGGTTGGCACGCTTCCAACCGCCGTTCGCGTACTCGAAAAAATCCCGGCATGGACTCACGCGCGGGTCGAAGTTGAGCGGGTCCAGGCCGCGTTCGTTCGCATGCGCCAGACCCAGCAACAACGCTGAATTCAGGAATACGGTTCGCAGGCAATTGGGCATTAACAATTATCTGCCGAAGGGTTACCGCAGCTTAGGTCGCGTACCAGGCCCGGCACACTCGTCTACGGCGTAAATAAACGTAATCGCCAAAGCCGCTGCACAGCGTTCCGAAAGTGCCGGCACGCCACGCTTGCGCAAAAAAAAGCGGCCGATAAGCCGGCCGCGGAGGAGACGAAACGATCGGGTTTTATCCCGCCCCGATGCTAGTCCCGATCCTGGCGCTGTTCGCGTGCCGGAAGACATGGATGCTGGTGCGCCGGCCGCCGCGTTCACATCGGCCAAGCCGTCTTCTGGCCTGAGAGAGGGCGGCCGCGCCATCCGCCAAAAGGCTGCTTCGTCATCGCAGCGAAGTTTGCCGTAGTCCCAGCGCAGGCTCGGATCCAGTTATTCCCCAATCCACTGAAAAGACTAAATTTCAGCCTCGAGGAAAAGACGGAACATGCAAACTAAGGCGTCAGCTGCCGGTCATCCGGATGGCTGCCCGATGGCAGTTCGTCCGGCCCGATCGCGCCGCCGGAGATGATGAATGCCATCGCCTGATCCACGCTCCAATCGGTGGCGATCAGTTGGTCGGTCGGCACGATTTCCAGGTAACCGCCGGTCGGATTGGGAGTCGTGGGTACATAGACCGCAGCCAGTTCGCGCCCGTGCGTGTTCTTGAATACGCGCGTGACGAAACCGAATGTCTTCATCTC
>Ga0308174_10001711_pt1 | contig 10426 bp, 12 predicted proteins | sample PhyPR2_FD_203894 | JGI IMG/M metagenome (GOLD analysis project Ga0308174, IMG submission 203894) | Soil microbial communities from UC Gill Tract Community Farm, Albany, California, United States - DLSLS.P.R2 | ecosystem: Environmental > Terrestrial > Soil > Agricultural land | place: USA... | reverse complement strand
TGTCGCTCTCAGCTCCTCGGTGCAGGACCTGGCCAAGGCCACGCCGACCTTCACGGCCGCCAGTGGTGCGGACGCGGCGATCGGCGTGATCGACTCCGCCATCAAGACGGTGTCGAACAAGCGGGCCGACCTCGGTGCGATCCAGAACCGGTTCGACCACACCATCAACAACCTCAACGTCGCGGTCGAGAACCTGACCGCCTCGGAGAGCCGCATCCGCGACGCCGACATGGCGCAGGAGATGGTCGGGTTCACCCGCAACCAGATCCTCACCCAGGCCGGCACCGCGATGCTCGCGCAGGCCAACCAGGCCTCGCAGGGAGTCCTGCAGCTGCTCAAGTGACCCCGTCAGTCGACCAGCTAGGCCCATAGCTCCACCCGGGTGAGGGGGGAGGCCGACCGGCCTCCCCCCTCACTCGCACGCCGCACGATCCGTTCCCGCACCAGGAGGCAGCCACCATGAGCATGAGCGTCGACGGACTGGTGTCGGGCATGGACACCACGAGCATCATCAGCCAGCTCATGTCGGTGGAAGCCGCACCGCAGAACGCGCTGAAGACCAAGCTCACCGCGACGCAGAGCGCCGCGTCGGCCTACCGCACCGTCAACACGACGTTCCTGGCGATCACGGCGACGGCCGACACCGCGCTCACGGCCGGCCTGTGGACGACGACGAAGGCGACCAGCACCTCCGCGGCGAACGCCACCGCCACCGCCTCCGCCGGCGCGCTGACCGGCTCGCTCACCTTCTCGGTCACCCAGCTCGCCGCCCCGCACGCGGTCTCCAACCGGAACACGGCGGGCACGTGGACGTCCTCCACCTCGGCCTACGGCGCGTCGAGCATCGAGGTCTTCGACAAGGCCGGCGTCAGCAAGGGGACGATCGCGATCGGCGGCACCCAGACCGTCGCCGACGCCGCCGCAGCCATCAACGCGAGCTCCATGGGCCTGTCGGCTGCCGTCGTACAGATCAGCGCGACCGAGGTCGGCCTGCAGGTGACCTCCACGACGACCGGCGCCGACACCGAGTTCTCGTTCACCGGCGCCGGAACCTTCTCGGTGAACCAGCAGGCTCAGGACGCGCAGATCAGCGTCGGCACGGTCAACCCGTACACCGTGTCGTCGGCGACGAACACGTTCACCGGTGTGCTGCCCGGCACGACCATCACGGCCGTCAAGGCCGACCCCCTCACCCCGGTGACGGTCAGCGTCGTGTCCGACCCCAACACCATCGCCGCGAAGATGCAGGCGCTGGTCGACGCGGTCAACGCCAGCATCAAGACCGTGAAGGACTACACGTCCACCGCGACGGGCAGCACGGCCGCGCTCAAGGGCGACTGGTCGGTCTCGCAGCTGTCCGGCGCCCTGGCCGACGCGGTGTCCAGCGCGGTCGGGGCGGACGGGTCGCCCGTCCAGGTCGGCTTCCAGCTGAACAAGGACGGCACGGTCGCGTTCGACAAGGCCAAGTTCATCGCCGCCCTGAACAACACGCCGGACCTGGCCAAGCGCATGGTGCTCGGCACCGCGGCCTCCGACCCCGACGGCGTCCCCGGCAGCGGTGACGAGGTGGCCGCGATCGACGGCATCGCCACCCGGCTGCGGAAGGTCGCCGTGTCGGCGTCCGACGCCACCACCGGCACCCTCGTCAGCCTGGCCAACGGTCAGGACTCGATGGTCAAGGACATCCAGGACCGCATCGCCGACTGGGACCTCCGACTGGCGAAGCGCAAGGAGACGATCACCGCGCAGTTCACCGCGATGGAGACGGCGCTCAGCTCGTTGAAGAACCAGTCCACCTGGCTGGCGGGTCAGATCGCCTCGCTCCCCCATTCGTGATCCCCGCCCGCTGACCCGCACGCTCCTCCCACCGCTCCAGGAGAACCTCGATGAGCTCCGCCTCCCTCCGCGCCCGCTACCTCGGCGACTCCGTCGCGACGGCGTCGCCGCAGCAGGTGCTCGTGATGCTGTACGACCGGCTGGCCCTCGACCTCGAGCGCGCCCAGAAGGCCGTGGCCGCCGGTGAGCGCGAGGCGGCCAGCGAGCAACTGCAGCACGCCCAGGCGATCGTGCTCGAGCTGCTCTCCAGCCTGCAGGTCGACGCCTGGGAGGGCGGTCCGCGGCTCGCCTCGCTCTACAACTGGCTGATCGGCGAACTCGTCCAGGCGAACGTCAAGCTCGACACCAACCGCATCTCCGCATGCCGGCAGGTCGTCGAGCCGCTCCGCGACGCCTGGCGACAGGCCGCCCTGTCGCTCGCCGGCACTCCGTCATGACCGACCGGCGTCCCTTCGAGGGTGGGCAGCGCGGGGCGGGTCAGCAGACGCAGCCGATCAACTGGACCGTCGTGCTCGATCACCTCGAGGGCGAGGTGCTCGCCGCCGAGGAGACCATGGCGCGCGGCCGTGCCGAGGAGATCGCTGCCTGGGGACGACGTGCCGACGACTGGGTGCCGCCCTCGAGCCTGGGCCAGATCCCGGCCGACCTCCGCGAGCGCGCCGCCCGCTTGCTCCAGCACCAGCTCGCCGTCGCCGAGGCCCTGATCGAGCGGATCACGCAGTCGCAGCGCCAGCGCGAGGTGGCCGCGCGGATGTCCTACCTGCCGAGCCGGCCGGTCGCCGCGTTCATCGACCGCACTCTCTAGACCCGATCCCCCTCGCCCTGACCGACCTTCCCCACCCGCCCCACCGTCAGCCCCGCCTGGCGGCGGGGCTCTTGTGCGTTCTGGGGGTCCGACGGCGGCCCGCGGCGTGGTCGTGCGCGGATGCTGCCAACTCCCCCGCCCCGGAGTGCCCAGGACACGGCGAGGTCACCGCTGGTCCCATCTGACCCGCGCATCCCCTCCGACCCGGCTGTCCCTCGGGTGGCGGATCGGCCGTCAGGCCCGGACCCCCGGGTGCCGATGAGGGAAGAGCACGGACAGCACCACATCGCCACGGATCGGCGGACCCCGCACTCGCCCGCGAGTGCCTTCCGCGTACCCGGAGGTCGATCGTGTTCTGCTGCACCCGTCGGCGACTCGTTCCATGAGCTTCCTGATCGGCGACACCACCTCGACGACCCTGCACGCCGCCCTGTCCGGGCTGGCGCAGCGGCAGCGGGTCACCGCCGACAACATCGCGAACATCAACACCCCCGGCTTCCTCGCCGGCCGGGTCGACTTCGAGTCCTCCCTCAAGGGCGCCCTCAGCCAGGGCGAGACGCCGTCGATGAACGGCACCGTCACCGCGCGGTCGCTGGAGCCGACGAACACCAACGGCAACAACGTGAACCTGGACCAGGAGACGGTCATCGCCACCGAGACCGGTCTGCGGTACCAGCTCGCCCTCAACGCGCTCGACGGCAAGTACAACGTCCTGCGCAGCGCGCTCAGGACGTCCTGACATGGCCGTCTTCGACACGCTCGGGATCTCCGCGTCCGGCCTCATGGTCAACCGCAAGTGGATGGACGCCGTCTCGGACAACATCTCGAACATCAACACGGTCAACCCGACCAACCAGGATGCCTTCCGCGAACGGTTCATCAACGCGCAGGCCGTGGACTACGGGTCGGGAACCGGCGGCGTCCGCGTCGCCACCGCGGAGTTCGGCAGCGGTGAAGGCCGGATGGTCTACGAGCCCGACCACCCGCTGGCCGACAAGGACGGGTACGTGAAGTACCCCGACATCGACCTCGGTGACCAGATGACCTCGCTGCTCATGGCACAGCGCGCCTACCAGGCGAACCTCGCGGTCGTCGAGCGCGCCACCAACGCCTACCAGGCCGCGCTGCGGCTCGGGAAGGGCTGATCATGACCTCCCCCCTGAGCGGCATCCTGCCGGTCGGCATCGGTGCCATCACCGGTGTCGCCGGCGCGCAGACCGGCGTCCCGCAGGCACAGAACGCCGACGGCTTCGCCTCGGTGCTCGCGTCGTCCTTCGACCAGCTGCAGAGCGCCCAGAAGACCTCGGACACGCTGGCCACCCAGGCCGCGACCGGGGACCTCAAGGACGTCCACGACTACATGATCGCCAGCAACGAGGCGTCGCTCGCGACCGAGATGGTCGTGACCATCAAGAACAAGGCCGTTGAGGCCTTCAACGAGATCATGAGGATGCCCGTCTGATGAAGTCGGCACTCGCCGGGACGCTGGAGCGCGCCCGCTCCACGTTCGCCACGATCAGCCTGGGGCAGAAGGTCGTCATCGGCCTGCTGCTGGTCGGGCTGCTTCTCGGCGGGTTCTTCTTCTACAGCTGGATCACCACCCCCACCCAGGCCCCGCTGTTCTCCAACCTCGCGTCGTCGGATGCCTCGGCGATCGTCGACGAGCTCACCGCCAGCGGGGCCGCCTACACGCTCGCCGACGGCGGGCAGACGATCATGGTCGACAAGGACCAGGTCTACGCCCTGCGCCTGCAGATGAGCGGCAAGGGACTGCCGGCCGGCAAGGACACCGGCTACGCGTTGCTCGACCAGACCGGCATCACCACCAGCGAGTTCCAGCAGCAGGTGACCTACCAGCGGGCACTCGAGGGCGAGCTCTCCAACACCCTGGAGGCGCTGAAGGGCGTCAACCAGGCCGTCGTGCACGTCGCGCTGCCCAAGGACGAGGTCTTCGTGACCGACCAGAAGAAGCCCACCGCCTCGGTGCTGCTCGACCTGGCGCCGGGCACGACGCTCACCGGCGAGCAGATCCAGGCGGTCACCAACCTGGTGTCCTCCAGCGTCCAGGGCATGGACCCGGAACAGGTCACGGTCACCGACTCCACCGGCCACGTGCTGTCGGCCCCGGGCACCGGGATCAGCGCCGGCGCCGGCGACGCCCGCTCGCAGGTGGAGCAGGAGTACGAGGCCCGGCTGGCGGCCAATGCCCAGCAGATCCTCGACACGGTCGTCGGCCCGAACCACTCCAAGGTCTCGGTGCGCGCCGACGTCGACCTGAACAAGAAGCAGTCGACGTCGGAGACCTACACCTACACGAACGGCACCCCGCCGCTCTCCTCGAGCACGTCGAGCGAGAAGTACACGGGCACCGGCGCCCCGGTCGGCGGTGTCCTGGGTCCGGAGAACATGCCGAACGCGTCGTCCACCACCGGCGGCACCTCGAGCTACGACAAGACGTCGACGACGGACAACAACGCCGTGGACAAGACGACGACGACGATCGACGGGGCACCCGGCGCGCTCAACCGCCTCACCGTCTCGGTGGTGATGGACAACGCCGTCGCGGGCAGCCTCAACCAGAACCAGATCCAGTCGCTCGTCGGCAACGCCGTCGGCCTGGACACCGCCCGGGGCGACGCGATCACCGTGGCCTCGATGCCGTTCGACACGACGGCCGCGAAGCAGGCGGCCGCCGACCTGAGCGCGGCCAAGGCGGCGGAGTCCAGCGCCCAGATGTGGTCGATGATCAAGACCGGCGGCATCGCGGCAGGCATCGCCCTCGTCGTCCTCCTCGTCTGGCTGCGCTCGCGCCGTCGCGAGGAGATCGAGGAGGAGTACGAGCCCCTCGAGCTCTCCGACGACATGCTCGCCGAGCTCGACCGGCTGCGAGTCGCCAGCAGCCGTGAGGCCGTCGAGGTCGACAACCGCGCCCTGGAGCTCGAGGCCGCAGAGCGGCAGAAGGTGCGGGGGGAGATCTCCACCATGGTCAGCGAGCGTCCCGACGAGGTGGCAGCGATGCTCCGCGGCTGGTTGAGCGAGAACAAGGCGTGAACGAGCGTGCGAGTTCACCGATGAGCACAGCAGCACGGCGAATGCACGCGACGAGCGCCAGCGAGGAGCGGGAATGAGCATCGCCGGTGTCGAGCAGCTGCTGGGAATCGGGGGAACGGCGAACCTGCCCGCCGTGCCGGCCGCACCCCCGCGGCCCGAGCTCCCGGGTCTCCGCAAGGCGGCCGTCTTCCTCGCCCAGATGTCGAAGGAGGAGGCCGGCGTCCTGCTGTCCAAGCTCCGGCCGCGCGAGGTCGAGTCCCTGACCCGCGAGCTCATGCGCCTGGGCTCGGTCGAGTCCGAGGACGTCGACGGCGTCATGAACGAGTTCCACAGCCTGATGACCGCCCAGCACTTCATCGGCCGTGGCGGCGTCGACTTCGCCCGCGAGATCCTGGCCGCCGGCCTGGGCGAGGACAAGGCCGAGGGCATCCTGTCCCGGCTCAACGTCGTCTACACCGAGGTGCCGTTCGCGTCGCTGCGGAACGCCGACACCCGGCAGCTCGTCACCTTCCTCAAGGACGAGCACGCGCAGATCATCGCGCTGGTCCTCGCCCACCTGACCCCCGCGCAGGCGGCGGAGGTCCTGTCAGGCTTCGCGCCCGAGCAGCAGGCCGAGGTCGCGCACCGCGTCGCCACCATGGACCGCACCTCCCCGGAGATGGTCCGGCTGGTCGAGGAGGAGCTGGGCCGCCGGATGGGCTCGCTGCTCGCGCACCAGGACATGACGACGGTCGGCGGCGTCGAGACCCTGGTCGAGATCATCAACCGCTCGCCGCGGCCCACCGAGCGCTCGATCCTCGAGTGGCTGGACAACACCGACCCCGAGCTCGCCGAGCAGGTGCGGTCGCAGATGTTCGTCTTCGAGGACATCGTCACGATCGACGACCGCTCCCTGCAGCAGGTCCTGCGCGAGGTCGAGGCCAACGACCTGGCCACCGCGCTCAAGGGGGTGCGGCCCGACGTCCGCGACAAGGTGGTCCGGAACCTGTCCGAGCGCGCCGCCGAGAACCTCAACGAGGAGATCGAGCTGCTCGGCCCGGTGCGCACGCGCACCGTCGAGGAGGCCCAGGCGAAGGTCGTCAGCATCATCCGCACGCTCGAGGAGTCCGGCGTGCTGACGCTGACACGTGGACAGGACGATGAGTTCGTTGCGTGAGGGCGTCCTCCTTCGGGGCGGCGGGGCGCAGAAGGCGACCCCGTACCGGGAGCAGGGTCCGGTGCAGCATCCGTCACCGCGGGAGTCGCCCGAGCGGCCGCCGCAGGTCGAGGAGCGGCGGACGACGATCCGCCGCGCCGCGGACCTGCCGGTCGTCGGCGGCGGGACGTCGACGTTCCGGCTCGGCGACGTGTACGCCGAGGAGCTGGAGCGGCTGCGGCAGCACGCCCAGCAGCAGGGCTTCGCGGCGGGCCACGCCGAGGGCATGGAGGCAGCGGCCGCCGTCGTCGCCGAGACCGAGCGCGCCGCCGCCGCCCGGCTGGCCGACGTCCAGGCCCGCTGGGAGCGGCGGGTCGCCTCGGCGGTCGCGGCTCTCGGTGCCGCGGCCACGCGGTTCGACGAGGCGACCGTGCCGGTCGCGGACGACGTCCGCGAGACGATCATCGGGATGGTCCTGACGCTGGTCGAGGACCTGCTCGGCCGCGAGCTCGCGCTCGCTGACTCCCCCGTCCTCGACGCGGTGCGCCGCGCGCTGGCCCTCGTGCCGGCCGACTCGCCCGCCGTCGTCCGCGTGCACCCCGACGACCTCGGTGAGATCCCCGCCGAGACCCTCGCCGAGCTCCCGGAGACCGTACGGGTCATCGGTGACCCGGACGTCGAGCGGGCGGGCGCGGTCGCCGAAACCGGGCCTCGTCGGATCGACGCCCAGCTCATGGCAGCTCTCGAGCGCGTCCAGGCGGTCCTGACCTCATGAGCATCCCCACCGCGCTGATGGCCCGGGCCCGGGCGGCGGCCCGGCCCCAGGTGACCGGCTCGGTCAGCGGGGCCATGGGCCTGACCATGACCGTCGACGGTCTCTCCGCGGCTGTCGGCGACCTGGTGGAGGTCAACCCCGGAGAGCGTTCGCTGCTGGCCGAGGTGGTCGCCGTCGGCCGCGACCGGCTGACCTGCATGCCGCTGGGGACCCTGTCCGGTGTCCACGCCGGCGCCCCGGTCCGCGCGACCGGCATGCCGCTGCAGGTGCCCGTCGGCGAGGCGCTGCTGGGCCGGGTGCTCGACGGCCTCGGCCGCCCCGTCGACGGCGGGCCACCCCTGGGCTCCCAGGTGTCCTACGTCGACCTGGCCAGCGAGACCCCGCACGTGCTGTCGCGCACCCGGGTCGACCGGCCGCTCACCTTCGGCGTCCGCGCGCTGGACACGCTGGTGCCCTGCGGCAAGGGCCAGCGTCTGGGCATCTTCGCCGGCTCCGGCGTCGGCAAGTCCAGCCTGCTCGCGCAGATCACCCGCGGCACCGACGCCGACGTCCGGGTCATCGGCCTGATCGGCGAGCGTGGCCGCGAGGTGCGCGAGTTCCTCGACGAGAACCTCGGCCCCGAGGGCATGGCACGCACCGTGGTCGTCGTCGCCACCTCCGACGAACCCCCGCTGGTGCGGCTCAAGGCGGCGTTCGTCGCCACCCGCATCGCCGAGGCGTTCCGGGACCAGGGCCGCGACGTGCTGCTGCTGATGGACTCCATCACCCGCACGGCCATGGCCCAGCGCGAGGTCGGCCTGTCCGCGGGCGAGCCCCCGGCCACCCGCGGCTACCCGCCGAGCGTCTTCGCGATGATGCCGCAACTGCTGGAGAAGGCGGGTACCGGCGTCACCGGGTCGATCACCGGCCTGTACACGGTCCTGGTCGAGGGCGACGACCACAACGAGCCGATCGCCGACACGGCCCGGTCCATCCTCGACGGGCACATCGTCCTTACCCGCAAGCTGGCCACCACCGGGCACTTCCCGGCCATCGACGTGCTGGAGTCGATCTCCCGGGTTGCGGGCGCCGTCGTCCCCCCGCAGCAGATGGCCGACGCCCGCGAGGTGCGCCGGCTCATGGGCGCCCTGCGCGACGTCCGCGAGCTGATCGAGATCGGGGCGTACCAGACCGGCACCGACCCGCTGGTCGACCGGGCCCGCCAGCTCGCCCCGGCGATCGAGTCGTTCCTGCAGCAGCCCCTCGGTGAGTCGACGCCGCCGACGGAGTCGTGGGCGTGGCTGCAGCGGATCGTGAGCGGCTCGTGAAGCGGGCCGCCTTCCGGCTGCAGCCGGTGCTCGACCTGCGTCGCACCGAGGAACGGGCGGCTGCCGCCGCCGCGGCGCAGGCCGCGAGCACGGCCGCCGACGCCGACCGCCGGGCCACCGAGTACGAGACGGCCCTGGACGACGCGGTCATCCCCCGGACCCTGCAGGCGCGCGACTTCGTGCTCGCGATGACGCTGATGCGCACCGCCGCCACGGACGCCTCCGACGCCCGCGCCCTTGCCACCGCCCACGCGGAGCAGGCCGAGCTCGTCCGCGCGCAGTGGACGGCGGCGGCCCAGCGGACCAAGGGGATGGAGAAGCTCAAGGAGCGGCACCAGCTCGCGCTCCAGCACGCCGAGGACGCCGCCGAGGTGCGGGCCGTCGACGACCTCGTCACCGGCCGCGCCGGCCGACGGGGCGCTGCCGAGGAGGTCCCGTGGACGGAGTGACGCAGGTCCAGAGCCGGATCAGCGAGATCCAGTCGCGCTTCCTGTACTCGACCAGGTCGACGAGTTCCGGCGACTGGGCGAGCGCCGCTGCGAAGGCGGGCCTGAACTCCACGTCGGCGCTCTCGTCGGGCAACCTGAGTTCGACCGCGTCCGAGAGCGCCGTCGTCTCGCAGGCGCAGCAGTACATCGGGGTCCCCTACGCCTGGGGCGGCACCGACCCGTCGACGGGCCTGGACTGCTCGGGCCTGAGCCAGCTCGTCTACAAGAACCTCGGCATCGAACTGCCCCGGACCGCCTCCCAGCAGGCCACGTCCGGTCGCGCCGTCGCCTCACTCGCCGACGCCCATCCAGGCGACCTGGTGTTCTTCGACTATTCCTCGTCGCGCGCCGGGGTCGACCACGTCGGCGTCTACATCGGCAACGGCAAGATGATCGCCGCCCCGCAGGAGGGCGAGTCGGTCAAGGTGCAGGACGTCGGCAACCCGACCCTCATCCGCCGGATCCTCCCCGAGCAGACGACGGCCACGGCGTCGGCACCCAGCGGCGCCGCGCTCGCCGGCGTGCCCTACGCCGACCTGTTCAGCCGAGCCGCGAGCCGCTACGGGGTCGACCCGTCGGTGCTGGCCGCGATGGCCAGCCAGGAGTCCGGCTTCAACTCCCAGGCCGTCTCCCCCGCGGGCGCCCAGGGCCTCATGCAGTTCATGCCGGCCACGGCCCAGGGGCTCGGCGTCAACGCGCTCGACCCGAACTCGGCGATCGACGGTGCGGCCCGGTACCTCAGCAGCCTGACCAAGCAGTTCGGCTCCACCGACCTGGCCCTGGCCGCGTACAACGCCGGTCCCGGCACGGTGAGCCGGTACGGCGGGATCCCCCCCTACACCGAGACCCAGAACTACGTCCGCAACGTGATGAGCAAGGCGGAGGCCTACCGATGAACGCACCCGTGACCCCGAGCCCGATCCGGGCGACGTCGACCGGGGGCACCGCCTCACGGAGCACCGGTCCCAGCAGCGGCGGCGACGCCTTCGCCTCCATGCTGGACGACGTCCTCTCCACCGACCGGTCCGG
>Ga0308174_10001710_pt1 | contig 10429 bp, 9 predicted proteins | sample PhyPR2_FD_203894 | JGI IMG/M metagenome (GOLD analysis project Ga0308174, IMG submission 203894) | Soil microbial communities from UC Gill Tract Community Farm, Albany, California, United States - DLSLS.P.R2 | ecosystem: Environmental > Terrestrial > Soil > Agricultural land | place: USA... | reverse complement strand
TGCGGCCCCTGCCGGGAGGAGATGCCTCAGCTCAAGAAACTCTACGACCAGCAGCCCCGCGAGCGCTTCAATATCGTAGGCGTGACCAGCGATGAATCCCTCGACGTCCTCGAAAAGTATCTCGCCGAGCTATCCATCGCCTGGCCGGAGTGCCGCGAACCGGACAACGGCCCCGTCCACCAGATCATGCGTGTCGATGGTATTCCCGCTTACTTCCTGGTCGCCAGGAACGGCGAAATCGTCGACCAATGGGTCGGCTCCGGAAATTCAATCAAACGGATCGAGACGGCTCTCAGCCGGTAACGCCGGCGGTCTTTGCCGCCGGTGCCTTTCCCCCGGCCTCATCAGATCAGCTCGCCACCTACCGCCTCGCCCCCGAGCCACTCACCGTCGCCTTCCCGCCCCGACGCGTTCGGATCGCATTGAGCAAGTAGTTCCTCCAATGTGTACCGAGGCCGCCGCTGCGGTTCAATCACCAGCCGGCCGCTTTCCACCGCCATGCCGACCTTCGCTCCCGCCCGCCAGCCCAGCAGGTCGAGTAGCTCTGGCGGAATAGCCAACATGACCGAGCCGCTCACATTTCGCAGATTCGTTGTGCGCATCATCCTTTTACCTCAGTACTCCGCTCGCCTCCGCCTGCCTCACTAACCGGTCCGCGTCCTCGCGCAGCAGAAACCGCTCCCCCACCGCCTTCTCTGCCGCCGCCTTCACCGCCTCGACATACTTCTCGTGCGACCCGTACCGCTCTTCCAGCGACAGACGCGGATCCCCCGCGCTCACCCTCTCCACCTTCGTCTTCGCAAACGGGAGAAAGCTCCCGCTCAACGTGCAGATCTTCCCCTTATCGAAGCCCCCCGCCGTCACGTTCCAGCCGACATACGTTCCCAGCGCCGCCTGCCGCAGCACCGACGGGACTCCCGCCACATCGTTCCCGTCCGCATCCACCTTCGGCACCAGCGTAGGCAGCACCTGCCTCACTACCGGCGGCTCCTTCGTCACCACGCCCGAAAGATCGCTTGCCCGAAATTCCGGCCCGAAGTCGTAGTCGTACATCGGATTCACCAGGCCGTTCGGCGACGCCATGCCCGGGATCTTCGGAAACTCCACCGCCTTCACCAACTGCCCTTCGTTCAACAGCGGATAGCGGCTCGCCGGCGGATCGATCCCCTTCGTCACCCAGTCGATCAGCGCCACTGTGAGCGCGCGCATCGTATCGCCCTCCGGATTCGGATTGGCCGGCAGCACGCACCCCTTCGGCGCCGCGGCCGCCGACGCGTTGAATCCGCCCCCGCCCCCGCCGTGAGTCGTGCCCGGGAAAAAATATCGCCGCACATTGGCCGGCAGCGGGATGTCCTTCCTCGCGTCCGTCCCCACCAAATTCGGCGACTCTCGCAGGTACCAGAATTCCAGCGCCCCGAAGGTCTCGAAGATCTTCGGACACGTGCCCGACGCCCTGCACCGATCCAGCATCCCCGCCGCCGCACGATGCCGCGCCGCGTCGGGATAATCGCTCCACCACAGCACCGCTTCGCTCCCCGGCTCGTTCGGCCCCGCCGCGCCATTCCCCACCGCGAACCGAAAATTCAGCGCCAGTTGCCGCGCCGCGATATGCGGATTCGCCCCGTCCCACACGATCCTCCCCGCCTCGTCCTGATTGAAGCCCAGGTGGATGTAGCTGCGGATGAAGTTGCCCGATTGCGAACTGCCCTCGCTGATGGCCCACTTCACCCGACCCGCTACCGGATTCGCCGTGCCCGTGTCGTCCTTCTCCGCGTACCGCAGGAACGAGTTGAGGTCGCGCGTCGCGGCGTACCCGATCCCCAGCACCAGCGGATCCTTCGCCGTGTAGGACACCACGTACTCCGCCGCTGCCTCGAACCCGCCCTTCACGCAGAGCTTCGCTGGATCCGGCGTACCGGGGAAAGGCTGCGAGCGGCAATCCGCGAAAGCCCAGTCGCCCGCCGCGACGCGAGTTGCCGCCGCCGTCGCCGACGTCCGCCGCGTCAACGTGGCCTGCGTCGTATCCAGCGAAACCGGACGCTGATACACCAGCCCGACATATCCCGTCGTCCGCAGATCCACTGTGTTGCTGCCCGCCGGCAAGTCGATCAGCCGCTCGATCACCGGACCGGTCAGCGGCTTGCCGTCCGCCTGCGCCGCCACCGGAACTTGCAGCACCTGCCTATTGGTGGCGTCCACCACGTCGCCCTGCCATCCGCTCACCACGCTGATCCGACCGTCCTCCGACCCGCTGGTCGCGCCGTTGCCGCGGTTGACCACGTGATACATCAGCACTCCGTTGCCCTTCGCCGCATCGATCGGCCGCGACAGCGCGAACGTGCCCGAGTATTCCACCATCCCCCGCGCGTTCCGCGGCGCCAGCCCGATGTCCTGAATGATCGCGTTGTGCGGATCCTTCGGGTCGAGCTCGCCATAGAAATGGCCGCTCAGCGTCTCATACTGCCCCGCCTTCCCAAATACCCTCGCATTGAACGCCGGCGATTCCCTGTGCTCGACCACCACCCGGCTCACCCGCGCCTCCGCCGCGCTCGCAAACAAGAGCAGCGAGCACAGCGAGCCGCTAAACCCCAATCCCCAACCCCCAACTCCTAACCCCGCACTTCTCATCCCTGCTCCTCTACGAATTGCGCCAGCACCGCTGCCGCAAGCATAAACACCCCGCCGCAGATCACCGCCGACACCCGATTATTCCCCAGCAAATGACTCATCACCCACCCGAACCCCAGCGACGCCACAATCTCCGGCGTAACGATAAAGAAGTTGAAGATTCCCATGTACAAGCCCGTCCGCTTGGCCGGCAGCGACCCGGCCAGCATGGCGTACGGCATCGAAAGCGTGCTCGCCCACGCGATCCCCACCCCCGTCATCGAAAGCAGCAGCAAATATTTGTTATGGATCACCGCCACCGACATCAGTCCGATCGCGCCCGCCACCAGGCACAACCCATGCGTGCGCCGTCTCGATAACGCCCGCGCCATCGGCTCCAGCGCAAACGAAAACACGAAGCACACCGCCGAGTACATGCCGAAGCACAACCCGCCCCATTCCACGCCTTCCGAATACAGCGGCGACTCCGGACCCGCCGCCCCGAACACCTGCCGCGCCACCGCCACCGGAAAATACAGCCACATGCAGAACAGGCCCAGCCACGTGCACAGTTGGACCCCCGCCAGTTGCCGCATCGTTCGCGGCATCTCGCGGATCGCCTCGACAATCTCGCCTAGCGCCGCGCGCTTCTCCACGTGCTCCGTAGCCTCCGGCGGATACTCGCGCGTCGTGCAAACCGTCCACAGCACCGACAGCAGGAACACCCCCGCCCCCAGCATGAACGAGAGCTTCACCGCCGCGGGAATCGTATGCCCCGTGCTCGCGCCGCTTGCCAGGCCCGCATGATTCAACAGCCACGGCAGCGCCGACGCAATCACCGCGCCCAGTCCGATGAACAGGCTCTGCGTGGCGAAGCCCTGGGTCCGCTGCGAATCGGGCAGCATGTCCGCAACGAACGCGCGGAACGGCTCCATGCTGATGTTGATCGACGCATCCAAAATCCATAACAGCCCCGCTGCCATCCACAGAGCGGCCGAATGCGGCATCACCAGCAGCGCCGCCGAACTCAGGATCGCGCCCGTCAGGAAGTAAGGACGTCGGCGCCCCAGCCAGTTCCACGTGTGGTCGCTCATGTTCCCGATAATCGGCTGGACAATCAGACCCGTCAGCGGCGCAGCCAGCCAGAGCATCGGGATCTGGTCGGGCTTGGCGCCCAGATACTCGTAGATGGCGCTCATGTTCGCCATCTGCAGGCCCCAGCCGAATTGGATTCCGAAGAATCCGAAGTTCATATTCCAGATCTGGCCGAACCGAAGTCGCGGTTTTTCCATAAGCGTCACCGATAAATAGCCACTGTGCGAGCAGGCAGCCGGACCTCCAGAACGCCGCTCGCGGCTTGCACCGCCGGCGCGCTGCCATAAGCATCCTTCAACGTGGTCCCGTCCGCCACCTGCGCACCGGCCAGCGGAACGCGCAACGCAGCCTCGCTCGCGCCGTTATTGAAAATGACCACCGCCCGATCCTGCGGACTCACGCGCGCGAACGCATACACATCATCCGTCACCACCAGGTCGATCATCCGCCCCGAGCGCAGCGCTGCCGATCCCTTGCGCACCTGCGCCAGCCGCCGGATGGCCGTGAACGTCTGCTCCTCTGCCGCGCTGCGTCCCGCCGCCTCGAACGCGTTGCGCGCATCCTCGCGCCAGCCCCCAGGGAAATCGCGCCGGTTGTCGGGATCGTTCCCGCCCGCCATCCCGATCTCGTCGCCGTAGTAAATCATCGGTATGCCGCGCGCCGTCATCAGGAATGCAAACGCGCGCGCCAGTCCGTCCGCCGTGGCGCCCTTGCCGTTCATGAAGCGCGCCTGGTCGTGCAGCCCTGCAAACGTCACCAGCCGCGTCGGATCCACATACAGCGCGTCATGCGCCAGCACCTGCGCCAGCTCGCGGATCGGCGCAGTCCCCCCGAAGACTTTTACAATCGCGCCCTGCAGCGGAAAATCGAACAGCGTGTCCACTCCGCTGTCCACGCCGTCGAAGCGCGCCTTCCCGCCCTGGAAAAAGGACACCAGCCCCGGGTCGCCGTCGAACACTTCTCCCACCATGCGGAATCGCGGATAGCTCTGCCTGATCGCTGCCGTCCAGTCGCGCCAGAAAGTCCGCGGTGCATACGGCAGCGTGTCCTCCCGGATCCCGTCGATGCCCGTGCGCCCGATCCACCACAACGTATTCTGGATCAGGTAGCGCGCCACCTCCGGGTCGTTCTGGTTCAAATCCGGCAGAATGTTGACGAACCAGCCCTCCAGAGTGCTGCGGCGCATCGCCGCCGTGGCGTGAGGATCCATCAGCGTCCACACGCGCCAATCGTTCGCCGTGTGTTTCGCCTCGCTGCCGTTCAGCCATGTGGCCGTCGGCGGATCCTGCGCCCACGGATGATACGGACCCGTGTGGTTGGCCACCTGGTCCTGAATCACCTTCATCCCCAGCGCGTGCGCCTTGTCAACCAGTTCGCGGAACTTGTCGAGCGTGCCCAGGTGCTCGTCCACCGCGTAGAAATCCGTCGCGCCGTACCCGTGATAATCGGTGATCGGCCCGTCGTCGTACGTCTCGCGCTCGTTCAAGCGGTTGGCGTTGTCGTAGACCGGCGTCAGCCACAGCGCGGTAACTCCAAGGTCTTTGAGATAGGGAAGGTGCTGGATGATTCCCTGCAAATCGCCGCCATGGTAATAGCGTGTCTTGGCGCGATTGTGGAGTCCGCGGCTGATCGCCGGATCGTCGTTGGATGGGTCGCCGTTGGCGAACCGGTCCGGCATGATGAGGTAGATGATGTCGTCGGGCGAGAAGCCCTGGAATCGTCCCGCCGCCGCCAGCGGCGCTGCTACCGCGAACGCCGCCTGCGAGCTGCCCGATGCCGTACGAATCTCAATCGGATACGCGCCCGGCTTCGTCTCCGCCGGAACCGTCACATCGAAGAAAAGGTGTGTCCCGCTGGCACTCACCTTCACTCCACCGGTAGCCAGCGAGCAGTGGACCGCCGCCCCGGTCAATCCGCTGCCCGACACCAGCATCCGCAGCGTGATCGATTTCGATGGCGCCGGCCAGTCGGGAGGCTCGACCTTGCTCACCACCGGCCCCGCGGCGAGAGCGGCCCTCGCAAAAAGCGCAACAACAAGGATGGCGCGGCACATGGCTACCACGGTAACACCGCCCATGTTCCTTTGCGCCTTCGCGGTGTTGCGTGGATTATTTCCCGAATTTCTTCCTGCAATCCTCACTGCAGAAATAGACCGGCTGCCCGCCAACCATCCGGCTCAAGCTCGTCGCCGTCGAAACGTAGGTGCCGCACACCGGGTCCTTCTTCAGCTCGCCCCCGGCCTGCACCACGGGCTTATCCGCGCGAGCCTCCGGCGGCGCATTGAATGCGCTTCGAAAACTCCGCATCAAGCTCTTGGCCAGGGAGAGTAGCAGGAGGAAAACAATGGCGGGAAAGACGATCTCGACAAAAAATGCGCGGATCATGGGGAGTGGGCAGGAGCCTCAGCCCCTGCCCCGGAAACCACAACTACTGCTTCTTCTTCTTAGCCGGCGCCTTCGCGTCCGGGTTCTTGTACTGCGTCTGCACACTGGCGCCCAGCATGGCCAACATGTCCTTCGCGCCTTGTGCGTCCTTGCCGGTCGGCGCCAGTTCCAGATACTTCTGAAAGGCCTGCGCCATCTCCGGAGGCGCCGAGACTTTGCCGTCCGCGCCTGTCGTCATCTTAGACGAAAGGCACACGCCGTACTGGTAATAAGCATCGGCGTAAGTCGGCGTCAATTCGATCGCTTTCTTGAATGCTTCCGCGGCCGGATCGTACTGTCCGGCATTCACCAGCAGCGCGCCCAAATTGAAGTAGTATTTCCCGCCGTTGGTCGGATCCAGCGTCGCGGCCTTCTGCAATTCGGCCTGCGCTTCGGGGAACTTCTTGTCCTTCGCCAGCGCCAGCGCGTAATTGTTGTGCAGTCCCGGATCTTCCGGCTTCAACGCCAGCGCCTTGCCGTAGGTCTCAAGAGCTTTGCCCATCGCGCCGTCGAAATCGGCGCCCGTCTTGGTCTTCGCCTGTTCCTGGTATGCCGTCGCCAGATTGCTCCACACCGCCAACTGCGTCGGGTCGAGTTCGGAAGCCTTGGTCAGATTCTCGATCGCCTGGTCGTATTGCTTGGCGTTCAAGGCCGTCAGACCGTCGTTGTACGCCTGATTCAGCGCGGCGTTCTTCTTCATGCGCTCCGCGGCATCTTTAATCTGCTTCTCCATCGCCGCTTTCTGCTCCGGAGTCAGGCTCTTCTCCAGCTCTTTCGACATCTGGCCGGTTTCCATCGCCTTCTTCACTTCGGCGTCGCGCGCGGCCTTATCCGTCCCGGCGGCCTTCATGTTGAAGTCCTGGCGCTGCGGATCGCCCGGCGATGTGCGCACGCCCTTGATGTTGTCGACTTCCTTGCCGTCGACCACTAGCGTGATGTTGTACATGCCCATCGGCAGGCCGGTGTAGATGTAGTGGCCCTTCTTATCGGTCTTGGTCTTGTAATTGCCCTTAATGTCCGTGCGGACAATCTGAATCTGGGCATCTTTTAGCGGCTGCCCGTCTGTGCCCTTCACATCCCCTTCGATTGCCGTTACTTGGGCGAGCGAAGTGAAGGTCAGAACCAGGACCCCGGCGGCGGCGGCAGCCAGGTTGCGGAAACTCATAGAACCTCCAACATTGAGACTACTGTGTATTAATCTCCAGTATACAATATCGGCGTTTGCCTACTGGTCGAATAGCCCGATCTGGTCCTCGGGTTTGGCCTTCGGCTTCCGTCGATTCAGCGGACTTCCTACTACGCCAAGCACTTCCACCGATTGCACCGCCGACCGCGGCACGAAGATCCGCTGCACATTCCCATACGAATCCGGTGGGATCACCGTGAACCCATGAGGCTCCAGCTGCAGGAGGTTGTTGGGCATTACCCCTTCGAGCACCGACCCGTCCCGGAACCTCAAACTGACCCATAGGCCTTCCATTTTGGGACGTGTCACGAAAACCTGCCGTTCCAGCTCCCCGCCTCCCTCAAAACTACGCACGAACGAAATCGTCTTGATTTCGTCGTACCCGACCAGCACGACCTTACCCTCGGCAGAAAGCACTTCCACCCCGCTATCTTGTAGAAAGGAAGTAGGATTCACATAGCCGGACAGAGGCTCTTTCTCGAATCGTCGAATCAGCGCTTTCTTCATTCCGGGGTTATTCTTCCCGCCGTTGATTATAAAGCATTTGCGGCAGTAGGTCTGGCGCTTCCGCCTGACCAGCCGAGCCCAACTCGATCGTATTTCTGCGCGAAAATGCCTGGAAAGCGATTTACTTGTGCTGGAAGGACTTACGCCAAAACACGAAATGAAAGTCGTGTTGTGAACATTTCGGCGCTTATTGTATGATTGGCACGATGTCCGAAGCGCTTGCGGCCGAGTCGGTCTTGCGCGGTCCCACGACCGCCTTTCTGAATTTCTGCCGCATTGAAAAGGGCCTCTCTGCTAATTCTTTAGAAGCTTATTCTGCTGATCTGCAAAGGGTTAACCAGTTTTTCAAGGAATCCGAAAGCATCCCCGGCACTGCCGAATTACGCAATTATATCGATCATTTATACCAGTGCCGCCTCAACGCCCGTTCCATTGCACGGCACCTCACCACCATCCGCAACCTTTACGGATTTATGCTGCGCGAGGGCCTTGTCGTCACCGACGCCACCGAACATCTGGGCAGCCCCAAGCAGTGGCAGAAAATCCCTAACTTCCTCAATCTGGAAGAGATCAACCGCCTCCTCGAAGCCCCCGACACTACCAAACCCACCGGTCTGCGCGACCAGGCCATGCTCCAATTGCTATACGCCACCGGCCTTCGGGTTTCCGAATTATGTCACGTGGGAATGGGCGACCTCGATTTCGGCATGGGCATTATCCGGACCTTGGGGAAGGGGAATAAGCACCGCCTGATTCCCGTCGGCAACCAGGCCCTGAAGTCCGTCGAGGATTATCTGCGGGACGGCCGTCCCAAACTGCTCAAAGGCAGAAGCAGCAAGTATCTTTTTGTGACCGCCCGCGGGGGCTGCCTGACCCGCCAGTGTTTTTGGAAACAGTTGACCGAATACGGCAAGAAAGCCGGCATTTTTCATGGGCTCACACCCCATGTGCTCCGGCACAGCTTCGCCACGCACCTGTTGGAAGGGGGAGCCGACCTGCGCAGTGTGCAGATCATGTTAGGCCACTCCGACATCTCGACGACGCAGATTTATACCCACGTCATGCGGTCGCGTCTTCGGGACACCGTAACGAAGCATCATCCCCGGGCCTGAGCCGAAATGCCGCCCGAACGCAGTGAGAAGCGAGAACGCTTGCAATGAGCGATTATATTTACATACTGGAGAGCCACCTCAGCCCGGACCAGAACCGGGTCGTGGACGACGTCCAGAAGGCTGCGGAACAGGCCGGCGTCAATTTGTTCCTGACCGGCGGCGCGATGCGCGACATGCTGGCCGGATTTCGCATTCGCGACCTCGATTTCGTCGTCGAAGGCCCGGCCCTCAAAGTGGCCAAAGCCGTCTGTGACCAGAGCGGCGCCAAACTCCTGGCCACCGACGAGACTCGCAAGACCGCGGAACTCGCCTTCCCCGGCGGTGTCACCGCCCAGATCGCCATGTCGCGCACCGAAAAGTATGGACGCAGCGGATCCAAGCCCCAGATCTCCCCCGCCACCATTCAGGAGGATCTCCGCGGCCGCGATTTCACCTGCAACGCCATCGCCCTCTCGCTCAACAAGGCGTCCCGCGGCCTGCTGCTCGACCCCATGAACGGCCTGGCCGACATCGAGCGCAAGGAACTGCGCGCCGTTAGTACTTACGGTTTCTATGACGATCCCTCGCGCCTTCTGCGCCTGGTCCGCCTCTGCATCCGGCTCGGCTTCACCGTCGAGGAGCGCACCAGCATGCAGGTGGCGAATGCGCGCGAGGCTGAAGTCGAAAAGTCCATCCCGCCGCGCACATTCGGAGAAGAATTGCGGCGCATCAGTTCGGAGGACAATCCCGCCGAGATCCTCAAGGCGCTGGACGATGCCGGCCTGTTGGCAGCCTTTTCCCCCGTGCTCGCCGGACCCAAGCTCAATCTCGCTGGCCTCGCCAAGCTGGAAAAGATCTATCGGATGCTGCCCGACGACGTCCGCCACCGCGCCGCTCGCCTCGCTCCGTTCCTCTACGTGCTCGCCGAAAAGCTCAGCGTCAAGGAGAAACAGGCTCTCGTCAAATCCACCGAGATGCCTAAGCCCGAGCAGGATCTCTGGCAGAAACTGGAAACTCGCTCCAAGAAACTCGAGACCGCGCTCCGCTCCGCCCGCCTTCATAAGGCCTCGCAGGTTTACCACCTGGTCGCCGGAGCCAATCCCGACGAAGTCACTTTCCTGCTCTATCACTCGGCCTTAAAGCCGGTGCAGGAGCGCCTCCGCAATTACTACCAGAAGTATCTCCTGACCGTTCAGGAGATCACTCCCGAGGAGTGGGCCACAGTCGAAGGCACCCCCGGCACGCCCAAGTACAACAAGGCCCGCGACGAGTTCGTCACTCACCGCCTCGATCGCCGCGTCAAGAAACCGCCGGCCCCCACCGAACCGCCGCCGCCTCCGCCGCCCAGTTCCTGGTCGACTCCCCAAACCGCCCTCGCCCGTCGCGGCCGGTAACGCCGGCGGTCTTTGCCGCCGGTGCCTTTCGGTTTTTCTCCGCGGCCGGCGCCAGCCGGCGCTACTAACCCCCAACCCCCAATTCCCAACCCCCAACCCCCGTTTTACCCCACATAATCAAGTGCC
>Ga0308174_10001709_pt1 | contig 10431 bp, 8 predicted proteins | sample PhyPR2_FD_203894 | JGI IMG/M metagenome (GOLD analysis project Ga0308174, IMG submission 203894) | Soil microbial communities from UC Gill Tract Community Farm, Albany, California, United States - DLSLS.P.R2 | ecosystem: Environmental > Terrestrial > Soil > Agricultural land | place: USA... | reverse complement strand
GCCCTGGCCCGAACGCACGTCGTTACGGAAGGTGTGGCCGCCGAAGGTAAAGAAGCCCGGATCCTGAAAGCCCCAGCCGGGCGTGCGCTTGTGCAGCGACAGCGCAGCGAGCGCCATGAACGGCTTATACGTCGAGCCGGGCGGATAGGTGCCGTGCAGCGGTCGGTTCAAGAGCGGATGATCCGCTGAACTGTTGAGCGCGTCCCACGTCTGCTGATCGATGCCATCCACGAAGGAGTTCGGATCGAAGCTGGGCGCGGAGACGAACGCGAGCACGTCGCCAGTCGAAGGCTCGATGGCAACGAGCGCGCCGCGCTTGCCCGCGAACGCCTGCTCGGCGACCTGCTGCAAGCCGATATCCAGCGACAGCACGAGATTGTTGCCGGGCGTCGCTTGCGTGCGCGACATCGTGCGCACGGGCCGGCCGCCCGCCGTCACTTCGACTTCCTCGAAACCGGTCAGGCCGTGCAATTCCGTTTCGTAGCTCTGCTCCACCCCGATTTTGCCGACGTAATCCGTGCCCTTGTAGTTGTTCGCGTCGAGGCGCGGATCGTAGTGATCGGAATTCGCGTCGTTGGCGTCGCTGGCATCGTCGATACGTTCCTGATCGCGCTGCGAAATCCGGCCGATATAGCCGATCACGTGCGCCGCCGTCATGCCGAGCGGATACTGGCGGAACAAACGAGCCCGCACTTCCACGCCAGGAAAGCGAAAACGCTGTGCGGTGAACTTGGCGACTTCTTCGTCCGTGAGGCGCGTGCGGATGGGCAGGCTCTCGAAATTCTTCGAGTCTTCGAGCAGCTTCTTGAAACGGCGGCGGTCGCGCGAATCGATCGGGATGACTTGCGACAGACCGTCGATGATTTCGTCCAGCGTGCCGTTGATCTTCGACGGCGTGATTTCCAGCGTGTACGCCGAGTAATTCTTCGCCAGCACAATGCCGTTGCGATCCGTGATGATGCCGCGGTTCGGCACGATCGGCGCAACGGAGATGCGGTTTTCGTTCGCCTGCAACGAGTACTTGCTGAAGTGCCAGACCTGCAAATACAGGAAACGCAGGCCGATCAGCCCGAAGCAGACGAACACGAACAGTCCCGCCGCCGCGACGCGCAGGCGGAACTTCGACAACTGTTGCTCGGTGTTCTTGATTTCGGTCATGCAGGTTTCGCGAGTTTTCGCGATCTTTCGCGATTCAAGTGTAGTCCGCGCGCGGGCGTGTATCGGCGGCCTTACGACGCCCGGCGCACGGCGGCGCTCAGATCGGGCGCGTGTCGTCGGGATCGGCTGCGCGCCGTTGCGGCATGAGCAGGAGGAAGCTCGCGATTGGCCAAAGCAGCGCTTCGACGAATCCGTTGACGAGATGGCTCCAGCCGGGAAAGGCGGCGCCCGTCATCAGACGGATCACGAACGGCACCAGATGCGCGCCGACCAGCAGCGGTGCGACGACGAGCGTCTGCACAGGAAGCGACATCCATAGTACGCGCCGGTGAATGGTGATCGCGCCATAGGACAAGAGCGTGTAGGCGAGCGCGTGCTCGCCCAGCAGATTCGCGCTATGAACGTCCATCAGAAGTCCGAGCAGGAACGCGATGCCCATGCCCACCTTGCGCGGCTGATGCACGTTCCAGAACAGCAGCACGAGCGCGACGAAATCCGGCACGCCCACGAGACGGCCCCAGGGCACCAGATTCAGCAGGAACGCGGCTGCGAGGCTGAAGGTGATGAAATACGGATTGACCGGCTGAAGGATGTATTGCGGTCGGTTCATCGCGCGGCTCCCGAAGAAGCGGGCTTGGGCGCATGCGCCTTCCTGGCCGGCTTGGCCGCCGCGCCCGATGCCGCTTTTGCCGCTGCGGGTTTCTCCACGGGCTTTTCCGCGGCGACCACCGCCGCGCTTGCCGCGGATGCCGCCACCGCTCCGGAAGCTGCGCTCGCGCCAGCCGCCGTTGCCTTCGGCGCGGACTTCTTCTTGCCCTTGTTCTCTTTCGCTTCCTTCGCTGCGGCGGCCGCTTCGACTTCGATCGGATTGGGCGGCACGTTGACGTTGTAGTGCAGAACCAGCAACTCGCGCGCGCCGCGCACAGCAGCGACCGGCACGCAGACCACGCGCGCGAACGCGGTATCCGCCTGTTTGTCGACGCGCAGTACCTTGGCGACCGCGAGCCCCGGCGGATACACGCCGTCGAGTCCGCTGGTCACGAGCTGGTCGCCGACCTGGACATCCGCGCTGATGGGCACGAAACGCAGATCGAGCGTGTCGCCCTTCGGCGTGCCGTAGATCACGCTGCGCAGACCCGTGCGCACGATTTGCACCGGCACCGCCTGGTCCTTGTCGGTCAGCAGCGTGACTTCGGACTGGAGCGGAAACACACGCGTCACCTGACCGATCACGCCTTCTTCGTCGACCACGGGGGCGCCGTCCTGGATGTTCTGCTGCGAGCCCTTGCCAATCACGACCTTCTGCGTAAAAGGATCGCGCGTGTCGTACTGGATTTCGGCGGGCGTGGTTTGCGTGGTCGCGCGTGATTGCAGATTGAGAAGCGCGCGCAGATGCGCATTCTCGATGTTCAATTGGGCGGCGTCGCCCGCTTTGACGGACAGTTCGAGATTCTTGTCGGCGAGTTTTCGATTTTCGCTGCGCAACGTTGCGCTCGTCACGGCCAGGTCGGCTGCGCCCATGAAAATGTCGCGGGGAACGAGCGCCGCGCGCTGCAGCGGATACAGCCCGGCGCCCAGGATGCCGCGCACGATTTCGAGCGTATTGAAGCGGACGTCCGCGACCAGCAGCGCGATGGCGAGCACCACGAAGAAGATCAGGCGCGCAAGCGCGGAAGGGCCTTGCTTGAAGAGTGGCGGCGGACTGTATTCCATGGTCAGCGCCGAGGGCGTGAGCGGGTGAATGATGCTGCAGGCTGTATCGCTTGTGGCGGAGCCTGCCCTACGCTGTTTCGACAACGGCCCGGACTGGTGCCGGGCCGTGCGCGCGTCGCGTTACGCGGAGTGCTCTGGATTTGCTTCGGTATCGCGTCGATAGGCGCGACGCCGAAAGCAGCGATCACTCGTAAGAGAAGATGCTGCCGAGCTTGTCCATGCGTTCGAGCGCCATGCCCGAACCGCGCACCACGCAGGTCAGCGGATCTTCCGCGACCAGTACCGGCAGGCCGGTCTCTTCCGCGAGCAGACGGTCGAGGTCGCGCAGCAACGCGCCGCCGCCCGTGAGCATCATGCCGCGCTCGGCGATATCCGCACCGAGTTCCGGCGGCGTCTGTTCCAGCGCGATCTTCACGGACGAGACGATCTGATTCAGCGGATCGGTCAGCGCTTCGAGAATTTCGTTGCTCGAAATGGTGAAGCTGCGCGGAATGCCTTCGGACAGATTGCGGCCCTTGACTTCCATTTCCTTTACCTCGGAGCCGGGGAACGCCGAGCCAATTTCCTTCTTGATGGCTTCAGCCGTCTGCTCGCCGATCAGCATGCCGTAATTGCGGCGGATGTAGTTGACGATAGCTTCGTCGAACTTGTCGCCGCCCACGCGCACCGAGCCCTTGTACACGATGCCGCCGAGCGAAATGACGCCGACTTCGGTCGTGCCGCCGCCGATATCGACGACCATGGAACCCGTTGCTTCCGACACCGGCAGGCCCGCGCCGATTGCGGCGGCCATGGGCTCTTCGATCAGATAGACCTGCGATGCGCCCGCGCCGTGAGCCGCTTCCTTGATGGCGCGGCGTTCGACTTGCGTCGAGCCGCACGGCACGCAAATGATGATGCGCGGCGACGGCGAGAACATGCGGGATTCATGCGCAGTCTTGATGAACTGCTTGATCATCTGTTCGGTGACGGTGAAGTCGGCGATCACGCCGTCTTTCATCGGCCGGATGGCTTCGATGTTGCCCGGCACTTTGCCGAGCATCTGCTTTGCTTCCTTGCCGACAGCCTGAATGGTCTTCTTGCCGTTCGGGCCGCCTTCTTGGCGGATGGAGACGACTGACGGCTCGTCGAGGACGATGCCTTTGCCGCGCATGTAGATCAGCGTGTTGGCGGTGCCGAGGTCAATCGCCAGGTCGTTGGAAAAATAGCTGCGCAAAAAGCCGAACATTCAAAAATCCTGTCTCGCTGGGTAGCCGTGCCTCGCTAGGAGCGCCGGGGACGGCAGCGGAAAAAATAACGGTTTGCCGGGACGGCGAAATGAGCCGCCGTGAATGCAAATCCGAGCAGAAATCTACTGCGGAATCGAACGTGCGACGCAAACGTTTCTCGCAAAGCATCAATCCAGGGAGAAAGCCGCCGGCAGGTCGGTCCGGATGTAAGTCGAACGTGTAATGATACCTTATAATTTGGGGGTTTCTATAGGAAAAGGACGGCACTTTTTGCCATCCTCGGCCCCGCTTCGACGGCTTCCCGCCCGGATCGTGACGGACTGTTGCAGCGCTCGTTTTCGGCGCGGGAGTTGTTCATGTTTTCTCCGGTGATCCCATGTCATTGACCCTGACCGACGTTAAACGCATTGCGCATCTGGCGCGGCTCGAACTGCCCGATCACGAGGCCGAACCGACGCTTGCGCGTCTGAACGACTTCTTCGGTCTCGTCGAGCAGATGCAGGCCGTCGAGACAACCGGCATCGAGCCGCTCGCGCATCCCATCGACGCGATCGAGGAAGTGGCGCTGCGTTTGCGCGACGACGCTGTCTCAGAGCCGGTCGAACGCGAAGAGTTCCAGCGTTGCGCGCCTGCCGTGCAAGACGGGCTGTATCTGGTGCCGAAGGTGATCGAGTAAGCGCAGCGGCTACGCGCGTCGAGACAATACTGCGCGTGGCGTGAACCGCCGCGCTCATCAGGGAACTGCAATGCATCAGAAAAGTTTGACCGAACTGCGCGCCGCGCTCGACTCGAAGGAGCTTTCCGCCGTCGAGCTGGCGCAGTCGTATCTGCAGCGCATCGAAGCCGCGAAGGATCTCAACGCGTTCATCGGCGTGGATCGCGAATTGACGATGGAACAGGCGAGAGCCGCCGACGCCCTGATCGCGCAAGGCAACGCGGGCCCGCTCGCAGGCCTGCCGATCGCGCACAAGGACGTGTTCGTGACGCGCGGCTGGGCGTCCACCGCTGGCTCGCACATGCTCGAGAACTACACGAGCCCGTTCGACGCGACCGTCGTCGAGCGTTTGAAGCGCGCCGGCATGGTATGCCTCGGCAAGACCAACATGGACGAGTTCGCGATGGGCTCGTCCAACGAAAATTCGTACTTCGGCGTCGTGAAGAACCCGTGGGACACGAAAGCCGTGCCCGGCGGCTCGTCGGGCGGCTCGGCTGCGGCGGTGGCCGCGGGCCTCGCGCCGGCGGCCACCGGCACCGACACCGGCGGCTCCATTCGCCAGCCGGCGTCGTTCACGGGCATCACCGGCATCAAGCCGACGTATGGCCGCGTGTCGCGCTACGGGATGATTGCGTTCGCGTCGTCGCTGGACCAGGGCGGCCCGATGGCGCACACCGCCGCCGACTGCGCGCTCCTGCTCAACGCGATGGGCGGTTTCGACGAGCGCGACTCGACGAGTCTGCAACGCGAGAACGAAGACTACACGCGCTATCTCGGCCAGCCGTGGAATGGCGGCGACGCCGGCAAGCCGCTCGCCGGACTGCGCATCGGCATGCCGAAGGAGTATTTCGGCGCGGGTCTCGCCGACGACGTGCGCGCCGCCATCGAGGCCGCGCTCCGGGCTTACGAGGCGCTCGGCGCGACGCTCGTCGAGGTGTCGCTGCCGAAGACCGAGCTTTCCATCCCCGTGTACTACATCATCGCGCCGGCGGAGGCATCGTCGAATCTGTCCCGGTTCGATGGCGTGCGTTACGGCCATCGCGCGGCGCACTACACGGACTTGCTGGACATGTACAAGAAGTCGCGCGCCGAAGGCTTCGGTCCCGAAGTGAAGCGCCGGATTCTCGTCGGCGCGTATGTGCTGTCGCACGGCTATTACGACGCCTACTACCTGCAAGCGCAGAAAATTCGCCGCATCATCGCGCGCGACTTTCAGGAAGCGTTCAAGCAGTGCGACGTCATCATGGGGCCGGTCGCGCCGACGGTTGCGTGGAATCTCGGTGAGAAAGCCGACGACCCCGTGCAGATGTACCTCGCCGATATCTACACGCTGTCCGTGAGCCTCGCCGGCCTGCCCGGCATGAGCGTGCCGTGCGGCTTCGGCGCGGGCGCGAACGCGGTTCGCCCGGTCGGATTGCAGATCGTCGGCAACTATTTCAACGAAGCCCGGATGCTTCAGGTCGCCGACGCGTTCCAGCGCGCGACCGACTGGCACCGCAAGGCACCATCGGCATCGGGAGTCTGAACATGCAGTGGGAAGTCGTAATCGGTCTGGAAACGCACGCGCAGTTGTCGACTGTCTCGAAGATTTTTTCGGGCGCGCCCACGCAGTTCGGCGCGGCGCCGAACACGCAGGCATGTCCGGTCGATCTCGCGCTGCCCGGCGTGCTGCCGGTGATGAACAGGGGCGCGGTCGAGCGCGCGATCCGCTTCGGGCTCGCTATCGGCGCGCATATCGCGCCGCGCAGCATTTTCGCGCGCAAGAACTACTTCTATCCTGATCTGCCGAAGGGCTATCAGATCAGCCAGTACGAGATTCCAGTCGTGCAGGGCGGCCAGCTCACCATTCAGGTTCCGGCCAATGAGAAGGCGGGCAAGGAAGCCTACGAGAAGACCGTCAATCTGACGCGCGCGCATCTCGAGGAAGACGCGGGCAAGTCCCTGCACGAAGACTTCGCGGGCATGACGGGTATCGACCTGAATCGCGCCGGCACGCCGCTGCTCGAAATCGTCACGGAGCCGGAAATGCGCAGCGCGGCGGAAGCGGTCGCGTATGCCAAGGCGTTGCACGGGCTCGTCATGTGGCTCGGCATCTGCGACGGCAACATGCAGGAAGGCTCCTTCCGCTGCGACGCGAACGTGTCCGTGCGTCCCGTCGGCCAGAAGGAATTCGGCACCCGCGCCGAGATCAAGAATCTGAACTCGTTCCGCTTCCTGGAAGAAGCCATTCAGTATGAAGTGCGCCGCCAGATCGAACTGATCGAAGATGGCGGCACGGTGGTTCAGGAAACGCGTCTGTACGATCCGGACAAGCGCGAAACGCGCTCCATGCGCAGCAAGGAAGACGCGCACGATTACCGCTACTTCCCCGATCCTGATCTCATGCCGCTCGTCATCGAGGAAAGCTGGGTCGCGCGCGTGAAGCAGGAAATGCCGGAACTGCCTGCCGGCATGCAGCAGCGCTTCGTTCAAACGTACGGCCTCACGCCGTACGACGCGGGCGTGCTGACGTCGTCGAAGGGAATGGCGTCGTACTTCGAGGCGGTGGTGGCGAAGGCGGGCGCCGCGCAAGCGAAGATCGCCGCGAACTGGCTGATGGGCGATGTCTCCGCGCAACTCAACCGCGAGTCGCTGGATATCGCCGAATCGCCGGTTTCGGCCGCGCAGCTCGCGCTCGTTCTGCAACGCATCGCGGACGGCACCATCTCCAACAAGATCGCGAAGGACATTTTCCAGTCGATCTGGGACGAGAAAGCTACCGACGAAGGCGCGGCGGACCGCATCATCGAGGCAAAGGGGCTCAAGCAGATCTCCGATACCGGCGCGCTGGAAGCGATCATCGACGAAGTGCTCGCCGCGAATCAGAAATCCGTGGACGAATTCCGCGCGGGCAAGGAGAAGGCGTTCAACGCGCTGATCGGGCAGGCGATGAAGGCGACCAAGGGCAAGGCGAATCCGCAGCAGGTCAATGAATTGCTGAAGAAAAAGTTGAGCTGAATCAGCAGACAAGGCGGTGCGGAGAGCGCCCGCCGATCGCTGGTTCCCAGGTGAGAACCACGGGCTGTTGCCGGTCTAGCAAGGCAGCGGCCCGTTTTCATTGGAAAGGCGAGAACCGACATGGCAAAGAAACCCGACCTGGACGACTTTCGCGTCCCCAGTTTCAACGACGGCAAGAAGCTCAAATCGTTCGATCTCACATCGGTCGATCCGTCCGCGAAGCCCTTTTCCACGGGCTCGAAAGACGGCGACCGCGCGCGCCTCGCGCAGATCGGTACGCAGCTGAACGAGTTACAGGAGAAGCTGCACGCGCAGCGCCGGGAGCGTGTGCTCCTCGTGCTGCAAGGCATGGACACGAGCGGCAAGGACGGCACGGTGCGCGGCGTGTTCCATGACGTCGATCCGCTCGGGTTGCGGATCGTGCCATTTCGCGCGCCGACCGAGCGCGAGCTCGCGCACGACTTCCTGTGGCGCGTGCACGCGCAAGCGCCAATGGCCGGCGAGTTGGCCATCTTCAACCGCAGTCACTACGAAGACGTGCTCGTGCCGCGCGCGCTGAAGCGGATCGACGACGACGAATGCGAGCGCCGGTATCGCCATATCCGCGAGTTCGAGGCGCTGCTGGCCGATTCGGGCACGACCATCGTCAAATGCTTCCTGCATATTTCGAAGGACACGCAGCGCCAGCGTCTGCAAGCGCGCATCGACGATCCCACCAAGCACTGGAAATTCGACGTCTCGGATCTCGACGCCCGCAAGCTCTGGGACGATTACCAGCAGGCGTATTCGATGGCGCTCGGCGCGACTTCGACAGATTACGCGCCGTGGTACATCATTCCGGGCGATTCGAAGACGCATCGCAACGTGATGGTCGCCGAACTCGTGTTGCGCACGATGCAGGACATGAAGCTCGAATATCCGCCGGCGAAAGAATCGCTCAAGGGCGTCAAAGTGGAATAACCGTCTCAACAAAAGGAAGCGTATGTTTCGCGTGATCACCGCCAATCTGAACGGCATTCGTTCGGCTGCCAAGAAAGGCTTTTTCGACTGGTTGGGCGAGCAGGAGGCCGACGCTGTCTGTGTGCAGGAAATCAAGTGTTCGCAAGACGATCTCACGCCCGAGTTTCTCGCGCCGCACGGCTTCAAGGGCTACTTTCAGCACGCGGTCAAGAAGGGCTATAGCGGCGCGGGCGTCTACACGCGCCACGAGCCGGACGACGTGATCATCGGCTTCGGCAGCGCGGAGTTCGATCCCGAAGGGCGCTACGTGGAGGCGCGCTTCGGCAAGCTGTCGGTGGTGTCGGTCTACGTGCCGTCCGGGTCGAGCGGGGAGGAGCGTCAGCAGGCGAAATATCGCTTCATGGACGAGTTCATGCCGCATCTCGCCGGGCTTTCGAAAGAACGCGAAGTGATTCTGTGCGGCGACGTGAACATCGTGCACAAGGAAATAGACATCAAGAACTGGAAGAGCAACCAGAAGAACTCCGGCTGCCTGCCGGAAGAGCGCGCGTGGCTCACGACGCTATTCGATGAAGTCGGCTATGTCGATGTCTTTCGCACGCTGGACCAGCGTCCGGAGCAATACACGTGGTGGAGCAATCGCGGTCAGGCGTATGCGAAGAACGTCGGATGGCGTATCGACTATCAGATCGCGACGAAGGAAGTCGCCGCGACCGCGAAACAGACTTCCATCTTCCGCGACATCAAGTTCAGCGATCACGCGCCGCTGACGATCGACTACGACTGGAAAATCGGCAAGAAGTAACGCGCGGCATCAGGGGCCCGTCTTCTTGAACCGCCCCATGCCCGCGTAGGTCGGCAACTGATCGATGCTCTTGCCGACCGCCTTCGCATAGAGCGGCATCATGTCCGGCATGCGCTTGAGCAAGTCCTGCTTGCGGTCCGGCCCATACGGATGCATCCAGACAAAGCCGTTGTCCTGGCGGCGCGTCGCGCTGTCTATCTTGTTCCAGAGCGTGACAGCCGCGCGCGGATCGTAGCCCGCACGCGATGCTATTTCGCTGCCGATCACGTCGGCTTCGGTTTCGTCGGCTGGGGAGTAGTGCATCGCGAGCAGTTGATCGCCGATTCCAGGCGGCGTCGAACCGACGTCCGCGAAGCCGAAGAGCTGCGGCATGGTCCCCGCGGTCATCTGCGCGAACTGCTGGCGGCCAAGCCGCTCGCGCGCGTGCTCGCGCAATGCGTGCGCGATCTCGTGGCCGATCATCATGCCGATTTCGTTGTCGCTCAGGTGCAGCTTCTCGATCAGTCCGCTATCCACGAGAATCTTGCCGCCCGGCAGACAGTACATGCGAGTCTCGTTCGACCGCACGACATTCGTTTCCCACTTCCAGTTCTTCGAGCGGTCGTTCCACTTGAGCGCGAACGGAATCTCGTGATTTGCGATATCGCGCACGCGCTTGACGAGCGCGTTGTCCTTGCCGAGCAGACGCTTGTCGCGCTCCGCCTCGCGGATGATCTGCGCGTATGCGTCGGCGGACTGCTGTTCGAGCGCCGCCGGAGGAATGAGGTTGCGAAAGAGCGCCGTGTCGCCGAAGCGAATCTGGCTGTTCGGCGCGGTATAGGGCGGCGGCGAGCGTTCCTCCTCCTGGGCACGCA
>Ga0308174_10001708_pt1 | contig 10436 bp, 6 predicted proteins | sample PhyPR2_FD_203894 | JGI IMG/M metagenome (GOLD analysis project Ga0308174, IMG submission 203894) | Soil microbial communities from UC Gill Tract Community Farm, Albany, California, United States - DLSLS.P.R2 | ecosystem: Environmental > Terrestrial > Soil > Agricultural land | place: USA... | reverse complement strand
CGACGCCGCGTCCGCACCGGGTTCCGGCTCCGTACCGGGCTCCGCCTCCGGTGCCGTCCCCGACCGTCCCCTCACCCCCGAGCAGCTCGACCACTTCGCCGACGAACTGCGGGAACTCCTCGACGACGCCGTCTCCTCCGCCGAACGCCAGCTCTTCGACCTGCGGACCGCCGCCGCCGACGACGCCCGCATCCTCGGCGCCCTCGGCGACGGCGGACTGCTGCCGCCCGGCCCCGACGTGCTGGCCACCGTCGAGTTCCTCGGCGAACACGGCATCCCGGCCCTGCCCGGCTGGCGCTACCTGGCCCAGGCGGTCGACCCCGCCGACCACGCGCGGGTGCTCGCCGCCCGGCCCGAACTCGTCGACGGCGTCATCATCACCGACCCCGCCTCGCACGCCCGTGCCCGCGAGGCGCTCGGCGAGGCCGCGCTGCTGCCCCGTTCCGCCGTCGCCGTCGGCACCGCCGCGGCCCTGCTCGCCCCGACCCCGGCACCGGACGCGGCGGGGGAGGGCGAGGTGTTCCTCGTCCCGCCGAACCCCGCCATGCACGACGAGCACGCCGCCGACGAGGAACGCCAGGCGCTGCGCGCCCGCGCGACCGGACGCGACGAGGAGATCCGGGCGCTCGCCGCCCGCCTCGGCAAGGACCGCGAACTGGCGGCCCGGCTCGCGTCCTGGCGCACCGGCTGCCCGGCCGGACGCCTCACCGAACTCGCCGCGGCCGCCGCCGGGGCCCGCGCGTTCGCCGAGGAGGCCGAGGCCGAACTCGCCGAGGCCCGCACCGCCCGCGCCGAGGCCGACGAGGCCGCCGCGGAGGCCACCGCCGTACGTGACGAACGCCAGGAGGGCGCGCAGCGGGCCCGGCGCGCCGCCGACGCGCTCGCCGGACTCGCCTTCCGGCTGCGCGAACGCGCCGGCTGGCAGGCCGGCCTCCGCGAACTCGCCGACGTAGCCGTCGAGTCCGAGGCCCGCGCCCAGTCCTGCCTGGACCGCGCCCGCGCCGCAGACGAGGACCGGCGCGCCGCCCAGCGCGCCGCCGACGACGCCCGCCGCACGGCCCGCACCCTGCGCGCCGAGCGGGCCGAGATCGCCGGCGCCCCCGACGACGTACCGGAGGACGACCGCGCCGCGCCGACGTCGTCGCTCCCCGCGCTGCGCGAGGCCTACCGGGCCGCCTCCCAGCTGTACGAGAAGGTCGGCGTCGGCGCCGACCTGCGGGCCGAGCAGGCACGCGCCGAGAGCGAGGAATCCGCCGCCCGCCGGGAACTGGACCGGCTCACCAACAAGGTGCGCACCCGCGCCGAGCAGCTCCTGGCCGCCCCGGACGGCGCCGACGGGCCTTCCCGCCAGGCCGCCGCCGCCCGAGCCGAGGAACTCGTGCAACTCCTCGAGACCCGGATGTCCACCGCCAGCGAGCAGCTCGGCCGGCTGCGTGGCGAGGCCGAACGGCTCGCTCCCGACGACGGGGAGGCGCACACCGACCTGCCCGACGACCTCGTCCCCCGCGACGCCGAGCACGCCCAGGCACTGCTGCGCACCGCCACCACCGGACTCGCCGCCCGCACCGAGGAACTGACCGGGGCGCGCGACACCCATGCCGGACTCCTCGACGCCCACCGGGCCGCCGAGGACGCGGCCGGCGGCTTCGACGAGATCGCCGCGATGCTCCGCGACCTGCTGCGCGAGCACACCGCCGACGAGGAGCAGACCGAACCCGAGCCCTACCCGGGCACCCCGGAGGAGGCCCGGCACTCCGCCGCCGAGGCCCGCCGCTCACTGCGCGGCTGCGCCGCCGACCTGTCCGCCGCCGAGAGCGCCGTCCGCGAGGCGAGCGACATCCTCGTCCGGCACGCCAACTCCACCCGGTACGAACAGGTCCGCACCCCGGCCCGGCAACAGATCCGCGAACTGCCCGCCTCCGCGCTGCCGGAGCACGCCCGGCGCTGGAAGGAGGCGTTCGCGCCCCGGCTGCGCGTCCTCACCGACGAACTCGCGCAGCTCGAACGCAACCGCGACTCCATCGTGGACCGGCTGCGCGGGCTGGTGGAGTCCGCGCTCGCCACCCTGCGCTCCGCCCAGCGCCTGTCCCGGCTGCCCGAAGGGCTCGGCGAGTGGTCCGGACAGGAGTTCCTCCGCATCCGCTTCGAGGAACCCGACCAGGCCACCCTCACCGAACGGCTGGGCGAGGTCATCGACGAGGCGACCCGCGCCGCCGTCAAGAAGAACGCGGACCTGCGCCGGGACGGTATGTCCCTGCTGCTGCGCGGGGTCGCCGCCGCTCTGCGCCCCAAGGGCATCGCCGTGGAGATCCTCAAGCCGGACGCGGTGCTGCGCGCCGAGCGCGTGCCCGTCGGACAGATGGGGGACGTGTTCTCCGGCGGCCAGCTCCTCACCGCCGCCATCGCCCTCTACTGCACGATGGCCGCGCTGCGCTCCAACGACCGGGGCCGCGACAAGCACCGGCACGCCGGCACCCTGTTCCTCGACAACCCCATCGGCCGCGCCAACGCCACGTATCTGCTGGAGCTCCAGCGGGCCGTCTCCGACGCGCTCGGCGTGCAACTGCTGTACACCACCGGCCTGTTCGACACGACCGCGCTCGCCGAGTTCCCCCTGGTGATCCGGCTGCGCAACGACGCCGACCTCAGGGCGGGGCTGAAGTACATCAGCGTCGAGGAGCACCTGCGCCCGGGACTGCCCCGGCCGACCCGGGCGGACGAGGCGGTCCACAGCGAGATCACGGCCACCCGGATGTTCAGACGCCCCGGGCAGGAGAGCCCGCAGGCCTGAGAAAGGCACCCCGCCCCGCGCCCCGCGAAGGGGGCGGGGCGGGAGAACGCGGTCGCCCCGCGAAAGGCATGGGCGAGAGAACACCCCGGCTCCGTGAAAGGGCCCGGGCCGCAGAGCACCGTCGCTCCGTGGAAAGCCCGGGCGGGAGCGCGCCCGTCGCCCCGCGAAAGGGACGGGAGCGCGCCGGCCCTCCGGTGCCGCCGTGGTGCCACTGCGACGCCGCCGTCGTCAGGGGTGCGACAACCGGCCGGCGCCCCGCCGGCGTATGCGCTCCTGCGCCCGCTCCGCGGACCGCTCCTGGCGCCTCACCCGGCGCCGCTCGCGGCGCAGCGCCCGGGCCGCCGCGCTCGGCGTGGACACCACACCGTGACGCTGGTTCCACACCTGCCGGGTCACCCACACGTCGAGCACGCCCCAGGTCGCCACCACCGTGCTGACCACGCTGCTCAACACCATCGGGAAGGCCAGCCAGGACCCGGCCAGCGTGCACAGGAACGCCGTGACCGCCTGGACCAGCGTCACCGCGATGAGCAGTACCGCCCGCACGGCCGCCGTCCTCACCGGATCCGGCAGCCTGCGGCGCTTCGCCGGCTCCTCGACCCACAACGGCGCGCCCCGCGCGTACACCTCCCGCTCACCCTCCGCGCAGGCCTCCCGCTCACCCTCCTCGTCGTCGAACGCGAACTCCCGCTCGCCCTCGACCGCGAGGTCGCCCTCGTCGAGCTCCGGATGACCGACGGCCCCGCTCGCGGGCGCCTCGCTCCGCTCCGCCGTCCCCATCAACTCGTCCTCCCCGCTGCCGCCCGGCCGCCCCACGGTGTCGTCCGACACCCGTTTCCCAGCTGCTGCCCGGCTTGCACAGATATAAGCCGCCTGAGTGCGGCATACGGCAGCCGTGGCCGGTTCCGCCCCGATTTCCCTGTAGAAGAAGACGATCCAGATTCCGTGAAGATTCCCTCGGAAGCCAAAATCTCGGCCAACTCGCCGATCTCCGCCTCCGGACATGCGGAGCGCCGGCCACCGAAAACCCGGAGACGCATGTCCGAGCATGACCTTTATGGACGGACAACTCCCCCCGTCGCCTTCCCCTTTCAAGCCCCGGGCACACCTGTGAGGCTTCGAGTTCTTCCCTCGGCAGTAGTAGGCTCACGCCGTTTGTTGACGCACATGTGTGCCCCCGATCGGCGAGGGGCCGGCTGGGGGAGGCCATGCGCTTTCGCGGGAAGTCCATCCGCCGGAAGATCGTGGCACTGCTCCTGGTGCCGCTGCTGGCCCTCACCGCCGTCTGGGGCTACGCCTCGGTCCTCATGGGCCGCGAAGTCCTCCAGCTGTTCCACGTCTCCTCCGTCGTCGAGAAGATCGCCTACCCCACCGAGGACGCCGTCCGCGCCCTGGAGCAGGAGCGGCGGCAGACCCTCATCTACCTCGCCGACCCCCGCGCCTCCGACGCCCTGGGCGCGCTGCGCCGCACCCGGATCGCCACGGACGACGCCCTGGCCACACTGCGCGGCAACGTCAAGACCTCGAAGGTGCGCGACGCGCTCGACGCGGACGACTCCGCCGACCTCACCAGCGTGCTCGACGGCTTCCGGAGCGTCGACTCCGTGCGCGAGAGCGTCGACGGCAGCAACCTCACCCGGGCCCAGGCCCTCGACCTCTACAACCGCGTGGTCGACCCCTGTTACGCCCTGCTCGCCACCCTCGACGTCGTCGACACCACGGAGCTGGACAAGGAGTACCGCGCCCTCGTCAACGCCGCCCGCGCCCGCGAACTGTTCTCCCGCGAGGACGCGCTGCTCGGCTCCGCCCTCGTCACCGGCCGGGTCACCCGTACCGAACTGCGGAACATCTCCGAGCTGATCGCCCAGCGCGGTGCCGTGTACGAGGTCAGCACGGACCAGCTGCCGGCCGAGGAACGCGACCGCTACGACAGCTTCTGGCAGGGCGCCCCCACCGCCTCGCTGCGCGAGGCCGAGAAGTTCGTCCAGAACACGGACCCCGACGAGATGCCCCCCGGCGTCACCGCCAAGAGCTGGGACTCCCTCGGCGGCCATGTGCTCGACCGGCTCGCCGCGCTCGACGACGCGGCGGCCGACCGTTACCAGGACCGGGTCCACCCGGCAGCCGTGGGCACCATCACCGAGGCCGCCGTCGTGGGCGTCCTCGGCCTGATCGCCCTGGTGTTCTCCGTCGTGCTCTCGGTCCGCGTCGGCCGCGGTCTCGTCCGCGACCTGCGCCGGCTGCGCCAGGAGGCCCACGAGGCGTCGGGCGTCCGGCTGCCCGGCGTCCTGCGCCGGCTCTCGGCGGGCGAACAGGTCGACGTCGAGACCGAGGTGCCGCGCCTGGAGTTCGAGAAGAACGAGATCGGCGAGGTCGGGCAGGCCCTCAACACCCTCCAGCGCGCGGCCGTCGAGGGCGCCGTCAGGCAGGCCGAACTGCGTGCCGGGATCTCCGAGGTGTTCGTCAACCTCGCCCGGCGCAGCCAGGTCCTGCTGCACAAGCAGCTCACCCTGCTCGACACCATGGAGCGCCGGACCGAGGACACCGACGAACTCGCCGACCTGTTCCGCCTCGACCACCTCACCACGCGCATGCGCCGCCACGCCGAGGGCCTCGTCATCCTCTCGGGCGCCGCGCCCTCCCGGCAGTGGCGCAAGCCCATCCAGCTCATGGACGTCGTGCGCGCCGCCGTCGCCGAGGTCGAGGACTACGAGCGCATAGAGGTCCGCCGGCTGCCCCGGGTCGCCGTCACCGGCCCGGCCGTGGCCGACCTCACCCACCTCGTGGCCGAACTCCTCGAGAACGCCACCGTGTTCTCGCCCCCGCACACCGCGGTCCAGGTGATCGGCGAACGCGTCCCCAACGGCTTCACCCTGGAGATCCACGACCGCGGCCTGGGCATGGCCGCCGAGGCCCTCCTGGACGCCAACCTCCGGCTCGCCGAGACACCGGAGTTCGAGCTCTCCGACACCGACCGGCTCGGCCTGTTCGTCGTCAGCCGGCTCGCCCGGCGGCAGAACATCCGCGTCTCGCTCCAGCCGTCGCCGTACGGCGGGATCACCGCGGTCGTCCTCATCCCCGACACCCTGCTCACCGACGATATTCCGGACACCAACGGCACCGGCTTCCGTCTGGACCGGCTGTCCGGCAAGAAGGCCAGGGGCGGGGCGGGCCGCGACTCCGCGCTCGGCCGGGTGCCCGGCGACCCGTCCGGCCTGCCGACCCCGGTCCTGGACGGACCCGTCGAACTCGAGGCCCCCGTCGACCTGGACGCACTCGCCGGCTTCCCCGACGTTCTGGCCGGGGACGACGGGCACCGCGGACTGTTCGGCCCCCGCAGGTCCCTCACCGGCGTGCCCGACGAGCAGCACACCCGCGACGCCCGCGAAACGCGCGACGCCCGCGACGAGTCCACCGCGCACGGGGACCCCACGCGTTCCGACGGCCCCGTACCGCTGCCCCGGCGCCACACTCCCAAGCTGGTCAGCTCGCACGGCCGCCCCGTGCAGGACAACCGCGCTCGGCGCGGCGGCTGGGACCAGGAACCCTCCGAGGCCCGCGCACACGGCGACGCCGCGAACGCCGGGCGCGCGCACGACGACCGGCCGCACGAGGATCGACCGGACGAGAGCCGACTGCACGACGACCGGCCGCACGACGACCGACTGCACGACGACCGGTCCGGCACCGGCCGACGCCGCACCGACGGGCGGGACACCGACCGGCGGAACACTTCACTCGTCCGCAGCGACCGCAGCGACGGGAGTTACCGCAGCGACGGGAGTTACCGAGGCGACCGGGGCGAAATCGGCCGCCCCCGCGCCGACCGGCGGGCGCCCGGATCCGGCGCCGCCGGCCCGACGCCCGGCACCCCGGACCCCACCCCCCGCATCGGCCCCGCGACCGGACAGGCAGAATCGGGTGCGGGGGGCCCGCTGCCCCGGCGCGTACGCCAGGCCAGCCTCGCCCCGCAGTTGAGGCAGGGCCCCGACACCCGGCCCGGCGGCACGCACGAGGCGGATCCCGCCGATCGTGACGCGGACGAGGTCCGCAGCCGGATGGCCTCGCTCCAGCGGGGCTGGCAGCGTGGCCGCCACGAGAACGCCGCCGGTGACGAGGGACCGGACGGCTCAGCACCAGGAACGACAGAGGGGGACGGTCGATGACCGCACCGAAGGACGCAGGCGCCAACCGGACCGGCACGACGGGCGAGCTCAACTGGCTCCTCGACGACCTGGTCGACAGGGTCGCCAGCATCCGCAAGGCGATCGTGCTCTCCGGCGACGGCCTGCCCACCGGGACGTCCACGGACCTGAGCCGCGAGGACGGCGAGCACCTGGCCGCCGTCGCCTCCGGGTTCCACAGCCTCGCCAAGGGCGTCGGCCGCCACTTCGAGGCGGGCAGCGTCCGTCAGACAGTGGTCGAACTCGACGAGGCGTTCCTGTTCGTCACGGCCGCCGGCGACGGCAGCTGTCTGGCCGTCCTGGCGGACGCCGACGCGGACATGGGACAGGTCGCGTACGAGATGACGCTGCTGGTCAAGCGGGTCGGCACGCACCTGGGCACCGCCCCGCGCGCCGATTTTCCCGCCGGTGGGTAGTGACAGGGCATGAACCCCGAGGGACAGGGACCCGCACAGGGACAGGAAAACGGTCACTGGTTCGACGACGACGCCGGACCGGTGGTCCGTCCGTATGCCATGACCCGCGGGCGCACCAGCCACGCCGGCCAGCACCGCCTCGATCTGATCGCACTGGTGCTCGCGGAGCCCGACGTCGACGACGCCGGGGCGGAGTCCCTGTCCCCGGAGCACATGGAGATCGTCGCGCTGTGCCGCGACACCCCCCAGTCGGTCGCGGAACTCGCCGCCGGGCTCGACCTGCCGATCGGGGTCGTACGGGTCCTGATCGGCGACCTCGTGGACGAGGGACTCGTCCACGTGTCACGGCCCGTGCCGGCGGCCGAGCTGGTTGACGAAAGCATTCTGCGCGACGTGATCAACGGTCTGAGGGCGCTGTGAGGCGCGCACAGGCCGTCGTCCAGGAACCCGTGTCGTCCCGCGCCCCGTCGTCCAGGGACCCGTTGTTACCGAACGAACGAGCAGGAGAGACAAGCGATGAAGCCCGGGCGTCCTGAACGCGGTACGCCGCCGGTCGACCCCGTCACGCTCAAGATCCTCGTGGCCGGCGGCTTCGGGGCGGGCAAGACCACCCTGGTCGGCGCGGTCAGCGAGATCAGACCGCTGCGCACCGAGGAGTTCCTCACCGAGGCGGGCCGCCCCGTCGACGACCTGCGCGGCGTGGAGGGCAAGAGCACCACCACCGTCGCCATGGACTTCGGCCGCATCACGCTCCGCGAGAACCTGGTGCTGTACCTGTTCGGTACGCCGGGACAGGACCGCTTCTGGTTCCTCTGGGACGAGCTCGCCACCGGCGCGCTGGGCGCGGTCGTCCTCGCCGACACCCGCCGCCTGGAGGACTGCTTCGCCGCCGTCGACTACTTCGAGCGGCGCTCCATCCCCTTCGTCGTGGGCGTCAACTGCTTCGACGGAGCCGCCCGCTACCCGGCCCGGACCGTGCGGCAGGCACTCGACCTCGACCCCGCGGTGCCCGTGGTGCTGTGCGACGCCAGGGAGCGGGAGTCGGTCAAGGAGGTCCTCGTGGAGGTCGTGGGGCACGCGATGGCGCAGGCCGCGGACCGCCGCCGGGCGGCCACCGTCTGAGGCGGCCACCGTCTGAGGCGGCCACCGTCTGAGGCGGCTGGTGGACGCGGCCACCCGTATCTCGACCGGCCACCGTCCGAGACACCCGGGCAGGGAGCGGTCCCACGGCTGCCCCGTGCCCGCGTGCCCGCGTGCCCGCCGCCCGCGTCAGCCCCCGCCGCCCCGCTCCTCCCAGCCGAAGCTCTTCTCCACCGCCCGGCGCCAGTTGCGGTACTCGCGGTCCCGTACCGACTCCTCCATGCTCGGCGTCCACTCGGCGTCCTTCGCCCAGTGGGTCTTGAGCTCGTCCAGGCCGTTCCACACCCCGGTCGCCAGCCCGGCCGCGTACGCGGCGCCCAGACAGGTCGTCTCGGAGATTCTGGGGCGGATCACGGGCACGTCGAGCACGTCCGCCTGGTGCTGCATGAGCAGGTTGTTGGCGGTCATGCCGCCGTCCACCTTCAGGGTGTTGATCCGCACCCCGGAGTCCTGGTACATCGCGTCCACGACCTCGCGGGTCTGCCAGCTCGTCGCCTCCAGGACCGCCCGCGCGAGGTGCGCCTTGGTCACGTAGCGGGTCAGTCCGGTGACCACTCCGCGTGCGTCCGAACGCCAGTACGGGGCGAACAGGCCGGAGAACGCGGGCACGATGTACGCCCCGCCGTTGTCCTCCACGCTCGCCGCGAGCGACTCGATCTCGTCGGCACTGCGGATGATCCCGAGCTGGTCGCGGAACCACTGCACCAGCGCGCCGGTGATCGCGATGGACCCCTCCAGACAGTAGACGGGTGCCTCGTCGCCGATCTTGTACCCCATCGTCGTCAACAGGCCGTTCTTCGACGGCACGGGCCGCTCACCGGTATTGAGCAGCAGGAAGCTGCCGGTGCCGTACGTGTTCTTGGCGCTGCCGACGTCGTAGCAGGCCTGACCGAAGACGGCGGCCTGCTGGTCGCCCAGCGCCGAGGCGACCGGGACGCCGGCGAGCTGGCCCACCGCGGTGCCGTACACCTCTGAGGAGGACCGGATCTCCGGGAGCATCGCCTCGGGCACGTTCATGGCGGCGCAGATCGCCGAGTCCCACTGGAGGCTCCGCAGGTCCATCAGCATGGTGCGGCAGGCGTTGGTGACGTCGGTGACGTGCCGTCCGCCGTCGGGGCCGCCGGTGAGGTTCCAGATCAGCCAGGAGTCCATGGTCCCGAACGCGATCTCGCCCCGCTCGGCCCGGGCCCGCAGCCCCGGCACGTTGTCGAGCAGCCAGGCCGCCTTGGGGCCGGAGAAGTAGCTGGCCAGGGGGAGCCCGGTCTGCTCGCGGAACCGGTCCTGCCCGTCCGCGCCGCCCAGTTCGTCGCAGAGCGCGGCGGTCCGGGTGTCCTGCCAGACGATCGCGTTGTGCACCGGTTTCCCGGTGGCGCGGTCCCAGAGCAGCGTCGTCTCGCGCTGATTGGTGATGCCGAGGGCACTGAGCTGGTCGGCGCGCAGGCCCGCCCTGGCGAGCGCGCCCGCCACCACGGCCTGCACCTTGGACCAGATCTCGGTGGCGTCGTGCTCCACCCAGCCCGGCCGGGGAAAGATCTGACGGTGCTCGCGCTGATCGACGGCGACGATCGCACCGTCACCGTCGAAGACGATGCAGCGGCTCGACGTCGTGCCCTGGTCGATCGCGGCGACGTACGTGTGGGCGGTGTCCGGCATGACTTACCCCTTGGTCGCTCGGTTCGGGAGATGCGAAGGGTGCGGGTCCGAGGTCGCGCGGCGGGCCGACTGCCTTCCGGAAGTGTTCACCGGTGCTCCTGGGGCGTCAAGGCGACGGACGAGAACGGCGGAACGGTCAAACAGATCACGCGAAAGCGGGTGAAAACGCACACGACCATTCTGGGGTCGTCACCTGTGATCCCGCCCCTCGCGCCGGCCGCGCCGCCCGCACCCCAACGACGCGCGGCGGCA
>Ga0308174_10001707_pt1 | contig 10441 bp, 8 predicted proteins | sample PhyPR2_FD_203894 | JGI IMG/M metagenome (GOLD analysis project Ga0308174, IMG submission 203894) | Soil microbial communities from UC Gill Tract Community Farm, Albany, California, United States - DLSLS.P.R2 | ecosystem: Environmental > Terrestrial > Soil > Agricultural land | place: USA... | reverse complement strand
GATGCCTTCGGGCTATTCCTGGTGCCGTGGTGCGTCGTGGTGTTGCCGTGGCCGCTCGGCTTCCGCCTGCTCAAGACGCTGGCACGCTGGCCGTTCCTGTACCGGCATGCGATCGACGCGCAATGGCGCGGCGCCGCGGCGCTGGTGCCCGATACGGACGTGCGGGCCTGGAAGAACCGCGCGCGCCTGACGCGGCTGGTCGAGCATGCCGACGCATGGCTGATGGTCTTTCGTGGTCCGTCCTGGTGGCGGCGCTATGTGCGCATTGAGGGCAGCATCCCGGCGAATACGCGTGCGGCGGTGTTCCTGACCTATCACTGGGGCACGGGCAACTGGATCTGGAGCATCTTCAAGGCGCATGGCATCCGCGCGTCTTTCCTTGCGCGCCAGCCGAACGGGCGCTCGCTCGGGCTGACGCGCCTGTCGTCCTGGTACGGCCGTTTGCGCTCGGCCGCGTTGCGCCGCGCCGGGGCGCAAGTCCTGTTCACCGGCAACAGCGCCGGTACGATTCGGCGCGCGCTGGCCGAAGACACCAGCGTCGTGGGCATGCTCGATCTTGGTGTCGACGCCGGTCAACGCGCGCTGGCATTACCGCTCTACGGACGCGAAGCGCGCTTCCCGTACGGGCTGGCGCGAATTGCAGTGGATGCCGCTGTGCCGGTCGTGCTGTTCAGCCTCGGGCTCGACGTTGACACCGGAATGCGCGATCTGCGCATCGAAACACTGACCGATTGCAGCGATGCGCCAGCCGTCATGCAAGCCTACGTGCAGCATCTGGATCGGCGCCTGCGCGAACATCCTGAAGCGTGGCTGTTGTGGGGCGAGGCCGGTGCGATTTTCGGAGGCGCGCCAATGGCGCCGGCGACATCCGCCAGCGAGGGCGCAGCGGTAGGCAAATGAAGTTGGGGTGATAAATTACGGAAAAAGGAGTGGGCCAAGACCCACCCTGCAAGGCGGGCGAGTTCCTGGGTGGGCGTTCGCTTACCGCTTTCACGACGCTCAGGCGTTGTAACCCTTGTACAACGTGTTATGTGCCGGACGAATCTCGTCCTCGGGACGCGATGTTGTATAATAGTATAAAGCTATCGACTGGCGATAGATGCCATCAGGCGCCGCCCACGGGTTCGGGTGGCCGTGGAACGTATCCGACCGGGTTGCAAACAGGGCCGCGCGATTGAACAGGGGCTCGAGCACATGCTCGCGGCGCGTGCCGTCGCAGCTCCATAGTTCCAGTTCGCCGCCGTACGCCGGTTGCCAATCCGGGGTCAGATAGATCAGCAGATTCAGGCGCCGATGCGCTTGCAGTTTTTCATGCCAGTTGAAATCGGCATGAATGCCGAGGTGGCCGTCGCGCCGGCTCAGATGAATGCCGCCGCCGAGCAGATGCGGATCCGGCAGCAGGTGATCGATGCCGGTGAGCTGCTCGAGGAAGCGGATGAACGGCCCGGAGTTCAGATCGTGGATCGCGCTGCGGATCTGCGCCGGGAAGCGCTCTTCGCTACCGCAGCCGAGCTTGACCTCGAGGCCCAGTGCCGCGTAATGGTCCCAGGAAACCGGGTCTTCCGGTCCCGGGAATACGTGCGCAAGTTCGACCGCCGCGTCAGCGCGCAGGAACTCATCCATCACGATATGCGGATACGGCAGCGCATCCCGAAAGCGGTCGCCGTGCGCGCTCGCTCGCTGGGCAAGGGTATCAAGATCGAAAACGTAGGGCATACAATACCGGCGGCCGGGGCGCGCATGATATCAGCACGGCCCCATGGTCCGATTTCGCGAAGGATGCCTTGTGACCTCGATCAAACGCGTTGCGATACTGGGTGGTACGCGCATTCCGTTTTGCCGCAACAATTCCGCCTATGCCGACGTCGGCAATTTCGGGATGATGGTCAAGACGCTCGGCGCCCTGGTCGAACAAACCGGCCTGCACGGCGTCGAGCTCGGCGAAGTCGCACTCGGCGCAGTGATACGCCACAGTTCGGACTGGAACTTCGCACGCGAAGCGACGCTGTCGTCCGGCCTGGCGCCGACCACGCCCGGGATCACGACCGCGCGCGCTTGCGGCACCTCGCTCGACAACGCGATCATCATTGCCAACAAGATCGCGACCGGCCAGATCCAGGCCGGCATCGCCGGCGGCGCCGACACCACCAGTGACGTGCCGATCGTCTACAGTCGCGCGCTGCAGCAACGGCTGCTCAATGTCAACCGGCAGAAGGCGCCGCTCGACAAGCTCAAGGCGGCGTTCCGCGGCTTTTCGTTCGGCGACCTCAAACCGAGCTTCCCCGGTGTGGCCGAGCCGCGCACCGGCATGTCGATGGGCGATCACTGCGAACAGATGGCCAAACAGTGGCAGATTGCGCGCGAGGACCAGGACCGGCTCGCGTTGGCCAGTCACCTGAAAGCCGCCGCCGCGTACGAGCGCGGGTTCTTCAAGGATCTCGTCGTGCCGTTCCGCGGCCTTGAACGCGACGGCTTCCTGCGGCCGGACAGCACGCTGGAAAAACTCGCATCGTTGAAGCCGGCATTCGACAAGACCTCGGGCAAGGGCACGCTGACCGCGGGCAATTCCACCGGGTTATCAGACGGCGCCTCGGCCGTGCTGCTCGCGAGCGAAGAGTGGGCGTCGGCGCGCGGCCTCGCGCCCAAGGCCTTGCTCACGCACGCGCAGGTATCGGCCGTGGATTTCGTGCACGGCGAAGGCCTGCTGATGGCGCCTACAGTGGCGGTGCCGCGCATGCTCGATGCGGCGGGACTCACGCTGCAGGACTTCGACTTCTACGAGATCCACGAGGCGTTTGCGGCTCAGGTGTTGTGTACATTACGCGCTTGGGAAGATGTGGAATACTGCAAAAAGCGGCTTGGCCGCGACGCCGCGCTCGGTTCGATCGACCCGGCAAGACTCAACGTCAACGGCTCGAGCCTGGCGCTCGGGCATCCGTTTGCCGCGACCGGGACGCGTATCGTTGCGACGCTCGCCAAGCTGCTCGAGGAGAAGGGCAGCGGACGCGGGCTGATTTCGATTTGCACCGCCGGCGGCATGGGCGTGACCGCGATCCTCGAGCGCAACTGACGGGCAAGCGCGCGTGGCGGTCTTCAGAACGTCACGATATCGACATCCGCGGCCGCGGCTGCGGTGATGCGCAGTTCAAGCAGGCCGCCGCGGCATGGCTCGGCGCAGGCGTACACCTCGGTCACGGCATCGGCAGCAACGTGCGCCAGCGGCGCACCATCGAGCGTCGCGCCAACCTGTGGGAACGGCACGCCTCCGAAGGCGATGTTTGCAATTGCAACGTGGACGCCGGGCGCGAGCGTCAGCCGCAGCGTCTGTTCCTGCGCGGGCGCGAACCTCGGCGCAAACGCCGGATAAACCGGCGTCGTCTGTGGATCGCGCGCATCGCCGAACGGGATTGGCGTTGCCTTGATGATGCCCAGCGGGCCGATGTAGAGCGACGGCACGACCTGCAACTGTTCGAACAACGCACGCGACAGTCCAAGCCAGTGTTCCCGCCCCGCATCCGCTCCGCCCAGTTTCACGTCACTGCGCGCGCAGGCAAGGCGCTCGTCCATCGCATAATCGTGCAGTAGCTGTTGGGCGAATACGCCGTGCAGCGTCGGCCTCGGTGATCGACACAGCAACGCGCCACTCGCACCGATCGCGTGGGCTGGCAGCATCAAGAAAGGCTGTGTCGGCGCGAACCGTTCCGTGACGGCGAATAGCGGCACGAACCCGAACGGCCAGTTGCCGGCGTTTTGATAAGCGATGCTCGACCCGGTGCACAACACGTAGGCGGCCGTCACGATCGCGACCGTTGCGGCGCGTGCGATCCACGCCAGGCGCTGGGCGCCGAGGTCGGCGAGACCGATCGCGACCATGCCGGCCAAGGCGGTGCGCAGGACGGTGGTCATGTAATACGGGGTGATGCCGCGGATCAGCGCGGTTGTCAGCACGATCGCAAATACGCTAGCGGCGCCGATCCAGACCAACCGGCGCATGCGTGGCGTGCGAAGCGCCCGCAGCAACCCGAAAACGCCCGCGGCCCCACCCAGACCAACCAGTAGCGTTGCCGCACAAGCCATAGCCAGCGGCCATTGCAGGATGGTCGCGAACCAATACAACGTGCCGCTCACCGCGGTCGCGGCAAAGATCGGCCACAGCATCCCGAGGTGTCCGGTTTTTTCGCCGCCGGACAAGTAATTGGCGCCGGCATGGAAATCGGCGAAGCCCTGGCCTGCATCCCAGGCCAGGTACGGAATTAGCGGCAGCGCGGCGACTGCCGCGGCAAGTGCGAGATCGCGCAGCGGCAAGTGTCGGCGACGCAGCGCCCAGCCAAGGACTGCAAGCCCGACCCACCCCAGCGCGAGCGTGGTCGGGTGGGCGTGCAGCGCGAGCACGAAGCACAGCGCCATGCCGACGAGGTAACGCCGCTGCGGCCGGCGCACATAGCGCGCGGCACACAGGACGAAGGCGAGGACCAGCGACGTGGTCAGCAGGTTGTGTCCGGGAAACAGCCACTCGAACGTGCTCCACGAAGGCACCAGCAGCCCGAGTGCCCAGAACATGCCCGCGGTGCGGCTATGCAGCTCCTTGCCGGCAAGGTACGCGAGCACGATCTGCGTGCTCGCCAGAAAGCCGAGCAGCATGACTGCGCCGAACCAGCCGCGGCCGAGGGCCAGCAGCACTGCCAGCAACCAGTAGTACACCGGTCCCAAGTGGATCGTGCCGGCCAGCACACGGCCGCTCCACGGGATATCGCCTTCGTGAAGCATGCGCCAGGCGACGAAGAGGTCGTGCGCGAGATCCAGGTGCACCGCCGACCACGGCATGCGCACGAGGCAGGCGGCTGTCATCAATGCCAGCAGCAGCCAGCGCGCGCGGTTTGAGCGTGTCCACGCGGGCTTCACGCCTCAACCCGGATGTGCCGATCAGGATGCCGAGCCGCTGCGCAGGTTGTCTGCGCCCATCGCATCAGGGCACCGGGGCAGGCGCGAACGCGCACGGCTTCTTCACACGCGACACGCAAGCGGCGCGCCCGGCACGCATCACGGTTGCGGCGTTCGCGCGACTGAAGCTTCGCGCCCGCCGTCAGGAAAACTTGAAGCGCGGTGCGAAGCCGGCGGCCGGGGCGTACGACGTGCGGCGCTGGCGCATGCGCGCCTGCAATTCGGCGCGGCGGCCCTCGAGCCATTCTTCGCGCGCGAGCGTGCTGGTGTCTTCGCCGCGGCGCGCAGCCTCCTGTGCGCGGAACAGGCAAAAATCCGCGTACGCTTCGATTTCCGGCTGCAACACCTGCTGCACGACCTCGATCATGATGGCATCGTCGAGGAAACCGAGCACCGGAACATCGTCCGGGATCAAGTCTTCCGGGTCGGCGAAATACGCCAGCGAAGCGACGACGCGGCTGCGGTCTTCTGGCGAGAGCGCCCAGCCGACATCGCGTGCCATGTCGATCAGGTTGGCGACCGTCGAAACGCGTGAGCGCACGAACTCCGGCATCGCCTGGTCCTGCACCGAGACGAAGGTCTTCTCGGCGGCATCGATCACCTGGTCGGCGGTTTTGCCGGAGGCGCGCTGCTCGGCACGCTTGACCGCATCCATGAAGAAGGGAATATCGGCATCATCGATATCGATCGTGAACTGCAGTGCCATGGCCGAGCGTCCGCTGCGGGGGAGGGTGGAAGACTAGCCAGCCGGCGCGGGCGCGTCAATTGGATGTGAGCGGCGGCGAGGGCTGAGGGTGCAGAGCTAGGGGCGAGGGACGAGTGGCGAGGGTGCACGGTGCGAGGTTTTGAGGGCATGACGTTGAAGCATCACTGCAACGGGCTGGTGATCCTGCCGCGCCGAATGCTTTGACCTTCATACCTTGGCGCTCTCGGTGCGCCCTCGCCCCTCGCCCCTCGCCCCTCGCCCCTCGTCCCTCGTCCCTCGTCCCTCACCCCTCTCCCCTCACTCCTCACCCCTACATGACCGACAGCAGGCCCGCCCCGAACGCCATGATCATGCGCGTGTAGATCGTCTTGGACGACAGGTCCACCTCCGGGAAATCGCCGACCGCGGTGTAGCAGTCGTAGAAACCCGGATCGTCCGGGTGTCGGGGCGTGCAGCCCGGGTTCAACTCGAAGCTCGTGGCGTAGCGCAGGGGCCAGAAGTCGAACAGCGGCAACGCGGTCGAAAAATCACTGACGGCTGCGTTCAAACGCTGCCAGAACCCGGCCCGCGAGCGCTTGGCCACGGTCCACGCGTTTGGGGCCTCGGCGTCGCGCCGCACCGAAGCCTCGACCATTGCCGCCAATCCGGCGTCATCGATGATGAATCCCGATTCGGTGTTGTAATGGTCGGAGCGGGGATCGAAGTTGTGCGATCCGATCACGACCAGGTGCGCGTCGATGACGATGCTCTTGGCGTGCAGGCCCAGGCGCACGCCATGCCGGACCAGCGGCGCGCGGCTGTATTTTTCGTAACCGCCGGGAGGCGGTGGTCCGGCGCCTCCGAGCTCGTCGTAGCCCGCAACGAGTTCGGCGGCTTCGAGCGGAAACGGCTTGAATTCGTGGATCTCGAAACCGAGTTTGAGGTGGCGCTTTTTGTATTTGTGCGATATCGCGTACACATAGAACGCATCGGTCGCGGCCAGCGAATTGGTCGATACCACGACGCGCAGCCCGGGGTGCTGTTTGTGCAGCTGCCCGAAGACACCGCGCGCGGTTCCGCTCAGGACCAGGTACGGGGTCTGCAGCACGATGCTCGTGCGTGCGGCCAGCACCAGCGCCATGATCCGGCTGGACAATTCGTTTTCGTGCGGCTGGTTCGGCTGGTCGGCTTTCTCCGGTGAATCGGAAAAGTAGTCGATGTGCCCGATCCGCAGCGCATGCGAGCTGAAGCGGCGCGCGACCAGTGCCGCATCATCGGCATCGCGGCTCAGCGCAGCGACCCGTTCGGGGCGCCGGTACGCGTGCGGCTCGTATCCAGAGGCATCGATGCCATCGGCCAGGATCGTGTCGGCGACATCGCGCAAGCGGCTGAGCGCGACCGTGCGCCGGTGATGCCAGAACGTGTCGAACGAGGCACGCATCTGCGTTGCCGCCGGGCCGGCAACGAGCAGGTCGCGGTCGCGGTAGTCGAACTCGTCGTCCCAATCGTAATAGCGGTCCTGGTAATTGCGCCCACCGGCGATGCCGATTTCATCGTCGACCAGCAGCATCTTGTTGTGCATGCGCTGGTTGAAGCGCAGAAAGCAGCACAGGATGCCGGCCGCGAACTCCAGCGGCTGCGTGCTCGCCTTGTGGAAGGTCGGGTTGTACACGCGCAGTTCGAAATTTGCGTGCGCGCGCGCGAGTGCGGCATACAGGTGCGGATCGTCGAGCGAGAACAACTGGTCGACGATGATGCGCACGCGCACGCCGCGCGCGGCCGCCTTGACCAGTTCGTCCAGCATCAGGTAGCCGGCATCGTCCTGCGCAAAAATGAAGGTCTGGATATCGATGCTGTGGCGCGCACTGCGGATCAGGTGCACGCGCAGCAACAGCGCATCGGCACCGCGTTCGAGCAGATTGGCGTAGTGCACCGGCGCGGCCGGCGTCGACTCGGCGAATGCGCGGCGCGCAACTGCCCGATAGGGCGTGTTCGCCGCGCAAGCATCCGCTGCGGCGCAGGTTTGCGAGCGATTCTGGGCCGCCGCTGCCGTTGCGGCCGCGCGCCGCGCGTGCAGCGGATCGAGCGCGCAGCCGCACAGTGCAGCGAGGGCGATAGCGATCAGCGCGATGCACAGGTCATCGCGAAAGCGTCCGGCGCGCATTTCAGCGTGGACTGGCCGGCGCGCCGGGCGTGGGCGCAAGATAAATCGAGAACTTCAGGTCGACGTTGTCCGACACGCTGCCGCGGCGCGAGCGCATGCCGAACTCGCTGCGCCGGATGCTGCCGCTGGCCTGCACCGGGCAATTCACCGCAACTTTCTCCGGACACGCGCTGGGTTCGATCTGCAACACGATCGGGCGTTCAATTCCGCGGACGGTCAACACGCCCGCCACCTCGCCGCCGGTGCGCAGGTTATCCAGCGCGAACGGGCGCGACGCAAAGAGGATTTCCGGATGTGCCGCCGCATCGAAAAACTCCGGGGATTTGAGCCAGTCCTCGTAGCTGTGATTGCGCATCGTGATCGTGCCAACGGCGATACGCGCGTCGGCAGTCGCGTGCTCGCGTTGCGGATCGACGCTGATTGCGCCGTGGACCTGGCCAAAGCGGCCGTGCACGCCGATCAACCACAGCACCTTGACCTCGAACTCGGCGCCGGAGCGTTCGGGATCGAGCGTCAGCGTGGTTTCGCCTTCGGCGAAGACGGCGCCGCAGCAGGCGACACCCGCCAGCAGCATCATGCGCAAGAACCAGACAGGGTGTTTTCGGCGTGCCCAGCCCGGTGGGGCCTTCAGCGCCAAACCAAGTCGGGTGAATTCATTGCAGGAGGGCCGCCGCCCCGAGCCCGGCATTGCGAACGACCAATTCAGGGCGACCAGAATGCTTCGAGACGGCCGTTGCCCGGTTCCGCGGCGCCGTCGAGTTCGAACCACGCCACGCCCGCGGGCGGCACGCCGCGGAAATCACCCGATTGCCCGGTGGCGAGCAATGCGACCAGCGTTTCGAAACCCGGATTGTGTCCGACCAGCAGCAGCCGCGGCGCATCGGCATTGTCGTCGATCAGCGCGATCAGCTCGCCGGCCGATGCTTCGTAGATGCGCGGTTCGCTGATCGCGGCGACCGCGCCGAGCGCATGTTCGAGCGTTTGTTGCGCGCGCACTGCCGGTGAGCACAGCACGCGCGCCGGCAAGACGGCTTTTTCGCGCAGCCACAAGCCGGCGGCTTGGGCTTCGACCACGCCGCGCGGGCTCAACGGCCGCAGCAAGTCGGCTTGGCCGGTTTTCTGGCCTTCGGCGTGCGCGTGGCGCAGCAGGATGATTTCGCGTTTCATGGATCCTCGCTTCGCCCGTGGTGGTGGTCGCTGGTGCCTAGGCCACCTTCTTCAGCCAGCGTACCAGTTTTTCCCAGTCGTCCTGATGCGACCGGATGACTTCGGAGTGGTAGTCGAAAATGCTCTTGCCGAGTCCGGTCATCAGCACATAGCCTTGGGTGTCGCGCAATTGCGCGACCAGCGGGAATGGCAGGCGCTTGATTTCGTCGACGGCCTGCTGGGCGGCCGTGGTCCAGGGTCTGAGCCGGTTGGCGACCAGTCCGACGGCGACCTTGCCGCGCTTTACGCGTGGCAGCTCGGCCACGTCGGCCAGGAATGCTTCGCTGGCTTCCAGATCGATGCGGGAAGGCAGCACCGGGATGATCAGCGCCTTGACGTCCTCGATCAGCTCGGCCAGCTCGCCGATCCGGATCCCGGCCGGCGCATCGATGATCACGCGCTGCGCGTCGGACGGAATGCGCGTCTGCCAGCCTGCTCGCGAGCCGGAAATCGGCAGGACCGGCGTGCCGAAGCCGACCCGCTTTTCGCACCAGCGGTGGCTCGACCCTTGCCGATCGGTGTCGACCAGGACTGTGTTCTTGCCGTCCTGCGCATAGTAGGCCGCGAGGTTGGTCGCGATCGTGGTCTTGCCGCACCCACCCTTCGAACTTGCCACCAGAACCTTCAGCATGAGCTTGAGTCTCCCCGTGGACAGCCCGGCAAGCGTACATCGCCGGGGCCCAGCGCGAAAGCACGGTCCGGACCGGCATTGCGCGCCTGCGGCGGATCAATGGCCGCTGGGAGGCGCCAGCGCGTCTGGTACGCCGCCGCTGCGATCGGGTGGTTGCCAGCCCTGGGGTGGCTCCGTGGGGACGTGCTGGGCACGCAACAACGCCGTCACGCTGGCCGGCTCCGTGCCGTGCTCGCGCAACATGTCGACATAGATCTGCGCGAGACCCTCCTCGCGCGGGAAGCGCGCGCTGAGCTCGCGGAACTTCTCCTTTTGCCAGGCATTGGCACGCAGTCGCGCGCGCAGCACGTCGCGCGCGGTGCCGGCCGGCAGCAGAGCGCCTTCGATAGTGAAACCGACCGCCTGCGAACGAAACGTGCCGCCCTTCTCGAGCGCCTGGGCAATGGCAATGCAGTCAGCGGCCAGCGCCGTGTCGGTCGGGTCGGTACCGGTGCAGATCTGGCCCAGGCGCTGGTAATTGGGCATGAAGCTGCCGCCCAGGCTCGTCGCAAAATTCAGCCGCGCCGCGGCCGCATTCAGGCCGTGGCTCAAAACGTCCGCCGGCACCGGCAGGATCTGCAGCGCGTTATAGACTGCCAGCACGCTGGCACCCCAGAAATCATTGAACCTCGGCGCCTGCGCCATGCTCGCCAGCAGCGCGCGCGCCTTGCCGGGATCTTTTTCCGCATGCAGCGCCGGCAGCCAGGCCGCTGCGTTTTCCGCATCCAGCTGCTGCAACTTCGCGGCCGCGTCGGCGCTTGCGCAGGGCGCGCCG
>Ga0308174_10001705_pt1 | contig 10448 bp, 6 predicted proteins | sample PhyPR2_FD_203894 | JGI IMG/M metagenome (GOLD analysis project Ga0308174, IMG submission 203894) | Soil microbial communities from UC Gill Tract Community Farm, Albany, California, United States - DLSLS.P.R2 | ecosystem: Environmental > Terrestrial > Soil > Agricultural land | place: USA... | reverse complement strand
CGCTTCCTCGAGCGCGTGGATCAGATGATTACGGAGCGCGATCGCGTCGGCCAGCGTGCGGAACGGCTTGGCATGTTCGATCATTCCCGGCATGCCGTAGAAATTGGTAACGCCGCCCAGCGCGATCACAAGATAGTCGTACGGTATTTCGAGTCGGCGGGGCCGAAAACCGGGACTCAGGATCACAACCTTCTTCTTCAGGTCGATCTCCTCGACCTCGCGCATGACCAGTTGGGTACGGGAGCAGAGATGGCGGATCGGCGAGACCACGTCGGTGATGCCGATCGACCCCGAAATGACTTCGGGAAGCATCGGCTGGTAAACCCAATAATTTTCCCGGTTGACCAGCTTGATGGAGGCTTCCTCGGGTTTCAGGATCTTTTCCATTACGCGCGCGGCATAGACACCGCCAAATCCGCCGCCCAGAATCACTATTCTCTTTTTCTGCATAGTCATCACTTCGTAACGCGCGGCATACGTGGATGCTGCGCGGCAACGGCCGGTCTTCTGAGTTTTTATCGTGACACGACACAGTACGGCCTGCCACGCGATAACGTAAAAAATATCGTTAAACTACATTCGGATCTGAAGAGTCAGGACGAATGGTGAAAAAAATAACAGAAATAAAATTCCATGGCGCTCAGAATTCGGTGATGAGTCGTGACAAGATATATCGACACATGATCGCTGCGTATAGCGCGCCGCCGCGCCAAGAGGAACCATGAGCCCGTTCTCCACGCGAACGGAAGGGAGAGCATCGCCTGCGAATCAACTCGCGCTGGGCACGATCTCTATGGCGTTCTGCTTTGCAGCCTGGGGGTTGATCGGTCCTTTCGCGTCCCGTTTTCGCGAGCTCTTTCATCTCACCGCAAGCCAGACCGCGACACTTGTTGCGACTCCGGTCTTGCTCGGCGCCCTGGCGCGCCTGCCTATGGGGTTGCTGACGGATCGGTATCGCGGCCGCGTCGTCTTTGCAGCCCTGATGCTGATTGCCTCCGTGCCGCCATTTCTGATTCCGCAGGCCGGTAGCTTTTCCATACTGTTGGCGATCGCGTTCATGCTCGGTCTCGCGGGAGCTTCGTTCGCAGTGGGCATTGGATTTGTCTCGCCTTACTTTCCTCGCGAGAAACAGGGATCTGCGCTAGGCGTTTACGGCTTGGGCAACATCGGCCAGTCGGCGGCGGCGTTTGGCGGTCCTGCTCTCGCGGCCATAATCGGATGGCAGAATGTCTTTCGCACGGCTGGGGCCCTTCTCGCGATCTGGGCCATCGTTTTCGCTGTCCTCGCGCGTAACGCGCCAGTCCCGAAGGCGGCTCCCAAGTCCCTGGGCTCGATGCTGTCATTATTGCGGCGCCAGCCCCTCGTGTGGGTTTTGTCCGCTTTCTATTTCCTTACCTTCGGCGGCTTCGTTGCGTTCGCGGTTTATCTGCCCAGCCTCCTTCGCGATCAGTTCAAACTGACTCTCGCGGACGCGGGCCTTCGCACGGCCGGCTTCGTCGTACTCGCGACGCTGCTCCGTCCCGTGGGAGGCTGGCTGGCGGACAAGATCGGCGGTGCGCGCGTCCTTTCTCTGGTGTTCATGGGGGTTATTCCTTTCGCGCTCCTGCTGGGATGGAACGTCATGCTTCCCTTTACCGTCGGAGCGCTCGGCTGCGCGGCGCTCCTCGGAATGGGCAATGGAGCCGTCTTTAAGCTTGTGCCCCAATACTTCGCGGCCGATACGGGCACTGCCACCGGGCTCGTCAGCGCGATGGGCGGAATGGGCGGGTTCTTTCCGCCTCTCCTGCTTGGTCTCTTCCGCGACAGACTGGGCGTCGTCTGGCCGGGCTTTGCGCTTCTCGCTCTCACCGCGGCGATTTTATGGCTGCTGAACGCCAGAATCTTCGTGCCCCGTGAGAAGGCTCTCGCATTTCAGCTCTCGATTGCCGGACCCGCGGCGCAGCGAATTCGGTCCGGCGCATTTGCCACGCTGTGGACCGGCCTGCTGGTCGCCGCAATCGTCGTCGGCTCCCGCAATCTGCAGAATTTCGACGCCGCTCTCGTAATGTACACGTTCGCCGTCATATTCGCGACGTGGGGCGTCGTCTACCACTACAATGTCTGGCTGCAGAAACCGCCCACGCGCGTCTATTGGGATCGCGGCTGGGAGATTTTCCGCAAGCAGCACCTGTGGAAGAGCCTGCCCACTCTGCTGCGCACCACCGCGACGCATCTTGTGGGCCAGACATTCATTCGCAAACGCTCTCCCCTGCGCTGGTGGATGCATCAGTGCATCTTCTGGGGATGTATTTCCGCCATGGGGATCACATTCCCACTTGTGTTCGGCTGGATCGGCTTTCGCAGCCATCCGGACAACCAGATGATCTACACGACGTATCTGTTTGGTTTTCCCGCGGGAGACTTTCCGCTTCAGAGCTTCATCGCGCAGGTGTTGTTCCACGCACTTGATATCTCGGCCGCGCTTGTGCTGGCGGGCGTTGGACTATCGCTCTGGCGGCGTATGCGGGATCGCGGAGCGCAGACCGTACAGTCTTTTGCGATGGACATGTTCCCGCTGTTTCTTCTGTTCGCCATCTCGATCACGGGACTGGCCCTCACGGTTTCGCAGGAGTGGTTGCGCGGCGAAGCTTACAGCTTTATTGCCATCTTACACGCCATCACGGTAATCGGCTGTCTGCTGTATTTGCCATTCGGCAAGTTCTTCCATATTTTTCAGCGCCCCGCTCAGTTGGGCGTCAAGCTTTATCACGAAACCGGGGATTCAAGCGACCCTGCTCTGTGCGCCCATTGCGGTCAGCGCTATGCGTCGCTCCTTCATATCGAGGATCTCCGCTATCGCGTGCTGCCGAATCTTGGCTTCGACTACAAAATCGAAGGTCCCGCCGGACATTGGCAGGGCCTCTGTCCCGCATGCAAGCGGAAGGCGGTTGCCAGCGCTCAGATTCGCCTGCGGCAATCCGGAAAAACTCATCATGGCTAAACCTCCCGCATCCCTTGCGGAACTGCAAGAATTATACGGGCCGCACCCGAACTACACGCCCATCGGCGGCTGGCAGGACCTCCCGCGTAATCCGGCCGACCGCCTGGTTAAGACCCACTGTTGCTTCTGCGGACAACAATGCGGCATTCAGTTGAAAGTGCGCGACAACCATGTCGTTGGTTTTGAACCCTGGGAAGAGTTCCCGTTTAACAAAGGCAAGCTCTGTCCCAAGGGCGTGAAGCGGTACCTGCAGTCGAATCATCCGGATCGCTTGCTCGATCCGCTTATGCGCACTTCCAATGGCTTTCGCAAGGCCGGCTGGGACGAAGCGCTCGATTTTACCGTTCGACGACTCCAGGAAATTCAGGCAAAGTATGGCAAAGACTCGGTAGCTGTTTTCGGCGGCGCTTCGCTGATCAGCGAAAAAAGCTACCTGATGGGCAAGTTCGCCCGCGTGGGTCTGGGGACCCGGCATATCGATTACAACGGCCGGCTGTGCATGGTTTCAGCCGGCGTTGCCTATAAGCTTGCGTTCCACGTTGATCGCAGTCCAATCCAGTGGGAGGAGATCGCGCGCGCCGATGTAATCTTCGTGATCGGCGCGAACATCGGCGAATGTTATCCCATCACCACGGACTACATCTGGCGGGCCAAAGACCGTGGCGCCAAATTAATTCTCGCCGACCCGCGCATGACACCGATCTCGCGGAATGCGGACATCTATCTGCCCCTGCGTCCCGGAACCGATTTGGTGCTCCTGATGGGCATGCTGCATGTAGTTCTGCGCGACGGCCTCGAAGATCGCACGTTCATCGCGGAACACACGACTGGCTTTGAAGCCGTGGCGGAATCGGTGAACGAGTACGATCCCCGGTCGGTCGCGGAGCGCACCGGCGTTCCGCCCGAAACGATCGAACGTGCCGCCAGGCTCTTTGCCACTGCTCCCACGGGAGTCGCCATGCATTCGCGCGGACTGGAACATCAGTCGAAGGGCGTCGAAAATGTTCTGGCGCTCATCAATCTCACGCTCGCAACAGGCAAGATCGGGCGTCCCGGCTGCGGCTGCACGATGATCACCGGTCAGGGCAACGGACAAGGCGGACGCGAGCATGGCCAAAAATGCGATCAGTTGCCCGGACAACGGCAACTCACCGACCCCGCCGCGCGCGAGCATGTGGCAAAGGTCTGGGGAATTTCCCCGGATGAACTGCCGCAGCCGGGTTACAGCGCGCAGGAGATCATGAACGCCATCCACGCAGGTGAGATCAAGGCGTTGCTCTGTACCTGCTTCAATCCCGTGGTTTCGCTGCCGAATGCCGAGTTCACGCGCGAAGCGCTCAACAAACTCGAGTTTTTCGGCTCTATTGATTTCTTCCTTTCCGAAACTGCGCAACACGCCGATGTCGTCCTTGCGGGCAGTTTGCAGGAAGAGGAGGAAGGCGTGGTTTGCAGTGGTGAAGGCCGCGTACTCCATATTCAGAAGGCTGTCGATCCCCCAGGCAACGCGCGCCCGGATTCCGAGATCATATGCGACATCGCCCGGCGCCTCGGCAAAGGCAAATACTTTCCTTACCGCTCGACGCGTGAAATCTTTGACGAACTGCGCGAGGCCTCACGCGGCGGCGTCGCCGATTACTACGGCATTACGTGGGAAAAGATTGACAAGCAGATGGGCGTGTTCTGGCCGTGTCCCGATCTCGATCATCCGGGAACGCCCAATCTCTTCGACGGCGGCGTTTCCTTCCATCACGACGGGAAGTGCCGATTCGTGGTAACAGAATGGCGCGAGAGCGGCGACCCGGTCGGGCCCGATTTTCCTGTATATCTGACGACCGGACGCGTCGTCAGCCAGTTCCTTTCCGGCGCTCAGACGCGGCGCATTGGCGCGCTCCTTGACCAATACCCGGAACCCCGCGTTGAGATTCATCCTCGTCTTGCCGAACGCCACGGCATAGTGGATCGGGACTGGGTGACCGTCACGACCAAACGCGCGGAGATTACGCTGCGCGCACTCGTCGTCAAGACGATCCGCCCCGATACCGTCTTCATCCCATATCACTGGGCAGGGAGAAAAAGCGCCAATATGTTGACTCACCGCACGATCGATCCCCGCAGCAAGATTCCTGAATTCAAAGTTTCGGCCTGCCGCATCGCCAAAGCCGGCCGCGCGCCCGAGGGTGAAGCCTAAAATGTTCGGATACGAATTTTACGTCGATACATCCCGCTGCATCGGTTGTCAGGCGTGTCTGAAGGCCTGCGAAGAGTGCGATACGCATCGCGGCGTCTCGATGATCAATTTCGATTACCTTGACCGGCCCAATACTATTGAGACGGCAGCATTCGTCTGTTTCCATTGCGAAGAGCCGACTTGCGCCATGGTTTGCCCCGCCGACGCGATCAAAAAGGGAGAAGATGGCATCGTGCAATCGTCTCTCAAACCGCGCTGCATCGCCTGTTCGAATTGCGTCCTTGCATGTCCTTTCGGAATTCCCAAGATCGTGCCCCAGTACGAGCAGATGGTCAAGTGCGATATGTGCTACGACCGTACTTCGGTCGGCAAGAAGCCCATGTGCGCTACCGTTTGTCCCAGTCAGGCGCTCGCCTATCTGCCATCGAGTGAGGTCGCGGCGTTGCGGCGCGAGAAACCCGTCAACCAGATCCGCATAGGCAACGAAATCGTAAGAACCAAGGTATTCATGATGGTTCCGCGGGAAGGCGCGGACGAGATCTCGCTCGACGCGGCCGACTATATGTGGGAAGGAGATGGCGATGAAACTCGAACGCTTGCCGCACGATAAGCTCGAGCCGGTCCGGCCGGAAAACTCCCTCTGGCGCGAAGAATTCTCGATCTTCAAGGCCGACGAAAAATATGTCACCCGCCGCCAACTCACCAAGTTCCTGGCGCTGACAAGCCTTGGGATGTTCGCGGGCAACCTGTGGATTCTCTGGAAATCCGTGATGCGCAAGAGCATTTCGTACCCCGCGCGCATCATCGCCAAAAGCGGCGAGATTCCCGTGGGCGGAGTCAAAATATTCGAATATCCCGAGCCCGGCGAACAATGCATCCTGGTGCGTACGGCGGAGGATCAGTACGCGGCGTATAGCCAGAAATGCACCCACCTTTCCTGCGCGGTCTACTATGATGCGGCAAAAAGCGAGCTGATCTGCCCCTGCCACAACGGCGTATTCTCGATCCGAGACGGTTCAGTGATCCAGGGGCCTCCGCCGCGACCGTTGCCGCGCGTCATTCTGGACAGGCGAGGATCGGATCTGGTTGCGATTCGCATGCAGGACAGGCCCGAACGATGAGGGAGCACAGGTGATGGAACACCGGCAGAGAGAACAACGCGACGTCGTCCGGAACCGGGGTCTGGGCGCTATTGACGGTGCAATGTCGTTGATGCTGATTCTGTTGATCGTTCAGATCTGGCTCATTTCCGCGACGCTTAACGCGTATCTGGCCGGCTTCGATGATGCGGTAGTGCCGGGTGCGATCGCTTCGGGCGTCCTCTTTCTCGGCTGCGCGGGCCTGTATCGTTTCGTGACCGGCGTCGAAGTAAGGTCGGTGGATACAACAAGGCAGTTCGATCCCCGGTGAACTTCCAGCTACGGTTCTGTTCTTAGCGGCGCGGCAACGGTGCGCGGCCATCATCGCGTAAGCCAGCAATCTCACGAGGCAAAAGAAGAAAAGATAAGGCGCCCAGTAGATCGGTTCGAGCAGCACCTTTGCCGATGAATCACTGCCCACAACGGCGTGTAAATCGGATTTACGAGTTACGAGGCTCGGAATAACTGTGGACGCACGCGGCGTGACGATTGACGAATCTGTTGGCTTCCTCTTATTTAGCGGAAAGTCCGTTAACAAGAAGGTTGATTGGCAAACGCGTCGGACGAAGCGCTGGTGCGCCCGGCGAAACCGGCACTCTGGCGTTCCCGAGGCGTTGGGACCCATGCTGTCGAGTGGTTGCCGCTGTGGGCCGCCCGAAAATTCCAGCAGGGACGGGATTTCTGGTGAAGCGGGGACCTCTTGCACCCCAAGCAAGAGGCCGCGACAGGCTCGGCTACAATGTGTCGGAAACGCAAAGCGCTTCGGGTCGTCCGACGCGTGCAGCGCGAACCGCCCGAAGACTGGGAACGAAGTCGACTGCGAATCGAAGGTTTGTCTGTCGCTTCGGACCGTGATCGTGTGCGCTAGCTCAGCATCGACCTCGCCACTCAAAGCCGGACATCCTCAACTTGATTGGGAGTGCCTCCCAAGCCGCGGCGCGACGGATACGCACACGTCCTGAAGACCCCCATTGTCGCGTGATTTTATGAACCGGTACGCTTCCGGCCGACTGAGCCGGATCGGCAACTTATGATAGGCTGGCCGCAACTGGTATCCACCAGTAAAGCCGTCAGGGGGTGAAATATGCGTTTGCTGTTCCTGCTTATTGCCGCAGTTAGCCTGTCTTTCGCTCAGGGTTTCGGTTCCCTGGTAGGCACCGTTACGGACCCGTCCGGCGCAGTAGTGGCCGGAGCCAAAGTAACCATAACGAACCCGGCGACTCACGAGGTGCGCGAGGAGTCCACGAACGCTCAGGGCTACTTTACGGCTGCCTCGCTCAGACCAGCGACGTATGACGTCTCTGCCAATTCCCCTGGGTTCAGCCAGGCGACGAAGAGCGGCATCACGCTTCTCGCGGACCAGAGTGTCACGGTAAACATCACTGTTGCCGTTGGCTCGGCCTCCGAAAGCATTTCGGTCACTACGGAAGTGGCTCAGATCAATACCACCTCCGCCGCTCTCAGTCAGGTTGTCGAACAACGGAAGGTCGTCGATCTTCCTCTGAACGGCCGTAACGCCGCCTCGCTTCTGCTGGTCGTCGCCGGTGCGATTCCCTCGCCCGCCAATGACGTTGACCAGGGCAACACAAAGACCTTTCCTACTGTCGTGACGGTTTCGACGAACGGCGCCCGGCAGAACCAGGTCAGTTTTCGCCTCGATGGTGCAAACAACAACGACCTTTACACCAATGTCAATCAGCCCTTCCCGTTCCCGGACGCTCTTCAGGAGTTCAGCGTTCAGACCAGTAACTACAGTGCGCAATATGGCGGCAACGCCGGCGGGGTGGTGAACATCGTCACGAAATCGGGAACCAACACGCTGCACGGCGATGCATTCGAGTTCGTGCGTAACTCCGTCTTCAATGCGCGCAACTTCTTCGCTGCGAAAGTCGACCAGATCAAGCGCAATCAGTATGGGGGCACCATCGGCGGACCCGTCGTGATTCCCCGGCTATATAAAGGCAAAGACCGGACATTTTTCTTCTTCGGGTATCAGGGCACAAACTTTCGCAATCTCGGCAATACCAGCAGCGCCTTCCTGCCGACCGCAGCCGAACGCACCGGAGATTTTTCGGCCCTTCTCGACCCGGCGAATCCCGCCAATCAGTTCCACAAAAGCATCCCCATCTTCGATCGAAATGGCGTTCCTATACCGGGCAACATACTTCAACCGAGCCAGCTCGATCCGGCTGCTGTTGCGTTTCTGAAGTACCTTCCGGTGTCGCCTCCCTCGGGCGCGCGGCTATTCTATTCACAGCCGGTGATCCAGGATTTCGGCGAGTACATCGCCCGCGGCGATCACGCCATATCCGATCACGATCATGTCTCCGTACGTTATTTCTACGATCGTTTCACCAATGCAGGCTTTCTCGATCCGCAGAATTATCTGAGCTTCCAGAATTTCTCGACCATCATTTCGCAAAACGCGCTGATCGGCGAGACTCATGTTTTCGGACCTTCGGCCGTAAATGAATTCCGCGCCAGCTTCTCGCGCGAGACCTCGAACCGCGGGCCTGCGGACGGCAGCATCGGCCTTACCGATCTGGGCGTCAATATCTGGCAGCCACCCACCGCCAAGACAATCGAGGGCATCAGCGTCAGCGGCTACTTCAGTCCCGGGCAGACCGACCCCGCCGCGTTTATCCGCAACCAGTACAACCTGAGTGACGATTTCAATCTGGTGCGAGGCAAACACAGCCTGTCCTTCGGTGGCTCTGCCATCCGGGCTCAGGTGCTCCTTCGCAATCAGTTCCGTACCTCCGGCTCCTTCAGCTTCACGTCGGACGTTACCGGCGACGCGCTCGCGAGTTTTATGCAGGGCTACGTCCGGACCTTCACGCAAGGCTATGGCGAATTCAAAGACAATTTGCTGAACACTTTCAGCCTCTATTTTCAGGATGACTATCACATCTCACGGCGCCTTACGTTGAATCTGGGCCTGCGTTATGATCCGCAGTTTCCATGGCAGGAGCGCAAGAACCGTATCGAGCAATTCAGTCCTGCCGCCTACGCTGCGAACATACATTCGCAGGTTTACGTCAATGCCCCTGCCGGCCTGCTGTTTCCGGGCGACCCGGGCGTGCCTCGCTGGGGCGTAAAAGGCAGCTACAACAATGTGGGGCCGCGCGTCGGTTTTGCCTACGATCCAACCGGAGACGGCAAGACCAGCATCCGGGGCGGATTCGGCATGTTCCATGACGCTCTGCAAAGCGGGGTGTTCAACAACCGATTTGTTGACGTCGATCCGTTCAGTCCGCAGTTCAGTTTGACGACCCCGGCCGGCACCTTCAGCAATCCCTACGTTGGTCATGTGAACCCATTTCCCGCGCCGTTTCCTCCGCCGAAAAATGCGGTGTTTACCACCCCGGTTCTGGCGATTACCTACGATCCTGCCAACGGCGGAAAACAATTTACTCCCATCAACTACAACTGGAATCTCTCCCTCGAACGCCAGTTGACGGCGAACTGGCTCGCCCGGGTCGCTTATGTCGGATCGCGCGGCACTCATTTCCAGGAAGCTCTCGAACTGAATCCCGCGGTCTATCGTCCGGGCAGTACGGCCGGCGTCGATGCGCGGCGTCTCTTCCAGCCTTTCGGCAGCATTTCACAGGCGGCAATGGACGTGAATTCGAGCTTCCATTCCGCTCAGTTCACGTTGCAAAAACGCATTTCCAACGGCGTCACGCTTCTCGCCAATTACACGTGGTCGAAGTCGCTTGACACTTCCCCGGCCGGCGCGGGCATCAGCGGCCCTGCGCAGGGTGGAAATTCGCCCATCCCGTGGTATCTGTCCGGACGCCATCAGGTGGACTATGGTCCTTCGGAATTTGACCATACGCACCGCTTTGTGGCCTCGTACGTTTGGGATCTGCCCAAACTCGCCGGCCGCGGCGCCTTCATGCGGTATGCGGTGGGCGGCTGGCAGTGGTCGGGAATTATCACGGCGCAGACCGGCAATACATTTACTGTGCAGGCAGGGAAAGACCAATCGCAAACAGGCCTGGGCACCGACCGCGCGGTATTTACCGGAATCGATCCCCTCGGCGGAAACGCGTGCGGCAATTCCGCTCCGTGCGTCAACTATCTGAATCCGGCGGCCTTCACCATTGCGCCGACCGGCGGTTTCGGCAACGTCGGCAAG
>Ga0308174_10001704_pt1 | contig 10451 bp, 9 predicted proteins | sample PhyPR2_FD_203894 | JGI IMG/M metagenome (GOLD analysis project Ga0308174, IMG submission 203894) | Soil microbial communities from UC Gill Tract Community Farm, Albany, California, United States - DLSLS.P.R2 | ecosystem: Environmental > Terrestrial > Soil > Agricultural land | place: USA... | reverse complement strand
GATACGCGGCGGTGGGCCGCCGTCCTCGCGTTACTCCAATCCCGCAGCGCCTGAATCGACATTCAGCGTTCTTCAGCGCCCTCTCAGGACATCGGTCTCCCTTCAGGCGCACTCTCCAGGCAGGAGGTGCTGATGAAACTGGTGTTTGTAATCGGCGCGCTCATGGTCAGCTCGGTGGCGTGGGGGCAAACTGTGGCGGCTTTGCCGGCCCCGTGCTGGCCGTCGAGTCACATCGACAAGGTGGTTGTCCACCTGACGGATGGGTCGACCGCTCGCGGCTCCCTGCTGTGCTTCGGAACGGACGACCTGACCCTCGTCGACAAGGAGGCGGTCCACCGCCTGCGGCTCGACGACGTTCGCGAGGTGCGCAAGGCGGCGGACCCGGTCTGGGACGGCGCCTTGAAAGGCGCATCGATTGGGCTCTTGATGCTGGTATTCGGCTGTCCAGCTGAGTGTGTGCTCCGAACCGCGGGAGCATATGCGCTGGTTGGAACGGTTCTGGACGCCATCGACACCAATGCGGATACCGTCTACCGCCCCAGGGCGGCCCAACGGGCATCCGTCGGATTCCGCGTGCGTTTCTGAATCGGCTCTCGATTTGCACTGTGCAGCGCCGTGCGCCGCGCGCTGCTGCTCGTCCTTGCGCTACTCCTCGCCGCTCCGTGGCTGCGGGGCTCGACGCTGGCGGTCGGCGCGAATGAAACCGTCCAGCCCGCGCTGACCCGGTTCCTGTCGCGGCCCGACGAACCGCTGAAGGAGTATCGCGCCGTGCGGCACATGGAAGCGGAGAACAGCCGCTTCAACCTGCGCGCCTCGCTCGACGCGATGACCTCGTTGAGCCCGGACGGGACGTTCAGTTACACGATCCTGAAGGAAGAAGGATCCGACTACATCCGGAGCAAGGTGTTGCGCGCCGTCCTCGAAAACGAAGAACGGCTGTTTGCCACGACCGATCCCTCCCGTGCCGCGTTGACCGCCGTCAATTACGAACTGGAGCGCGCCGAACCCGCCGAGCCGGGCGTCGTCCGTCTCCTCGCGCGTCCCCGGCGTCGCGAAGTGTCGCTGGTGGATGGTTTCGTCTTCGTGACGCGCGACGATGCGGATCTGGTGCGCGTGGAAGGGCGCCTCGCCAAGAACCCGTCGTTCTGGACGACGCGCGTTGACGTAGTGCGGCGCTACGAGCGCGTCGGTGGCATCCGCGTTCCGGTCCGTCTCGATACCACCGCGCAAATCCGCCTGGCTGGCGCGTCCACCATGTCGGTGGTCTACGACTACGAGATGGTGAATGGGGTCGGCTTGAAATAGAAGTTCGAAGTTCGAAGTTCGAAGGCAGAAGTTCACACGCAGAAGTTCGAAGGCAGAAGTTGGAAGTCGAACCTACGTGGAACCGCGAACCTACGTGGAACCGCGAACCTACTTCGAACTTCGAACTTCGAGCTTCGAACTTTCTAAGTCAGGTTCAAGCAACAGCGAGTGCTGTGGCTTCCCCGGCATCAGCGGCGTCAGCTCGCCCTCGACCCACGCAGGGTGCGAGTTTGCGTAGTACGGAGAGAGCGGGTGGCCGCTCTGGCCGGTTGGCATCTCCATGATGCCCTCCTCCTCGCGTCCGGGCGACACGATCATGCGTTCTGACGGCGCGTTGGCTCCCCAGTGCATGTTGGGCGTAAACAGGTCGCCGGGCAGCGGCTGCCTGGGCATGTCGAGCCACCGCGGCAGGAATGGCAGGGCTCCAGACAATGGGTGACGATACACCGTCTGGTTGAATTCACCCCAGCTGCGGTCGGCGAGTGGTCCGGGATGATCGCGCCGGATGCGTCCAATCGCCTCGTCCGCGCTTGCCAACAGAAGGTCGGCCCAGCTGCCAAACGCAGGGTCGAGCAGATGCGCTGGCTGGTCCGTGACCAGCTTCCAGATCGGTCCTTCGCGACGCCTGACAATCCGGTACTCGAACGTTGGGTCGGCGTCGTAACAGTCCGCGAGGATGAAGGCGATCACACGCTCCGAGACGCGATCGCGAAACTCGCGCGTCAGAGCGTAGGCGGCGGAATCCGCCGTCACCTGGCCGGTCCAGCGTTGCTCGACGACATCGCGGAATTCGATGCGGTCGGGATGTCCCTCGATTGCGGCGGGCGTGAGGGTGTGCAGGATCAGGTCGCGCCAGCGGGCGAGGAATGTCGCGTTGGTATCGAGTTGTACGTCGAGCAGATCTCGCGGACGGAATCGGTCGCGCCCCAGCAGGCGATCCCGGATGATCCGTGCACGAGCCCCGATGTCGTAGTTGCCTTGGCCGAGAGGCCGCGACGCTTCCCCCGCCACGCGGGCGTTGGCCGTCCAGAGGCGGCCGCCCGGAGGGTCGAAGATCCGGGGATATGCGCCGCGTTGAAGGAAGCCTCGCCAGCCGACCGCGCCGTCCGCCCACGAGGCGGGTCGAATCCCGTCGGTCCCGACTCGCTGCGGCAGGGTGCCGAAGATGCTCCAGCCGATGCGCCCGCTGCGGTCAACGGCGAGGATGTTCTGGCCAGGAGCGCCGGCGCCATTGGCTTCGTCGAACAACTGGTCGATCGTCCCGGCATCCTCGAAGGGCGTCATCGTGCTGGCCAGCATGTCCGGCGAGTGCGCGACCCAGCGCAACGCTCGCGCGCGACCGGTGTGATCCGGCTGAATGACCGGTCCCCACATCGTCCAGTCCACGGTGAGGTGCTCGTCGGCTGCGCCCGCCACGGTGATGACTTCGTCGTGGCGATCGAAGGTGTGCCATCCGTCAGGCGTGCGGTAACGCTCCGGGTTCTGCGGATCCGTGTCGAGCAGCACGATATCGGTGAAGTCGCCCCACGTATTCGTGAATCCCCACGCAACGTTCGTATTGCTGCCGATGACCATCGCCGGATGACCAGGCAACGTGGCGCCGACAAGCTGGTGACGATCCGGATCGCTCCACGCATAGACCGCGCGATACCACGTATTAGGAACCCGGACGGGCAGGTGCATGTCGTTGGCGAGGAGTGGTGCACCGGAGTCAGTGAGCGGCCCGGCTACTGCGAAGCTGTTGCTCCCCGCCGTCGCGTCGATGTTCAGCACGCGAGGCGGCGGGAGGGCGCGCGTGGTGGTTCCGGTCCGGCGCGCCCGCAGGTTGAACACCTGAGGACCGGGAATCGGCGGGACACCCAGCGCGCCGCCTTCCACGGGACTGTCCCACTCGGTTCCTGGTGGTACCAGGAATTCGACCATCTCCTGCGGCAACAGGTCCTGCATCGTCGCAATCGTGGAGTCGTACAGGCCGTCGCTGTCCTGGAGTGTCAGGAACATCGAGAGCACGACGAGCAGCGTGTCCTCTTCGCGCCACGCAACAGGTTTCTGCCGCAAGAGAAGATATTCGAATGGTGGGGCGCCGAGCCGTGACAGGCCGGTGTTCACACCGTCCACATACGCGCGCAGAATCCGCCGTTCGCGATCGCGGAGCAGGGTAACGGCTTGCCGCGCTTCGGCCCGAAATCGATGGATACGGGTCTGACGGTCGACTGGCAATGCCCGCGCGCCGACCAGTGCGGCAAGCTCGCCGGCGGCGCGGCGCCGCGCGAGGTCCATCTGGAAGAATCGATCCTGCGCGTGCAGGAATCCCGTGGCGCGCGCGACGTCCTCGCGTGACGTGGCCTGAATCGTGGGGATGCCGAGCGCGTCACGGGTCACCGTGACCGCACCGTGCAGGCCAGGAAGAGACGCTCGTCCGTCGAGAAGAGCGAGGCTTGCGCGGAGCTCCCCGCGAACCCACCAGAGGCCCACACCCACGGCACCGGCCGCCAGCAGCAGGAGGACGACGATCGCCCGCACGGCGTGCCGACGCATAATGTGCATCTTAACGATGCCGACGAAAACGCGGTACGGCCAGAGCGCCTGGTCCTCTGCCTTTCCGGATTCACGACGTCCAAACCATCCGAAGCTCCGAGGTGAACACGCGCGGGACGTGGTCATCATTGGCGCCGGTCTGACCGGTGTGGCCACCGCCTACGCCTGTGCCATGGCCGGTCTGAAGACGACGGTGCTCGAGGCCGATCGCATCGGGTCAGGTGCGGCCGGCCGCAGCGCTGGGCTGCTGCTGCCAGAACCGGGTCCTGCGTTTCGGGACATTCAGCAGGCGCACGGTCTGCGATCTGCCCGGACGATCTTCGAGTCGTGGCGCCGGGCGTCGCTGGATGCGGCGGCACTGGTGCGGCGGCTGTCCATTCCCTGCGGGGTGCAGCCATTCGCGAGCGTGACGATCACGCGCGATGACAAGACGCTGCGCCGTGAGTTCGACGCGCGAGAAGCGGCTGGCCTCAGCGCCCGCTGGCTTGCCGCAAGAGCGGTACGCACGTCATTGCAGCTCGATGCGAGCAGCGGGATGCGGCTGGACGATGCGTTCGGACTGGATCCGTATCGGGCCTGCGTCGGACTGTCGCTGGCTGCACGGAAGCGGGGCGCGAAGTTCGCCGAGCAGACGCCCGTGCGCAAGGTCACCTTTGGCGCCACGGGCGTTGAAGTCACCGGGGATGACCTCGTCATCCACGCCACGACGGCGATCGTCACGACCGGTACTGCGACGGACGAGTTCAAATCCTTGAAGCGCCACTTCGAGCGGCGCGAACGCTACTTCGTGCTGACCGAACCGGTCCCGGCGGCTGTCCGCAAGCAGGTGCTGCCGTCGGCGGTCACGCTGCGGGACTCGCACGAACCGCCTCATCGCATCCGCTGGGCCGGTGACAACCGGTTGCTCGTCAGTGGCGCGGACCAGGCCGAAACGCCCGCGCGCAATCGCGCTGCCGTGCTGGTGCAGCGGACCGGTCAGTTGATGTACGAGTTCCTCACGATTTATCCGGCGATTTCCGGCCTGCGCCCTGAGTTTGGGTGGGACCTCGTGTACGGCCAGACCGCCGACGGCCTGATGTACATCGGACCGCATCGCAATTACCCCCACCACCTTTTCGCGCTGGGCGGATCCGGCGATTCGATTACCAGCGCGTTTCTCGCGGCCAGGATCCTCGCCCGGGCCGCCGTCGGCGCGCCGGCGAAGGGCGATGAGGTGTTCGGGTGGACCCGGTGACTGTCGAGCCCGTCGACCTGCTGGCCATCGGCCCGCATCCGGACGACATCGAGATCGGGATCGGCGGGATTGTCGCCAAGCATGCGGCTCTCGGCCTGGCCGTCGGCTTGTGCGACCTGACGGCTGGAGAGATGGGGAGCAACGGGACGGTGGAGGAGCGACTGGCGGAAGCGGAGGCCGCGCGCGCCGTTCTCGGCGCGCGATGGCGGGTGAATTTGCGGCTGCCCGATCGCGCCATTGGGTCATCGGCCGAGCACCTCGTTCAAGTTGCAGGCCTGGTGCGGCAGGCGCGACCTCGCGCGGTGGCGCTGCCGTACTGGTCGGACCGACATCCTGACCACGTGACGGCAAGCGAGATGCTCACGAACGCGGTGTTCAACGCCGGCCTGCGGCGTTTCCAGGCGGATGGCCCGGCCTGGAAGGCCGATTGGGTCTGTTACTACTTCATCAACGATTCGGCACCCCCGTCATTCGTGGTTGACGTGAGTGAGCACTACGAAACCAAGCGCCGCGCCCTGGCGTCTCACGTGTCGCAGTTCCGTCCGGCGGCGCCGGATGCGGTGGCGACTCGATTGACCACGGCGGCGTTCTCGCAACTGATCGAGAGTCGCGACGCGCAATTCGGTGCGCTTGCCGGGGTGGCGTTCGCCGAGGGCATCGTCGTCCGCGAACCCGTCGTGCGGCGGGACTTGCTTCGATACTGAGGTCTCGTGCACATCGGCATTGTCTGTTACGCATCGGTGGGCGGCAGTGGCATCGTTGCCACCGAACTGGGGAAGGCGCTCGCCGCGCGCGGCCACCAGGTTCACTTCATCAGCACGGAAACACCATTCCGCCTCGGCGAGTTCCAGGCCGGCCTCTCGTTTCATCAGGTGCTGACGCCGACCTATCCGCTCTTTCGGGAACCGCAGTACCTGCTGTCGCTCGCGAACAAGATCGTGCAGGTGTCGCGGGAGTTCGACCTGGACGTCGTGCACGCGCATTACGCGGTGCCGCACGCGACGGCCGCGTTTCTGGCACAGCAGGTGCTCGCGGCCCGTCCGGGTCGGCCGCCGAAGGTGATCACCACCCTGCATGGCACCGACATCACGCTCGTCGGCAGCGATCCGTCGTATTCGGAGATCGTGGCGTTTTCGATCCAGCATTCGGATCGTGTGACGGCCGTATCGGAGAGCCTCCGGACCTCAACCTACGATCAGCTCGGCGTCGCACGCGACATTCAGGTCATCCCTAATTTTCTGGATTGCACCATTCACCATCGCAGCGAACGCCTGGAACTGCGGAAGCGGTTTACCCAGGGCGACGAGCGAACACGAATCATTGTGCACATCTCGAATTTCCGTCCGGTGAAGCGCGCCGAGGCGGTGGTGCGGATCTTCGACCGGATTCGTCACGTGCTGCCGGCGCGCCTGTTACTGGTCGGCGACGGCCCCGATCTTGGCGCCGCCCACAAGCTGGCGCGCGATCTCGGGATCTGGCATCTCGTAGATGCGGTCGGCGCGCAGGAAGAAGTGCTGCCGCTGCTGTCGATCAGCGATCTGTTCCTGCTGCCCTCGGCGCAGGAAAGCTTTGGTCTTGCCGCGCTGGAAGCGATGGCGTGCGAAGTGCCCGTGGTCGCCTCGCGCGTCGGCGGGCTGCCGGAAGTGATCGAAGACGGCGTGAGCGGATTCCTGCATCCGCCGGAGGCATTGGACGAAATGGCGGCCAGCGCGGTGCGGGTCCTGTCGGACCCTGAGCTCCACGCCCGCATCGGGGCCGCGGCCTGCCGCCGCGTGCGCAAGGAGTTCTGCGTCGACCGCGTAGTGCCGATGTACGAACGCTGCTACGCGGACGCGGTCGGCTGAGACTAGTCGAACGGGACGAGCTTCTTGAAGGTCGCCAGCATCCAGCGATAACCATCCGGATCGGTCACCGTCGCGACCCGGTCCCCCCACGGCTTGTCTTCGGCATCAGTCACGCCCGCACCGGCCTCCCGCGCCTGCGTCGAGGCGCGGTCCACGTCGTCGACGTACGTGTAGAGCGCCGCGGTGCCGTTGGTTGCGGTAGGCTGGTCGCCCTTGCGGATCAGCATCACGACCGAGTTGCCATGGCGCATCTCGGCATAACGTGGTGGAGCGCCAGGGTCTCCGAGCACCACGCCCCGAGCAAAACCGAACGCCCGCTCGAGGAATTCGATTGACGCGCCGACGTTCTCGACCGCCAGGTAGGTGTTGATGGCATGCATGCCGGGCGCGAGACCGCTGCCTTCTGGACGGCCGCGCGGCGCCGCTACCGCCGCAACCGCGGCCGTGCGCCTGGCCCGCCCTGGGGAACCGGCCTTCCTGCGGGGCGACACAGGTTTTCGCGAGGTGGTGCGACGACGCGCTGTCATTCGTGGATGATAGTGAGGGGTGTCGACAAGGTCCAGCTGTGACGTGCTGGTCATTGGAGCCGGGCCCGCCGGATCGGCGGCGGCGTGTGTTCTGGCGGCGGCAGGCCGCCATGTCCTCATCGCCGATCAACAGACCTTCCCGCGCGACAAGATCTGCGGCGACGGCCTGATCAGCGATGCACTGCACGCGCTGACTGCGCTCGGCGTGGATGCCGATGTCACCAGCGAGGCCTGGCGCGGCCAGGAACTGCGTCTCTACGCGCCCAATCTTCGGCACGTCACCCTGCGCAGTGACTTCGCCTGCCTGCCGCGTGAGCGCCTGGATGACATCCTGCTCACCGCCGCCCGCCGCGCTGGGGCGGATTTCCGCCGCGCGACGGCCGTCTCTCCGTTGCTGAATGGGAACGGCGTTGCCGGCGCGCGATTCACGACACCCGAGGGTGGGTTAGAGGTCCGAGCCGGCATCACCATCCTTGCGGTCGGCGCAAATGCGACGGTGCTCAATGCCTTCGGACTGGCAGCGCCAACGAAGCCGGACGCCGTTGCCGGGCGCGCCTACTACGAAGTCACGTCCGGCAACGCGCCTGCGATCGATCATCTCGTCATCGCCTACGACCGTGGGTGGTGTCCTGGATACGGCTGGATCTTCCCGTCCCCTGGCGGCCGATTCAACATCGGGGTCGCATTGTTTGGTGCGACTGCGGCGCGAGGCCGTCTTCATCGGTTCTTCGACGCCTTCTGCCGGACGTTCCCGCCGGCTGCGGGATTGCTGGCGACGTCCACCTGTATCCGGCCGTTCCGCGGCGCGCCGATCCGCAGCGGACTGCAGCAGTTGTCGGCCGGACGCCCGGGACTGCTCGCCGCCGGCGAAGCCATGGCGACGACGTACTCCGCCACTGGCGAGGGCATTGGCAAGGCCCTGGAGAGCGGCATGCTTGCCGCCGAGATGGTCGATGATGCGTTGCGAACGCGGCGACCGCTCGCTGGGCTCGCCGATGCATATCGGATGGAGTTCCTGCGACGATTCGGGGCTCGCTATCGCGCCTATCGCGTCGCGCAGCGCTGGGCGGGAAGCCCGATGCTGCTGAATGTGCTGGCGACGCGTGCCAACGCAGGTCGATACGTGCAGGCCGAACTGGAGGCGTTGATCCGGGAGCAGGGCGATGCGTCGAGCCTGTTCTCGGCCGGCGGATTCCTGAAAGCGTTGGTCGGCTGACGGAACGGGCTGGTCGTCGTCCGCGCATTTGGGGCGACAGGAGTCGCCGATCGTCCTAAGATCCGCAGACCGCGTGGCCCGGTGCCGCGGCGGGGGAGACGATGATGGCTCGCGGTGCACCGCTCACTGAACATGTTCTTCGTCGCGGCGGATTCGGCGCGAGTCCAGGCGACCTCGATGCCCTCGCTCAATATGCGCCAGCGGCGGTCATCGAGTACCTCCTGAACTACGAGCGCCAGCCGGACGACGTCGACTCCAAGATCGGCAACCCTGCCTACGCGACGATCGCCGCCACCAATGGCGCGTTCTCACCCGACACGAACATCGAACACGCGCGCCAGCGGTGGCTGTTCCGGATGCTGCACTCGCAACGGCCACTGCAGGAAAAGATGGCGCTGTTCTGGCACAACCACTTCGCCACGGCGTACAGCAAGCTCGCTGGCATTGTCGAGAGTGTCCAGGCGACGAAGATGCTGGCGCTGGTCGATGGAAACGCACCCGGTCCGCGCGGCCAGCTGGAGACGTTCAGGGCGTTGTCGCTGGGAAAGTTCCGCGATCTGTTGTTCGAGGTTGCACGGGATCCGGCGATGCTGGTGTGGCTCGACGGCCGGACGAACACCAAGCTGCGCCCGCAAGAGAACTTCGGTCGCGAAATCATGGAGCTGTTCACGTTCGGCCTCGGCAACTACGTGGAGCAGGACGTCTATGCTGCCGCTCGCGTCTTTACGGGATGGAACCTGGCTTTCGTCGCGGGCGGCACCCGGGTGCAGACCGATCCGGCCAGCTATTACCAGTTCGTCTACAACGCGTCGGCGCACGACGCTGACCCGAAGGTGTTCAGCTTCCCGATCTATCCTGACGGCGGCACGACCATTCCGGCGCGGTCAGGGTCGGCAGGCATGCAGGACGGCATCGATTTCATCAACGCCCTGGCCCGGCATCCGAACACGGCAAAGCGGCTGGCCGGCAAGCTCTGGAACTATTTCATCAGCGACGCGCAGCCACCGGACCAGGCGTTCGTCGAACAGGCCGCGTCGATCTATCTGAGTTACGACACCTCCATCGGTGCCGTCGTCCGCTACATCTTCAACTCACCCTGGTTCTCTGATCCGAGCCGTTGGTTTACGCGTTACTCGTGGCCCGCCGAGTTCGTCACCAAGTCCGTGAAAGAGGTCGGCTGGAGCGGCTATTCCGTGGATACGTCGCGGGCGGCGCTGATCAACATGAACCAGGTTCTCTTCGAGCCACCGGATGTGGCTGGATGGGAACTCGGTCAAGGCTGGTTTTCCACCGGCACGATGCTCGCCCGCATGAACTTCGCGGCATCACTCGCGTTGAACCAGAAGTTCAACCTGGCGCGGGCGGCGGGACCGTACCGCGACTCGGCGGAGAAGGTGGTGCAGTACTATCTCGAGCGGTTGTCTCCTTCTTCGTACGACGAGGAACCGCTTGCCGAGTTGAAGGCCTACATGGTCACGGGTGCGCCGTGGACCGGATCAGATGCGCAGCTGCAGACGAAGACATCAGGGTTGATCAAGCTGATCGTCGGGTCGTCCGAATATCAACTGGTATAGGCGGGAGCGGCAGATGGCGTTTTCTCGTCGGCAGTTCATTCGCGGCGGCGTCGCGGCGTTTACGGTCAGCTTCACGGCGCCGGAGTTCCTCTGCGATCTCGCCCGCGCGCAAGGTGCACGTTCGCGCAGTCTGGTTGTGCTGTATCTGTCCGGCGGCAACGACGCGCTCAATACCGTCGTGCCGTATCTCGATCCCTTCTACTTCTCGCGCCG
>Ga0308174_10001702_pt1 | contig 10453 bp, 9 predicted proteins | sample PhyPR2_FD_203894 | JGI IMG/M metagenome (GOLD analysis project Ga0308174, IMG submission 203894) | Soil microbial communities from UC Gill Tract Community Farm, Albany, California, United States - DLSLS.P.R2 | ecosystem: Environmental > Terrestrial > Soil > Agricultural land | place: USA... | reverse complement strand
CTCGAAGCACGACGACAGCTACACGGTGTACGTCGCGAATCAGAATCCGCACGTCGAACGATTGCTGATGGCGGCGTTCGTGCTGTCGCTGCCGGAATCGAAGCTGCGCGTGATTGCGCCGGATGTCGGCGGCGGCTTCGGCTCCAAAATCTTTCTGTATCCTGAGGACGTCGCGCTGACGTGGGCATCGAAGAAAGTGGGGCGTCCCATCAAGTGGGCAGCGGAGCGTTCCGAAGCCTTCCTTTCCGACGCCCACGGCCGCGATCACGTCACCAAGGCCGAACTCGCGCTCGACAAGGACGGCAAGTTTCTCGGGATGCGCGTTCACACGACCGCCAACATGGGCGCGTACCTGTCGACGTTCGCGTCGTCGATTCCGACCATCCTCTACGCGACGCTGCTCGCCGGCCAGTACGCGACGCCCGCGATCTACGCCGAAGTGAAGGCGGTCTTCACGAACACCGTTCCCGTCGATGCCTACCGCGGCGCGGGCCGTCCCGAAGCGACGTATGTCGTCGAGCGGCTCGTCGAGACGGCGGCGCGCGAGATGAACATCGATCCGGTGGAACTGCGCCGCCGCAACTTCATCCGCGAATTTCCGTACGCGACGCCGGTCGGTCTCACCTACGACACCGGCGATTACGACGCCATCCTCGACCGCGCGCTGGAACTGGCCGATGTCGCGGGTTTCGAGAAGCGCCGCGAGGAATCGAAGCAGCAGGGCAAGCTGCGCGGCATCGGCTATTCGTGCTACATCGAGGCGTGCGGGCTTGCGCCGTCGAATGTCGCGGGTGCGCTCGGGGCGCGCGCCGGTCTCTTCGAAGCAGGCGAAGTGCGCGTGCATCCGACCGGCTCCGTCACCGTATTCACCGGCTCGCACAGTCACGGACAGGGGCACGAAACCACTTTCGCGCAGGTCGTGGCCGACCGGCTCGGCATCGCGATCGAAAACGTCGAGATCATTCATGGCGACACGGGGCGCATTCCGTTCGGCATGGGCACGTATGGATCGCGGTCGCTGGCGGTCGGCGGTTCGGCCATCGTGAAGGCGCTCGACAAGATCGAAGCCAAGGCGAAGAAGATCGCCGCGCATCTGCTCGAAGCATCGCCGCAGGACGTCGAATTCAACAACGGCGTGTTCCGTGTCGCGGGCACGGACAGAACGAAGACGTTCGCGGACGTATCGCTCGCCGCCTATGTGCCGCACAACTTCCCGCTCGAAACGATGGAGCCGGGCCTCAACGAGAACGCGTTCTACGATCCGACCAACTTCACGTATCCGTCCGGCGCGTATGTCTGCGAAGTGGAGGTCGATCGCGACACCGGCGAGACGCGCATCCAGAAGTTCACCGCCGTCGACGACTTCGGCAACGTGATCAACCCGATGATCGTCGAAGGACAAGTGCACGGCGGGCTCGGCCAGGGCATCGGACAGGCGATGCTCGAACGTTGCGTGTACGACAAGGACAGCGGCCAGTTGCTGTCCGGCTCCTTCATGGACTACGCGATGCCGCACGCCATCGACTTGCCGAGCTTCAATGTGGAGACCGCGAAGGGCACGCCCTGCACGCATAACCCGCTCGGCGTGAAGGGCTGCGGCGAAGCAGGCGCAATCGGCTCGCCACCCGCCGTCATCAACGCGATTCTCGATGCGCTCGCGCCGCTCGGCGTGAAGGACCTGCAAATGCCCGCCACGCCGCATCGCGTATGGACCGCGATGCACGCCGCTCAACCCGCTTGAGGATGACCGCCATGTACACCTTCGACTATCAACGGCCGAACGAAGCGCAAGCAGCGGTCGCCGCGCTTTCCGGCGACAGCGACGCCAAATTTCTCGCGGGCGGCCAGAGCCTGTTGCCGACCATGCGCCTGCGGCTGGCGCAGCCGTCCGCGCTGGTCGATGTCACGCGCATCGCGTCGATGAAAACCGTCACGCTCGATGCCGGCAAGCTGACCATCGGCGGGGCGATGTGCCACGCGCAGGTCGCATCGAACGCGGACGTGAAGCAGGCGCTGCCGGGCCTGGCCGATCTCGCGAGCCGCATCGGCGACAGACAGGTTCGCGAACGCGGGACCATCGGCGGTTCGCTCGCCAACGACGATCCCGCCGCGTGCTATCCGTCCGCCGTGCTCGGGCTGAACGCGACGATCGTGACGGACCGCCGCCGCATCGCCGCCGACGACTTCTTCATCGGCATGTACGAGACCGCGCTCGAACCGGACGAACTGATCACCGCCGTCGAGTTTCCGCTGGCCGAGCGCGCGGGCTACGAGAAGTTTCGCAATCCCGCGTCGCACTTCGCGCTCGTCGGCGTGTTCGTCGCGAAGCATGCGGACGGCGTGCGCGTCGGCGTGACGGGCGCGGCGCCGTCCGCGTTCCGGGCGAAGGAGCTGGAAGCGGCGTTGTCCAAGGACTTCTCGGTGGCGTCGGCGCGCAGCGTGACCCTTTCCGCCGATGGCCTGAACGACGACATGCACGCGAGCGCGGCGTATCGCGCGCATCTGATTCCGGTGCTGGCGGGCCGCGCGATCGAACGCGCGATGTCGTTCGGAACGTGATGCAGAGCGAGCCCGATTCGATCGACGACACGCTCGCGCGCCTGCGCGAGCATCAATACTTCGCGAGCCGCGAGCTTGCGACGGCCCTCTTTCTCGCGCTGAAGATGCAGCGGCCGCTGTTCCTCGAAGGCGAGCCGGGCGTCGGCAAGACGGAACTCGCGAAGGCGGCGGCGGGCATCTGCGGCACGACGCTTTTGCGCCTGCAATGCTACGAAGGGCTCGACACGGCCAGCGCGCTTTACGAGTGGGACTATCCGCGGCAGATCATGGCGCTGCGGCTCGCGGAGGCATCGGGTGACACGCCGTCGAACGATTCGCTGTATCGCGGCGAGTTTCTGCTGAAGCGTCCACTGTTGCAGGCGCTGCTGCCCGATCCCGATAACGCCGCCGCGCGCCGCGTGCTGCTGATCGATGAAATCGACCGCGCCGACGAGCCGTTCGAGGCGTTTCTGCTCGAACTGCTGTCGGACTTTCAGGTGTCGATTCCGGAGTACGGCACGGTGCGCGCGGCAAGGCCGCCGCTCGTCGTGATGACGTCGAACCGCACGCGCGAAGTCCACGATGCGCTGAAACGGCGTTGTCTGTATCAGTGGATCGGCTATCCGGAGCGCGATGTCGAACTGGCGATCGTCGCGGCGCGCGCCCCGGAAGCGAGCCGCGCGTTGCAGGCGCGGGCCGTCGCGTTCGTCCACGAATTGCGGACGATGGACCTGTTCAAGGCGCCGGGCGTCGCGGAGACCATCGACTGGTGCCGGGCGCTCGCGGCGCTGTCGGTGTCGGAACTGGATCCGCAATCGGTGCAGGACACGCTCGGCGTGCTGCTCAAATATCAGGACGATCTCGCGCGCATGGACGCAGCGACGCTCGCGCAGTGCTTGTCGACGGCCGCGAAGGCGTGACCATGGAGACGCTCTCGCGCAACGTCGTTCATTTCGTGCGGCTGCTGCGGGGCGCGGGACTCGGCATGTCGCCGGCGCAAGCGGTCGATGCAATCGACGCGCTGCGGTTCATCGACTTGCGCCGTCGCGACGACGTGCGCGCGACGCTCGCGTGCCTTCTGGTCCACGCGAGCGACGAGCGCGATATTTTCGATGCCGCCTTCGATCTTTTCTGGCGCGATCCGGACTGGGAAGGCAAGCTGCGCGCGCTGTTGCTGCCGAAGGTCGAAAGCGGCGCGCCGCCGCCCAAGCGCAATAACCGTCTCGCCGATGCGCTGGCGGCGCGCTCCGAGGCGAAGCGTCCACCAGCGTCCGAAGCGGAGCCCGAACAGACTCATGCGCGCATGAGCTTCAGTGCGCAAGAACGCCTGAGCCATCGCGATTTCGACACCCTCACCGCCGACGAATGGCGTGCGCTGCGGCATCGGATTCGCGCGCATCGTGTGCCGCTCGCGACGGAGCCGACGCGCAGGCTCAAGGCGGCATCGCGCGGCACGCACGCCGATCTGCGCGCGAGCGCGCGTCAGGCTGTCCGCGCGGGCGGCGACTGGACCGCGTGGAAGTATCGCGCGGTGGTGGAGCGCCGGCCGCCGCTCGTTCTGCTGCTCGACATTTCCGGTTCGATGAGCGCGTATTCCCGCGCCGTGCTGTACTTCTGTCATGCGCTGCTGCAATCGCGCGAGCGTCTGCAAGTGTTCCTGTTCGGCACGCGCCTGACGAACGCGACGCGTGCGCTGCGCGAGCGCGATCCCGATGTCGCGATTACGACGCTCGGCGAGCAGGTCGCGGACTGGTCGGGCGGCACGCGCATCGGCGCGGCGCTGGCCGAGTTCAACCGGCGATGGGCGCGCCGCGTGCTCGCGGGCCGCGCGACGGTATTGCTCGTCACCGATGGACTGGACCACGAAGCGATCGACGTGCTCGATGCGGAGATGGCGCGGCTCAGGCGCTTCGCGCATCGGCTGGTGTGGCTCAATCCGCTTCTGCGATACACCGGCTTCACGCCCCGCGCGCGAGGCGTGCGCGCAATCCTGCCGCACGTCGATGCGATGCTCGCGGCTCATAACCTCGACAGCCTCGCCGCTGTCGGACGGGAACTGACCGCGCTATCTGCGCGCGGCGCCCGCACGCATGGAGAACACACGCGATGGAACTGACCGAAACTCACGTGTTGCCGGTGCCGCAGACGCGCGCGTGGGAAGCGCTCAACGACACGGCGATACTGAAGGCCTGCATCCCCGGCTGCGACAGCATCGAAGCGGACGGTGAAAATGCCTATGCCGTCGGGATGACTGCCGCCGTCGGCCCTGTCAAGGCACGCTTCAAGGGACGCATGCAACTGACGGACATCGACGCGCCGCACACCTACACAATCGTCTTCGAAGGACAAGGCGGCGCGGCGGGCTTCAGCAAGGGCAACGCGAAAGTGAACCTCGAGCCCGGCGACGAAGCCGACACGACGAAGCTGACCTACAGCGCCAACGCGCAAGTGGGCGGCAAGCTGGCGCAAATCGGCTCGCGCCTCGTGGATGGCGCAGCGCGTAAGATTGCAGCTGAATTCTTCAAGCGATTCGGCGCGCAGCTTGAGGGCGGGCAGGAATCGAACGAAGTACAGGATGCATCCGCCGCTGAGGAAGCCGGCGGAGAGAAGGAAGAGAAAGGGAAGAAATCATGGACAGCGTGGATCTCGAAGTCCTGAAACACAGCGCGCAATGGCTCGAACAGGGCAAGCGCGTGCTGCTCGTCACGGTCGTTAAAACGTGGGGTTCGTCGCCGCGGCCGGAGGGCGCGATGCTCGCGGTGCGCGACGATGGACACGTCGTCGGCTCGGTATCGGGCGGCTGTATCGAGGACGATCTGATCGAGCGCGTGCGGCAAAGCGGCATCGAACAGGCGAAGCCGGAAGCGGTGAAGTACGGCATTAGCGCGGAAGAAGCGCATCGCTTCGGCCTGCCGTGCGGCGGCACGATTCAGCTCGTGCTGGAACCGCTCACGCGCGAAAGCGGCATTGCGGAACTGTGTGCGGCGGTGGAGAGCGGGCGGCTCGTCGCGCGCACGCTCGACATGGCAACGGGCGTGGCGCGGCTCGAACCCGCGCGCGCCACCGATGGCGTCGCGTTCGACGGAGCGACGCTGCTGACCATCCACGGTCCGCGTTATCGCATGCTGGTGATCGGCGCGGGGCAGTTGTCGCGCTATCTGTGCAGCATCGCGGTCGGGCTGGACTACCACGTGACGGTGTGCGATCCGCGCGTCGAGTACACGGACGAATGGGACGTACCGGGCACGACCATCGTGCGGACCATGCCCGACGACACCGTGATGGACATGAAGCTCGACGAGCGCTCTGCGGTCATCGCGCTGACGCACGATCCGAAGCTCGACGACCTCGCCTTGATGGAAGCGCTGAAGACGCCTGCGTTCTACGTGGGCGCGCTGGGATCGCGTCGCAATAACGCGGCGCGGCGGGAACGCCTGAAGGAATTCGATCTCAACGACGCCGAACTCGCGCGGCTGCACGGGCCGGTCGGGATTTATATCGGCAGCAGGACGCCGCCGGAAATCGCCGTGTCGATCCTCGCGGAAGTCACCGCCGCGAAGAACGGCGTGTCGCTGCCTGAACTGCTGCGCGTCGAGGGCGCAAAGGCGGCGCGCGAAGTCGCCGGAACCGGCGAAGCCTGCGGCGTTTGATTACAAAGGCCTGACGCTTCCGGCTCTACAATTGTCGTTCTCATTTGCGCGTCTGGCGACCGGTTCGCCGGACTCTCCGCACGCCGTTTCCCTCATCCATCATTCACGAATGCCCGGCAAATTTCTGACCGGCGATGGCGGACGCGCAGCCGCGCCGCACGCCGGCGCCACGCGCGAACGTCGCGCCATGAGCCAGCGCGCGTTGCGCATTTGGTCGATCGTGCATCGCTGGACGAGTCTCGTCTGCACGGCCTTCATGCTGTTGCTCTGTCTGACGGGCCTGCCGCTCGTGTTCGGCCACGAACTCGATCTGTTGACGGGCGACGCGGTCGAAGCGCCGACGCTGCCCGCATCGCAGGCGAACAGGCGCGCGAGCTACGACGCGGTGCTCCGCGCCGCGCTAAACGAACATCCGGCTCACGTGCCGCAGTACATGATCTGGGAGCCGGACGAGCCGCTACTGCCCGTTGTCGTCACCGCCCCGCGCGCCGACACACCGCCCGACGACACGCTCAGCACAACCGTCGATGCCCGCACCGCGCAGCCGCTCGGCATGCCGCCGGGTAAGGGATCGCTGAAATTCGTGCTGCTGAAGCTGCACGTCGACATGTTCGCCGGGCTGTTCGGCAAGCTCTTTCTCGGTGCGATGGGCGTGGTGTTTCTCGCGGCGATCGTATCGGGCGTCGTCGTGTACTTGCCGTTCTTGCGCAAGGTCGGACTGGGGCGCGTGCGGCTGGCAAAGAAGCGGCGCATCGTCTGGCTCGACTGGCATAACGCCATCGGCATGCTGACGCTCGCGTGGGCGCTGCTGGTCGGCACGACCGGCTCCATCAACACGCTCGCCGATCTCATGCTCGAGGCGTGGCGCAACGATCAGCTCGCGCAGATGATCGCCCCGTATCAGGGACAGCCGCCGCTCGTGGCGCGCGCATCCGTCGACGATGCCGTTCAGACCGCGCAACGCGTCGCGCCGGACATGATTCCGTCGTTCGTCGCGTTTCCGGGCACGCGCTTCAGCAGCCCGCATCACTATGCGGTGTGGATGCGCGGCGACGGCATCCTGACCACGCGCATTCTTCGCCCCGTGCTCGTCGATGCATCCACCGGCGCGCTCACCGATTCGCGCGAACTGCCGTGGTATCTGAAGGTGCTGCTAGGCTCGCAGCCGCTGCATTTCGGCGATTTTGGCGGCATGCCGCTCAAGATTTTCTGGGCCGCCTTCGACGTGTTGACCGTGGTCGTGCTCGGAAGCGGCCTCTATCTGTGGCTGACGCGGCATAACCCGCGAAAGGGCCGCGCGTCGGCGGGGCGCTGACTTACATCAAGCCGCACACGATCATCGCGATGAGCGAGACGGTGACGATCGCCGCGCCGGCCGTCTTGCGCTTGTTCAGTTCGGTCCAAAGCAGCACGCCGGTCAACGAGAGCAGGATCAGGCTGCCGGCGAGCGTATCGATGAGCAACACCCAGCCGACGCTCAAGCCAACGCCCTTGTGCAGGTTCGTCATCATCGCGAGGAAGGTGTTTTCGGTCCGCTTCACCGACACGAAGTTGTTGCCGACCCAGTACTCCGCCATCACACTGCTGCCCGGCGTCGAGACCATCACCGACCATTGCTCGGGCTGCATCGTGCTCTTGTCGCCCCAGCCAACGGGGTGCGCCGGCTCGCGGCGCGTGCGGCCGAGGTTGCCGTCGATCTTCAGTTCCTGCTTGACCCACACGCCCATGTCGCGCGGCGACTTGAACCCGCCCGCCGGCAACGCAAGCTGCATCTGCGATACCTGTGGCTCGCCGGTCGAGATGCGCAGCGGCGGTGCGCGGTGATTCAGCAGAAAGCCGGTCACGCCGAAAAGCAGGCCGAGAATCGCGCCCCACAGACCGATCCAGCCGTGTACCTTGCGTAGCCACTTGAGAAACGTCGAGCGGCGCGAGCGGTTCTTGCGTGCGACTTGCTCGGCTTCATCGATCAGGCGTTGATGCGGGCGGTATTGGGCCGAGCCGCTCGTCGGCTGGGGATTGAGGGTGTCAGGCGCGTTCAAGCGTCTCTCCGAATCGGACGGTTCCTAGGCAAAGCCGCGCCCCGATCGCGCATCAGACGCTGCGATCAACCATAGACGGGCAAATGAGAATTGTTATCATTACACGCATACATGCCTAGCACAATCCTTTGCGATTGCCTGACGACCGGCTTTATTTACGAAAAATTTCAAACGGGCCACAGCGGGCCTTCCTGCATCGCGCCGACCTGCTCGCGCAGTTCGATAATGCGGTCTTCCCAGTAACGCTGCGTGTTGAACCACGGGAACGCGGCGGGAAAAGCCGGATCGTTCCAGCGCCGCGCGAGCCAGGCGGCGTAATGAATCAGGCGCAGCGTCCGCAGCGCTTCGATCAGATGCAGTTCGCGCTGATCGAACTCCCGGAAGTCTTCATAGCCCGCGAGCAGATCGGCGAGCGCGCTCGATGCTTCCGCGCGTCCGGCGGGCAGCAGCAGCCAGAGATCCTGGATCGCGGGGCCCATGCGGCTGTCGTCGAAATCGACGAAGTGCGGGCCCGCGTCGGTCCACAGCACATTGCTCGGATGACAATCGCCGTGCATGCGCAACCGGCCGATATCTCCGGCGCGCTCGAAACAGTGCGCGACGCCTTCCAGCGCCATCGATACGACGCGCTCATAGGCCTCGCGAACATTGTCGGGGACGAAGCGATGGGTCAGCAAGAACTCGCGCGGCTCGTAGCCGAACGTCTGGATGTCGAGCGTCGGACGCTCGCGATACGGCTCGATCGCGCCAACCGCGTGAATGCGCCCGATAAAGCGCCCGAGCCATTCCAGCGTGTCGCGGCGGTCGAGATCGGGCGCGCGCCCGCCGCGCCGCTCGAAGACGGAGAAGCGAAAGCCGTCGAACTCGTGGAGCGTCGTACCTTCGAACACGCGCGCCGGCACCGCCGGAATCTCACGCGCGACGAGGCTCGCAACGAATGCATGCTCTTCGAGAATGGCTTCGTTCGACCAACGATTCGGGCGATAGAACTTCGCGATCACCGGCGGGCCGTCTTCGACGCCGACCTGATACACGCGGTTCTCGTAGCTGTTGAGCGGCAACAGGCGCCCGTCGGTGCGCGCGCCGGCGGGCATCAGCAGACCATCGACGGCGTCGAGCACGCGCTCGGGCGTGAGGCCGGCGAAGGGAGGGGCGTCTTCGGCGGACGCGTCGGCGGAGTCGGAATGAAGTGAGTTCATCCCGACATTGTGCCGCGCCTTGCAGCGGCCGGCACGCGACGATTCGTCAGCCGACGTGCGGCATCCTCAATGGACGACCGTGTTCGACGGGCGCACGACATCGCCCGTATCGATGAGGTCTTCGAGAAAGAACGGCTCGGTATTGAGCAACTGAGTGACGCCGGGTTCGCCTGCGTACCAGGCGACCATCGCCATGTCGCCGAGAATGCGCATGACGATGCCGCGCGCGCCCTGAGGCACGGCAATATGCACGGAGCGGACAATCGAACCGATTTGCATGATGAATCCCCGTTTACGTGCCGGCGATCAACAGATGATACGCCGGCCAAGTGTTGCACCCGCACAGGCTTTCAACGGCTCGTGCACCGACAATCGCCGCGTCTTTGTTGCGTGAAGCGCGACTTGCGCGGCTTTCATGAACGATTGTGCGCTTACTTTAGCGCATGGCGGCGCGCGAATGCGATGCCCTTTGCCGTGAATTGTTGCCTGACGCAGATACCGCAAGCGTCAGTCCTGTGTTGCGGCATGCCAAGTGCACCGCTGCATCCGGCAAAACCCTAGGGAACGGCGTATCGTTACGCGTTTGATGTTTTAAGCGGAGACTTACCCGTGAGTGCCCCAGCCGACGACGCAACGGCCTACCTCGAACGCGGCTCGCGCGCTTACTGGCGCGCGTCGCTTGCGCTGCTCTTCGCCGGCTACGCGACGTTCTCGCTGCTCTACTGCGTGCAGCCGCTGCTTCCCGAATTCACGCGATCGTTCGGCGTCACTCCGGCGGTGAGTGCGCTGGCGGTTTCCGTCAGTACAGCTGCGCTCGCTGTCGCGATCTTCATCGCCGGATTTGTGTCTGAAAGCTGGAGCCGGCATCGGCTCATGACGCTGTCGCTGCTTGCGTCGTCCGTGCTCACGGTCATCGCTGCCTTGCTGCCGAACTGGCACGCGCTCTTGATCGTGCGCGCGCTCGAAGGCTTCGCGCTCGGCGGCGTCCCGGCGGTCGCAATGGCCTATCTCGCGGAGGAAGTGCATC
>Ga0308174_10001701_pt1 | contig 10454 bp, 7 predicted proteins | sample PhyPR2_FD_203894 | JGI IMG/M metagenome (GOLD analysis project Ga0308174, IMG submission 203894) | Soil microbial communities from UC Gill Tract Community Farm, Albany, California, United States - DLSLS.P.R2 | ecosystem: Environmental > Terrestrial > Soil > Agricultural land | place: USA... | reverse complement strand
GCCATGGGCGACGCGGAACGGGCCAAGAGTCTGTACACGGACATTCATTCCGAGTATCAGGCTGCCGTGCGAGAGCGACCGGACGATTGGGACCGCCATCTGGCCTTGGGCCTTGCGGCCGCAGGACTCGGCCTGAAGGACGAGGCACTAACCGAAGGACGCCGAGCCGTGGAGATGCTGCCGATCACGCGCGACGCGTTTGCCGGGCCGGAATACCTTGCATACCTGGCGCAGTTGTACGTCAGCGTCGGTGAAAACGCCCAGGCGATCGACCTGCTGCAGCAGCTCATGGCTATTCCTGCGGGGCTGAGTCTCTCGCCGGCCATGCTCCGGCTCGATCCGATCTGGGATCCGTTGCGCAGCGACGCGCGTTTTAAAAAGCTCGTCGACCAGGACGCAAGCACGCCGGCCACACCGCCGCATGGATGAGTTCCTGCGCCGCCTGCGCGATCGCAAAATGGTGCAGTGGGCGCTGGCCTATATCGCGGCGGCATTTGCGCTGATCCAGGTCATCGATATCGTGGCGCAGCGCTTCGGCTGGCCCGATGCCCTCGAGAGGATCCTCTTGATCGCGCTCGCGATCGGTTTGTTCGTCGTGCTCGTGTTGGCCTGGTATCACGGTGAACGCGGCGCGCAGCGCGTGAGTGGCGCTGAACTCATGATCCTGGCATTGCTGCTTGCGATCGGCGGCGCGATCCTCTTTCGCTTCGCGCCGGGTGGCGCGGCGCCGACTGCGTCCGCCATGAGCAGTACGCTGACGTCCACGGCCGCCGTGCCGGCGAGTGCCAAGTCAATCGCCGTGCTGCCGTTCGAGAGCCTGTCCGCCGACAAGGACAACGAATATTTCGCCAGCGGCATGCAGGACATGATCCTGACCAAGCTCGCAGCGATCGGCGACCTCAAGGTCATCTCCCGCACCTCGACCGAGAAATACTCGAGCCATCCGGATAATCTGAAAACCATTGCGTCGCAGCTGGGCGTGGCGACGATCCTCGAAGGCAGCGTGCAGAAGTCGGGCAATTCGGTGTTGATCAATACGCAGCTGATCGATGCCGCAAGCGACGCGCATCTGTGGGCCGAGGCCTATCCGCGAACGCTGGACAACATCTTCGGCGTGGAAGGCGAGGTTGCGCAGAAGGTTGCCGATGCGCTCAAGGCCAAGCTCACGCCGACCGAATCGAGCGTCGTGGCGAGCGTGCCGACGCGCAACCCGGAGGCTTACGATCTGTACCTGCGCGCGAACGCCGATTTGCGTCGTGGCACCGAAGCATCCGCGTTGGTCGGTAAGGTCGTCCCGCTGGCGATCGAGTCGTATCAACAGGCGTTGGTGAAGGACCCCGGCTTTGCCCTTGCCGCCGCAGAGCAGGCCCAGGCGCACATGACCGTGTACTGGTTCGCGCCCGATCACACCGCCGCACGGCTCGCATCGGCCAAGGCGGCGGCCGAGCGGGCGCTAGGCTTGCAGCCTGACCTCGGCGCGGCGCACTTCGCACTCGCGCTGTACTGGTATTGGGGTCATCGCGATTATGCGCAGGCGCTGCAGCATCTCGAACTTGCGCGCAAGACTGCGCCGAATGACGCGCTGCTGGAGCAATATTTTGCGGCCATCAGTCGTCGCCAGGGACGCTGGGACGTTGCGATTGCAACCTATCAACATGCAACAACGCTCGATCCGCGCAGTAGCCTGCTGTTCGATCAGCTGGGCTACAGCTATTCCTGCATGCGCCGCTATGCCGATGCCGATCGCGCCTACGCCCAATCCACCCGTGTGGCGCGCGATCCGATCGATGAACGGATCATCCAGGCATGGAATACCGTGCTCTGGAAGGGCGATCTCGCGCCGCTGCGCTCGGCGCTCGGCGCGGTGAACCCCGCCAGCGACGACTATGCCGGCAACGTCACCTACTTTCATTGGATGGCGTCGTGGTCGCGCGACCACGCGGCATTGATCGCGACGGCGGAGAACGATGCCGCGGAAAACTGGACCGACAACAACAATGTCACGTTGCCCAGGCTGCTTTACCTGGCCATGGCCTACGATGCGGCCGGCAATGTTGCCAAGGCGCACCCGGTTTATGAGTCGCTGCGCAAACAAATGCAAGATGCGCTGAAGCAACGCGCCGATGATCCCGACCTGCACCTGGCATTGGCGTTCGCGGCCGCCGGGCTGGAGCTCAAGGACGAAGCGATCCGGGAAGGACGCAAAGCGACCGAACTGATGCCGGTGAGCCGCGACAATTACAGCGGACCGGGCTACCTCGTCTGGCTCGCGCAACTGTATGTGCGCGTCGGCGACAACGATCAGGCGCTCGCCACCTTGAGCCAAGTGATCGCGCTGCCTTTCAGCGGCATCGCAATCTCGCCGGCGCTGCTCAATCTGGATCCGGCCTGGGATCCGCTGCGCAAGGATCCGCGCTTCGAGGCAACATTGAAACAGATCGACGGTCCGGCGCCGCATGGTTGATTTTTTGCAACGCCTGCGCGAGCGCAAGCTGGTGCAATGGGCACTGGCCTACCTTGCGGGCGCGTTCGCGCTGATTCAGGTGCTCGACATCATCGCGCAGCGCTTCGGCTGGCCGGCGCAGAGCGTGCGGCTCGTCATCGTCGCATTGAGCATCGGCTTCTTCGTCATGCTGGTGCTCGCGTGGTATCACGGCGAACGCGGTGCGCAGCGCATCGCCGGCACCGAGCTGACGATACTTGCGCTACTGCTCGCGATCGGCGGCGGGCTGCTGTGGCGTTTGGCCGGTAGTGCGCGCGACATCGATCAAGAGGGCGCGCGTTCCACGCCGGCACGCACCGATGCGAACGGCAAGGCAACCAGTGCAGCTGATGCGGTCGACGCAGGCGCCATCCCGCCCAAATCAATCGCGGTGCTGCCGTTCGAGAACTTCAGCGACGACAAGGCCAACGCTTATTTTGCCGGTGGCATGCGTGACGAAATCCTCACGCGCCTGGCCGGCATTCGCGATCTGAAAGTCATCTCGCGCACGTCGACCGAGCAATACGCAAGCCATCCGCCGGACCTGAAGACCGTCGGCAGGCAACTCGGCGTCGCGACCGTGCTCGAAGGCAGCGTGCAACGCGCCGGCGAGACCGTGCACATCAACCTGCAGTTGATCGACACGCAGAGCGATGGTCACCTGTGGGCGGAAAGCTACGACCGTGACGTCAAGGACATCTTTGCGGTCGAGCGTGATATCGCGCAGACCGTTGCGGGTGTGCTCAAGGCAAAGTTGCTGCCGGAGGAATTCGAACGCGTGAGTGAAGTCGCGACGCAGAACACCGAGGCGCACGACCTATACTTGCGCGGCCGCGCCTATTTCAATCGCGCCAACGATCAGTTTGCGTTGACCGCGACGGAGATGCCGCAGGCGATCGCATTGTTCGAGGAGGCGCTGGCCAAGGACGCCGGATTCGCGCTAGCCGAAGCCGATCTTGCGACGGCGCATATGAACATGTATTGGTTCGCGCCGGACCGCACGCCGGCGCGGCTCGCCGCAGCCAAAGCCGCCGTGGACAAGGCGCTTCTTGAGCAGCCCGGACTGGCCGCGGCGCATGTGCCATTGGCGCTTTACTACTACTGGGGATTTCGCGATTACCCACAGGCGCTGCAGCATCTGGAAATCGCGCGCCGGGCCAAGCCGAACGACGCAGACGTCGTTCAATTCATCGCGTCGATTGCACGGCGGCAGGCGCAGTGGGAGCCAGCGCTCGAAGGCTATCGCGTAGCTGCCGCGCTGAATCCTCGCGCCAGCATCGCGCATTTCCTGATTGGCGAGGTTTACCTGCAGTTGCGCCACTATGCGGAATCCGAGCAGGCCCGCTTGCGCGCAATCGAACTCTCCGCCGATCCCGGGGCGGCCCACGTCCGCCATGCCGAAACCCTGTTGTATTGGAAGGGCGACCTGGTCGCGTTGCGCGCCGCGCTCGCCGCGCTGACGCCGGGCAGCGACGCATATTCGGGAAATGTCAGCTGGTTTTATCGGCTGCACTGGTGGTCGCGCGACTACGCCGGCGCAATCCGCATTGCCGAATCGAGCGTGTCCGACACCTGGACGGAAGCAGGCAATCTCGTGCTGCCGCGAAAACTCAGTCTGGCGCAAGCGTATGCGGCTGCGGGCAACTCGGTGAAGGCCAAGGCGCTGTTCGAGGAAGTGCGCGGGCAGCTGCAAGACCTGCTGAGGGCCTCACCGCAGAGCCCCGATCTGCACATCGCATTGGGAATTGCCGACGCCGGTCTCACCATGAAAGAAGAAGCAATTGCCGAAGGGCGCAAAGGCGTAGCGCTGATGCCGGCGAGTCTGGATGCATTCACTGGCCCGGTATACTTGGGCAAGCTCGCACAGATTTGTGCCAGCGTCGGCGCGAAGGACGAGGCGATCGACATCCTGCAGAAACTGTTCGCGATGCCGGCCGGTCACGTGGTGTCGCCGGCACTGCTGAAAATCGACCCGGTCTGGGATCCGCTGCGCGCAGACTCGCGTTTCAAGCAGTTGCTGGAAAGCGAGCAGCTTCCCCTGCCGCTCACGGCGAAGTTCTGAGCGTACTGGGCAGCGGTGGGGATCGGGTCGGCGCTTCTTGCAAGAATCCGCCGCCTCACATTTCGTGCTTGGAAACCTCGAAGCCGGCTGCCTTGTAAGTGGTCCAGCGCTTGCGCGAGCCCAGCCGCTGCGCCTCGTCGGCAGGCACGACTTCGAGCACGCGCTCGAACAGGCCCGGCGCGCAGTCGTCGCGCAAGTTGATGACAAGCGGCCGATCGTCGGCCTGCGATTCGGGCGTCACGATCAGCACCGGCGTGATCGCATCGTCGTCGTCGCCGGCGATCTGATGAGGAATGAACGCGTTCTCGTCGAACTCCCAGAGTTTTTCGTCGAGCTGCTCGGCCTGGTCGAACGAGCGCGCGAGGATCAGCGCGCGCTGCCCGCTTTCGAACGCGCGCTTGGCCAACTCGCACACGAGCAGCAGCGGATCGTCGCGAAATCGCGGCTTGTCGATGAGGTAGAAGTCGGCGCGAGGCATGTGGGTGGAGCGGGAGAGGGGAGAGTGAAGAGGGGATAGGGGATAGGGGATAAGGGAGACGGGAGAAGGAGAAGGGAGAAGGTAGAGCGAGCTTGGAGAATTCGTGAGGGAATTAGAAAAAGGGGACGCGCGTATGTCGCTCTCCCCTCTCCCTTCTCCCGTCTCCCTTCTCCCGCTCTTACCCCGCGCGATCCATCAAATACTGCACCAACAACGGCACCGGCCGTCCCGTAGCCGAACCTTTCCGACCGTCTTCCCAGGCGCTGCCGGCGATGTCGAGGTGCGCCCAGCGGAAACCGTCGGTGAAACGCGCCAGGAAGCATGCGGCCGTGATGGCGCCGGCGTACTTGCCGCCGATATTGGCAATGTCGGCGTAGCCGGTCTCGAGCTGGTTCTGGTAGTCATCCCACAATGGCAGGCGCCAGGCGCGGTCGAGCGTGGCTTCGCCTGCGGCGAGCAGTTCGGCCGCGAGCGCATCATCCCTGGTCATCAGGCCGCTGGCGTGCTTGCCCAGAGCCACGACGCACGCGCCGGTCAAGGTCGCGACATCGACGATGACCTGCGGCTTGAACTTCTGCACGTAAGTGAGCGCGTCGCACAGAATCAGGCGGCCTTCGGCATCCGTGTTGAGCACTTCGATGGTTTGGCCCGACATCGACGTGACGACATCGCTCGGACGCTGCGCCTTGCCGCCGGGCATGTTCTCGACCGCGGGCACGACGCACACCAGGTTGAGCTTGAGCTTCAGTTCGACAGCGGCCAGGAACGCACCGAGCACGCTGCCGGCGCCGCACATGTCGAACTTCATTTCCTCCATCCCGGCGCTGGGTTTGATCGAAATGCCGCCGCTATCGAACGTGACGCCCTTGCCGACCAGCGCGTAGGGCTTGTCGTTTTCGGCGCCGCCGCGCCACTGCAGCACGATCAACTTGGGCCCGTTGACCGAACCTTGGGCGACACCGAGCAGCGCGCCCATGCCGAGCCTGGCCATGTCTTCTTCTTCGAGCACCTCGCAAGTGACGCCGGGATGATCCTGCGCCAGCTTCTGCGCCTGTTCTGCAATGTACGCCGGCGTGCAGATGTTCGGCGGAAGATTGCCCAGTTCGCGCGTGAAGCGCACGCCATTGGCGACCGCATCGGCCGTGGCGAGCGCCGTGCCGGATGCAGCGGGCGCGGCAAAGGCGAGCGCCGCGAACTCCGGCTGCTTGGATTTTTCGCGCGGCTTGAAGGTCGCGGTATATTTGTACGCTTGGGCATCGGTTGCGATCGCCGCAGCGCGCACCGTCCAGGCGGCGTCCTTGCCGGGCACTTCGACCTCGGTCAGGAATGACACCGCAGCCTCGATGGGCAGGGTCTTGAGCACGCGCGCCGCCTCGGCGCTGGCGCGCTGGAAGCGGGCGGCATCGAACTTCTTGTGTTCGCCGAGGCCGACCACGAGCACGCGCGGCGCGGAAACGTTGGCGACCGCAAAAAGGAGCTGGCTGGTGCCCGGCTTCCCGCTGATATCGCCGGCCTCCATCAGGCGCTTGATTGCTCCGCCGGATTTCTCGTCGATACGCGCGGCAGCCGCCGTGAGCATGCGCTCTTCGAAGACGCCGACCACGACGCAAGTGGCGGTGACGCTGTCGGCAGGTTGCTCGTTGAGGCTGAACTTGATGGTCATGAAGTTTCCAGAAAAAACAGCAGGCAAAGAAGGCGTGCCGGCGGCAAGGCCGGCTACACTTAAGGCGTCTTGAACGCACACCCGGATCCAATACGCCGGATCGACCGTGCGATCCGACCGCTGCGTTACGATCGCGGTCTGCGCGTAACTCCTAGTTTACTGCAAGCCCCCTATTCATGCTTCGAATCGTCGATCGTTATCTCGCGCGTGAACTGCTGGTGAGCTTCTTCGCCGCGGTCGCGATCCTGTTGCTGGTGACGGTCGGCGCCACGGTGGCCGACCTGCTGGCCAAGATTGCGCGCGGCCGCGTCGCCGCTGACCTGTTGCTGGCCCTGATCGGGCTGCGCACCGTCGATTCGCTGACCCTGTTGGTCCCGATGGCGATGTTCCTGGGTGTACAACTGGCCTACGGCAGGCTCTATCGCGAAAGCGAGATCGCGGTGTTCGCCGCGTCCGGCCTGCCGGTCACCGGTCTGTTGCGACCCCTGTTCCTGCTCGCGGTGCCACTGATGCTGGTGATGGCGCTGGTGTCGTTCTGGCTCGCGCCGGCCGCCGTACGCCAGGCGCAGCGGCTGCAGGAAGAAGCCAGCCGCTCCTTGATCGTTGCGGGCCTCGAGCCGGGCCGTTTCGTCGAACTGCCCAACAACGATGGCGTCATGTACGTCGATTCGATGAACAGCGACGGCACCAAATTCAAAAAGATGTTCGTCGCCAGTGAGCGCGTGGACGATCGCGACGGCAAGTCCAGCCTGAACGTGATCACCGCGACGGACGGCGAGCTTTATCACGACGCGAACGGCAGTGAACGCTATCTGGGTTTAAACGACGGCTTCCGCGTCGAGGGCGTGCTCGGGCAGGACAACTACCGGCTCATGCACTATGCGCGCAACGACCTGAAGCTGACCGATACCGAGGCCGACGCGAACGCCGACTCGGTCAAGCGCAGCGCGCCGACGACTACGCTGTACGCGAGCGACGACGCGGTGCAGCGCGGGGAGTTGCAATGGCGCCTTGCCGCTCCGGTTTCAGTGCTGGTGCTGGTGTTGCTGGCGTTGCCGCTCGCCCGTTCGTCGCCACGCGAGCCGCGCTACGCGCGCCTGCTGATCGCGCTGCTGTCGTGGGTCATTTACTACAACTGCCTCGCGATCGGCCGCTCGAAAATCAGCATGGGCGTGCTCGATCCGCGCATCGGCTTCTGGTGGGTGGAGATTCCGACGATCCTGATCGCGCTGTTTTTGCTCTGGCAGGGGCAACGCCTGCCACGCCCGCGCGCGCCCGTCGCGCGCAAACGACCGGCGCCGCGCAATGCGTGAAGTGCTGTTCAAGAAAGTCGACAAGCTGGTCGCGCTCTCGGTGCTCGGCGCGGTGCTGCTGGCGTGGGGCTTCCTGGTAGGCCTGGACGCGTTCAAGGTATTCGTCGGCGAGGTCAACGATGTCGGCACCGGCCAATACACGATGAGCAAGGCGCTGGTGTACACCTTGCTGACCGTGCCGCGGCGCGCTTACCAGTGGTTCGGCTATGCCGCCTTGATCGGCGGCCTGCTCGGAATGGGCTTGCTAGCGACGAGTGGCGAACTGACTGCCTTGCGCGCCGCAGGGATGTCGAAATTGCGCATCTGCGTCTCGGTGATCCTGTCGCTCACGCTGCTGACCGGCATGGTGATGCTGATGGGCGAGACCATCGCCCCGCGCGGCGAGCAGAAGGCCGAAGCGCTGCAGCTCACGGCCAAGGCCAAGGACGTGACGATCGGCAAGGGTGGCAGTCTTTGGGCGCGCGATGGGGAGACCGTGATCAACGCCAAACACGGGCGCACGCGCGCGACGCCGGGAGGACCTTCGGTCGAGTTGAGCGACGTGCGCGTGTTCGAGTTCACGCCGGTGGGCCAGCTCACGGCGCTGTCGCTCGCCAAGACAGCCACGCATCTGGAAGGCGTGTGGACTTTGCATGACGTGAGGCGCACCGAATTTTCGGGCGCCGCGGCGCAAACGACGACCCAAGCGCAGACGCAATGGCGCTCTGCGCTCGATCCGGACGTGCTGTCCAAGTCGATGATTCACCCTGAGTACCTCTCGGCGCGCGACCTGTCGCGCAATATCGATTACATGCGCCGCAACCATCAGGATGCCGGCAGTTATGAGCGCGCCTACTGGGGGCGCGTGTTCTACCCATTCAACGTGCTCGTGCTCGCGTTTTGCGCAGTGCCGTTCGCATTCGGCGCATTGCGGACCGGCGGTTTGGGCAAGCGCCTGTTCCTGGGCATGGCCCTGGCGATCACGTACTACTTCTTCCAGAGCGCCGTCGTGAGCATGGGGGCGGTGTACAACATGAACCTCGCCTGGGCAAACGCGCTGCCATCGATTCTGCTGGCGCTCGCGGCGTTCGTTTATTTCCGACGACACGCGTGAGGGGGAGCTGGGTCCGATGCGTTTTGCGCGACCCGATGCTCAGCGCTCCGTCCTTTTTTCCATCCTCACCATCAGCGTATCGGCGGCAATGTCGTGCCAGGTGCGTTGGCGCTCGTCTATCAGTGCCCATGCGTAGCCCAGCCCGACTGCCGCGAGGGAGATCAGCGCGACGGCGAAGCGCAACAGCGCGCGTGCCGTGCCGAGCGGCCGGCCATCGCCGCGTACGATGCGCAGGCGCCACGCCCTCATGCCGATGGTCTGGCCGCCGCGTACCCATGAGGCGATGAAGTACACGGCCGTACCCGCGATCGCGATCGACTGCACCAGCAGCTTGTCTCCGAGCCGGTGCACGTCGAGCGCGCCCCCCGTCACGCCGACACTCAACGCCGCCGCGGTAAACCACAATGCGAGTAGCGGCAGCAGATCATAGGTGGCGGCAAGCAGGCGCCATGCGAGCGGCGCCGGAACAGCGGATGGGGGCAAGGACGTGGGCATCGGCAATCGGCGTTGCGTGACGGCGCAAGCCTCGCGGTTTACGCTGGCGGATGCAAGCCGGACCGTCCGATGAATACCGCCGCCAAAACAAGATCACGCGCCCGAACCGACGCCATCAGCCCTGCCGACCGCATGGCGATTGACGCATTCCTCGAAACGGCGTGGTCCGAGCAAGGCCTCGCCGAGAATTCGCTCGCCAGTTACCGGCGAGATCTCGAAGGGCTTGCACGTTGGGGCTCGAGCCGCGACACGCCGCTCATCGCGTGCACGCGCGAGCAGCTGTTCGGCTACCTCGCCGAACGCGTGGCCGGCGGTTACAGCGCCCGCAGCAACGCGCGGCTGATGTCCACGTTGCGGCATTTCTACCGAATCCAGCAGCGCCTCGGCACGGTTGCGAAGGATCCGACTTTGCTGCTGGACTCGCCCAAGCTTCCGCGGCCCTTGCCCAAGGCATTGTCGGAAGCGCAAGTCGAGGCGCTGATCCGGGCACCCGACGTGGACACGCCGTTGGGCCTTCGCGACCGGGCGATGTTTGAACTGATCTATGCCACCGGACTGCGCGTCAGCGAGCTCGTTGGCGTGCGCGCCGACCAGGTCAACCTGCGGCAAGGCGTGCTGCGCGTCACCGGCAAAGGCGGCAAGGACCGCCTCGTGCCGATTGGCGACGAAGCCGAACACTGGCTCCAGCGCTACTACGCCGAGGCGCGCCCGCTGCTGGCGCAGGGACGCGAAATCGCCGAGGTATTCATCACCAACCGCCGCGCCGGCATGACCCGGCAGATGTTCTGGGCCATGGTCAAGCGCCACGCACGCACCGCGGGCGTGGAGGGTTCGCGCATTTCGCCGCATGTGCTGCGCCATTGTTTTG
>Ga0308174_10001700_pt1 | contig 10455 bp, 5 predicted proteins | sample PhyPR2_FD_203894 | JGI IMG/M metagenome (GOLD analysis project Ga0308174, IMG submission 203894) | Soil microbial communities from UC Gill Tract Community Farm, Albany, California, United States - DLSLS.P.R2 | ecosystem: Environmental > Terrestrial > Soil > Agricultural land | place: USA... | reverse complement strand
CGGTTGAATTTCCAAGCGATCTGAACGCGGTTCCGGTGCATGCGGCGGTTCCAAGCTCGGGACCCAGCCTTTATGACACTCAGGCTGGCGAGTCGGCGTTTACCCAGGCACTACCGGGAAAACAGCCCGACTGCAATTCAACCACGTGATGGGCGTACCCAGGTTGGCCAGGCTTAACAAAAAAAGGGAGGAAGCGTCATGTCAAGCCTGACGCCTCCTCCCCGGAGTACGAATCGAGATTCAGCTTAGAAAGCTATGCGGACCTGCAGCTGAATATTGCGCTGGCCGTTGGCCGCAGTTGCAGCGCCGAAGCCTGCGTTTTGCGGTAGCGATTTGCCCGAGAGGATGGCGCCGGTGGCGTCGAACTCGGGGTTTTGCAGAGTCATGCTGGTCGGGTTGTTGAAGGTAGCCGTTCCCTGCCGATTAGTGATGAACTCAGAGTTTAGAGCGTTGAAGATGTCCGCCCGGAACTCAAAAGTCTTGGACTCCTTGAATTTCCAGAAGTGGAACCTTCGCACGACCGCCGCATCAGTCAGAGCGGTGGGGCAGCCGCGCAGGTAGTTGATGCCCGACTCCATGCCCACGCTGCCGTAGGTTGCACCCGTTGCAGCTGCGCCGTTGAACTGGGAAAACTGGTTGCCGCTGCATCCGCTGCCGAGGTTGTTGCCTAGAACCACTCTGCCCTTAAAGTCCGGAGAACCGGTGATATTGACATTGTTTCCGTTGGATTGGTAGGAGTAATCGAGACTATAGGCTCCCCCCGATGCCGCCGTCAGAATGCCGGAAACCTGCCAGTCGCCCGTGAGCTGGTGAAGGAAAGCGCCGCTGCCAGTGATACCCGGAATATTCCAGGTGGCATTGACTTTCAGGAAATTCGGCGTGGGATCCAGCGTACCAAGCAGTCTCTCATACGCCGCCTCTTGGGACCAGAGAGAGAGCACGCCGTTCGTATACGTGTACCGTTGAGTGATTCCGGTGTTGCCCTTGAGCGAGATCCCGCGGGTGTAGTTCGCCCCGAAAGAGAGCCCGTTCCTATAGCGCCTGGTAACGCTTACCTGGATCGAGTGGTACGTGTCATAGAATTCGGTCGTGTTCTGTGAGATCGCGCCGAGGCCCTGGTACGGCCGCAGCAGATTCGTCGTGTAGGCCGAGGCGCCCGGAACAGACGACGTGCCGAGCGTCGGGTCCTGATACTGCGGCAGATAGGCTTGGCCTAGGGGCACTTGGTTGATCTGTTGTGTCGTACCGCCCTGCTGCGACCCAAGACGGTTATACGCGTGGTTGCCCACATAAGAAACATCGAGGACCATCTGCAACGGCAGCGATTTTTGGACACCGATATTCCACTGGACGGTCGTGGGTATTTTCGCGTTGTATTCGAAGGTATTCAGCGACGCCACGGGCAAGGGGCTGAGGCCCGTGCCGAGCGACTGCAACTGTGACTGGAGCAGGTTTTGAGTCGTCGCAATCGGTGGATTGGCTGGACTCGAAAATACCGTGTTCCCGTCGGGGCGGTCGTAGAACCAGCCGCCGCCGCCGCGGATCACAAAGCTGGATCTCCCGTTCACGTCGTACGCAAACCCGAACCGCGGTGCGTATACCAGCTTCGGCCAGATGTAGTTCGTATTCACGATCCCATGACCGGCCTGATAGATCCCGTCCACCGGACTGCCAACGCCCGGAATCGGAGTCCCGATCAACACCTGCGAGTTCGCGGCGCTTCCGCCGGGGATAATCGCGCCGGTGATCGGATTCTTTGCGTTGCGGATGTTGCCCGAACACGTCGTCGCGCCATTGCTGCAACCTGCTACATAGAGCACCTGCGCGCTTGCAGCAGTGAATTTATCCGGGAAGAAGTTCGACTCCTGATTGAATTGATCGTACTGGGGCTGCTGATGTACGAACCGCATCCCGTAATCCAGGGTCAGGCGGTTGCTCACTTTCCAGTTGTCCTGGACATAAAATTCCAACTGATTGTAGAGCATGCTGCCTTCGATGTATTTCGAAGCCTGCTGGTACTGATTGAACACTCCCAGCGCCGCGTTGGAGTAGCCGAACCCGCTGTCGATGGTGTTATTCGTGTTATTGCCGAAATCCACGTTACCTGCGAAGGACGCGTTGAAGCCGGCGTTCTGCGCCTTATAACTGTGGTTGAGGTAGGCCCCGGCCTTAATGGTGTGCCGCCCTTTCACCTTCGTCAGGCTGGCTGAGTAGTCTCGCGTTTGGTTGATGTTCAGCCAGCCGGGGTACGCGATGTTCGGCGGGGCGTTGCCGATCAAGCTGCCCCAGCTGAATTGCGGCACCAGGTTGATCGACTTGCCGTCCCAGATCGGCGGCTTCGCCGCCGTCATGACCTGGTAGGCGTAATAACTCGTGTTCAATACGCCCGCATCCGGATACAGGTTCGGGAAGGCGCTGAGGCTGTTATTGCGGTTGGACGGTGCTGCCGTTGGCACGCCGCCGGACCCGCCGCCCGTCAACTGATTCTCGATGCTGCCGTAGGTGAACTCAACCACCGTCGTCGGCGTCGCTGTCCAGTCGGCCGTGATCGCCTTGTGGATGATGTAGGGATACGGGGTGTAGACATCGTTGAAGCCGGGAATCGAGCCAATCTGCACCACGGGGCGTAGCCGGTCTTCGGATAACACACCCGAGAACCGCAGTTTTTCTGTCAAATTGTAGTCGACTTTGACAACTGGCTGCTGCTCCAGTTGGTCGTATCCGACCGGGGCTTTCGAGTAGTTGAAGTTCGTCCCAGGCGCTTGCGTGAGAGTCGGCAGCGGGTATTGGTTGAGCACCGCCACGCCCGGAGCATAGAGACGGTTGGCCGGAATCACCGAGCCCGGGAAAGGCTTTCCCGTCGAGGGGTCGTTGATTGGAGCGATCAGCTTTCCGTTGTTGTCGAGGGTCTGGGAATAGTCACCTGCCCGCTCGAGCGCCGTCGGCACGCGCAGATGGATATCGCTGGCGGCGATGATGGTCGATGGCTGGAACTGGTGGGCATAGAAAAAGAACAGCTTATTCCGCCCGTTGTAAACTTTGGGGATCACCACGGGGCCGCCGATGCTGTAGCCGTAAATGCTGGTGTAAGAGTACGGCTGTGCGGTGCCGTTCTTCTGATTCGCCCACGTCCTGGAATTCCAGTCCGAGTTCGTGAAGACGCCGTAAGCCGACCCGTGCAGCGAATTCGTGCCGCTCTTGGTCACGGCGGTAATCTGCAGTCCGCTCGATCTGCCGTATTCCGCCTGATAGCCCTGCGTAAGGACTTTCACTTCACCTACCGACTCGATGTTGAGGTTCAGCATCTGGCCGTTGTTGCCGGTGTCCATAGCTGAGACGCCGTCCATCATGATGTTGTTCTGGTCTTGCGGGGAGCCCAGGCGAGTCGTGCCGTTCACGCCCGGAGCAAAGGCTACCGCGTTCATGAAGTTTCCGTGGCCGATCGGCAGGTTAGCGATCTGCGCGTTTTCGATAGCGAAAGAGCGCTCACCGCTCTGGGTTTGTACGAGCGTCGCTTCCGCCATGACGGAAATGGTTTCGGTGGTTCCGCCTACCTGAAGAGTAATCGTCGGGACGCCCACGCGATCTCCGCCAGTTACCTTGATTCCTTTTAACAGCGAAACTTTGAACGACGGCGCCGTAACCTCGACTGTGTATGTGTCGGGCGTGACGTCCGGGAACACGTAGTCCCCACTGCCGTTCGCGATGACAGCTTCACTCCTGGTTCCGTGCACCTCGCTGATAAGAGCGACACGCGCGCCAGGAACGACGCTGCCCGATGAATCGACTACTCGTCCCGTTACGTTGCCGGTTGTAACCTGAGCGGACGCCGATTGCGTCATAAGGAACACGGCTAAGACGAGGCCGACGAAAAACCTGCTTCTGTCCATATGCTTCTTTTCCCCTCTAAGCGGATTCAAACAGGGACCCGTAAAGGCACCAGCAACAAGTCGCGGGTGCTTGGCAAAGTTTTACGACTTTTGCCAACTAGTGGGATCTACTAAATCACAACCAGGAGGGGATGTCAACGCTTTCAGTCGGAAAATCGCCGGATCAGATTCGTAAATTATTCGGAGCGTACGTCCGTGCGCACGGCGAGGCAGTCTGAATTCGCAGGCGAGGATGACGCGCGTCCACATGCGTCAGACGTATGACCGGCTCCTTCGTGATAGGCTGAGTTGGTTATGCGCAGACGTGCGTTTCTCCGGATGGCGGCCGCCGCCGCCGCCGCGGTGCCGGTGCGCGGTCTCGCCCAGCGCCGCGACGCAACTTATGGCGTAACTCTCGACGCTGCTGCGCGTGCTTACCGCGTCCAACCGGGCGGCAGTATCCAGGCGGCGCTCGAGGCGGCCGCGAAAGATCCGGCCAACAAGATCGTTTACGTCCACGCCGGGACCTATCGCCCGGCAGCACACGGGCAGGCGCTGATCTGGTTCAACAGACGGCACGACGGCATCAGGCTCGAAGCGGTCGGCGAGGTCGTGCTAACCGCAGCCAATCCAGCGATCGCCGACCAGAAGGCGCCGAGCTTCCCGGCGGTTGTCAATCACGTCGTCTATTTTGGCGATGGCATATCGACCAAGACAGTGCTGCGCGGCTTTCGCGTCACCGGCGCGAACAATTACACCACCGGCACCGGCAGGCGCTCGCCAATCGAATCCGATGACGTCCCCAAGACGCCGTTCTTCTATCTCGATGGCGGCGGAATTAAGATCTATGCGCGCGCCTATCCGACTATCGAGCGGGTTGAGGTGGTCGGCAATTGCACCAGCCCATGCGGCGCCGGTGTATCCGTCGAACACCTCGGCCAAATGCTCGATGTCGCTGTGTTCCGCGACTGCATCTTCCGCGACAACCGCACGCAGATCACCGGCGCGGCGTTCGACCTGCTGCACTCCAGCCGCGCCAAACTCGACAACTGCCTGTTTGTCGGCAACGTCGCGAATCTCGGTGTGGACTACGTCGGCCTGCTGACCAACGGCGAGTATCACCCCGAGAACGGCTCGGGTGCGATGACTGTGTTCGAGGGGTCCCGCGCGGACGTAAGTCGCTGCACCTTTACCGGTAACTGGGCAGGGGTTGACGATAACGGTACCGGCAGCACTTACGTGAAGTCGATCTTCTGGAACAACACGTTAAAGGGCGGGATCTCGACCGGGGCGCGCTACGAAATCGACATCACCAACGGAAGCGGCGTACGGGAGTCGTTCATCCACGGCGAGACAGACGATTTGCGGGGGACGATCGATCGAGGGGCGAACACTTTTGATCCGCCGGATCCGCGCTTCGACGCGCAGTTCGTGCCCCAGGCGCCGGAGTACGCGGCGGTGGGCTACCGGCCGGCGGCCCCGAAATCGCGCGGCCGCACTAGCGGGTAGCTGGTTGTGACTGTTGTGCGCGAAGGTCGAGTCGCGAATTGAGCGTGAAGTTTGACACTGCTATACGGCGTTTGTTACGATCCCGTAGCCAAGGTGGTCCATGGGTAAACTCGCAAGTCTTTTCTTCAGCGCGGTTCTGGGTGGCGTCATCGCTGCGCTGGGAGTACACCTATGACCACTACGATCTTCAAAAGGCGCCGTAGGAATCGCTCCCCTGTTCGCTTGATCGTCGCCGCGCTTCTCCTCACTTATCCCGCGGTGCGCGCTTTTCAATCCTCATCCGGTTCTGCATCACCGCCTGAAATCCGCTACCCTGCGCAGGACGTGGGAGTCGATTCGCTGGCACGCCGTGCCCAGGAACAGAAGCAGGCCGCAACCCGGTACCCCGTTGTTCATGATTTTCATTTCGAAGACAAACTTCCTGAAAGCGGCATCACGTTCCGGCAGCGAATTGTGGATGACTCCGGGCTGAATTACAAGCCGGTTCACTACGATCACGGCAACGGAATCGCCGTGGCGGATGTGGATGGCGACGGTCTTTACGACATCTACTTCGTGAACCAGGCGGGGCCGAGCGAGCTATGGAAGAATCTCGGCGGCGGCAAATTCCGCAAAATCAATAGCCCTGCACTTGCCCTCTCAGGGCGCATCGGAGTGACGGCGTCGTTTGGCGATATCGATAACGATGGCGATGAAGACCTCTATGTCACCACAGTGAAGGGAGGCAACCTGTTACTCGAGAACGACGGTCACGGGAACTTCCGCGATATCACGCGCGAAGCCGGCCTTTTGCATTCGGCGCATTCCTCCGGCAGCGTGTTTTTCGACTACGACCATGATGGCAAACTCGATCTTCTGGTGTGCGACGTGGGCCAGTACACGTCGGAGAAGAAGGGGGCTCAGGGCCAGTTCATAGGATTGCCGGACGCATTTTCCGGCCATATGTATCCGGAGCGATTCGAGCACCCGATTCTCTATCGCAATCTGGGCAACAATCGATTTCAGGATGTGACCGCGGCGGTGGGACTCACCCCGCGTGGATGGTGCGGAGATGCCGCCGTCGCGGACGTCAATGGCGATGGCTGGCCCGACCTCTATTTCTTGAACATGATGGGCGCGAACCATTACTACGAGAACCAGGGCGGGAAACGTTTTGTCGAGAAGACCAAAACCTATTTTCCGAAAACCTCCTGGGGCGCCATGGGGGTCAAGTTCTTCGATTACGATAACGATGGTCGCCTGGATTTGTTTGTCACTGACATGCATTCAGACATGGTGCAAGCTGTGGGGCCGGAGCTGGAACAAAAAAAGGCTCCGTCGCATGGCCCCGACAGCTTCCTCATGGGTCCAGCCTCCAGTTTCGTCTTCGGCAATTCGATGTATCACAACACCGGAACGGGTCCGTTCGAGGAAGTTTCCGACGCCATGGGGGTAGAGAACTACTGGCCATGGGGTCCGAGCGTCGGAGACATCAACGCGGATGGATGGGATGATATCTTCATCGCGTCGTCCATGAACTTCCCTTTTCGATACGGGATCAATTCCATGCTCCTGAACGACCATGGGAAAAAATTTCTGGGCGCCGAGTTTCAGTTAGGAATTGAGCCGCGCCGCGGGGGGCGTACTCACACGCCATGGTTCCAGTTGAACTGCTCCGCCATGCCTCCAGATCCGCAGGACATCATGCACAAGGTTTGCGGGAACCATAAGGGCATGGTCACGGTTATGGCCACGCTCGGAAGTCGCTCCGCCGTTTTGTTCGATTTGGATAACGATGGAGATCTGGATATCGTGACCAACGATTTCAATTCGGAGCCTCAGGTTCTGGTGAGCGATCTTGCGGCGCGCAGGCCGATCCACTGGCTAAAAGTGGTGCTGACCGGAACCGCATCGAACCGCGATGGCTTGGGGGCCGCGGTGCGTGTGATCACCGCAGGCGGCGCCAAATATTTCAAGTACAACGATGGCAAGTCCGGCTACCTTTCGCAAAGTGCTCTGCCGCTCTACTTCGGGCTTGGCGACGAAAGTGCAGTTTCACGCGTCGAGATTCATTGGCCTTCCGGCCGAGACCAGGTGATTACACAAAATCTGCGCGCGAACGAGATCCTGCGGGTGACGGAGCCAAAATAGTGCGCGCGGCAGGTCTCGGATTTGCGATTCTTGCCAGTCTGCCGGGTTTGCAGGCTTTCCCACAGGCGTCCCCGTGGGACCTCGGTGCGCGGTTGGCGAAGGAAGGCAATTGCGCTGCCGCCGTGCAAACGCTGACTTCGGCTCTGGCCTCCTCCCCCGCGCCAACCGCTGAGACCTATTTGTTGCTTTCGGATTGCGATGCACAGATGAATCGGCCGGCGGATGCCGAGCAGGCTCTTCGCAAGGGACTTTCGGCCCATCCCGCCAGTTCTGACTTAAAGTTAGCCCTGGGTGAGTTACTGTTGGATACACAGCCCGACAGCTTGGAGGCGGGGCAGTTACTCGAACATTCGGCCCGCACCGCACCTCGCGATCCGGAAGCAAGGCATTCTTACGCACGCTGGGCGTACAGGAATTTGCGCTATCGCGTCTGCGCGGCGCAGGAAAAAGCCGCTGTGCTTCTGCCCGGTCTTGACGACCCTGCGCTGCTACAGATGAATACTTTGTTGGGGATTTGTTCCGGCCGGGTTGAGGATGCCGCGGAAGCACGGGTTGCCTTTCGAAGGGCCAACGCCATCAACTTACGGCAGAAGACCTATGACCCGGAGTCGGCATGGCAATTCGTGCAATTCCTGAGGCGCTTCGGCGAAGATGCCGAAGTTCAGTCGATTGTCGGGGAGATTCTCGAGCGCGTTCCCGGGTTTGGGCTGGCCCGCCTGGAACGCGCCAAATACCTCGATCGGGAGGGCCATCCGAAAGAGGCGGCTGAGGCAGCGCGACTGGTGTTGCAAAGTCCGGGAAACGATTTGGATGTGGAGCGTGAAGCTCACGGAATTCTCGCGCGGTCATTTACCGCACTGGGCGATACGGATAACGCTTCCCGCGAACAGGCGTGGATCGAGGCCCATCCTGAACCCCCGGTTAAGTGACCGATATAATAGAACCTCAGTGCTGCTCCTGCGCAAAGCTTTCCTGATCATTGCGGCGGATTTGTTGCTTTCCGCATCCTTGCCTCTCCACAGCGATCAGGTCCCCAGACCGCAGCCCCGCGAAGCCGGCCACGTTCAGTTCAACGATATCGCCGCGGAGGCAGGCATTACCTTTCGCCACCAAAACGGGGCTTCGGCCGAGAAGCACATGTTCGAGACCTTCGGCTCCGGGGTGGGCGTAATCGATTTCGACAACGACGGCCTGCCGGACCTCTTTTTCGCCAACGGAGCAGACCTGGCTCACGGCAAGCCATCCCCCGGCAACGTGCTCTATCGCAATCTGGGTAACGGCAAATTCGAGGATGTGACTGCCAAAGCAGGTGTCGCAGGCAATGGAATGTTCGCTACCGGCGTGACCGTAGGCGACTACGACAACGACGGCTACTTGGATATCTACGTCACGGGCTACAGCGGTAATCAACTGTTTCGCAACCATGGCGACGGGACCTTCAATGAGGTGACGGCCAAGGCTGGAGTGGGCGCCAGCGGGTGGAGCAGCAGCGCCGCCTGGGTGGACTACGACCGCGACGGCTACCTGGATCTGTTTGTGGGACGCTACGTGGATTACGACATGCGCAAGCCGCCGTCCTGCGGATATCAAAAGCCGGGCTACCGCATGTATTGCGATCCGCAGACATTCGACGGGACGCCGGCATTGCTGTACCACAACAATCGGGATGGCACGTTCACGGATGTTTCCCGCCAGGCCGGCGTGGCTAACCCGGCGGGAAAGACTCTTGGCGTTGCCATCGGCGATATCGATGGCGATGGGTGGCCCGATATCTTCGTGGCCAACGATGGTGTCCGCAATTTTCTCTACCACAACAAAGGTAACGGCACATTTGACGACATTACCTATGGCGCCGGCGTAGGTTTCGATATGAACGGCAAGGCGCTGGCCGGTATGGGTACCGAGATGGTGGATCTCGATGGCGACGGCTTGCCGGACATTTTCTTTACCGCCTTTTCCGGTCAATACAACCCGCTCTTCCGCAACCTCGGAAAACTGCTTTTCGAAGACGTCACGGTGAAGGCCGGATTACCTTCCAGCGTGAAGACACTCGGTTTCGGCGCCAAGGTCTTCGACTTCGACAACGACGGTTATCCGGACATCTATGTCACCAACGGACACGTCACCGATAACGTGGCACTCTACGACCCGCAGCTTTCTTACCGTCAGGCCGACCTGCTTTACCGGAACCTGGGCGGCGGCCATTTTCGCGACGTCTCGGCGGAAAGTGGTCCGGCGTTTCGCATGCAGCACGTGGGGCGCGGTCTGGCGGTGGCTGATTTTGACAACGATGGCGACCTTGACGTCGTGGTGAGCGATTCCGGCGGGCGTCCGCTCCTGCTGCGCAATGATGGGGGCAATCGCAATCATTGGATCGCGCTCCGCGCCCGCGGCCGCGAGAGCAATCATTTCGGGATCGGCGCGAAAGTGCGCGTGACCAGTGGCGGACGGACTCAGTTGCGCGAAGTCAATCCCTATGGAAGCTACCTCAGCACCAGCGACACGCGTCTGTATTTCGGGCTGGGCAACGCAACCCTTGCTCGCATCGAGATCGAGTGGCCCAGCGGAAAGAAGCAGGCGATCGACAGCGTCCGTGCCGGCCAGATTTTGCTGCTGGATGAGTCCGATGCGAAGCGCTGAGATGCTCGCTGTTTTCCTCTTCGCCTCGGCCATGTTGTGGGCGCAGGCTCCTCGCGCCGATCAGGAAGGCGTGCAGTTGGGTGCCGCCGCGCAACACTTACAACAAGGAAAAGTCGAACAGGCGATCCGCGAGTGCAAGGTGGTGCTGGCGGCCGATGAGCGCTCGGCGCCCGCACACCTGCTTCTGGGCATGGCGTATCTTGCGGAACGGTCCCCCGCCAAGGTCGCCGACGGGAAAGCCGAATTGCAGCAGGCGCTCGATCTCGATCCGGAACTTCTTTGGGCGCGCTTCTACCTGGCCCGGCTC
>Ga0308174_10001699_pt1 | contig 10459 bp, 8 predicted proteins | sample PhyPR2_FD_203894 | JGI IMG/M metagenome (GOLD analysis project Ga0308174, IMG submission 203894) | Soil microbial communities from UC Gill Tract Community Farm, Albany, California, United States - DLSLS.P.R2 | ecosystem: Environmental > Terrestrial > Soil > Agricultural land | place: USA... | reverse complement strand
GCGGGTGCCGGGGTGGGAGCCGGTGCCGGACCGGGCGTGGCCGCGGTCCCCCGGGCCGGCACGAGGCGCAGGGCGACCATCCGCGCCCACGTGGCCGGGTCGAGCACGCCGGTGACCTTGACCCCGTGGGCGGACTGCCACGTCCGCAGCGCTGCCGCCGTCTTCGGGCCGAAGACCCCGTCCGGCGTCGCGCCGATGACCTTCTGGGCCAGGGCAACGTCCGGGCCGGTCGAGCCCTGGCCGAGCGTCGGGTAGCTCGTGGGCGCCGCGGGGGTACCCGGTGTGGTCGAGCTGGGCGTGGGGGCCGACGGACCGGGGCTCACGGTCGTGAGGGCCTTGCCGGTCCACCAGGACGTGCGGCCGTAGGCACCGTCCCAGGAGAAGGAGAAGTGGATGTGGTCGGTGTGCGGCGCCGAGCCCGTGTAGGGCGCCCAGCCGCGGCCCGGGTCGTAGGCGCGCCACATCTTCTTGTTCCAGATGATGTACATGATCCCGAACCTCCGGGCCATGGCGCCGGGCCGGCCCTGGGCGTCGGGGGCCGACAGCCACGCCGTCACGGAGTCGGCGACCGCCTTCTCGTTCGGCTTGTCGACGCTGAGCATCCAGTCCCAGGCGCGGCCCTCCGAGTGCTCGGTGACGCCGCTGTTGCAGTTGCGGATGATCCCGTAGGACGCCGTCCCGAGCCCGTAGTGGCTGGAGAACAGCTGCGCGAAGGCGGTCACGCCCGGCTTGGCGACCGGGTCGCAGAGGTGCTGCGCCTGGTAGGGCGAGGCGACGTCGAGCGCCGACGGGAGGGCCTTGCTCGGGGGCTTCGGCACCGTCGCGGCCTGGGCACCGGACATGGCCATCGGCACCGTGAGGACGGGGATGCTCAGCACGCCGAGGGCACGGACGGCACGCGACACAGCAGCCTCCAGGGGGTACGGCGCCCCGCGGTGGCGGGACGGGTCAGGACGAGGACGGACTCCTGTCCCAGAGGTCACTTCAGGAGCAGGCACAGCATTTGTCCCACCAGTACTCACCCGCCACAAGCGGAAGCGACGAACTACAACCGTGGAGTTCCGCCGCCCCTCCCCCGTACGGCCGATCCCCCACGCGGTCAGGGTGGGCGGGCCGTGCATGTGGGGCGGGCACGCGGTACCGGCGCGATGGTGGGGAGGGACCACGCACGGGCGTACGCGGCCGGCGGCTAGAGTCCCCGCCATGGACAAAGTCGTCTCCTCCGCAGCCGAGGCCATCGACGGGATCGTCGACGGCTCCTCCCTGGCGGTGGGCGGTTTCGGGCTCTGCGGGGTCCCGAGCGTGCTCATCTCCGCGATCCACGACTCGGGGGTGAGCGGCCTCGAAGCAGTGTCCAACAACTGCGGCGTCGACGAGTGGGGCCTCGGCATCCTGTTGCGCGACAAGCGGATCGCCCGGATGGTCTCCTCCTACGTCGGGGAGAACAAGGAGTTCGCGCGCCAGTACCTCGCCGGTGAGCTCGAGGTGGAGCTGACGCCCCAGGGCACGCTGGCCGAGCGGCTGCGGGCCGGCGGCTCGGGGATCCCCGCGTTCTACACCGTGACCGGCGCCGGCACCCAGGTCGCCGAGGGTGGCCTGCCCTGGCGCTACGCCGCCGACGGCTCGGTCGCCAAGGCCTCCCCCGCCAAGGAGAGCAAGGTCTTCGAGGTCGACGGGCACGAGAAGGAGTTCATCCTCGAGCGCGCCATCGTCACCGACTTCGGGCTGGTGCGCGCCTGGAAGGGTGACCGCCACGGCAACCTGGTCTTCCGCCAGAGCTCGCGCAACTTCAACCCGCTGGCCGCGATGGCCGGCCGGGTCACGGTCGCCGAGGTCGAGGAGCTCGTCGAGCCCGGCGAGCTCGACCCCGACACCGTCCACCTCCCCGGCATCTACGTGCACCGCGTCCTGCCCCTGACGCCGGAGCAGGCAGCCGACAAGAAGATCGAGCGCCGCACGACGCGTCCCCGTGACGACGGCAACCCTGCCGGCGCCGGCGCCGGCAGCGAGACCCCCGCCACCGACGCCGCCGCCACCGACGGCCCGACGAGCAAGGAGGCCTGAGCCATGGCACTGACCCGTGAGCAGATGGCGGCCCGCGCCGCCCGGGAGCTGACCGACGGCTCCTACGTCAACCTCGGCATCGGCCTGCCGACCCTGGTCCCCAACTACGTGCCGGACGACGTCGAGATCGTGCTGCAGTCCGAGAACGGCATCCTCGGCGTCGGCGCCTACCCGTACGAGGGCGAGGAGGACCCCGACCTCATCAACGCCGGCAAGGAGACCGTCACGCTGCGCCGCGGCGCGTCGTTCTTCGACTCGGCCACCAGCTTCGGCATGATCCGCGGCGGCAAGGTCGACGCCGCCATCCTCGGGGCCATGCAGGTCTCCGCGAAGGGGGACATCGCCAACTGGATGATCCCCGGCAAGATGGTCAAGGGGATGGGTGGCGCGATGGACCTCGTCCACGGCGCCAAGAAGGTCATCGTCCTGATGGAGCACAACGCCAAGGACGGCTCCTACAAGATCGTCGACGAATGCTCCCTCCCCTACACCGGACGTGGCGTCGTGCAGCGCATCATCACCGACCTGTGCGTCTTCGACGTCACCGACGACGGCCTCGTACTGCGTGAGCTCGCCGAGGGCGTCACCGAGGACGAGGTGCGCGAGAAGACCGAGCCGGCCTTCACGACCGACCTCACCTGACGAACGGCCACCACGACTAAGGGCCCCGCACCGTCCGGTGCGGGGCCCTTAGTCGTACGGGTGTCAGCGCAGGAGGGTGTAGATACCCGTCCAGCCGCTGCTGACCTTGAACCGCGTACCGACCCCGCCCCTGCCGTTGCCCGGGACGACCCACAACGTGCCGGCGGAGTCGCGGCCGTAGATGTCCGCCTGCCCGTCGCGACCGGCGTCGCCGACCGAGAAGAGGGCGTCGTAGGTGTTCCAGCCGCCGGAGACGATCCTGCGGGAGCCGAAGCCGCCGGACCCGTCGCCCGGGTAGAGGTAGAGCGTCCCGTCGGAGCCGCGGGCGAGCACGTCGGGTCGGCGGTCGCCGTTGAGGTCGCCACCGCTGAAGACCTGGGTGAACGCACCCCAGCCGCTGCTGCCGACCTTCACGCTGCTCTTGATGCCTCCGACGCACGTGCCGCTGTGCAGCCACAGCGTCCCGTCGTCCGCGCGCCTGGACATGATGTCCGTGCAGCCGTCGCCGTCGAAGTCACCGACCGGGAAGGCGAGGTTGTAGGCCTCCCAGCCCGAGGCGACCTTCGAGCCGCTGGAGATGCCGCCCCCGCTCCTGCCCGGGTAGACGTACAGCGAGCCGTCGGGCCACACGGCCATGACGTCGGCGAGCTTGTCGCTGTTCCAGGTGCCGGCGGTGAACGTGAGCCGCATGACCCGCCAGTCCGAGCTGTTGATCGCCGTCGCGGAGGTCACCGTCCCGTCGCCCTTGCCGCGGTAGAGCCACAGGGCTCCCTTGCTCCCGTGCACGGCCACGATGTCACCCAGGCCGTCGCCGGACAGGTCGCGCGGGAAGGACGGCGACGAGACGGTCTGGTCAGGCTTGAACCACTCCGACTTCAGCCCGAACCGCGCCTGGAACGTGAACCCCGAGATCGTCACGGACCCCGAGCTGCCCGTGAGGACCATCGTGCGGACCCGGCCACCCCAGTCGCCGTTGCCGTCGCGGGCGGTGATGCTCAGCTGCTGGAAGGTGCCGATCGAGGGCCACTGCTTCTCGATGCCCGCGACCGTGACCGAGGTGCGCCAGGTGTGGTTGGGGTTGGCGGAGACGCCGTCGTACGGGTCGGGCTTGGCGATGAGGTACGGCTTGCCGCCGTCGGAGCTCCAGCCGCCGTTGGAGGAGCTGAACTCGGTGAACGCGGTCGCCCCGTTGTAGGTGAGGACGGTCCCGCCGGTGGCGGTGACGGCATCGTTGGTCGAGGTGTACTCGTAGGTCGTCGTGCTGCCCCCGGAGGTCCGCTGGTAGCCGCTGAACACCTGGCACGAGGTCGTGGGACAGGTGTCGTAGAAGGCGGCGTTCTGGGGGTGCTCACGGCCGTAGTTGGCGTAGCTGCGGGCAGCCACCGCCTGGGCGCCGAGGGCGGCAGCCGACCAGGAGGCCGGCATCTCGCTGGGCACGACGCTGCGCAGGTAGGAGTCCATCGGCAGCGCCACCACGGGAACCAGCGTCTCCGCGCCGGCCGCACCGATGAGCGTGCCGCGGACCTCGCCGCGGTAGGTGTAGCTGCCGGTGCTGTTGAGCGCCTTGGTCAGGCCGGTCGTCGGGTTGGTGATGTTGACCTGGGGGCCGGTGGCCACCTTCGGCGAGGTGCGGACCTCCCCGGTCGACAGGACGTACTGCAGCACCGGCTTGCTGGCCACGCCCGGCGTGAGGACGGGGCGCACGACCCGCCACTCGGTGATGGCGATCTTGTCCCAGGTCGTGGTGTTCAGCGCGAACGAGCCGGACTCGGAGTACGCGCTGCCGAAGGAGGCGCGCAGCCCGTCAGCGGCGGCGACCCGGGTGGTGTTGCCGAGGTGGGCGGTGACGTTGACGCGGATGACCGGGTTGCCGATCGCGGACCGCGCCGTGCTGGGGTAGTAGAAGTCGACGATCTGCTGCCAGGTCAGGCCCTGCAGCGCGGCACCGTACGCGCCGTACTGGGACATGCCGTGGCCGTGGCCCCAGCCGTGGCCGGTGAGGTAGATCGTGCCCGACGGGGGCCTGGGGTAGACCTCGTCGGCCTGGGCGGGAAGCGCCGTGACGGCCCCGGCCGAGACGACCACGGCCCCGGCTGCCGCGACCGCGGCCCAGCGGCGCGACCAGCGCGCGGACCGGCCCTGCGTACGGGTGGTGTCGCCCGGCCCGCGGCGCGTCCTCAGTGTGCTCACCCACGACATGACGTGCTCCTTGGTCCCGGCGTGCCCTCGGCCGGTGGTCGAGACCACCGGGTGGGCGCCGACGTGTCGCCGCCCGGGAGTGGTCGCTGTGTCCATGATGAACCGGCGCTCACGGCCGGTGTAGGGGTCGACGACAGCGGGGTCGCCGGTGGTCTGCGAGCGGTCGGTGCCGTCTCCGTGGGAAACGGGCACCAGCCACAGGGGCCCACCATGCCCCACCGACCACGCAGGTGTCAGGGGTTCTAGAGAGTGTCGTCCGATTTGTGACCTGCACCGGGCCCATAGACTGATGCGCGGTCTGCCAGGCGAGTCGGAGGAGTACGAGTGCAGGACACATGGTTCGTGATCCCGCTGTTCAACGAGGAACAGGTGATCGCAGACGTCGTGCGCGACGTGCGCCGGACGTTCCCCCATGTGGTCTGCGTCGACGACGGCAGCTCCGACGGCTCGGCGGCTGCGGCCGACGCGGCCGGCGCCGTGGTGGTGCGCCACCCGGTCAACCTCGGCCAGGGCGCGGCGCTGCAGACCGGCTTCGAGTACGCGCTGTCCGACCCCGGCATGCGCTGGGTGGTCACCTTCGACGCCGACGGCCAGCACCAGGTCTCCGACGTCCTGGAGATGCTCGAGAAGGCCCGTGCCGAGCACCTCGACGTGGTCTTCGGCTCCCGGTTCCTCGACCAGCGCACCCAGGCGGGCGCCCTCAAGAAGCTGGTGCTGCGGATGGCCGTGGCCTACACCAACCTCACGACCAAGACCCGCCTCACCGACGCCCACAACGGCCTGCGCGTCATCTCGCGCGACGTCGTGTCGAGGCTGTCGATCACCCAGAACCGGATGGCCCACGCCTCCGAGCTCGTCGCCCAGATCGGGTCGCTCGACATCCGCTACGGCGAGAGCCCGGTCCACGTCCTCTACACCGACTACTCACGTTCCAAGGGCCAGTCGCTCTGGAACGCCGTCAACATCCTCGTGGAGCTGATCCTGCGATGAAGATCGTGCTCATCCAGATCCTGCTGATCGTCGTCGTCATCGCAGTGGTGGCGCGGCTCTTCCGCTCGCGAGGGGCACGGGCGCAGGCCATCCGGCGCCTGGGCCTGCTGCTCTTCGCCGCCTTCGCGGTGGTGTCGATCCTGTTCCCCTCGGTCTGGAACCGGATCGCCCAGGTCGTCGGGGTCGGCCGCGGCACCGACATGGTGCTCTACGCCCTCGTGGTGGCGTTCCTCAGCTTCACGGTGACGACCTACCTGCGCTTCCGCGACCTCGAGACCCGCTACACCAAGCTGGCGCGCCGGCTCGCGCTGGACGAGGCGGCCCTGCAGTACCCGGGTTCAGGGGGCGATCTTGGCGATGTGCTCGATGAGCCCGGTGGTCGAGACTGACGGGGTGCGCGGCAGGTAGACCACCTCGCACACGTCCGACACCCAGTCGAACTTGCCGGCCCAGTCGTCGCCCATGACCAGGACCGACGCCCCGTGCTCGAGGATGTAGTCGCGCTTCTTCTCCAGCGACTCCTCGACGAACACCGCGTCGACCACCTTGAGGCTGCTGACGATCTCGACCCGCTCGTCCTGGTCGAACACCGGGGCCCGACCCTTCTTGGCCATGTTGAGCTCGTCCGCCGACACACCCACCACGAGCCGGTCGCCGTACTCGGCAGCCCGCTTGAGGACGCGGATGTGACCGACGTGCAGCACGTCGAACGTGCCGAAGGTGATGACGGTGCGACTGCTCAACAGGACTCCTCGGGTGCAGACCGGCAGGGTGCCGGCCGCGGCGCGGGCCGCGCGGTGGGTCACGCGGCGTCCCGCAGAGGTTACCGCCCGGTCAGCGGCGCGAGCGCACGGTGGCCAGCGACGCCCGGGCGGCGTCGAGCATGGACAGCACCGCCAGACCACGGCCGTCGCTGGGCCGGCCACCCTCGCTGACGGCTGCCGCGATGTCCGCGGGGTCCAGGGCGGACAGCTCCACCCCACCCGGTCGCGGTGAGGTGTCCCCCGCCACCACGCGGGCACCCTCGGCCAGGGCCTCCCGCACGATCACCGAGTCGCCGTCCCAGTCGGTGGGCCGCAGGAAGACGGCGCAGGACGCCAGCACGTCGCGGACCTCCTCGGGCGGCGCGTCGAAGGTGACGTCGACCCACTCCTCCCCCGCGACGGAGGACCGCAGGGCCGCCAGCTCGTCGCCGTCGCGGCCGTAGGCGAGGACGCGCAGGGTCGCGTCGGGCCACGGCCCGGCGCGCAGCAGCCGGACCGCGTCGACGGCGAGGTCGGCGCGGTAGTGGGCCAGCCCGGCATTGGTGGCGACCGCCAGCGCGTGCGGCTCCCGCGGGGGCGCAGCCGCCGTACGGGGTACGGGGACGAAGGGTGTCACGACGCGGACCCGCCCGCGCAGCCCCGGGGGCAGCACCGCCCTGATCTCGTCGTTGACCGCCCAGATCTCGTCGTAGGCGTGCAGCGCCAGCCGCAGGGCGAGCCGCGCCGCCCCGCCCATCCGGCGCACCTGGCCGGCCGTCGAGCCCGAGTGCAGCACCACGACCGTTCGCCCCGGCACCGAGGCGAGGACGGGCGCCAGGACGACCGCCCGCCACAGCCTGGTGATGTGGAACAGGTGCAGCGACCGTCGCCGCCAGAGGCCCGGCACGGCGCGCACCGCACGGGCGGAGTCACCGGTGTCGACGTAGCGGACGTCGTGACCCTCGGCGCGGAGCGCAGCGGTGAGCTGGCGGTGGCTGGCGTGCACCCCACCGACCTCGCCGTGCTGCTGGGCCCACTGCAGGACGCGCAGCCCGGATCCGGTCGCGTCGTCCCTGCCGTCGCCCGCCACCGGTCAGTCCAGCCGGGAGCTGGTGAGGACGCCGAGCAGGTGGCCGCCCGCCGTGACGACCGCCAGCGGCACCATGACGACGACGAGGACCTGCGTGCCCAGCAGGTCGCCCCGGACGACGTCGGCGACCCCGGCGGCCAGCGCGAGCAGGGAGGCCTCCACCGCGACGAAGGCACGGAAGATCGGCAGGTAGCCGAGCGCCCGACGCACCGCCGCCAGCCCCGAGACCCGCGACCGGGTGGTGGCGGCGACGTCCTCGAGCATCGGCCGGCCGGTCTTGGCGCGGGCCACGTGCACGAGGTCGGTGAACGCCTTGTTCATGAGCACCAGGACCGCGACGAGGAACCCGAGCACCGTCCAGCCGCCCACGTCGAGCGGGTGCGCGAGCGACCAGCCGTCGGCCCGCAGGCCCAGGAACACCGGGATGGCCGCCTCGGTGGCGTAGTGGCCGATGCGGTCGAGGTAGATGCCCGCCGGGGAGAACCGCTGGCGCCAGCGAGCCACCTCCCCGTCGCTGCAGTCGAGCAGGATCTGCAGCTGCATGGCGACCACGCACAGCACGGGCCCGGCGAGCCCGGGCAGGGGCAGCGCGGCCGCGCCGAGCACCCCGACCGCGATCATCAGCCAGGTGACGCCGTTGGGGCTGATGCCCGTGGGCAGCATCGCCCTCGTCGCGTGGACGGACAGGTGGCGGATGTAGAGGGCCCCGGCCCAGTGCTCGGCGTTGTAGCGCGCGATGTGCTCCGGCGGTTGGGCCACGGCGCGCAGCTCGGCCAGCGACGGGTGGTTGTCGTTGGGGTCGTGCGTCGTGGCGCTCACGAGCGTGCTCCCGTCGTCGACGGGTCGGCCTGCGCGGCGATCCAGCGCCGCCATCCGGTGGCCGACTCGGTGAGGTAGAGCACGGCCAGCAGCACCGCCGCCACCCAGAGGACCGGGACCACGGCGGAGGGTGCGAGGGTCGCGAGCAGCAGCAGTCCGATGAGCCGGCCCTCGGTGCCGAGGCCGGCCGTGGCGAGCCAGGCGGCGGGCGCCGTGCCGGTGTCGCGGAGCCGGTAGACGACGTCGTAACGGTGGTAGGCGACGGCGGCGACGTAGGCGAACGCTGCAGCGGTCTGCACGCCCAGCGTGTGGTGGACGAGCACGCCGACGGCGAGCGCCTCGGCGACCCAGAGGGCGGCCGGTGCCTGCCAGCCGAGGCGGTCGTGCACCGGTGGCTGCCAGCCCACGGCGACGAGCACGCTGCCGGCGACCGTCGCGGCCACGGCCGCGGCGACGTGGTCGGTCCACAGCAGCAGGGACACGATGACGACGAGGACCGCGGCCCCGGCCAGCCCCACCACGAAGAGAGGTCGGGACGGGCGACCGACCAAGCGTCCCACGAGGCGCGCCAGCGGCCCGAGGTCCAGCTGCTCGTCGAGCTCGCCGCGCACGGCGGCCGGGACGACGGCGGCCCAGGTCGGGTCCCGTCGCAGGAGCACGGCGACCACCCGGCCTCCCTGGGTCCAGAGCACGGCGATCACGACGGCGACGAACAGGGCCCACAGGACCAGCATCGGCCGCCGCGTCAGCAGGGTGAGCGCGATGAGCAGGTAGCGCTCGCCGATCGGCAGGTGGACGACCACCCTGGCCCAGTGCCACGCCTGCGCCCGCCGGCTCGGGGGTGGGCCGAACGTCGTGCGGGAGTCCTGCGGTCCCAGGTCGTGCGGGGCGTCGGCCGGCAGGAGGTCGGGCCGGCTGCGGCGCCAGGGCCGCAGCCTCGCCTCGTAGGCGTAGTCCTCGAGGTGGCGCACCGTCACCGCGGCCATCGCGGCGAGCGCCACCGGCCACGCGGCTGAGCCCTCGCGGACGGCGACCGAGGCGACGGCGGCCAGCACGGCGTACTCCTTGACACGGTCGCCGACGGCGTCGAGGAACGCCCCCAGCGGGCTGAACCGGCGGGTGAACCGGGCGATCTCCCCGTCCACGCAGTCGACGGCCAGGGCGACGAGCAGCACGACCGCCGCCACCACCCACGCCCACCACGCCCCCGTGGCGACGAGCAGCGCGGCGAGGACACCGAGGCCCAGCGACAGCATGGTCACGACGTTGGGCGACCACCCGTGCGCGAGGCCGAAACCGGTGATCCGTCGTGACACCGGGCGCACGGCGTACGTGGAGAAGAAGCCGTCACCCCCGCGCGAGGCGCCGCGCAGCCGCTGCCGCCACGGGCCGCCGGCCGCACCCACGGCGCGCACCGCCCCGCGGCTCCAGTCGAAGGGTCCGAGGGGGCTCGCCTGCACCGGCAGCCCGGCGCGGACGAGGACCAGGGTCGCGGCGGCGACGCCATCCTCACCCCAGGACGTGTCGGCGAGGGCAGCAGCCGCGCGGAGCGCCCCCGCCGCCTCGGCCCGGTCGCCCGGGGCGACCCGCAGCACGCCGGGCAGGGCGCGGTCGGGGCGCGTGACCGTGTGGTGCGCCGTGCCGACCGACTCGACCTGCGTGCCGTCGCGCCCGACCCTCGCCCGGCCGGCGAGCCCGGCGCCCTCGACCAATGCCCCCGGGTCGGCGACGAGCGCGGCGGTGCGCACCCCGGGACGGTCGAGGAGGTCGAGCAGCGCCACGTGCGAGATGTGCAGGTCGGGGGCGGCCACGACCAGCGGCACGTCGCCGCCTCCCTCCAGCGCCTCGGCGAGCCAGGTGAGCTGCTCGGCCGGCGGACCCGCCAGGTGGGCCACCGGCGCGGGCAGGCCCA
>Ga0308174_10001698_pt1 | contig 10462 bp, 12 predicted proteins | sample PhyPR2_FD_203894 | JGI IMG/M metagenome (GOLD analysis project Ga0308174, IMG submission 203894) | Soil microbial communities from UC Gill Tract Community Farm, Albany, California, United States - DLSLS.P.R2 | ecosystem: Environmental > Terrestrial > Soil > Agricultural land | place: USA... | reverse complement strand
CTACGCCGACCTGCGGAGTCCAGGCGAGCCCCGGCGCTTCGCACAGACCCGGGCGCTGGCCACCATCGCCGCGCTCGTCGTCAACGTCGTCACGATCGGACCGACTGCGCCAGCGGCTCGCTCGGGCCTGCGGCGTCGCGGGCCGGCCGAAGGCTGCCCGTCTACTATCTGCGTATGCGTGCGGATAGCCGGTCTTGCCGGCGGCCGTTGCCGGATGACCAGGTCGATCTGGTCGTCGAGGGCTTCCGGATGCTGGCCGACGGCACCCGGGTGCGGATCCTGTGGGCCCTGATCGGCCGGGAACTGTCGGTCAACGAGTTGGCCGCCGAGATCGGCAAGGCCCCCGCGTCGGTGTCCCAGCACCTGGCGAAGCTGCGGATGACCCGGATGCTGACCACCCGCCGGGAGGGCACCCAGGTGTTCTACCGGCTGGAGAACGAGCACATCGCCCAGCTGGTCACCGACGCCCTGCACAACGCCGAGCACGCCGACCCCGGCGTGCCCGGACACCACCTCACCGACTCCGACCTGGTGCATCTGCGCCGCGACGCCGAGGGCGCCTGAGATGACCCCGCACCACGAGAACGGCCACGCCGAAACGCACGGCCATGAGCACCACGGACAGGGCCACGGCGGTCACGACCACGGCCATGAGCACGACCACGGGCACCCCGGCGGCCTGCGCGGCTGGGTGAGCGGCCTGTTCCACCCGCACAGCCACGACGCCGCCGACTCCGTCGACGCCGCCCTGGAGTCCTCCGCGCTCGGCGTGCGGGCGGTGAAGATCAGCCTGATCGGCCTCGCGGTCACCGCGGTGCTGCAGCTGCTCGTCGTCCTCGTCAGCGGGTCGGTCGCGCTGCTCGCCGACACCATCCACAACATTTCCGACGCGCTGACAGCCGTGCCGCTGTGGATCGCCTTCGTCATCGGCCGCAGGGCCGCCACCCGCCGCTACACCTACGGCTACGGCCGCGCCGAGGACCTCGCCGGGCTGTTCATCATCGCGATGATCACCGCCTCCGCTGTCCTCGCCGCGGTCGAGGCCATCCGACGGCTGCTGCACCCCGCCCCGGTCGAACACCTCCTGTGGGTGGCGCTGGCTGGGCTCGTCGGCTTCGCCGGCAACGAACTGGTCGCCGTCTACCGCATCCGCATCGGGCGACAGATTGGCTCCGCCGCGCTCGTCGCCGACGGACTGCACGCCCGCACCGACGGACTCACCTCGCTCGCCGTCCTCGTCGGCGCCGGCGGCGTCGCAGCCGGCTTCCCGCTCGCCGACCCGATCGTCGGCCTGGTCATCACCGTCGCGATCCTCGCCGTGCTGCGCACTGCCGTGCGCGACATCTACCGGCGGCTGATGGACGCCGTCGACCCGCACCTGGTCGACCAGGCCGAGACCGCCCTACTTGCCACCCCGGGCGTGACCGGGGTCCGCGCGGTGCGCATGCGCTGGATCGGCCACGCGCTCCACGCCGAGGCCGACCTCGACATCGACGGCGGCGTCAGCGTCACCGAGGCGCACCGGCTCGCTCACGATGCCGAGCACCGGCTGACCGCCGCCGTACCGAAGCTGCGCAGCGCGGCGATCCACGCCTACCCGGCGCATCGTCTCGACGCCGCCACCGTCTGACAGTGACCGGGGACGGCGCTCGGTGATGTCGCTGCCGAGGGAGTCGCGTCCCGCATCGCCCAGGACGCCGGTGCGGAGGAGCTGCTCGGCCGCGATCCGCACGACCGGGGCCTCACCGAGCTCGTGGGCGAGCTGTCGATGTGCAGCGAGGAGTTCCGCGTCCTGTGGGCACGGCACGACGTCCGTGCCAGGCTCGTGGGGTCAAGCGCATGAACCACCCCGTCGTCGGCCGCCTCGACCTGCACTACGAGGTCATGCAGCTGGCCGCCGAGCAGGGCCTCACCTTCGTCGCGTACACGGCGGAGCCCGTCACCGCCTCGCACGACGGGCTGTCCCTGCTGGCCACCTGGACCGCCACACAGGACCGCCACACAGGACCGGGACCCCGAACCGGGTGCCCCCGTCCCGCACCTCCCTGATCAGCACCCGCAGCGCTAGTGCACGCCGACGGCACAGTCCTGCACTCCACCCGCCGGGATCAGGCAGGATCACCCGGGTGCCGACCCTCCGCATCGCCCAGGACGACGCCGCCGACGAGCTGCTCGGACGCGACCCGCTCGCCCTCCTCATCGGCATGCTGCTCGACCAGCAGTTTCCGATGGAGCGCGCCTTCGCCGCCCCGCGGCTGCTCGCCGACCGCCTGGGCGTCGCGTTCCTGTCGGCCGCGGAGCTCGCCGGCGCGGACCCCGAGGAGCTGGTGCGGGTCTTCCAGGGGCCACCGGCGTTGCACCGCTACCCCGGCTCGATGGCCGGCCGCACCCAGGAGCTGTGCCGGCTGCTGGTCGAGCGGTACGACGGCCGCCCCGAGGGCCTGTGGGACGACGCCCCCGACGGCGCCACGCTGCTGCGGCGGCTGGGGGAGCTGCCCGGTTTCGGCGCGCAGAAGTCCAAGATCTTCCTCGCCCTCCTCGGGAAGCAGTACGGGGTCACCCCGCCCGGCTGGCGGGAGGCGGCCGGCGCCTACGGCGAGGAGGGCTCGCGGCGCTCGGTCGCCGACATCACCGGGCCCGAGACGCTCGCCGAGGTCCGCCGGTTCAAGCAGGAGCAGAAGCAGGCGGCGAGGGCGGCGAAGGAAACGGCCGCGCAGAACTGATCCGGCGGACGGGACCGCACCACCCCGGGGCGCTGGTGGCACCATGGGAGGGGAGACCGGGGGCGATCGACGGGTGATCCCTGGACCCCTGGCCGGCGGAGGGATGGTGCCCGTGGCCTCGAGCCAGCAGTCCCCGCGGTCGCGCAGGCCGGATCCGGTGCTCATCACCGAGGCCAGGCCGAGCATGGCCGAGGAGCACGCTGCCCGGAAGAAGCGGTACGCGATCACGATGGCGGTGCGCGGCGTCTGCATCGTCCTGGCCGCGGTCTTCTACCACGTGATCTGGCTGATGGCCCTGTTCGCGGTGCTCGGCACGGTACTGCCGTGGATCGCGGTGGTCATGGCCAACGACGGGCCCCCGAAGAAGCGCACGACCATCCGACGGCCGCCCCCGCCGGCCGACCGGGTGCTCGAGAGCCCGCCGCCCGCCCGCGTCATCGACGGCTGAGGGCAGCGCTCAGCGGGCCCCGGGGCGCCGGACGACGTCGGCGGCCACGGCGAGCCCGGCGTCGAGAGCCACGGTCGGATCGACGTCCCGGTCGTCCAGCCACACCGCGAGCAGCCCGGCGGCGAACGCGTCACCGGCACCGGTCGTGTCCACGACCTCGGTGGGACGCGCCGGCCGGTGCACCAGCACGTCGCCCGAGGCCCACAGGGCGCCGTCGGGTCCCAGCGTGACCGCCACGACCGGGTACCGGGCCGCCAGGGCCGTCGCGGCGTCCTCGGTGTCGCGGCACCCGGTCAGCAGCCGAGCCTCCTCGGCGTTGGGCAGCAGCAGCGTCGCCGCCGCGGTGTCGGCCAGCCAGCGGTCCACCCCGTAGCGCGCGAGCGGGCCGATCGAGGCCGGGTCGACCGAGATCGTGCAGCCGGCCGCGGCGGCCGCCGCCAGCGCGGCCAGCCCGGCGCCGCGCGGCCCCGGGTCGAGCAGGGTGTAGCCGGACAGGTGCAGGTGGCCTTCCGCCGGCAGCTCCGGCAGGTCGCCGGGGGTCAGCGCCAGGCTCGCCCCTCGATCGGCCAGCATGCTGCGCCGGCCGTCGGGCTCCACCAGGCTCACGATCGTCGCGGTCGGCGTCCCGGGGACCACCCGCAGGGCCGGCCGCACGCCCGCCGCCGTCAGCTCGGCCAGCAGGCCAGCTCCGGCGGTGTCATCCCCGACGCAGCCGGCCAGCCCCACGTGGACGCCCAACCGCGCCAGGTGGACGGCGACGTTCGCCCCCGCGCCGCCCCCACGGGTGCTGATCGAGGCTCCGCGGTCCGATCCTGGGGCGGGCGCGCCGGCGAGCACGACGACGACGTCGGTCGCGACGTCCCCGACCACGAGCACCGGTCGGCCAACCGAGTTGATCATCGTCATCTGGCGGCCCCCGACGGCGTGGCGGACAGCCATTCGCCGATGATCAACTCGGCAGCGCCGCGAGGGCGACCGCGATCCGGCCGGCCAGCTCGGCGTTGCGCAGCACGAGCCGCACGTTGACGGCGAGGGTCGCGCCGGCGCTGCCGCGGTGCAGGTGGTCCAGCACGAACGGCGTGACGTCCTTGCCGCGCACCTCGGCCGCCCCCGCGGCGGCCAGGGCACCGGCGATCACCCGGTCGTGCAGCCAGGGGTCCAGCTGCTCCTCGAGCGGCAGCGGATTGGCGACCACGACGGCTCCCGGCGCGATCTCACGCCGCGCGGCGAATACCGCGGCGGCCTGCTCGGGACCGTCGACCGACCAGTCGAGCGACGAGCCGGAGTCGGCGACGTAGAAGCCCGGGAACATCGTCGTCCGGTAGCCGACGACGGTCACCGACAGCGACTCCAGCCGCTCCAGCGTCGCCGGCACGTCGAGGATCGACTTCACGCCCGCGCAGACCACCACCAGCGACGTGCGCGACAGCGCCGTCAGGTCGGCGGACTCGTCGAAGGTCTCCGAGGCGTGCCGGTGCACCCCGCCCAGGCCGCCGGTGGCGAACACCCCGATCCCGGCGCGGGCGGCCAGCACTGCGGTGCTGGAGACCGTGGTCGCCCCGCTGACGCCCAGGACCGTGGCGACCGGCAGGTCGCGGACGCCGAGCTTGGCCGGCCCCGGGTCACCGCACACCCGGTCGACCTGCGCGGCGGTGAGCCCGACGTGCGGCACGCCGTCCAGGACGGCGATCGTCGCCGGCACCGCCCCGCCGGCGCGCACCGCCGCCTCCACCTCGTCGGCCGCGGCGCGGTTGTCGGGCCGGGGCAGGCCGTGGGCCAGCAGCGTGCTCTCGAGTGCGACCACCGGAGCGCCGGAGCGCAGCGCGTCCTCGACCTCGGGGGAGAGCACCGTGGCCGCCGGGCGACCGGGAACGGGGGAGGAGGCGGGCTGCACCCTGTCATCATGGACGGCGGTGCGGTCGCGTTCGGTCCAGGCCGGCGCCCCGCGAGAACCGTCCGTCGACCAGGGAGAGCATGTGTCCAGCTCCGACATCCTCGAGCGGCCCGACGTCCGCGAGGGCGACACCGGCAGTGCCAACGAGGTCTTCCACTACGTGCGCAAGAACAAGATCGCCGAGAGCGCGGTGATGGGCACGATGGTCGAGGCCCTCTGCGGTGAGATCTTCCCGGTCACGAAGAGCCCGAAACCGGGCAGCCCCGTGTGCCCGGCCTGCAAGGAGATCTACGAGACCCTGCGCAAGGGCTGAGCCCCGCGCGGTCGGCGCCGCGCTCAGTCGAGGCCGAGAATGCGGGCCTCGGCCGCGAGTTTCGCCGCCCGCCGGTCCCGCCGGCGGCGCTGGTGGCGGCGCAGCGGCGCCGGCCAGCGGGCCTGGATGGTGGCGTTCATCTCCGCACCCAGCAGCACCGCCATGCCGAAGAAGAAGCAGAACAGCAGCACGGCGATCGGGGCGGCCAGCGCGCCGTACGGCAGCGCCGTGGTGAGGATGTCGGCGACGTAGGCGCGCAGGACCAGCGCGGCGACCAGGAAGAACGCGACCGCGAGCAGGGTGCCCGGCAGGTGCCGGCGCCACGGCAGCCGGTGCGGCAGCGTCACGTGATAGAAGCTCGTGAGCGCGAGGACCAGCAGGACCAGCACCAGCGGCCAATAGACGGCGTTGACCAGCACGGTCGCCGTCGGCTGGAAGCGCACCGGCAGCAGCGAGACGAGCAGGCCGCGCCCGAGGACGAGCAGCGGCAGGGTCAGCACGGCCATGAACAGGCCGACGACGAACAGCCACAGCGCCTTGAGGCGGGTGCGGATCGGGCCGCGCACGTCGCGCTGGTCGTAGGCGATCACGATCGTGTTCATGAACGTCGCCGTCGCCGACGAACCGGCCCACAGCGACAGCACGAAACCGACGCTCACCACGTCGAGCCGCCCGGAGCCCAGGATGTCGGTCAGGGTCGGCCGGACGAGGGAGTCGACCACGTCGGGCGTGAGGACGTCGGTCGACGCGTTCAGCAGCCGGTCCTCGATCTGGTGCACCGAGGCGCCGCCGATCAGCGTGCCGAGGTAGCCCAGCGAGCCCAGCAACCCGATCAGCAGCGGCGGCACCGAGAGGATCTGCCAGAACGACGCCTCGGCCGACAGGCCCAGGATGCGGTCCTGCCAGGCCTTGGCCACCGTCTGGCCGAGCACCTGCAGCGGCACCCGCGCCGGCCTCGGCCAGGAGGCCGACCGGCCGGCCTCCCGCTTCGGAGTGGACCGGGACGTCGTCGGCGCGCCGGGTCCGCTGACCTCCTCGGCCGGGGCCGGGGAGTCACTGGGCAGGACGGCGCTCACCAGTCCAGTGTGCACGCCACCTGCGGACGGGCGCGTCAGCCGCCCGTGGTGGGCGCGGGTGCCGTCGGCGCGATGCAGTGGATGATCGCCTCCGCGGCGTAGTGCGTGCGGAAGTCCTCGGTCCTGAGCACGGCCCCCGAGTGCAGGTCGTGGAACACCCGGGTCACGGTGATGTCGAAGCCCGGGACGCCGGACTGCGGGATGCAGCTGCCGGAGCCGTCGTCGGGCTTCTCCTGGACGGCGGGCTCGCGCGGGTTGGTGCGGGGCCCGCTGACCGACTCGATCTCGTAGTGCCTGGTCCCGTAGAAGGTGACGGTGAGCGTGCCCGGCGACCATTGCGTGTCCACGAAGATGCCGGTCGGGCTGTCGTTCTTCCACTGCAGGTCGATCAGGCCCTCGTACACCGTCGCCTCCCGCCCGGCGGGGTAGCGGCTGATGTAGAAGCTGTGCGTCTTGTGGTGCACGTCCTGCAGGCCGGCGAAGAACATCGCGTTGAACATCGTGGTCGCGAACTGGCTGATCCCGCCGCCGACGGCCTTGGACAGCTGTCCGCCGCTGATCACGGCCGCCGGCACGTAGCCCTGCGCGGTGCCGCGCGGGCCGGTGTACCCGTTGAGGCTGAAGGTCTCGCCCGGCTTCACCAGCGCCCCGTCGACCTTCGCCGCCACGACGCGGATGTTGGTGCCGCTGGCCACGCTCGCGAAGTGCGTGGTGAAGCTGCTGACCTTCTCCGTGATGCCCAGGGCCTTGGCCTGCTCGGTGGTGAACGCGGCCGGCACCGCGCCGAGCTCGGCCGTCACGGTCCGCGGGCCGCTCCCGGTCAGCACGGGCATCAGCTGCTCGGCCAGGTGGGCGGGCGTGATGCCGGTGCCGTCCTTGGACGGGACGACGTGGACCGTGCCGCCGGAGACCTCGAACCGCGCGTCCGTGGCCGGGGTGCCGAAGATCCTGAGCTGGTCGCCCAGGGCCTTCTGCAGGGCGGCCGGGGCGACGCTGACGGCGAGCGTGCCGTCGGTCTTGGGCGTGAAGGCCAGCGACGCCGCGATCGCCGACACCGGCACCTCGGCCTTCGTCCTGCCGTCCGTGCCCACGATCGTGACGGGCGCCGACAGGGCGCGGGTGACCGTGCCGTCGAGGGCCCGCTGGGCGGCGGTGGCGTCGACGTGGACGTGGGACACCGACACGGGCAGGTCGATCGGGGTGGCGGGGTCGCCGCCGGTGGCCAGGGCTGCGGTGAGGATTCGCGCCGAGGCGGCCCGGTCGAGCCGCCGTCCGTCGGCGGGCGGGACGACGTGCGGCGTGGTGCCCTGGAACGCGATCGTGGCGTCCACCGGTGCCTGGTCGACGCCGTCGGCGATGGTCTCGAGCTGCGCCGCCAGAGCCGTCGGGTCGGCGGTGATCACCGGCTGGACCCGCCGTGCGCCGAAGAGGGTGACCAGCCGCGTCCAGGGGCTGAGCGGCTGCTCGGCGGCAGCGGCGACGGTGCCCTTCACGTCGAGGGCGAGGCCGGCGGCCGCGGGGGACAGGGTGGCCGTGTGCCCGGCGGCGGTCACCGTGCGGTTCGCCATGACCTTCGGGGCGAGATCGTGCTGCAGCGTGGAGGTCGCGGCGGCGGGGGAGAGCCCGCCGATGTCGATACCCGCGACCACGGTGGACCGCGGGATGCTGCCCTGCGCGGTGAGCAGGTCGACGCCGTAGGCGGCCGCCAGGACCAGGACGGCGCCGGCCGGGGCCAGGAGCGCGCCGCGGTGCCACCGCGGACGGCCGCTGCCACCGGCAGGTGGCTCGTCGCCGGAGGGCGGCTCGTCGCCGGGGGGCGGACCGTCCGACCCGGCGCCGTCGCCGTCCTCGGCAGCCACCGGGGGGACGGCGGATCCGGGCTCGGGCACCCGGTCGAGATCGGCCAGGTCGAGCTTCTCGGTGCCCGCCTCGTCGAGCACGGGCGCGGCCACGGGCGCCGCCGGGCCGGCCTCGGGGGCGCCGAGCAGCCAGTCGCGGGTCACCGGGCGGGTGTCGTCGGCCTCCTCGCGCCGGGCGCTCCGGCTGCCGCCCCGCGGGGGGCGGCCGTCTGGCCGGTCGCCGCGCATCCGGACGGTCTCGTCGTGCGCCGGGGGGTGCTGGGGCATGGGGGAGTCCTCCGGGGGTCGCCGGCCGGGGGTCCCCGGGAACGACGAAGCCGCCGGCCCGACATCCGCTCGAGGCGGACGATCGGACGCGGCGGCGTCGTCGAAAAAGGCGGTCATCGCGGGCGCGACGATAGCGCCTTTGTCACGCGGTTATGTGCTGCTCACCGTCTGTGTCGATGATGTCGGCTGCAATATCGCGGAGCTTGCCCTCGTACTCACGGGCGTGGTGCCCGCAGAACACGAGGTCGCTACCACTGGCGAGCACGACACGAACCTTGGCCAATGCGCCGCAACGGTCGCAGTGGAAAGGCACGACCAAGTCGTCGGCGGGCGGGGTCGTCGTCAGCGTCTGGGTCATCTGGGTCATCACTCGCTCTCTACCGCACGGACCCGCGGCTGCGGATCGGCCTCCTGCACAGCGCCAGGATGTACCCCCGGATTCCCGATCCGCCCCACCGAGCTTCGGACTCGCCGTGCGAGATGAGTCCGTAACAGGTGGGGCAGGTTCTGGAGCGGCAAGCAGGGGACGTCACTGGTACTGCTGGACTGATCGTCGGTGGTTCTGTCGTTGGTCACCGGCCGGGGCCGGATGTGGGTCCGCTGCTCTTCTTGACCGCTCCCACGCTACGCGTCATACCCGGGGCTCGGCGTCGTACACCGCCTGTCTCGCGCATCCGGGTGAGGTTGGAACGAAACCGTTATCGGGGTGGTCCCGCTACGACACGGCGATCGCCCGGCTCGCACCGTGGCCATGAGGGCCGGGACACCGCGCCATGGCTGGTCAGCTGGTGCCCGCCCAGCAGCTGACGATCTCGGCGGCGATGATCCGCGCGAGGTCGGTGCGCTGCTCGTGCGTGCGGCCCAGGTCATCGGGCAAGCCCGTCGCATCCACGCGGAGCACCATGTTGTCCTTCACCGCGATGACGGTGCCCGACTCGGTGCTGTAGGCCTGCTCGCCGAGGCCCGGCTCCGGCTGCGTGCGGCCGAGCGCGCCGCGCATCGCGGCGAGCTGCTGCTTTGCCGCCGCACTCCTCGGGGTGACGGTGACGGACAGGATCAGCCGGCCCATCGGCACCGTGTATGTGCAGGTCTGGACGTGCTCGGCCCAGGTGGCGTGCGGTGCCGGGACGGAGGCCACGGCGAGGGCGTCGGCGAGCTTGCCGCGGAGCTCGTCGCTGCAGATCATCTGCGCCGGCGCGGGCGGTCGGTTGCTGGCGTACTGGATCGCGGCGGCGGTGTCGGCGGTCGTCGCGTGTGTGACCGAGGCGGTCGTCGACGCTGCCGTCGACGTGGCGGACGCGCCCGCGTGCGAGGCGCAGCCGGTCAGCACGAGCGGCACGGCGATCAGGCCCGCCAGTCCGGCCCGTCCCGGGGTGCACCGGTGGCGCCCGTTCCGCCGCAGGCTCCCGTCAGCGGCGGGAGCTCGGCCGCGAGGGCGGAGCGATTGGCCGTGTGCGCGCACAACGTCCATTGTCACCTCATCGCCGGAACTGCCCGCTGACCTGCGCACACAGGTCAACGGGCAGTCGGAACTCAGTCCAGGTAGTCGCGCAGGACCTGGGAGCGGCTGGGGTGGCGCAGCTTCGACATGGTCTTCGACTCGATCTGGCGGATCCGCTCACGGGTCACGCCGTAGACCTGGCCGATCTCGTCGAGCGTGCGCGGCTGGCCGTCGGTCAGGCCGAAGCGCAGCCGGACGACGCCGGCCTCACGCTCGGAGAGCGTCTGCAGCACGCTGGTCAGCTGGTCCTGCATGAGGGTGAAGCTGACCGCGTCGACGGCCACGACGGCCTCGGAGTCCTCGATGAAGTCGCCGAGCTGGCTGTCGCCCTCGTCGCCGATGGTCTGGTCGAGGCTGATCGGCTCCCGGGCGTACTGCTGG
>Ga0308174_10001697_pt1 | contig 10463 bp, 17 predicted proteins | sample PhyPR2_FD_203894 | JGI IMG/M metagenome (GOLD analysis project Ga0308174, IMG submission 203894) | Soil microbial communities from UC Gill Tract Community Farm, Albany, California, United States - DLSLS.P.R2 | ecosystem: Environmental > Terrestrial > Soil > Agricultural land | place: USA... | reverse complement strand
AGCAACGGGACGAATCCATGTTCTGCGGCCTCTTCGCTGCCGATGGCGAGTACCACAACACGCCCTTCGCCGTTCAGCGCGGTCATCGGCAACTCGCCGAATACTGGCGTCGCGTGAAGCTTCAGCGAGACGTGCGCGTTGGCTACGACGTCCTGACGTCCACTGCCACCGGGGGTATCGCCCAGTGGCATGTCACTTACCAAGTCGGCTCCGAAGAGCTGTTCCGAATCTGGGCCGAGTCCACGGGTACCCATGTCGTGGCACGAAAGGCCGGCGATCCGCTGCCGCGCATGGTTCTCGACGGCATGCTGAAAGCGGAGTTCATGGGCAAGTCGTGCACCAAGTGCGAGATCTGGTGGCATAGCATGCCGCAGCCATCCTGAACGTCGTTGCAGCGGCGCAGTTGTCAGCACCCCCTTGGCGAACCGATTCAAAGACGTCACATGGAGCTGTTCCTGTTCGCCCGTTTTCACGCCAGGCCCGGTTGCGAGCAGCAGCTGCGACAGGCCATCGCGGAAGTTCAGGGACCCACTCGCGAAGAAGCCGGCTGCCTCGGCTATCAGGCATTCCAGTCGGTGCGCGACAGCAGCGAACACTATGTGCACTCACGTTGGCAAGACGAAACCGCCTTCGAACTTCACGCGACCCTTCCGCATACCTTGCGCTTCGTCGCCTGCGTCGAGCCGCTACTCGACCATCCGCTCGCCGTGTCGCTTACCAGCGCACTTCCATGAAGTCGACCGGTTCCGCCTCGCAGGTCATCTCTGACCCTTCCTTCCCGAAGCACTTCTGGCTGTTGCTCGCGCTCTATTGCGCCGCGAGTCTGGTGCACTTCGCTCACAACGCAGAGTACATCGCGCTCTACCCCAACATGCCGCCGTGGCTGACGCGCGAGAACGTCTACGTCGCCTGGCTGGCGGTTGCCAGCGTGGGTCTCCTGGCCATCGCCTTCGCGGCGACCGGCTGGAGCGCTGCGGCCGCCGTGTCGTTCGCCGTCTACGGCGCGTTGGGGCTCGACGGATTGGGCCACTACTGGCTCGCGCTGTGCTCGCAACACACTTTCGCGATGAACCTCACGATCTGGGCGGAGGCACTCGCTGGCAGCGCGCTCGCGGCGTGTGCGAGTGGCGTGCTGGCCGTGCAGATTCGTCGTCGACGCCTCGGCGATGGCGCCTGACCGTTCCGTCGAGCGCACGTCCTCGAGCACGCCCGGCGTGCTTCCGACCGCCGCTCCGGTCCAACGCTAGACCTCGCGATGCGCAAGTACGCTCGGGCTTCTTTGATCCTCTCGATCGTCGCATGGCCGGCTGCTGGCGGCCTTCGACTCTCCCATGGCGGCAGCCTCCGGCATCACGAGAGCGGATGCCGGCAAAAGTCCGCGCGAGCCCCGCATCGTCCCGATGAAGTCGATGACGGGAGATGTCGAGCTTCTGTACGGCGACCCCGAGATTCCAGGCCAGCCGTTCGTGATGCGCATTCGCGAGCTGCCCGGCGCCATCGTCCCACCGCACTCGCATCCCGTCGATGAACACATCACCGTCGTCCAGGGCACCTGGTACTTTGCGGTGGGCGAGGAGTTCAGGGCTGAAGCGCTTCAGGAACTGAAGGCCGGCACGTACGCGTTCGCTCCCAAGGGCAGTTCCATGTTCGGCTATTCGCCCACCGGCGCCATCGTCCAGGTTCACGGTATCGGGCCGTTCCAGATCCACTGGCACGGTGGTCTGCATACGCTGGACGATCCGGACGCGAAGTCCGTGTTCCGGTTCGCAAGGGGCGCGCAGGTGAGGGTCAATGGCCAAAGCGGCACGGTGGTCGAGGGCTACGCTTCAGGAAAGATCGTGCAGTACGAAATCGACGCGGCGAACGGCGATCGGTTCATGGCGAGCGAGCACGAGCTGCAGCCGCAGTAGCCTTCTCACTCTCACCCGTGCGGACCTCCTGGAGTGACCATCGACTCGTTTCTCAAGACGGCCTGGAACGATCACGCCGATCGTCCGCAAGAAGTCGCAGAGCGTATCGCCGCGTCGTCGCATCTCGTCGAAACGCCCGAGCAACTGGCGGCTTTCGCGCGCTTGCTGACGCATGTGTACGGCGAGCATCTCGGCCAATGGACCCGGGGAGTCGAACTCCTCGAGTCGCTTCGAAGTCACCCGGCAGCGGCCGCACACCCTGCCGGCGTTCGCGCGATCGACGTCGGCGCGGCCGCACTGCGCTACTGCAGCGGCGATGCTTCGGCCTCGGCGGCACTGCCGACGCAGGACCAGGGCTCTGCACTCGTGAACGCCTCCTCCGCGCTGGCGGCGCGCGACGAGCTCGCTCGGGCAATTGCCGCTTACGAGCAGGCACTGCGGCTTGCGCAGGAAGCGCCTGCTCCCGAGCCTCCGGCCATGCGCATCCTCGCGGCGGGGGGCAACAACCTGGCCGTCGTGCTCGAGGCCAAGGTCGATCGCTCACCGTCGGAAACGCACGCGATGCTCGTAGCAGCCGAGGCTGCGCTCACGTACTGGAAACAGGCGGGAACTTGGCTCGAGGAGGAGAGGGCCCAGTACCGGCTCGCACGCAGCCGGCTGCAAGCGGGCGAACCAGCGGCGGCGGTGCAAAGTGCAGAGTGCTGCGTGGCAGTATGCGAGCGAAATGGCGCTCCCCCGTTCGAGCGATTCTTCGCTCACTCGGTTCTCGCCTGCGCCCACAGGGCTTCGGGCAATGCCATCGTGTTCGCCGAACATCGTCAGGTCGCCTTGCGCTACCTCGAACAGACATCTCAAGATGAGCGGAAGTGGTGTGAGAACGAGCGCAGCGAGCTCGAGAGCTAGTCGCTCGATCGAGCAGAGGTCGTACGGCCGCCGCTTGGTTGCAGCCTCGGCTCGCGACAAACGCTGAGCCTCCGGCGAGGTCACGTGCCCTTGATCGCTCCTGGCCCCATCGAAACCGAGCGCCTGGCTGTCCGGCTCGTCGTGGAGTCGGATCTGCCGGCCTTGATGGAGGTCAATTGCGACGAAGAGGTCACTGCGCTGTTGCCCTATGCCGCATGGCGATCACCGGCAGACGCAGCCGCTTGGCTGCAGCGAATGAGAGGCATCGAGGCAACCGGGCTCGCCTTTCAATTTGTCGTCGTGCTCAAACCCGGTGGAAGAGCGATCGGCACGTGTCTGCTGTTCCGGTTCGACGAGGGAAGCGCGCGAGCGGAGCTCGGCTACGCGCTGGGGCGAGCCCACTGGGGCCAAGGACTCATGCACGAGGCACTTGCGGCCCTGCTTGGCTGCGCTTTCGGTGCCATGGGCTTGCGCCGCATCGAGGCCGAGGTCGATACAGCCAATGAGGCATCGGCGCGGCTGCTGCAACGACTCGGTTTCACGAAGGAGGGCGTGCTGCGCCAGCGCTGGGTGACGAAAGGCAAGGCCAAGGATGTCGAGGTCTACGGGCTTCTTCGCAACGAGTGGCCCGGCCGGCATGGCGATGGCGATGGCGCTGCCATGTGACGGCGTCCGAGCGCACCTCTACACTGTCTCTGCCGCCTGGGTTCGCAGTGCGCGCGAGGGCAAGATCTCCGCGCAGAGCACTCGAACAAGCGCAGGCGCACTTGACCCCTCCATCGACCTCAGGTGAGCGACTTGGACAAAGAGATCTCGCGCGTCATGCGATCGTACGAAGCGGCGGTGTTGGCGAAGGACGCCGACGCCTTCATGCGCCTGTATCACCCGGCCGTGCGCGTATTCGACGCCTGGGGTGTCTGGCTGTACCCCAACGCCGACTCATGGAGAACGGCGGTCGAAGGCTGGTTTGCTTCGCTTGGAAGCGAACGGGTCAAGGTGGGCTTCTCCGACGTGCAGATGTCGGGCGACGCCGCCCTTGCCACGCTCACCGCGATCGTCACCTACGCTGCCGAGTCTGCGCAAGGCGACTCGCTTCGTTCGATGCAGAACCGGCTGACCTGGGTGCTTCGCGAGACGGGGCATGTCCTGCGGATCGTGCATGAACACACGTCGGCGCCGATCGGCTTCGAAGACTCGAAGGCTATCCTTGTCCGCAAGCAGGAGAGCTAGTCGCTGAAGGTCAGACGACCATCGAGCGAGCGTGTTGCGAAGATTCATCCGCGTCCCCTGAGCCGCCATGAATCCCTGGGCAACAATGTCTCGCATCACCCGCCCTCGCTCAACCGTCCATGCATGAACAATTCCGGCGACACCCCGATTCGACGCGACGAGCTGACGAGCCTGCTGTCGCTGTCGGGAACCCTGGCAGGACTTTGCATCGGCATCGTCGCGTTCATCAACGGCACCCACCGGGGCGCAACCACATTGATCGACGACGTCCTGGCGACGTGCGCGGCGACTTTCCTGCTCTGCATCTACCTCATCACGTTTGCGCTGAGAACGCGCTCGCACAAGCGCGCCGCGCTGCTGACGGAGATCATCGAGCTGCTGTTCCTGGCGACGCTGACGGTCATGACGGTCGCCGGGTTCTTCATGGTCTACACCGTCTGGTAGCGCCAGCGTCGGCCCGCAGGCTCAGGGCACTCTCGCACAGGAGCAGTCATATGCGCGGAACGTTGCTCACCGCGGCTGTTTTTTTCCTCTCGAGCTGCGCGATTGCGCCGCGCGTCGAACCGGCCGCCACGAGCAAGTCCCAGTTCGAAGGCGCCCTGTATGCCGGTGAAACCGTCGCCCTGGACAAGCCGACGCCAGGCGAGGAGGCCTATCGCGTATTCCGGCAAGCCACGACGGCCTTCGTGACGCTGCAGGCGGTGCGCTCGCAGACGGATGAGATTGCGAAGGCCTACTGCAAGGGCAAAGGCAGGGCGATGCGCGGTCTTGTCGAGACTGCAACCAGGCCGCCCTACACCTTCGGCAACTTCGCGGCCGTGGAGCTCATCTTCGAATGCGTCGGCAAAGCGGCGGCCCTGGGCGGCACGACGGTCGTGGCGGCGGCTCGTCCCTGACGGAATCACCGCTTGTGCCGACCAGCGTCTCTCAACGTCCCGCCCGGGCAGACGAGCTTGCAGCGCTGCAGAAGCTGCTGTCGGAGGCTCCGACGTCGGTTACCCGACTTAAGCGCGGCGTGGCCAACGCAGTGCTGTTGTGGGCCGTGAGCCTGCTCGCAGTCGTCGCCGCCTGGCTGGCGCTCGGATGGATCGCGGGCAAGGCGTTCGACATCAACCTCGGCTTGAACAGCACCGCAACGCTTGCGCTGGTTGGCGTCGCCACGCCGCTCTGTGCCGTCGTCGCAGCCTTCTCGAGCGTCCGCTGGATTCGCACGTGGCCGGACCATCGAGCGCAGCTGCGCGATGACGTGGCTCAGTCCCGGGTCAACGAAGAACGCTACGTGTTCTCGGAAGCCAAGCGCTTTCAGGAGCCGGAGCACGGCGGCCTGATTTACTTTCTTCGCAGCGACGAGAACGAGGTGTTCACGGTGTTCGACGACGAGAGCCAAAGCTTGGGCATCGACGACAAGGACCCGTTGCAGAGCAGGTACCGGCCGCAGTCGCATCTGGTGATCGTGCGGGCCCCGAAAAGTCGCATCGTGCTCGGCAGTCAATTCTCCGGAAGCGAGCTCGCCGTTGCGAGACCGATCGAGCTCGGCGTGCCGCCAAAGGAGTGGCCCGAAGATGAGCAGCTGTGCGCGATCCCCTGGGAACAACTGGAACAGCGCCTTGGTTCTGCGGCGGCAGCAGCGACCATCTAGGAGCGCCCGTGTTTGATCACGTCGTCTTCGGAGCGAGCGACTGTGCAGCGAGCAAGGCGTTCTTCCTCAAGGCGCTCGAACCGCTCGGCATCGCCGTCGTCCAGGAAGGGCCGCTCGGCGTCGAGCTCAGCTCGGACGGGAAGTCTTCGTTGTGCATCTGCCCGACGGAGGAGAAGCCGGCGCATCTTCACCTGGCGTTCATCGCCGAGAATCGAGAGCAAGTCGATGCTTTCCATCGCGCGGCTCTGCAGGCGGGCGGCAAGGACAATGGCGCGCCCGGTCTGCGTCCCCAATACGCCGCGAACTACTATGCCGCCTTCGTCATCGGTCCGGACGGGCACAACATCGAAGTGGTTTGCCACCTGCCCCGGGACTGAGCGTGCAGCTGCGCGGCGCGGCGTGAAGCGCCTGGCCGTTCCATTCAGAGTTGAAACCGTCGACCAACAGAGGACGCCGCCATGACCAAGCGCTCCGCCAACGCCGAGCTCGTCTCCGCCATCTTCGCGGAGGTCGCGAAGGGCAATGGCGCGCCCTTCTGGGACGCCTGCCACGACGACGTCGTGTGGCGAACCATCGGTGACGGTTCCTGGAGCGGCGAGTTCGTCGGCAAGCAGACGATCGTCGACGAGATCTTCCGGCCTTTGAATCGCGCGCTCGCCGAGCGCGCCACCTTCCCGACCCGCGTGGTCGACGGCGGCGACGTCATCGTGGTGCAAGCCAGGGGAAAGAACCTGACGCGCGACGGCCGACGCTACGACAACGACTACGCGTTCGTCATCCACTTCAGGGACGGCAAGATCGCCCGATACGAGGAGTACTGCGACACCGATCTGATTGCCCGCGTCCTGCCCGACCGCGCGGCCGCCAAATCGATGCCGAAGCCGGAGGGAAAATGACCTCATCGAAAGCGCCTGCCGTGGCGCACGCGCGATGTCGAGTCAACCTGTGAGTCACTACAAATGATCCTTCCACCGCTGGCGTTCTTCATTGCCGCGCTGGTCCTTGCCGTCACGCCCGGACCCGGCATTGCCTACGTCGTCGCTCGCACCGCAGCCGGCGGCCGTGCGGAAGGATTGGCTTCCTGCATCGGCACCGGGCTCGGGGGCATGCTGCACGTGTGCGCCGCCGCGCTCGGTTTGTCGCTGCTGCTCGCGCAATCGGCGACTGCGTTCTCGGTGGTGAAGTACGTCGGCGCCGCCTATCTGATCTACCTCGGAATTCGGCTGCTGATCGCAAAGTCGCCTGTTGCGCCAGCCGCGGTCTCGACGGCGGGGCCGCGACGCGCCTTGCTCGAAGGAGTCCTTGTCGAAGCGCTCAACGTCAAGACCGCGTTGTTCTTCCTCGCCTTCCTGCCGCAATTCCTCGTCGCGGGAAGCCCGCCGGTGCTGCAGCTTGTCGTGATGGGAACGGTGTGCGTCGCGCTGAACACGCTGGTCGACGTCGCTGCCGTCGTCGGTGCTGCCGGGCTGCTCGCGTCGGAGCTTTCGGCCGGCCGGCGGGCGCGCCTGCTGAGCAGGATCTCCGGGGTCACGCTTGTCGGTCTGGGCGTCTATGTCGCGGCGGCGAGGCGAGGCGCCTGACGCACGAAGCTGCGAGCACAATCTCGAGATGATCTCCCCGGCTCTCGAGCGCTTCATTGCCCAGGCCGGCGAGCGCAGCCGCGCCCGCACGGAGCCGGCGGACTGCGTGCTCGCCCTCGCACCGTTGATGCTCGATCTGATCGATGAGGCCGGGAGCTTTCTCGAGCCGCAGCACTATCGCAGCGACGCTCTCGGCTACACGAGAAACCTGGTCTATGACGCTGGCGACGCCAGCCTCTCGCTGTATTCGATCGTCTGGCTCCCGGGCCAATGGACGCCCGTTCACGACCACGGAAGCTGGGGCGTGGTCGGCGTGATCGAAGGAGTTCTGGAAGAGCGCAGCTACGTGCGACTCTCGCCCGATCGAGGCGCTGACGCGGAGATCGACCTCGCGCGCGGCGGCACCGTGCTGCTGCGCCATGGCGCGGTCACGAGCTTCGTTCCGAACCCGGATCACATTCACGTCACCGGGGTCCCGTCGGAACGACCCCGCGCCGTGAGCCTGCACCTGTACGGACGCATGATGAGCGACTTCAACGTCTACGACGTCGGCGCCCGCACCCGTCGCCGCATCAGCGTGGCCCACAACGAGAGCTGAGCTCGCGGCGTGACGGCGCTGCTGCGGCACGCCGGCGCCCGCGCACCCGCAGGCAGCGGCGTATCCTTGGCTGACGTGCACGCGGGAGAGCCCATGAACAAGCGGCAACTTCTTTTCGCCGGCCTCGTCATCGCAGCCGCGCTGCCCACCGCCGCTCACGCAGAGTCGTTGCGGTGCCAGAACGGAATTGCGGCCGAGGGCGACTCCCGCCTGGCCGTCGTCTACAAGTGCGGCCAACCTGCGCTGCGCGACAACTACTGCGCGCCGGTGTACTACAGCGGCTCGATCAACCCCGTGCCCGAGCAGATCGCCGGGCTCTACGTGCCTTGCGTCTACACCGAGGAGTGGCTCTACGAACGCGGCCCGGGCGAATTCCTGGCCGTCGTGCGGCTTCGCGGCGGCAAGGTGCAGTCGATCACCTACGGGCGCGAGCCACGGTAGCCGTTGGTCCGACCCGCCGTGCAGGCCAAGGAACACGTGCCGTGGCTCGACCGAGCCGAGGTCTGGCGCTGGTAAGCGGGGAAAGCCATGCGGAAAAAGGGCAGCTTGTCCCGCTTCGAGCGTGTTGTGGCCGTCGGCCTCGCCGCGATCTGGCTCGCCGGAGGCGCTTGCGGGATGTATCTCGCGCTGGTTCACGGGCGCTGGGGCCTGGGCTTCGTTGGCCTGGCCGCCGTCCTCTACGGCGCGGCATGGCTTCGCGTCGCAGCGCGTTCTCGCCTGCTGACGTGGCACGAGTTCATCGCGCCCTGGCGCCGCGTCTGAGCGCGAGCCTGCAAGATCGCCTGGTTGCGGCTGCCGCGCGGGAGCCTCTGCCGCACCTGTGCGCACATGGACCTGAGACATCGGAGAAATCCAATGAACGCTGACCCCATCAAGGTAGGACAACTCGGCATCAACTACATCGTCGATGGCTCGGCGACGCAGAGCATCGGGATGTTCGAGCTCACGGTTCCGGCCGGCTCGAACGTTCCTCCACCGCACAGCCATTCGCACAACGAAGAGTGCGTCTACGTGCTTGCAGGGACCCTTCGCTACTCGGTGGGAGCGCAGACACGCGACCTCGACGTCGGCCAGACCATGAGCACGCCGAGAGGAGTCGTTCATGCGTTCTCGAATCCCTTTGCCGCGACCGCTCGCGCGTTGATCGTCCAATCTCCCGACATCGGTGCGCAGTACTTCAGGGACGTGGCCGCGGTCGTCAACGCCGGCGGACCGCCTGACCGGGCTGCGCTGCTGTCGGTGATGGCCAGGTACGGGCTTGTTCCGGCAGCGCTGGCGTGACAGGCCCCGCTCGATTGCGGAGCGGCAGTTCCCGTACCGGGCAAGCCGATCGCCATGAAGCGTTTGGTTGCCTGCATCCTGCGGACTGCGCGGCGAGTTAGCGTAGATTCACGGTCGGCATCCATCGATAAGGAGCGTCCGAGTTGAGGTACCGAGGAAGCTGTCACTGCGGCGACGGCAACGATGCCAAGGGCAACGACATCGCTGCGATCACCATCTGCTGTCTCGAAGGCCTCGCTCTCTCCTCGGTCCCGGTGACCCACTTCGACGGTCGATCCGACTGAGGGCGCCAACGGCGGCCTCAAGCTCACTTCCCTTCCCTCACCCGCCATCCAACGAGGATCTTCGACCCGTGCACAGCAACCCGCTCGCCTTCGCGGCCGCTCTCTGCCTCGCCGCTTTCCTGCCCGAGTACGCACAGGCGTCGCCGGAACACGATGCACTGGTGTACCTGGATGCCCAGGTCCTGCCCAAGAAGGCGGTGGCCTGCTCGTCACGCATTGCCGGCTACACGGCCAGGTTCGAGCCGGCGTTCCGGACATGGCTTGCCCGCAACAAGGACAACGTGGCGTCCGGAGAAGCGTTTATGCGCGCCGAGGCCGAGAGGACCAAGGTGGCTTTCGAGCCCGACATCCAGGCGTTCGGAGCCAGCATGGCTCAGCAGTGGACCGCCGCGCCGCTGGCAACGCTGCAGGACAATTGCGAGGCGTTGCTGCTCTACCTGAAGGAAGTCGAATGACGCCACGGCCCGCGGCGATGACGTCGCACGCGTCGTCGTTCGGGTGCGCCGAGACGCAGCTGCGGTCAACGCGAACCGACCGGAGCCCACCATGTCCGACGTGACCCCCGTCCGCGATCCGAAGACGGATTCCCTGCTGACACCGCAGAACGCCGTCCTCGCGCTGATCGACTACCAGCCGGAGCAATACGCAGGGGTCGCATCGGTCGGCCATGGCGAGCTGCTCGCTCACGTGACCATGCTCGGGCGCATCGCCACGTCGTTCGAGCTGCCCGTCGTCCTGAGCACGGTCTACGTGAAGCACGGCATGTCGGGCACGAACGCCGAGCTGCTCGCGGCCCTGCCCGGCGTGCCGGAGATCGACCGCACGACGATGAACTCGTGGGAAGACCCGGAGTTCCGCGGCGCCGTCGAGCGCACGGGGCGCAAGAAGCTGGTCATCGCCGGGCTGTGGACTGAAGTCTGCGTCGCCTTCCCGACCCTCGACGCGCTGCGCGACGGCTACGAGGTGTTCGTCGTCGTCGATGCGATCGGCGGCGTCAGCCGCGTCGCGCACGAAGCGGCGATGCAACGCATGATCCAG